>ERZ1066121.263-NODE-263-length-48883-cov-16.533219_pt1 | contig 48883 bp, 51 predicted proteins | sample MGYA00382768_ERZ1066121 | MGnify/ENA primary metagenome ERZ1066121 (study PRJEB33369, sample SAMEA5778351) | biofilm metagenome | biome: Industrial cooling water; feature: Water cooling tower basin; material: Biofilm | place: United Arab Emirates | collected...
GTCCTGCCAGCGGCGCGCCGCGGCGCGGAACAAAAGATTGCGCCGCTGCGCCTCGTCGACCTGGCCGCGTGCCTGAAGCTCCGCCAGCCACAGCCGCTGCACCGTGGCGAACGTGTGCAGGTTGGTCTGCCAGTGCTGCGACAGGTCCTTCTCGAACAGGTCGAGCACCCGCGGGGCGAGGAGGTCCTCTGGCGCGACTTCCTCCGCCAGGAGCCGATCCATGGTCCGCGCGAGATCGCCCGCGAGCCGCAGGAGCGCGCTGCCGCGCGGTGCCTTGTCGCCGAGATGCTCGTCAAGCAGCGCGGCGAGCCGCAGCCAGCGAAACACCGGATCGCAGGCACCCGGCAGATCGGCCGAGCCGAGCGGGTCGAACAGACTGCCCAGTTCCTCGTCGAGGTCGAGATCGCCGATCGCGACCATGCGAGGCATCAGGAGCCCGGCCCGCCCGCTCTTGCCCAGATGGCGCACGAACGCCTCGCGCACGGTGCGGATCGCGCGGGTGCTCGGCAGCAGCAGAGTGAGACGCGCCAGCCCGACGTCGCGATCGGAATAACGAGGCACGAGCCCCGCCACGAGGGCATCGGCAAAGCCCCGGTGCGCGGCGATCGAGTAGAGGCTTGGCCTCTCCGGTCCAGGCTCGCCCCGCCCTGGCTCCGGCGGCGCAGGCTCAGGCACCGCGCAGCGCCTCCTGCGTCGGCGCGATTGCCGCGGGGGTTCCGACCTCGAACCACAGCCCGGTGAAGCCGGTGCCGAACAGGCGGCCCTCGGCAGCGGCACGATCCCACAGCAGGTTGGTCGAGAACCGTTCCGCCGGCGCCTCGCGCAGCAGACGGTGCGAAACGATCTGGATGCCGGTATAGATGAACGGCGCGACCCGCCCCGGCTGGCGGCGGGTCAGCCGCCCCAGCGGGTCCATGGTGAAGTCGCCTTCGCCCCGGAAGTTGAGCGCACGGGCGTGCGGCACGACCAGCAGCAGCGCATCCATCTCGTCGGGGTTCCACCGGCGAGACAGGTCGAGGAAGGCGTTGCGCGGCCCGTCAAGCCAGATGTTGTCGGCGTTGAGGCAGAAGAACGGATCGGGCAGGTGCGGCAGGGCCCTGACCATTCCGCCGCCGGTTTCGAGCAGTTCCCCGCGCTCGTCCGAGATGACGATCGCCGGCCGCTGCCGCGCGCGCAGGTGGGCCTCCAGGGCATCGGCGAGATAGTGGACGTTGACCACCGCGCGCGCGATCCCGGCCTCCGCCAGCCGGTCGAGCGCATGGTCGATCAGCGGCTTGCCGGCAACCCGGACCAGGGGCTTGGGCTGGGTCGCGGTGAGCGGACGCATCCGCTTGCCCAGGCCTGCGGCCATGATCATCGCCGTATCGGAGGCGAGTGCAGTCACTGCATTGCCCCGCCATGGGCGGCGCGCAGGTCAGCGGGAATGTTGCGCGCGAACCACTCCGCCACCGGATCCAGCGCCGGGTGCGCGAGATCGCGCTCCAGCGCCCGCCACACGCGCGGGATCAGCGCGAGATAGCGCGGCTTGCCATCGCGCCGGGCAAGGCGGGTGAAGATGCCCACGATCTTGGCGTTGCGCTGTGCGCCGAGCAGCGCGTAGTCAGCCAGGAAGCTTTCCGGTGCGCCGGTTGCGCCGAGATAGCGCTCGAGCATCTCGCGCTCCAGTTCCGGCGCGACGTCGCGCCGCGCGTCCTGCAGCAGCGACACCAGATCATAGGCCGGATGACCGACGAGCGCGTCCTGGAAGTCGATCAGTCCCTGGCTGCCGCTGCCGTCCGCAGCCGGCCCCAGCAGCATGATGTTTTCCGCATGGTAATCGCGCAGGACCGTCACACCGGGGGCCTGCCGCGCAAGCAGCGGGGCCAGCGCCGCGTGCCAGGCGCTGCGATAGGCCCGCGCATCCACCTCCAACCCCTTTTCCGCACAGAACCATTCGGGGAGGAGGTCAGCCTCGCGCTGGTAGGCGTCCATGTCATAGGGAGCAAACGGCCCCGCGGGACTGGCGTGAAGCCGGACCAGCGCGTCGATCGCCTCGGCATAGGCCAGCCGCTCCCCCGCCGGATTGGCATCGAGCCAGTCGCGCATCCGGTCGTTGCCGAAATCCTCGCTCAGCACCCAGCCGTCGGCCGCGTGCTCGGCATAGAGCAGGGGCGCACGGTGCCCGTGCCGGTGCAGCCACCGGGCGACCGAGATGAACGGCCGGGGGTCTTCCTGCGGCGGCGGCGCGTGCATCAGCATGGCGGTGCGGCCGCCGTCCCGCAGGCGGAAATAGCGGCGGAACGAGGCATCGCCAGGGATCGGCTCGATCCGTGCCCCTTCCCAGCCGGCGCTGGCGATGAACTCGATAAGGCCGGGAGGAAGCGCGCTCATGGCCAGCGCGTTAGCCAATCGTGACCCGGCTCGACAATCGCAATCCGGCCCGCACCCACAGTTTGCAGGGTGATCGACAGGCATCCTGGTTCGTGGGCGAACCCGCCCGCGCGGTCGGGCCATTCGGCGATCAGCGCAGCGCCATCGCGATAATCGTCCAGCCCGAGCTCGGCCACGTCGTCCGGCCGTTCCAGCCGGTAGAAATCGGCATGGACCAGCCGCGGCTCGAGCGCGTCGTAAGTCTCGATAAGCGTGAACGTGGGCGACGGCACCTCGCCGCGATGGCCCAGCGCGGTGATGACGGCCCGGGCAAGCGTGGTCTTGCCGGTGCCCAGCGCTCCGGTGAGCGCGACCACATCGCCCGCCTCCAGGCGCGCCGCGATGCGCCAGCCCAAGGCCTCCATGGCGGCCAGATCGGGCAGGTCGAGGGTCACGGCAGGGTGATGGTGACAGTGGTGCCCTCGCCGAGCCGCGAGGCGATCTCGAGCTTGCCGCCGTGCGCCTCGACCAGCCGCCGGGCGAGCGGAATGCCGAGCCCCTGCTTGCGCTCGCCCGCGTCAAGCGGCGCGCCACGCCGGGCCCGGGACAGCTCCTCCCGGCTCATCCCGCGGCCGTTGTCGGAGACGATGATCCGCCCGGCTCCCTGAACCCGGGCGAGATCGACCAGGATCCTGCCGCCGCCTGCGGTCGCCTCGATCGCGTTATCGAGGATCAGGCCCACGGCCTTGCCCAGCTGGCGCGGATCGGCCGAGACCGATCCGCTGGCCTTGCTGCCGCGAAGCTCGAGGCTCAGCCCGGCGGCGGTGATCGCCTTCTCGCGTTCGCGCACCAGCCGGGCGGCGAAGGCGAACAGCTCGACCTTCTCCTTGTTGAGCGGCATCAGTCCCGCCTCGCTCTGCGAGAGGTCGAGCACGTTCTCGACCTGCGCTGTCAGCCGCTCGACCGATTCGAGGATCGCTGCCAGGTAATCGTGGGCCTGGTCAGGCAGGTCGCCGGCGACGCCACCCTGCAGCAGTTCGGCAAATCCGGCGATCGAGGTCAGCGGCGTGCGGAACTCGTAGCTCATGTTGGCGAGGAACCGAGTCTTGACCTGGTCGGCCTGTTCCAGCGCCTGGTTGCGCTCGCGCAGCGCCGCCTCGGCCTGCTCGTTGGCGGTCACGTCGAGCACCGTCAGCAATCCGTTGCCATCGGGCAGCGGGACACCGGCATATTCAAGCGTCCGGCCGTCGGCGAGCGCGATCCGCCCCGCGCGCTGGCGCCGGTCGAGCGTTGCCGCGCGGATGGTCTCGCCAATCAGGCTGGCTTGGCCGGGGCGGTGAAGATTCGGTGCCAGCGCCTCCAACAGCGCCTCGGCAGACGGATGCGAATCGAGCAGCTCCGGAGCCAGGCCCCAGGTGCCGGCGAAGCTGCGGTTCCAGATCTGCAGCTTGCCGTCAGGCGCGAACACGGCGAGCGCCTCGAACAGGCTGTCGATGGTGGCGGTGCGTGTCCGCAGCAGGGTGTCCCGGGTCGATGCCAGGGCAAGCTGCTCGGTGCGGTCCTCGGCGATCAGCACCAGCCCGCCGTCGGGCATGGGTTGCGCAACGATCCGCAGGTGGGTGCCATCGGACAGCGGCCAGGCCTCCTCCTTGGTCTCGCCGCTGGCAAACCAGGCGGCCCGGTCGGCCCGCCAGGCGGGGAAGTCGCGCACTTCGGGGGTGCGTCCGGCCTCGCGCGCATCGCTCAGCACCCGCTCGAACTCGACCCGGGCGGCGACCGAGCCGGGAGCGAGGCCGAAGATGCGCCGGAAGGGCTGGTTGACGAAGACCAGCCGGCGATCGCGCCCGAACTGCGCCACCCCGGGCGAAAGCTGGTCGAGCATCCGGCGCTGTGCCTCGCGATAGGCGCGAAACTCGCGGGCAAGCTCCTCCATCTCTTCAATATCGACCGCGTAGCCTGCCACACCTTCCTTGCCCAGCGGAAGGTCGCTGACCCGCAGGGTTCGCCGCTGGCCATCGATGGTGGAAGCGACCACCCGCTCGATCGGCAGGTTCTGCGCCGCAGCCTGCTGCGCCACCCGGGCGGCGGGCAGCCCGTCGACCGCCTCGACCAGCTCGATCTGCCGGGCGACCACCGTCTCCGCGCTGTCCGCCGCCACGGCATCGACATAGGCGCGGTTGACCAGCCTCAGCGCACCATCGGTGCCGCGGAACCACATCGGCATCGGTGCCGCCTCGATCAGCCCGACCAGCGCGCCGAAATCGGTCCGGGCGCGGTGCGCCTCCGCCCGCAGCCGCGCCATCTCGCTCTCGGTTTCGCTGAAGTCGAACACCCACACCAGCGCCGCACCCCCGGGCGAGATGCGCGGATCGGCCAGAGCGCCGCGGAAGGCGAGGCTGCGCTGGGCCCCCGCCTGGGTCGCCACCATGCGGAACGGCGCGGCGGTCTTCTGAGTGGTGCGGATATGGTCGCCAAGCTCGCGCAGCTGGACTTCGGTCAGGCCCTTGCCCTCACCCCCCTGAAGCTCGGACAGGAACTGCGGCGGCTTGGGCAGGTCGAGCCATCTCGCCAGACGATCGGAAACCTCGATCCTGCCATCGACCCGCACCAGCATCGGGATCGCCGGCGCTTCCTCAATCATCCGGGCCATGGTTCGCGCGGCACGGCGGCTGCCATCGGCGCTCTGCGCCTTGCCCCAGGCCCTGACCGCGAGCGAGGCAGCCGCCAGGGTCCAGACTGCCAGCAGCACGCCTGCAAGTACCAGCGCGGAAGGGGAAAGCTCCATTCTGCTCCAGCTATGCGGTGCTGGCGCGGGTTGCAACGCCCGGCGCGCCCGAATGCACCGAACGCCGCCCCGGCCGGGCCGGAGCGACGTTCCACGACCGCTCGCGCCGGGCTCAGTAGCGGTAGTGATCCGGCTTGAACGGACCGTGCTGCGGCACCCCGATGTAATCGGCCTGCTTCTTGGTCAGCTGGGTCAGCCGCACGCCCAGCTTGCCGAGGTGCAGTTCGGCAACCTTCTCGTCGAGATGCTTGGGCAGGACGTGGACTTCGTGGCTGTAGTCGTGCCCGCGCTGCCACAGCTCGATCTGCGCAAGGACCTGGTTGGTGAACGAGCAGCTCATGACGAAGCTGGGATGGCCGGTGGCGCAGCCAAGGTTCACCAGCCGCCCTTTGGCGAGGATCAGGATCTGCTTGCCGTCGGGGAACGTCACCAGGTCGGTCCCCGGCTTCACTTCCTTCCAGTCGTAGTTGTCGAGCGCGGCGATCTGTATCTCGCTGTCGAAGTGGCCGATGTTGCACACGATGCTCATCGGCTTCATCGCCTTCATGTGCTCGGCGGTGATGACGTCCTCGTTCCCGGTCGCGGTCACGAAGATATCGCAGCGCTTCACCGCTTCCTCCATCGTCACCACTTCGTAGCCTTCCATGGCCGCCTGGAGCGCGCAGATCGGATCGATCTCCGTCACCATCACGCGCGCGCCGCCCTGGCGGAGCGAATCGGCGCTGCCCTTGCCCACGTCGCCGAACCCGGCGACGCAGGCGACCTTGCCGGCCAGCATCACGTCGGTGGCACGGCGGATCGCGTCGACCAGCGATTCCTTGCAGCCATAGAGGTTGTCGAACTTCGACTTGGTGACGCTGTCGTTCACGTTGATGGCCGGGAACGGCAGGTGCCCGTTCCTGGCGATCTGGTAGAGCCGGTGGACCCCGGTGGTGGTTTCTTCCGACACGCCCTTGAGCGCCTTGACCGTGGCGGTGAGATAGCCCGGCTTCCTCGCGATGAACGCCCGGAGCGCCCGCTGCATCTCGATTTCCTCGGCATTGCCGGGCTCGGGCATGGTGTCGCCGGCCTCCAGCCGCGCGCCCCACAGGGCGAACATGGTGGCGTCGCCGCCGTCGTCGAGGATCAGGTTGGCGGTGAGCTCAGGCTCACTATCGCTCGACCAGTCGAAGATGCGGCCGACATAGTCCCAATACTCCGCCAGGGTTTCGCCCTTCACAGCGAACACCGGGATACCGGCGGCGGCGATCGCGGCGGCGGCATGATCCTGGGTGGAGTAGATGTTGCAGGTAGCCCAGCGCACGTCCGCGCCCAGTTCCACCAGCGTCTCGATCAGCACGGCGGTCTGGATGGTCATGTGCAGCGAGCCGGTGATCCGTGCGCCGCGCAGCGGCTTGGACCCGCCGAACTCCTCGCGCAGCGCCATCAGGCCCGGCATCTCGGTCTCGGCAATCCTGATTTCGTCGCGCCCGTATTCGGCAAGGGCGATATCGCGAATGATGTAGTCGTGCTGCGCTTCGGCCACGGAGAAACTCCCGTTTGCGTAGGATTGCAGGCGCGCACAGGCACGCCCGATGATGCGGTGAGCCTCTAACGCTCGCCCGTTGACGAGGCAAATATAAAGCGATCTTTATATCCTTCTTGCGGTTGCTCCGCGCCGTCGCATCACTATATCGGCCGCGCCAGCAGGTGCAGACGAAAGGAAATTACCGATGTCCATTTCCGTGGGTGACAAGCTGCCAGAGGTCACGCTGATCAAGGCGACCGACGAAGGTCCGCAGAAGGTCCAGTCGGGCGAGTACTTCGCCGGCAAGAAGGTGGCGCTGTTCTCGGTACCGGGTGCCTTCACCCCGACCTGTTCGGCGCGTCACCTGCCGGGCTACGTCGAGAAAGCCGCCGAACTGAAGGCCCGGGGTGTGGACGAGATCGTCGCCACCGCTGTCAACGATCCGTTCGTGATGGGGGCCTGGAACAAGGCTGCCGGCAGCGACGACATCACCATGCTGGCCGATGGCAACGGCGAGTTCGCCGAAGCGCTGGGCCTGACCATGGATGGTTCCGGATTCGGCCTTGGCAAGCGGGGCCAGCGCTTCTCGATGGTGGTCGAGGACGGCGTGGTGAAGGAACTGAACGTCGAGGCACCGGGAGATTTCTCGGTCTCGAGCGCGGAGCATATGCTCGGCCAGCTCTGAAGCGCGCATCCGCCAGGACCACGAAAGGGCGCCCTTGCGGTGCCCTTTCCCGTTTCAGCCGTAGCCCATCAGACTAAGCACTTCCTTGCGGCTGCGCGGATCATCGAGGAAGCAGCCGAGCAGGCGGCTCGTGACCATGCTGACCCCCGGAGTGCGGACCCCGCGGCCAGTCATGCAGCCATGCTGCGCCTCGATCACCACGGCAACGCCATGCGGGCTCAGGTTGTCCCAGATGCATTGGGCGACCTCGGCGGTCAGCCGCTCCTGTATTTGCAGCCGGCGGGCATATCCGTGCAGCACCCGCGCCAGCTTGGAGATCCCGACCACCCGGTTGCGCGGCATATAGGCGATCGCAGCCTTGCCGGTGATGGGGGCCATGTGGTGTTCGCAGTGGCTCTGGAACGGGATGTCCTTGAGCAGGACGAGCTCGTCGTAACCGCCCACTTCCTCGAACTGCCGGGCGAGGTGGCTGGCGGGATCTTCGAGGTAGCCCTGGCAGTATTCCTTCCACGCGCGGCCAACCCGCTGCGGCGTATCGAGCAGCCCCTCGCGCGCAGGATCGTCGCCCGCCCAGGCGATGAGAGTGCGGATCGCGTCCTGCACTTCGGCGGGGACCGGCAGCTTGCCGCTGACGTCTTCGTCGTCAGCGTCGATCGAACATTTCATGCGGCCCGTCCTTTCAGTCTGTTCCGGATGCGACTCAGCAGCATCCTCTTGCGGAACAAGCCGCCTTTCGCAAACGGTTCGAACAGTTCCTGCGGCTTTTCAGGGTCGAGCAGCTGCGATTCCGCCAGCTTCTCCAGCACCGGTCCGGGCCGATCGAGTTCGAACCGGCGCAGGGTCCGGACCCGTTCCCGGCCGAGCAGCTCGATCATTGCCCGCATGGAGCCCGCCCGCGCGAGCAGCGCCGGCACCTGCGCCGGATCGATCCCGCAGTGCTCCGCCAGCAGCGAATGGCGCAGCGCCGCTATCGCGTCTGCCGCATGGGCGTTGCCCGGCCGCGCCGCATCGATGGTCAGGTCGCACTCGCTGTCGAGGCCCATCGAGCGGTTGTTCATGTTGGCCGAACCGATGTGGAGCACCCGGTCGTCCACGATCATCAGCTTGGCGTGAACGTAGATCGGCGTCTCGCCGGCATAAGGCACGAAGAGGTTGAACCGGCCCTGCGGGTCGGCCTCGCCCAGCGTTCGGACCAGTTCCGCCCGGGCATGGTCCATCGCCTGCTGCTCCAGCCACCCGTCGGCATTGGCGGGGTGGACGATCAGCACCTCGGGAGGATCGGGCTCCATCAGCCGGCGGCACAGCGCTTCCGCGATCCGGCGCGAGGCGAAGTACTGGCTTTCGGCGTAGATGTGGCTCCGCGCGGCGAGGATCTGGCGCTCGAACAGTTCGGCGATCTCGCTCACCTGCGGGGCCCCGCGATAGGCGGCCCGGGTGCGCGAGATCCCGATCTCGACGTTCTCGAACTGGATTTCGAGCGCCTCTGGCCAGCGCGACTCGCTGCAGGCGACCGGTTCCAGGTGTTCGCCCCCCGCGCGGCACCAGCGATCCCGGCCAAGCTCGCTCAGGCTGGCGGCGATCGGCCCTTCCGCCATGAGGGTGGCGTCATGCCAGGGCCCGTACCGGCGGCCGCCCGGACCGCGCCGGCGCCGGTCGAACTCGCGGTGCTCGCGGGTGTCCCAGCGGCCGCCGGTCATGTCGATCCCGCCGCACACGGCGAGGACATCGTCGATCACGGCGATCTTCTGATGGTGACAGGCGCCAAGCGGATGGGCGGTATCGGACTTGAAGTCGATCCGGCGGCGGGGCAGCCAGCGCAGCAGGTCCAGCACCATGGCCCCGCGCACCAGCAGCTTGGTCAGGCCCACGCTCCACTTGAGCAGCCTGATGTCGAGCCCAGGACGGTGGCGCGTGAGCCAGGGGATGAAGCTGCCGAGCCGTGAGGGGTGCTCCCGGCTGCGCCCCTTCTCCCACCAGCGGCGACCGTGCGCGAGGTGAATCCGGGTGTCGAAATCCCACCCGATGAGCATGATCCGGTGCCGCGCCTGCAGCATCGCGGCCTGCATATGCCGAAAATAGGCATCGGCATCGACTATCACCGCGGCACGGGTGGCCAGCGCATGGCGCCAGATCCCGGGTTCGCACGATCGATCGTCGAAGTCGCGCAGCCCCTCGACGGGCTTCAGGAACCTTTTACCCTCCCCCAGCGGGCTACTCCTTTGCGTCCTCGAGTTTCTCGGGCGTCATTTCGGCCTCGGCCTTTTCCTCGCGCTTGCGGCGGTCGAACACTGCGCGCATATGCCGCTCATCCTCCTCGGTAAGGTGCTCCTCGAACTCGGGGAAGTGCTCGTCCTCCTCCTCGTCGATGTGGTGGATGTAACGATCGGCGAGCGCCTTGAACTTGTCCGGCCATTCCTTGGAGCCGGTGTCGGTCGCCGCGAGGTCGTTGAGCAGTTCCTCGATCTCGTGGTGCTCGGCAACCGAGTGGCGGGTGTCGTCGGTGGTGGGGGGCTTGCGCATCATGGTCGAATAGAGCGCCTGCTCCTCGGCCGCCGCGTGGCCCTTGAGCTCGCGGGTCAGTTCCTCGAACAGCTCGAGCGGCGGGTCGCCCGCCTTGGCCTTTTTGCTGATCTGGGCGATCAGTTCGCGATGCCGGTCATGATCCTTCTTGAGCCGGTCGAAAATCGCTTCCGCCACGTGTCTCTCCTCCTCGCATCTGTACGATGGTGATACGCGGCCGCAACGCGCGGGTGTGTTCCTTGTTCCTTGCGGTTGGATTTGCGCCCGGGCCTCACCACATCGCCCGGATGAGCCGACACCTCCTCCCGCCCCCCGAGGCGGCCGCGATCGAGCAGCTGGCCCTCGCCTCGCTTGACGCGCTTCCGCAGCACTTCCGCGAACAGGTGCAGCAAGTGGTGGTCAAGGTCGAGGAATTCGCCACCGCAGAACAGCTCGCCTCGGTCGGCATCGAGAGCCGGTGGGAACTCACCGGCCTCTACGAAGGCCGCCCGCTGCACGAGCAGTCGCAGTGGGATACCGGCGACCTGCCGCCGATGATCACCCTATTTCGCCAGCCGCTGATCCGCGAATGGCGCGAGACCGGGGTCGATTTCGCGGCGTTGATCCATCACGTCACCATCCACGAGGCGGGCCACCATTTCGGACTTTCCGACGAGGATATGCACGCGCTCGAGGATGCGGCCGGCGACGAGTGACCGGCGCGGCTCAGTCGCCCGGCGGCGCGGGGTCGAACTTGCTGCGGATATGATCGAACACCGGGCCGTAGAGCGGGGAGGCGAACTGCACGCCGACCACCTGCTGCCGGCACCACCGCACCTTCGCGATGACCGGGCCGATCGGGCCGATCCTGAGACTGATCTCGGTGCCGGGGACCATCCGTCCGAACCGGTCGAAAAACCGGCAGCCGGTTTCCGACAGGTCGAGGATGTCCACGTCCTTGGCCACGCCGCTGCCGGTGCGGTAGCGACCCTGGACCGAGATCCGGTGGCGTGGTTTGCGTCGTTCGTCGTCCATTGCCCGGCCGGCTAGCGGTGAAACAGGCGACCCGCTGTCATCCTATGTCGGATCGCCTGCACCCGCAACCGCTTCGATGCCCGACGCGCGACCGGTTAATCAGCCTGCCGCCTCGCGCGCGAGGTAGATGACGTCGCGCGGCTGGCGCAGGAGATGCTGCCCGCTGTCGATGAACAGAGTTTCGCCGCTCGCCAGGCAGCCTCTGGCGAGGAACAGGCAGGCATCGGCGATTTCGCCCGGCTCTGTCCTGCGCCGGAGCAGGTTGAGCCGGTGGGAGATTGCGGTCTCGGCCTCGCTCTGGTCGTGGCTGGCGAGGATCGCGCCCGGAGCCAGGCCGTAGATCCTGTCCTCCGGCCAGGCCGCGCCCATGGCCAGCATCGGCAGTGCCCCGGCCGCTGCGTGCTTGCTCAGCGTGTAGCTGAAGAAATCGGGGTTGGTGTTCTCCAGCTTCTGGTCAGTGAACTGGATCACGGTCCGCCCGCGCCTCGACCGGGCATGGCGCAGGAAAGCCTGGGCCATCCGCACCGGGGTCTTGGCGTTGATCGCCATCGAGCGGTCGAACACCGCCGGATCGAGCCCGGTCACGTCGTCGGGCCGGAAGATCGCCGCACAGTTGACCAGCACCCGCCAGTCGTTGAGCCGCAGGGCCAGCTGCTCGACCATGCGCGAGGCGGCAAGGCTGTCCGCCAGATCGCAATGGATCGCCTCGGCGCTCGGCAGGCGCTCGGCCAGCCCCTCCGCTTCGCTCGCGGAGCGCCCATAGTGAATCACCACGTGCCACCCTGCCGCTCCGAATGCCTCGGCCACGGCCGCGCCCAGCCGCCGCGCAGCTCCGGTGATCAGGATGGAAGGTCTCGGCATGGCAACAGCTTGGAGCACAGCAGCAGGCACAAGAAAAGCCCCCGCCGCAGCGCCAAGGGGTCAGGCGGCGGTGGAAGCCGCCTCGCGGTCCCGCTCCGCCCGGCTCTTTTTCTCGGCAGCGGTCCGGAGCTGGCCGCAGGCCGCATCGATGTCGCGTCCGCGCGGGGTCCGTACCGGCGCGCTTATGCCGCCCTCGAACACGATCTGCGAGAACCTGCGGATGCGTTCGGGAGTCGAGCACTCGTAGGCCGCGCCGGGCCAGGGATTGAACGGGATCAGGTTGACCTTGGCCGGCAGGTCGTAACGCCGGATCAGACGGACGAGTTCGTGCGCGTGTTCGTCGCTGTCGTTCTTGTCCTTGAGCATGACGTATTCGAACGTGATCCGCCGCGCGTTGCTCGCGCCCGGGTAGGCGGCGCAGGCAGACAGCAGTTCCTCGATCCCGTACTTCCTGTTGAGGGGGACGATCTCGTCGCGGATCTCCTTGGTGACGGCGTGAAGGGAGACAGCCAGGTTGACGCCGATCTCCTCGCCACAGCGATCCATCATCGGCACCACGCCGCTGGTCGACAGAGTGATCCGGCGCCTCGACAGGGCAAGGCCATCACCGTCCATCACCAGCCGCAGCGCATCGCGGACGTTGTCGAAATTGTACAGCGGCTCGCCCATGCCCATCATCACGATGTTGGTCAGCAGGCGGCCGTCAGCGGTGTAGTGCCCCGCGTCTTCGGCATCGTCGAGCCCGGCCATGCTGCCCTTGGGCCATTCGCCCAAGGCGTCGCGCGCCAGCATGACCTGGCCGACGATCTCGCCGGGAGTCAGGTTGCGGACCAGTTTCATCGTGCCGGTGTGGCAGAACCGGCAGTTGAGCGTGCACCCGACCTGGCTTGATACGCACAGCGTGCCCCGATCCGCATCGGGGATGAACACCATTTCGAAATCATGGCCATCGGCGGTGCGCAGCAGCCACTTGCGGGTGCCGTCGATCGAGTGCTGCGCCTCGACCACTTCGGGGCGGCCGATCACGAAGCGTTCCGCCAGCCACGGGCGCATGGCCCTGCCGATATCGGTCATCGCCTCGAAATCAGTGACACCGCGGTGGTAGAGCCAGTGGTATACCTGCTTCGCGCGCAGCCGCGCCTGCCTGGAATCGAGCCCCGCCTCCTCGAACAGGGCGCCTATCCGCTCGCGCGGCAGGCCGATCAGATCGACGCGACCATCTGCACGCGGAGTGATGTCGCGCGCGACGGGGACGGGATCGACAAGCCCCGGGATCGGCATGAGCTGGGTATCGGCCATGGGAACGCGCCATATAGTCGCAAGCTGCGGGCAAATCCAGCAAGCACGACGCGACACGGGCAAGCGGCACCGGCACCCGGCCGCTCATCGACGATGTGCCACGTCCTGCCGTAACTTGTCACCCGAAAACAACAGTTTGTTGTTGTGTGAGGTTCATGAAACGCATTCGGCTGCGGTCCATTCTCCTATGCACTGCCGGCGTATGCCCGCAGAGATGGAATGGAGTATCACAATGAGAAAGACAGTCGCAGCACTTCTGGCCGGGACCACGATTGCGTTCGCGGCACCGGCTTCCGCCCAGGTCGAGGACGAATCCCCGTTCACCGGCCTGCGTGCCCAGGTCGTCACCGGCCTTGACATGGTTGGTGCCGGCAGCAGCGTCGATGACGACGGCGAGGACAACAACGACCAGTCCGCCGAGGGCGTGATCTACGGCGCTGCCGTGGGCTACGACATCGACTTCGGTTCGGTCGTGGTCGGACCGGAGGCGGAGTTCGCCTGGTCGAGCGCGGACACCGACTTCAACGACGGCGATTTCGAAGGCTTCGGCTTCGGCAATGTCGAAGCCGAGCGCGACCTCTACCTCGGTGCGCGCGTCGGGGCCCGGGTCGGCGAACGCGCCCTCGCCTATGTCAAGGGCGGCTACACCAACGCCACCTTCGACATCCGCTCGAACGACGGGACCGCCGAGTTCCGCGAAGGGTATGATGTCGACGGGTACCGCGTGGGCGGCGGCGTGGAGGTGGCGATCAGCCAGAACGCCTTCATCAACGCCGAATACCGCTACTCGAACTACTCGGACGCGGAAGTGGATTTCGACGGCACCCTGCCCGACAGCGACCGGTTCGAAGTCGATCTTGACCGTCACCAGGTGGCGGTGGGCGTCGGCGTCCGGTTCTGACCGGAAGCGCGACCCGAGCGGCGCGGCCGGGGGAGACCCCCGGCCGTTGTCGTATCAGCGGCGCGCGCAGCCTACCGTCGCGGCATCCAGGGCGGTCGCCGCACCGCTGAGGTCGTAGCTGTTGGAGAACCGCCGTCCGCGGCGATCGCTGGCGCTGACCGACATCGATCCGGCCGAGCGCATGGCTGCAACGATCGCGGCATTGGTGGCTTGGTCGGGTGCCCATGCGTCGCCTCCGCCGCCGACGAGGGGAAAGCGCCTGCCCCCGATTGCCAGCTGGATGCGCGGCACTTCGGCAAGCCTGCGCGAGAGACGGAAATGAACCTGCTGGCGCACGTTGCGGCGCGGCCAGGTGCCGACACTGGCGTAAGGCTCGTAATCGCGCTGCAGGGTGCTCGGCGCGGCCTTGGCGATGGCATAGCAGCGCGGCACGGCCGGATCGCGGAACGCGCCCCAGCCGGAGAACACGCCGAGACTGTCGCGGGCGGCGAGCGGACCCGTCACCAGGACACCGGCCGCGACCGCCGCCGCAAGGGCCCACCTAACCATAGGCGATCGCCAGCACTTCCCAGTCCTTGCTGCCCGCCGGCAAGCGGACCGACCGGACCTCGCCCACCGCCGCACCGCGCAAGGCACGCGCCAGCGGGCTCGACCAGCCGATCTGCCCCGCCCCCGCATCCTGCTCGTCATCACCAACGATGACGACGGTCTTCTCCACCTCGTCCTCGTCGACTATCGTCACCCGTGCGCCGAAGAACGCGCGCGCCCGGTCCGGCTGGGCGGCGGGATCGACCACTCGCGCGGCCTTCATCCGGCGGGCGAGATGGGCCAGTTCCCGGTCGATCTCGCGCATCCGCTTGCGCCCGTAGAGATAGTCGCCGTTCTCGCTTCGGTCGCCGTTGCCGGCAGCCCAGCTGACGATTTCCACGATCTTCGGTCGCTCCACGCCCAGCAGATGATCGTAGCGCGCGCGCAGCGTCGCATAGCCGGCAGGCGTGATCGGATTGGTTCCCGCAGCCAAGTTCCGCCCCCCTCTTCCGCCTCTAGCGCAGGAAGTCCGCCGCGGTGCGCGGCCGGCCGTAGGGTGCCTTGTCCGGGTGCAGGTGCTCGTAGACCACTGCGTTCTCGATCACCCGGTGAACGTAGGTCCGCGTTTCGGTAATGCCGATCCGCTCGATCCACGTGACCCAGTCGATCGCGCCGGTGCGCGGGTCGCCATTGGCGCGCAGCCACTGGTTCACCCGGCCCGGACCCGCGTTGTAGGCCGCAATCGCCAGCGGATAGCTGCCATCATAGCGGGCCAGCAGGCGCTGGATGTGGTTGCTGCCGAGCTGCACGTTGTATCCTGCGTCCTGGATCAGCGAGGCTTCCATGTACTGCATACCCGCCTTGCCCGCTTCCTCGCGCGCGGTGCCGGGCATGAGCTGCATCAGGCCGCGCGCACCGGCGTGGCTGATGGCGTTCTGGGCGAACTGGCTCTCCTGCCGGCTGATCGCATGGATCATGGTCCAGTCGCCACCCGGGGGCGTCTGGATCACGGGATAGCCCTGGGCGATGAACTGGTCGAGGCCATCGGCTCCGGCGGCATCGGCAAGGTTGACGGCCAGATCGCGCCGGCCGATCTGGCGGGCGAAATCGGCCACCAGGGCGTGTTCCGCCGGGGTGGTCGCCTGCTGGGCAAGCTCGCGGTAGAACTGGATGCCGGTGCGCCACGGCGCGCCCTTGGCGAGCTCCTCGACGGCGCGGGTCAGAGGCGCCGCGCGGAACGCGGCGACCTGATCGGCGCTGGGGTTCGCGCCCGGGTCGCCTTGAGGGATCGCCAGCGGGCGGCCCAGCCTGCCGAGGGCAAGCTGACCATAGAACCGGTCGGGATACCGGGCCGCCTGGGCGAAATAGTTCTGCGCAGCGTCGCGGTCGCCCGCGCGCTCGGCGGCGAGCCCGGCCCAGTAGAACCCTTTCGACCGCGTCTGCGGGGTCTGCGCCGCTGCGCCGTAGCGGTAGAACAGCGGCGCGGCGGCGCGGGGATCGCCATTGGTCCACAAGGCCCCGGTGCCGCCCAGCCACATCAGCGAGGTGTAGTCATCGCGCAGGTCGAACGACATCCGCGAAATGTCGGCCCCCGGCTCGAACAGGTCATCGACACGGGCCGCGATGCGGGTCGCCTGGCCGGCACCGGCGCTGCGGGCGATCCGCAGCATCTCGCCGACCATCAGTTCAGGGTAGCGTGCCGGACGCTCGAACGCGGGACGGGTGGCCAGGAGTTCCGCGGCGCGCGCGGTCTCGCCGGTCTGGCGGTAATGCCGGGCCAGATCATAGACGAACCCGGGATCGCGCATGGCATCGGGCGGCACCCCGATGCGCCCGGCACTCTCAAGCCCACCGGTAAGTATCCGCAACCGCGCGGCATAGACTTCGCCCTGCTCGTCCGACAGGCGCATAAGCTGGCGGCCAGCACCTTCCAGATCGTTGTTCCACAGCAGCGCGTCCATCCGTTCGGCATGGTCGCGACCGGTGAAGCGGATGCCGTAGATGCCCTGGAGGTAGAGTTCGGACTGGCCGCTCATCGGGCCGCCGCGCCACGCCTCGCGCGCGACTTCGAAGGCCTGCGGGCGCTGCAGGGTGGACAGGGCTAGGGCATAACGCGCCCGCGCCGGGTTGGTCAGGGGCGGAAACTGGTCAAAGAAGGCGGCGATACGTTCCGGCAGCAGCGGCTCGTCGGCCAGAGCCTTCTCCGCCCGGCGGCGCAGCAACTCCTCGCGCGGCAGGCCGGGATAGGCCATCACGAACTCGGCATAGGGTTCGAACCCGAGGTTGTCGTATCTGGTCAGGTGTTCCCACCGTTCGATCGCCTCGGCCATCCGGCTCGGCGCCCTGGCCACCATGTCCCCTCGCGCGCGGTCCCACGTCGCCGCATCCTGGGCCATCAGAGGGGTGGAAGCGGAAAGCGCGGGCACTGAGACGGCGGCGAGCAGGGCAAGGGTCAGACGGTCCATGCTGGACATAGTGGGGAGCGGCTCCTTATCAGGCGCTGAATGGCGATGCGTCGGCCCGGACGGTCCGTGCCGGTGTCATGCGGCCTGCAAGGATGCGTGTAAATGTTCTCCGGTTCAATCCCCGCCCTGGTGACTCCTTTTCGCGACGGAGTGTTCGACGAGGCCGCGTTCCGCCGCCTGGTCGACTGGCAGATCGAGAACGGTTCCAGCGCGCTGGTCCCCTGCGGCACCACCGGCGAGGCGTCTACCCTGTCGAACGCTGAACACCACCGGGTGATCGAGGTGTGCATCGAGCAGGCCGCAGGGCGCGTGCCGGTGATCGCCGGGTGCGGCAGCAACGATACCATGAACGCGCTGCTGCACATGCAGTTCAGCCGCAAGGCCGGGGCCAAGGCGGGCCTGTGCGTCGCGCCCTATTACAACCGGCCGAGCCAGGCTGGGCTGATCGCGCATTTCAGCTATCTGGCTGAGCACAGCGAACTGCCGATCGTGCTCTACAATGTTCCCGGCCGGACGGTGGCCGACCTGCTCGACGAGACGGTGGTGGAGCTGGTGACGAGATTTCCGGAGCGTATCGTCGCGATCAAGGATGCCAGCGGCGACCTGTCGCGCGTGGCCGATCACCGCATGGGCATCGGCAAGCACTTCTGCCAGCTGTCCGGCAACGACGAGCTGTGGCTGCCGCACTCGGCGGCTGGCGGGGCGGGGTGCATTTCCGTCACTGCCAATGTGGCACCGAAGCTTTGCTCCGAGTTCCACGCCGCGATCGCGGCGAACGAGCTTGAGCGCGCCCGCGAGCTGAACGACGTGCTGTTCCCGCTGCACTATGCCATGTTCAGCGATGCCAGCCCGGCCCCGGTGAAGTACGCGCTCAGCCGGGTGCACCACTGGATCCGCCCGCAGGTGCGCCTGCCGCTGGTCGAGTGCTCGGACGTGGCGAAGAAGGCGGTGGACGAGGCACTCGAGATTGCGGGGCTGGTGTGATGCGCGCGCTGATCGGCCTTGGCGCACTCGTCCTTGCCGCCTGCACGACGGTTCCCGCAAGCAACGACAGCCTCGATGCGATCGCGCGCGACTATGTCCTCCTCCAGCTGACCATCGGCGAGAAGGAAGCAGGCTACATCGACGCCTACTACGGCGCGCCTCCGCTGCAGCAACAGGCGAAGGCCGAGGCACCGGGCCAGTCGCTGCCGATGCTGGAGGCGCGGACCGCCGCGCTGCGGGTCAGGGCAGAACAGTTTGCCGACGACGGGGTGGACGGCACCAGCATGGACGAGCGGCGCGCCCGCTTCCTCGCAGCCCAGCTCACCGCCGCGCGCACCCGCCTGCGGATGATGCGGGGAGAGAAGCTCGGCTTTGTCGAGGAAGCGCAGGGGCTGTTCGGGGTGACGCCAGAACTGCCCCCGCTCGCCAGCTTCGAGCCGGTGCTGGCCGAAATCGAGGCGCTGGTGCCCGGCGAGCCGGCGGACGGCCCGCTGTGGCAGCGGCTGGACGCGTTCAACCGCCGGTTCGACATCCCCGCCGACCGCCTCCCCGCGGTGTTCGACGCCGCGATCGCCGAGTGCAAGCGCCGCACGCTGGAGCATCTGACGCTGCCGGCTGGCGAGAGCTTCGACCTCGGCTACGTCACCGGCAAGCCATGGAGCGGGTACAACTACTACAAGGGTCAGTACCATTCCCGGATCGAAATCAACACCGATCTGCCGACCCGGCTGAACCGCGCGGTCGATCTGGGCTGTCACGAGGGCTATCCCGGCCACCACGTGTTCAACGCGCTGCTGGAGCGCGATCTGGTCAACGGGCGCGGCTGGATCGAGTTCGCGGTCTATCCGCTCTATTCGCCGCAGTCGCTGATAGCGGAGGGTTCGGCCAACTACGGCATCGACCTCGCTTTCCCGGGTGACGAGCAGCTCGAGTTCGAGACACGCGTTCTGGCCCCGCTCGCCGGACTGGAGGGCGCGGACTTGGCCACCTATCGCAAGCTCAATGCCGCCACCCGCGCGCTCGGGCCGGCACGCTATACCATCGCCGCACAGTACCTGGCCGGCGAGATCGACGCGGATCGCGCCAGAGACCTGCTTCAGAAGTATCAGCTGCTCTCGCCGGAACGCGCAGCACAGTCGCTGCGCTTCACCGACACCTATCGCAGCTACATCATCAATTACGGATTGGGCCGGGACATGGTGCAGGCGAGCGTGGAGCGCGCCGGGCCGAGCCAGGCGGAACGCTGGGCCCGCATGATCCGGCTGCTGAGCGAACCGACCCTGCCTGGCGATCTTTGAGGAAGAAGACTTCCCACCCGCCCCCGCCGATCCCTGAGAATCGCTGCGGGAATGGTGACCCCTACGGGAATCGAACCCGTGTTTCAGCCGTGAAAGGGCCGCGTCCTGACCGCTAGACGAAGGGGCCAATGCCGTTTCCGGCGGGTGGCGTGGCGGCGCACTTAAGGGGGGTTGCCGCGCCGGTCAACCCCGCATTGCACAAAGTCCTTCAGTTTGCCCAGGCGGCATCGTCCAGGTGCAGTTCCGCCGCCGGACGACTGCCCCAGTCGTCGAGCTTGACCCGCCCGGCGAGCCACAGCGTCCGCCCCCGCGCGCCGTGGAGCAGCGTCTGCCCGAGTTCGCCCGAGGCGGCGCGGAAGGCGATCGCCTTGAACGAGCGCCCGTCCATCCCTGCCGCAACCAGACGCAAGTGGTCATTGCCGACCACGTCCGCCTTGACCAGGCGCACCGGGCCAACCGCCACCCGCGGCCCCGGCCAGCCGACCCCGTAAGGCCCCCCTGCCTCGAGCGATTCGACCAGTTCCGGAGTCAGACCGCCAGCCGCCAGCGCCAGGTCGAACGCCAGCGACTGCTCCGCCGCTGCCATGGCGACGGGTCGTGCCAAGTGCGAATCGAGCCAGTCGGCGAACGCGTCGAGCCGGTCGGCCGCAACCGTCAGCCCGGCGGCCATGGCATGGCCCCCGCCAGCCGCCAGCAGGCCCTGCTCGCGCGCGGCGATCACCGCCGCACCGAGGTCCACCCCGCTGATCGAGCGGCCCGAGCCCTTGCCCAGCCCGCTCTCCTCGTCGAGCGCGATGACGACCGATGGCTTGCCGGTCTTCTCCTTGATCCGGCCTGCGACGATGCCGATCACGCCGGGGTGCCACCCGCGCCCCGCGATCACATGGACCGCGCGGTTGTGCTGCGCGGCCAGCTGGCTCTCGGCCGCCTCCTGGACCATCGCCTCGATCGCCCGCCGTTCCTCGTTCAGCGCGGACAGCTGCGCCGCGATTGCTCTGGCCTCGTCCGGATCCTCGGTGGTCAGCAGGCGCACACCCAAAGTTGCCTCGCCCACCCGGCCGCCGGCATTGATCCGCGGGCCGAGCGCGAAGCCCAGGTCGCTGCACCTCGGCGCACGCGCCAGCCGGCTGGCGTCGATCAGCGCCGCCATGCCGGTTCCCTCGCGCCGCGCCATGACCTTCAGGCCCTGCGCCACGAACGCGCGGTTGAGGCCATGGAGCGCGGCGACATCGGCCACGGTCCCCAGCGCCACCAGGTCGAGCAGCCCCATCAGGTCGGGCACCGGGCGGTGGGCGAAGTGGCCCCGCTGGCGCAGCGTCCGCACCAGCGCCACGGCAAGCAGGAACGCCACGCCCACAGCCGCGAGATGGCCGTGGGCAGCTGCCTCGTCGCATTCGTCGAGCCGGTTGGGATTGACCAGCGCGGCCGCCAGCGGGAGTTCGGCGGCGCATTTGTGGTGGTCGACCACGATCACGTCGACCCCGGCATCGTGCGCCATACGCAGCGCCTCGTGCGCCATGGCCCCGCAGTCGACCGTGACGATCAGGCTGCTGCCGTCCTCGGCGATCCGCACGAGCGCCTCGCCCGACGGACCGTAGCCTTCCAGCAGGCGATCGGGGATGTAGTAGCGCGCGTCGTGTCCCAGCATCCGCAGCAGGCGGATCAGCAGGGCCGCGCTGGTCGCCCCGTCGACGTCGTAGTCGCCATAGACCGTCACCGTCTCGCCGGTCATCACCGCCTGCGCCAGCCGTTCGGCGGCGGCATCCATGTCGCGGAACAGCGAGGGGTCGGGAAGGAAATCGCGCAGCGTGGGCTTGCGATGGCGCTCGAGGTCTTCCGGCCGCACACCGCGCGCAAGCAGGAGCTGCCGCACGATGTCGTTGTCCAGGCTGCGCGCATCGCCGCCAAGCTCGAGGCTGCTGCCGCGCCAGTGCCAGGCCTTGCCCGTGATCGACCGGTCGACACCGAAGACGGATGCAAGAGAACGGGAGGCCATGCCTTACCTCTAGTGCGGCGCGTCCGGACGGGCAAATGCCGCGTGCTTGACAAGCAGGCCGGCGCGGCGATGGTTCAGGCATGGCCGGCACCTCTCCCCCGCTGCTGATCGCGTGGCATAGCCGCACGGGGGCGGCGCGTGCGCTCGCTCTCGCCGCGCGTGAGGGCGCGGGAGACGCGGCCCTGCTGCTGCCCTGCGAGCAGGTCCGCCCGCAGCACCTGCTCGCCGCCCGCGCCTACCTGTTCGCCTGCCCCGAGAACCTCGCGGCCCTGTCAGGGGCGATGAAGGAGATGTTCGACCGGTGCTACTATCCCGTCCTCGGCCGGATCGAAGGGCGGGCCTATGCCACCATGATCGCGGCCGGTTCCGATGGCGCAGGGGCGCAGCGGCAGCTGGACCGGATCTGCACCGGCTGGCGCCTGAGGCGGGTGGCGGAATCGTGGATCGTATGCACCGCGGCACAGACGGCCGAAGAGATCCTCGCGCCCAAGCTGCTTGCCGAGACGACCCTCGACCAGGCCCGCCTGATGGGTGCCGGGCTTGCCGAGGGACTGGCCCAGGGAATCTTCTAGAGATTCGTCCATTTCCGACGCATATCGATCGCCGGGACTCGACGAGCCTTGTTTTGACTGCAAAAGCCCGGCGCTGGCAAGGGTGAAGGGTGCAGCGTCATTACGAGCGGGCGATCATCGGACGCGGCCGATACGGCCCCGGCAATCTGGCTCTACCTGTCCACGCGCGCGGACGAGGGCACCCCGGCTTCCTTCCCTTTGCTGCTCGATGCGGTGCTCGCGGCGCTGGAACAGGGCAGCAATCTGCTCAGCCATCTCTACCCGCCCGAACTGATCGCTGCCGAGGCTGCCGGTTCGGAGCGGCTGCTTGCCGAACTGGTGCTTGGCGGGCTGACCTTCGAAGCCTTCGTGCTGGGGCTGAATGGCTCGGCCGGAGGCCCGATCTACCGGCCGCTGGCCGACCTTCGGTTCGGCACCTCGGTCGATGCGCGCCTCGCCCTCATCCTGCGGCCCGGCGTGCACCTGGCAGCGGTGCGGAGCGCGCTGCCGGTGGTCCGGGGGCAGTGGCAGCTTGCCGCCCGGCTGTGCGCGCTGCTGCCCCATGTCCGGGCTGTCGGATGGCCCGCTTCCGAAACGCTCCTGCCGCCGGACCGGTTCGCCGCGGCGAGCGCAGCCTGGCAGGCCGGCGGGGGGCTTCCGTGCCCCGGGCTCCTGACCCTGCGGCCGTCGCTCGGCGGGGCGCTGCAGAGCGCCGGTCTGGCGCTGTTCACCGGCCAGGAACTGCGTCTGGAGAGCGATCTCGCGCAGGATCCGGCGCAGGGAAGCCGGCTCGGCCTGCGGATTGCCGAGACGCTGATCCATCGCGGCCCGCTCGAGCAGCCGGAGGAGTTCATCGCCCCGAGTGGCGCGTCGATCCGGCTCGAGCCTTCGGCCAACGGCCGCTTCGTGCGCGCCTGGCCGGCCTGATCAGCGCCCCACCCGCACCGCAAGCTGTGCCCGGGCATCGCGATATTCGCGCTCCAGCCGGTCGACCAGCTCGGCCACCGTGCCGACGTCCTTGACCGCGCCGATCCCCTGCCCCGATCCCCAGATGTCCTTCCACGCCTTGGCCTTGGTGTTGCCACCGCTGCCGAAGTTCATCTTGCTCGGGTCGCTTTCGGGCAGGTTGTCTGGATCGAGCCCGGCCGCTTCGATCGAGCCCCGCAGGTAGTTGCCGTGCACCCCTGTGAACAGGTTGGTGTAGACGATACCTTCCGCGCTGCCGTCGACGATCGCCTGCTTGTAGCGCGCGTCGGCATTGGCCTCGCGGGTGGCGATGAAGGCGCTGCCGGCATAGGCGAAATCGGCCCGCATCGCCTGCGCGGCGAGAATCGAGTAGCCGTTGCCGATCGAGCCGGAGAGCGCGACCAGGCCGTCGAACCATTCGCGGATTTCCGCCATCAGGGCAAAAGGCGATTGCGCCCCGGCGTGACCGCCTGCGCCCGCGGCCACGGGGATCAGGCCGTCGGCCCCCTTCTCGATCGCCTTGCGGGCGAAGCGGTTGTTGATCACGTCGTGCATGGTGATCCCGCCCCAGCCGCGCACCGCCTGGAAGATCTCCTCGCGCGCGCCGAGCGAGGTGATCACCAGCGGCACCTGCCACTTCTCGCAGGTCGCCATGTCGGCCTCGACCCGGTCGTTGGTCCGATGAATGATCTGGTTGACCGCAAAGGGAGCCGCGGGCCGGTCAGGGCTCGCGCGGTTGTGCGCCGCCAGTTCCTCGGTGATCTGGTGGAGCCATTCGTCGAGCTGCGCCTGTGGACGCGCGTTGAGCGCAGGGAAGCTGCCGATGATCCCCGCCTTGCACTGTGCGATCACCAGTTCGGGGCCGGAGACGATGAACAGCGGGCTGCCGATCAACGGAAGGCGCAGGCGGTCGAACGGGGCGGGCAGCGGCATCGCGGTCTCCTTGACGTTTACGTTATCGGCAACCCGCATATGCCGCTGGAACGGCGGTGTCGAGGCCTAACCCGGGTCAGGAGGGCGCAAGCACTTCACCAAGCCCGTAGAACCGCGCGGCCGTGCCCGCGAACAGCGCCCGCTTCTCGTCCGCCGAATGAGCCTGGGCGAGGCGCTTGAACGCGTTCCACAGCACCGGATAGCTCGCGCCCCAGTGGTCGACCGGATAGTTGCTTTCGAACATTGCCCGATCAGGCCCGAAGGCGTCGATGCACGTCTCGATGTAGGGTCGCCACATGGCTGCGAGCGTTTCCGACCCCAGCCCTGCGGCCGGCCCCTGGTCGGGCATCCCGCAGAAGGCCATCGACAGCCCGCCCAGCTTGACGGTCACGTTGTCGCACCGGGCGAGTTCCCGGATCGCCTGGCGCCACGAGTCGAACCGCTCGTGCAGCCTGCCGCGATAGCTCGCGACGTTGAGCGGGGTGCCGCAATGGTCGAGGCAGATCGGCTGGTCAGGAAAGGCGCGGGCGAGGTCGACCACGTCGCCGATCTGCGGCTCCAGCACCCAGGCGTCAAAGGTCAGGCCACGCTTGACCAGCTCGGCAAAGCCGCGGCGGAACGACTCCTCGCGGTAGAGCCCTGCCGGTGCGTGGAAGGGTGGCCCGAGCACGTCCGGGTCGGCGTCCCAGGCCCCCTGGTGGCGGATACCGCAGAACCGCCCGTTGCCCGCAGCCTCGAGCGCCTCGAGCACCCCTGCAACGCGCGCGCCGAGCTGGAGATTGGCATGGCCGACGATGGCTGCACAGGCGCGCAGCGGACCGTAGAGCCCGCTGGCGGACTGGGCGGCCACGCCGTTGACGTATTCGACCTCGCCGACGACCTTCAGCTCCTCCCCGCGTGCCGGATTGTAGAATGCCCCGCATTCCATGAACACGGTCGCGACGACGTTGTGACCGGTGCCAAGATCGGCCTGCAACTCATTGAAGGTGTAATGCGGCTTCTGCGCCACGGCTTCGATGAACGGGTGCCGCGGTTCCGGGAAGTGCGCGATCAGCGGGCGCAGGTCCCACAGGTGGTGGTGCGGATCGATGATCGGCAGATCGGGTTCGAGGATATCTTCGCTCACGAGTGCGCCTCCCCACGCAGATGATCCGCGATGGAACACCACCGCGCCCGGCTTGGCAAGGGGCCGTGACGGCTGGCGGGAGCGACCCAGCGACAGGATGGTGCCCCTGGCCGGACTCGAACCGGCACTCCCGAAGGAACTCGATTTTGAGTCGAGCGCGTCTACCAATTCCACCACAGAGGCACTGCAGGGCAGCGCCACCTAGCCCGCGCGCGGAGCTGCATCAACCCTTGAGCGCGTTCGCTAGCAGCTTGTGCAGCTTGGAGTGGAGCGCGTCGTTTGCAGCCAGCACCTCGGCATCGTGGATCGGCTGTGAACGCCCGCGGAAGTCGCTGACGAACCCGCCCGCTTCGCGCACGATCAGGCACCCGGCGGCGGTGTCCCATGGCTTGAGACCGCTCTCCCAGAACCCGTCATAGCGGCCGGCCGCGACCCACGCGAGATCGAGCGAGGCCGCGCCGAAACGGCGGATGCCGGCAACTTCGGGACCGATGGCGTTGTATATCCTCGACCATTCTGCCGGGCTTCCCGCGCCCTGGAACGGAATGCCGGTGGCGATGAGTGCATCGGGCAGGCGCGAGCGGGCCGAGACGCGCAGGCGCCCGTCGTGCAGCCAGGCCCCGCGGGTCTTTTCCGCCCAGAATGTCTCGTCGGTGATCGGCTGGTAGATCACCGCCGCAATCACATCGCCCCAGCCCGACCCGTCCAGCCTCGGCTCCTGGGCGGCGATCGAGATCGCGAAATGGGGGATGCCGTGGAGGAAGTTGCTGGTGCCGTCGAGCGGATCGACGATCCAGCGCGGCTTGCCGGCATCGCCTTCGATGATCCCCCCTTCTTCCAGCACGAAACCCCAGTCGGGCCGCGCGCCGAGCAGCTCATCGTAGATCGTCCGCTCGGCAATCCGGTCGGCCTTGGAAACGAAATCGGCCGGCCCCTTGCGGCTGACCTGCAGATGCTCGACTTCGCCGAAGTCGCGGCGCAGCCGGCCGCCGGCCTTGCGGGCCGCCTTTTCCATGACGCGGATGAGACCGGAGAGAACTGCCATCTACCTTGCCTGTCCTTCAAGACGGGTTCAGCCCTTCGACAAGCTCAGGACTTCACCCTCCTCAGGACGAACGTGTGTTGTTTCCTGCCTCCGCTCCCGTTCGTCCTGAGGAGCGAAGACGCAGTCTGAGCGCCTCGAACGATCAGTTCGCCTTGCCGACGTAGCTCTGTTCGTACACGTCGACCACGATCCGCGTTCCGCTCTCGATATGCGGCGGGACCATGATCCGCACCCCGTTGTCGAGCACGGCGGGCTTGTAGCTGGAGGAGGCGGTCTGCCCCTTCACCACGGCGTCGGCCTCCACGATCGTGGCCTCGACCTGCTGCGGCAGCTGGACGCTGATCGGCTTCTCGTCCCACAGTTCCAGCATGACCTGCATCCCGTCCTGCAGGAACGGGCGGGCGTCACCCAGAAGGTCGCTATCGAGGTTGATCTGCTCGTAGGTGTCCTGATCCATGAACACCAGCTGGTTGCCGTCCTCGTAGAGGAACTGGAAGTCCTTGGTGTCGAGCCGCACCCGCTCGACCGTGTCGGCGCTGCGGAAGCGGACGTTGGTCTTGCGCCCGTCCTGCAGGTTCTTCATCTCGACCTGCATATACGCCCCGCCCTTGCCCGGCTGGGTGTGCTGGATCTTGGCGACCTTCCAGATTCCGCCGTCGTATTCGAGGATGTTGCCCGGACGGATGTCCACGCCGCTGATCTTCATGTTGAAAGAGCCTTTGCCTGGGAAATTGCGGCAGGGCCGGTGCCCGCCGCTGCGGCGCCGCCCTTAGCCGAGCCGCCGCGGAGGGGCAAGGTCAGTGGCATCCGCGAGCCGGGCTTGCTACTATGGCCCGATGCTGCCCCGCCCCGCCGCCCCGCTCGCCTTCGCGCTCGCACTCCTGGCTCCGCCCGTCGCAGCGGGCGAGGACGGCCCGCTCGGAACCCTGCCCCAGGGCCGCTACACCTGCGCCCTGCCAGGCGATGCACTGGGCGAGGCGGTGCTGCCGCTGCCTGAAAAGACCTTCCATATCGACAACGGGTCGACCTACCGCACCGCCCAGGGCAGCGGCACTTATCTGCTGACCGGCGACACGGTGCGATTCACCCGCGGGCCGATGAAGGGGATGCAGTTCGAACGCACCGGCCATGGCAGCCTGCGCCAGCTTGACGAGCAGGGCCGGCCCGGCAGGGAGCGGTGCGTGAGGAGCGCGCGCTAGGCCAGCGCCCCGGCGAAGGCTGCGATCGCTCCGGCTTCGTCGCCGTTCCACACCGCGCCTGAGACCGCCAGGAAGTCTGCGCCAGCCCCTGCCAGGGGGCGGCAGTTCTCCGGGGTGATCCCGCCGATCGCGACACAGGGGATCTCGAACAAGGTGCTCCACCAATGGAGGAGCTCCGGCTCCGGTCGCTCGGCATCCGGGCCCTTGTCCTTGGTGGTGGAAGGGAAGAACGCGCCGAAGGCGACGTAGTCGGCGCCCGCCTCGCCTGCTTCCATCGCCAGATGGCGGCTGGCGTGGCAGGTGACGCCGATCTGCGCCTCGCGCCCCAGCGCCTCGCGCGCCTCCCTGACCGATGCGTCCTGCTGGCCGAGATGGACACCGTCCGCCTTCAGCCGCCGCGCGAGGGCGACGCTGTCGTTGACGATGAAGGCGACCTCGCGCGCGGCGCAGATCTCCTGCAGGGGGCCGGCCAGCCGCGCCGCCTCGTGCTGGTCGAGCCCCTTGACCCGGAACTGGAACGCCGCAACGGGACCGGCAGCGAGCGCGCGCTCAAGCCGGTCGGGAAACTCGCCCGTCACGTCGAGCGGCGAGATCAGGTAGAGCTGGCAACTGGTCATCGGGCGGCCGCTCTAGCCGCCCCGCCCGCCCTGCTCAAGCGACCGACGCTGCATGGATCCGGTCGATCGCGGCGCCGAGCGTCGCGTCGAAATCCGCGTCGCCCTGCTGCGCGCGCAGATCCTGCAACAGCCCGCGGCTGAAGCTGGCGATCATGCCCGGGTTGCGCGCCAGGTGCTCGCAGGCCTCGTCGGTCGAATAGCCGCCCGACAGCGCCACCACGCGCAGCACCTTGGGATGGCGGGTCAGGGCGGTGTAGAGGCCGGGAGTGGCCGGAATGGAAAGCTTCAGCATGACCTGCTGACCTTCGGGCAGGGCATCGAGCCCTTCCTCGATCGCCTCGAGCATGGCCGCCTCGCCCTCGGCGCGATCGGCGGCGGTGATGTCGTACTCCGGCTCGAGGATCGGCACGAGGCCGCAGGCAAGGATGCGCGCACCCTCGGCGAACTGCTGGCGGACAGCGGCCTTGATACCTGCAGGGTTGTTGGCCTTGATGACCGAGCGCATCTTGGTGCCGAACACGCCGAGTTCCCTGGCGCGCGCGCACAATTGCTCCAGCCCGGGGTTGGGCTTCATCAGCTGCGCTCCGTCACGCTCCTCCTCCAGCCCCTTGTCCACCTTGAGGAAGGGCACGATCCCGCGCTCCTTGAGGCGCGCAGGCACCGGCTTGCCGCCGCTGGTGCCATCCATGGTCTTTTCGAACAGGATCGCCCCGATGACCTTGCCGTTGCCGAAGCACGGGCTCTCGATGATCCGGCTGCGCATCGCGTGGATCTGGGCGAACATCTCGTCCTCGCCCGACCAGGTGTCATCGTCGATTCCGTACGCCCGCAGGGCCTTCGGCGTCGATCCGCCCGACTGGTCGAGCGCGGCGATGAAGCCCTGCCCGGTGGCAATGCGGTCGGTCATTTCGTCGAAGGTCATGGATCGGTCGTCCCTGTGCTGGCGAAGGCTTGTGCATACGAATGCACCGGCGGCCACTTAGCGGCGCAGGCGGCGCTCGGCAACCGGGCTCTGGACCGTTTACAGGCATCGGGCGTTGGCCCGGAGAAAGGAATCCCATGCTCGACGAAACCCAGGAAAAGCTCTGCACCGGCCACGATTTTGATTTCAGCGGCCTTTCCGCGCTCACGATCAACTGCACGCTCAGCTCCTCGCCGAAGGAATCGCACACCGACCTGCTGCTGGACATGGCCGAGACGATCTTGCGCCGGAACGGCGTCGCGGTGGAGCGGATCAGGGCGGTCGACCACGTGATCGCTCCCGGAGTGTCGCCCGACATGACCGAGGAGGGAGCCGAGCGCGACGACTGGCCCGAGCTGTGGCCAAAGGTCGCCTCCGCCGACATCCTGATCCTGGCGACGCCGATCTGGCTGGGCGAGAAGAGTTCGGTCTGCAAGCGGGTGATCGAGAGGCTCTACGCCCATTCGGGGCAAACCAACGAGCGCGGGCAGTATGTCTTCTACAACAAGGTCGCAGGATGCCTCGTCACCGGCAACGAGGACGGGCTCAAGCACGTCGGAATGGGGGTGCTCTATTCGCTCCAGCACATCGGCTACACCATTCCGCCGCAGGCCGATGCCGGGTGGGTGGGCGAAGCCGGACCTGGCCCAAGCTACGGCGACGAGAAGGAGGACGGCGAAGGCCGGGCCGGCTTCGACAACCGGTTCACCCGCCGCAACACAACCTTCCTCGCCTGGAACCTCATGCACCTGGCGCGCATCCTGAAGGAGGCCGGCGGCATCCCCGCCTGGGGCAATTCGGTCGACCTGTGGGAAGACGGCCGGCAGTTCGATTCGCCCAATCCCGAATACCGCTAGCCCGCGCCGATCAGTCCTTGCGGATCTTGCGGATGATCCCGTTGAAAGCGAACACCGGCTTGCCGTCCGCCGTGATCAGCCCGCGCACGAATATCGTCTTGCCGCCTGCCCGAGTCACCTCCCCCCGAGCCTCCATCAGCTGGCCGACGCGAGCGGGATCGAGGAAGTCCCCCGCCAGGGTCAAGGTGACGGCGTGGCTCCCCTCCAGCTCCTTGGTAGCGATCGCGAACAGCGCGAAATCGGCGAAGGTCATCAGGCACCCGCCGTGCATGAACCCGCCGCCGTTCATGTGGCGCGGTTCAGCGCGGAACGCGCTCACCACCGTGCCGTCCTGCTCGTTCCGATAATAGAACGGTCCGGCGCGCGATTCGAACGGATCATGCGGCCAGTGGGTCCAGCCGTCGAACTCGCCGCCGCTGACCTGCTGCGGGCGACCGTCGGAAACGCCCTGGTCTTCGCTCATGCCCGCAGCGCCTCCACGCCGGACAGTTGGCGTCCTTCCATCCATTCGAGGAACGCGCCGCCAGCCGTTGAAATGTAGCTGAAATCGCCCGCAACGCCGGCGTGGTTCAGCGCGGCGACGGTATCCCCGCCCCCGGCAACCGAGGTGAGCGATCCTTCCTGCGTCAGCGCCGCAGCGGTCCGCGCCAGTGCCACCGTGGCGGTATCGAACGGCTCGATCTCGAACGCGCCCATCGGGCCGTTCCACACCAGCGTGCGGCAGGTCTTGAGTACGTCGCCCAGCGACTCCACCGCCTGCGGTCCGAGATCGAGGATCATCTCGTCAGCTGCGACTTCGTGGACATTGCAGGTCCGCAAGGACGCAGGATTGGCGGCGAATTCCCTGGCAACGGTCACGTCATAGGGCAGGTGCACGGTGCAGCCGGCATGGTCGGCCAGGTCCATGATGCGGTTGGCGACACCGGTCAGGTCGCGTTCGCACAGGCTCTTGCCGACATCCACCCCGCGCGCGGCGAGGAAAGTGTTGGCCATGCCGCCGCCGATGATCAGGTGCTGCACCCGCCCGACGAGATTCTCGAGCACCGCGAGCTTGGTCGAGACCTTGGCCCCGCCGACCACCGCCGCCACCGGGGCGACCGGATTGCCGAGCGCGGCGTCGAGCGCCTTGAGCTCCGCCTCCATCGCGCGACCGGCATAGGCGGGCAGCACGTGCGCCAGCGCCTCGGTGCTGGCATGGGCCCGGTGCGCGGCGGAGAAGGCGTCGTTGACGTAGATGTCGCCCGCTGCGGCGATGCCGCGGGCGAACGCCATGTCGTTGGCCTCCTCGCCCGGCCAGAACCGGGTGTTCTCGAGCATCCCGATATCGCCGGGTCGCAGGATGCCGACCGCCTGTGCCACCACCGGGCCCTGCACCTCCGGAATGAACATGACCTCGCGGCCCAGGATCGCCTGCACCGCGTCGAGCGTCATGCTGACCGACAGGACCGAGCTGCGCTGCCCCTTCGGCCGCCCGAAGTGCGCCAGCAGCAGAACCTTGGCGCCCTTGCCCGCCAGTTCGAGGATGGTCGGCGCGCTGGCCTCGACCCGCGTCGCGTCCGTCACCGCGCCGTCGCGCATGGGCAGGTTGAGGTCGACGCGAACGAGCGCGACCTTGCCGGTGAGGTCGCCCAGATCGTCAAGCGTCTTGAAGGAGGTCATCCGTCCGCTCCATTCCTCCCCCGCCGGAAGTGGGGGCCGCGCGCGAAGCGCGGGGGTGGAGGGCACCCTCGAATGTTGCGAATGGCGGCGGGTGCCCCTCCACCACCTTCGCTGGCCCCCCTTGGGGAGGAGACCTTACATCAGCTTGGCCATCGCTCCGGCGGTGTCGATCATCCGGTTGGAGAAGCCCCACTCGTTGTCGTACCAGCTGACCACGCGGGCAAGCCTGCCTTCGAGCACCGCGGTCTCGAGGCTGTCCACGGTCGAGCTCGCCGGATGGTGGTTGAAGTCGCTGCTGACGAGCGGCTGGGTGGTGTAGTCCAGCACGCCCTTCATCGGGCCATCCGCCGCCGCCTTGAGCGCGGCGTTGATTTCCTCCACGCTGGTGTCGCGGCCCGGCACGAAGGTCAGATCGACCAGGCTGACGTTGGGCGTCGGCACCCGCACCGACGAGCCATCCAGCTTGCCCTTCAGCTCCGGCAGGACCAGGCCCACGGCGCGCGCCGCGCCGGTGGTGGTGGGGATCATGTTCTGCGCCCCGCCGCGTGCCCGGCGCAGGTCCTTGTGGATCTGGTCGAGCATCCGCTGGTCGTTGGTGTAGCTGTGAATCGTGGTCATGAAGCCGCGCTCGATCCCGACCGTATCGTGCAGCACCTTCGCCACCGGGGCGAGGCAGTTGGTGGTGCAGCTGGCGTTGGAGATCACATCGTCGTCGGCGGTCAGCGTGTCGTGGTTGACCCCGAAGACGATCGTCTTGGACACGCCCGTTGCCGGTGCGGAGATCAGAACGCGCCTGGCGCCGGCAGCGATATGCGGCCGCGCGCCTTCGTCGGACTGGAAGAAGCCGGTGCATTCCATCACCAGGTCAACGCCCATGTCCTTGTGCGGCAGCTTGGCCGGGTCGCGCTCGGCCGTTACCCTGATGCGCTTGCCGTTCACCACCAGGTCGCTGCCGTCGACCTCGATCTTGCCCGGGAAGCGCCCGTGGGTGCTGTCGAACCCGAACAGCAGGGCGTTGGACGCGGTATCGGCCAGGTCGTTGATCGAGACCAGCTCAAGATCGTGGTCGGTGCGCTCCAGGATCGCCCGCGCCACCAGGCGGCCGATGCGTCCGAAACCGTTGATTGCAACCTTCGTCGCCATGCCAAAGCTCCTTCGTCAGGATTTGATTGTTTTGAGGATTTGCGGGACGATCGCGTCCGCCGTGAAGCCGAACTTCTCGAACAGGACCTCGGCCGGGGCGGAGGCTCCGAACCGGTCCAGCCCGATGTTGAGCCCGTCGAGCCCGGTATACCGCTCCCACCCCTGGGTCACACCCGCCTCTATCGAGACCTTGAGGGCGTCCGCCGGCAGCAGGTCGGCACGATAGGCCGCGTCCTGCGCCGCGAACAGTTCCATGCACGGCATCGACACCACGTCCGCGCCCACCCCCTGCTGCTCGAGCTGCGCGGCGACCGCGCAGGCGAGTTCGACTTCGGAGCCGGTGGCGACCAGCACCACCTTGCGCGGTCCCTGCGCCGCGCGCAGGCGATAGGCCCCGCGCGCCGAGCGGTTGCTCTCGCCGCTCCAGTTCTCGTCGCCCTCGCCGCGGACCGGCGCCAGGTTCTGCCGCGTCAGCGCCAGCACCGAGGGGGTTTCCGGGGTTTGCAGCGCCAGCGCCCAGCATTCCGCCGTCTCGATCGCGTCGGCCGGGCGATAGACGTTGAGGTTGGGGATCAGGCGCAGGCTCATCACCTGCTCGACCGGCTGGTGCGTCGGGCCGTCTTCGCCCAGGCCGATGCTGTCATGGGTCAGCACATAGACCACGCCGGCCTGCTGCAGCGCGGACAGACGGATCGCGTTGCGGCAATAGTCGCTGAAGATCAGGAAGGTGCCGCCATAGGGCACCACACCGCCGTGCAGCATCATCCCGTTCATCGCCGCAGCCATGCCGAACTCGCGGATGCCGTAGTAGACGTAGCGTCCGGCGTAGTCATCGGCGCTGAAGGTTGCGGTGGAGGCTGTCCTGGTGTTGTTGGAACCGGTCAGGTCGGCCGAACCGCCGATCAGCTGCGGCAGCTTCGCGGTCAGCGAGCCGAGCGCCATTTCGCTCGCCTTGCGGGTGGCGACCTTCGGAGGGCTGGCCGCGAGGCCGCGCACGTGGTCCTCCAGCGCAGGAGCCGCTGCGGCGGCAACCCCGGCCATCTGCCGTTCGAACGCCGCGCGCTGAGGCGATGCGGCGAGTCTCGCCTGCCATTCGGCCCGCGCTGCCGCCCCCGCTGCGCCCGTCGCGCGCCAGTCGGCCAGGATCTGCGCCGGCACTTCGAACGGGGCACAGGACCAGCCGAGGTGCTGGCGGGCGGCGGCGATCTCGTCCGCACCCAGCGGAGCGCCGTGGACCGAATGGCCGCCCTGCTTGTTGGGCGCGCCCTTGCCGATGACAGTGCGGCAGGCGACCAGCGAGGGGCGATCGTCGGCCGCAGCCTCGTCGAGCGCGCGGGCGATGTCGGCGTAATCGTGCCCGTCGCATTCGGTCACGTGCCAGCCGGTGGCGGCATAGCGCGCCTTGATGTCCTCGCTGGTGGAGAGGTCGGTATCGCCGTCGATGGTGATGCGGTTGTCGTCCCACAGCACGATCATCCGGCCCAGCCGGAGATGGCCCGCAAGCCCGATCGCCTCGTGGTTGATGCCCTCCATCAGGCAGCCGTCACCGGCCACGACCCAGGTGCGGTGATCGACCAGATCGTCGCCGAACACGGCGTTGAGATGCCGCTCCGCCATCGCCATGCCCACCGCCATGGCCAGGCCTTGCCCGAGCGGCCCGGTGGTGCATTCGACGGCGGGGATCAGGAAGTTTTCCGGATGCCCGGCACAGACGCTGCCGAGCTGGCGAAAATTGCGGATGTCGTCCATCGTCGGGCTGGCGTAGCCGGACAGGTGCAGCAGGCTGTAGATCAGCATCGAGCCGTGCCCGGCGCTGAGCACGAACCGGTCGCGGTCGTGCCAGTCGGGTGCCGCGGGATCGAACTTAAGGTGCCTGGACCACAGGACGGTGGCCACGTCGGCCATCCCCATCGGCATCCCCGGATGGCCCGAATTGGCGGCCTGGACCGCGTCCATCGACAGGGCCCGGATCGCATTGGCCATCGGGGCGAGGCGGACGGGGTCGAGGCTCATTCGGTCAGGCTCCTGCCGGTCTGCGCCGGGCGTGCGATTCGCGCGGCTGCGCGTCCTTCGCGGACGGGGCTGGCAAGGTCAACAGTGCGGCAGGCGGGTCCGCCGCTCCGGCCGGATGAGCCGAGTTATCAACAGGACACGGCAAGCCTTTGCAAGGCAAGCCGGACTGTCTATTCGATGTCACCATGGAGGCAGACCGGATCGAACTGGCGGTGCAGCGGATCGAGGCCGCCCTCGCGCGCATCGCCGCGGTGTCCGAACAGGCGCCGGCACTCCCGCCCTCGGTCGCCAGCCTGATCGAGCAGCACGACGCCCTGCGCGGCACGGTCGCGGAAGCGCTCGCCGATCTCGACGGCCTGATCGGAAGGCTGGAGCCATGAGCCAGGTGCGGCTGTCGATCGGGGGCAAGGGCTATACCATCGCCTGCGCCGACGGGCAGGAGGACCATGTCGCGCAGCTCGGCGCGCTGGTCGATGCCAAACTCTCCAGTCTCGGCACCGCCCGCGCACCTCAGGAAGCGCAGAACCTGCTGTTCGCCGCGCTCCTCATCGCCGAAGACCTGCACCAGTCGCGCGAGAAGCAGGCAGACCAGGCTGGCGAACTGGAGCGGGTGGCAGACCGGCTCGCCGGTGCCGAGCGCGAGCGGGCGCTGGCCGCCGGGCAGCACGACCAGCAGGTGAGCCGGATCGCCGAGCTGGAACGCGAACTTGCCGACACGCAGAGCGCCGCCCGGGCGGCGGCGGCGGAAGGCGACGAGATCAGGGCTCAGCTCACCGCCCTGCGCAGCGACCTGGCCGACGCCGAGCAGCTGGAGGCGGAACTGCGCGCCGGGCTGGCGGGGCTGGCAGAGGAGCGCGACGCGCTCCAGCTCGAGCTCGACGAAGCCCGCATGGCCCGTTCCGAACAACCGGCGGAGGAAGCGCGCGGGCCTGCGGCCGATCCCGATCTCGCCCCGGCGCTGGAGCGGTTCGCCGATCTGCTCGAAATGTGCGCCGGCAAGCTTGAGGGTCGCCGCGCGAGTTCCTAGATAGGACACGGCGGGACTGCCCGGTACGAGCCGCTTGTGAACATCCCTGAGGCTATAAGCAATCCATGGGAGCTGTCCCTGTCCTGGTATACGGGTTCGCTCCGGACGCCGGGGCATACGGCGCCCACCTGACGTTGAGGCGTCAGAGGATTTCCCGGACAACGGCCCATGGTGGTTCCGCCACTCCGTTTGCTCCGCACGCCCTGCGGCGCGCGATGTCCTCGGTCATGCGGCTTCGCGGGCTGTGGCGCTGCGGGCTGATGGCCGCGCCTGCGACCGGGTTGGCCGGGGCGATGAACAGGTAGGGGCCGCCGTGTCGAAAGCCGAATTGCGCACACAGCTGAGGAGCGCGCGCAAGGCGCACGTGGCCGCGCTGCCGGACGCCATTCGCGGGCTGCTGTTCCACCACCCTCCGGCGCCGCTGCTGGCGCTGATCCCGCCGGGCGCGGTGATCGGCCTCTACCACGCCTCTCCCGCCGAGGCGCCGACGGCCGGCTACGCCAGGTTCTTCGCCGAGCGGGGGCACCCGCTCGCGCTGCCGCGCTTTGCCGGCCGCGACGCGCCGATGCACTTCGCCGGCTTCACCGACCCGTTCGCCGAAACCGACCTCGAGCCGGGTCCGTTCGGGCAGCTGCAGCCGGCGGCGGAAGCGGACGCCATGATCCCGCAGGTGCTGTTCGTCCCGCTGGTCGGCTTTACCGCGCGGGGCCACCGGCTCGGCCAGGGCGGCGGGCATTACGACCGCTGGCTCGCTGACCATCCGGAGACTCGGGCCTTCGGGCTCGCCTGGGACTGCCAGCTGTGCGAAACTCTGCCGGCCGAGCCGCACGACGTTCCGCTCCGGGCCGTCGTCACTCCCACCCGGCTCTACGGAGATCTGTGATGCGTGACCAACCGACCTGGCGCATTCCGGTGGGGATGCTCGCGCTGCTGCTCGGCCTCACGATCTACGGCCTGCTGATCGCGCGCTACGTGCCCGAGGTGATCGGGGCCTGGCCCGCGCTGGCGCAGGCGCCGGTCTACATGATCCTGGGTGTCATCTGGCTTCTGCCGCTGCGGCAATTCCTGATTTGGATGGAGACCGGCCGCACCCGCTAGTCCGTTGCCCCCGTCGCCGGACAGCGATAGCCTGCGCCGTGCGGCAGCTGGGGGATCGGCGCATGGTGATGATGAAACGGCTGGCCTGGGGCGTGGTCATCCTGCTGGTCCTGCTCGCGGGCCTGGCGCTGCTCGGGCAGCGCCAGCTGGGCGCGTGGCTGTTCGAGCGCGCGGTCTCGTCCACTGTGGGCATCGACCGCAGCGCCTCGCTCCCCGACGGGCTGCACGCCTATGTCTGCGGCAGCGGGTCGCCGATGCCCGACGCGGAGCGGGCAGGCCCCTGCATCGCCGTGCTCGCCGGCCGCAGCGGATTCGTGTTCGATGCCGGCTCCGGCTCCATCCGCAAGCTGGGGCGGATGGGCTTCCCGATGGACCGGCTCGACGCGGCCTTTCTCACCCACCTCCACTCCGACCATTTCGACGGCCTGGGCGAGCTGATGCTGCAAGCCTGGATGGCGGGCGGGCGCGACACCCCGCTGCCGGTCTACGGGCCGGACGGGATCGAGCGGGTGGTCGCCGGCATTCTCGAGGCCTACACCATCGACCGCGGCTACCGCATCGCCCACCATGGCGAGGCGGTGGCGCGGCCGGGGGGCTTCGGCGGCGAAGCCCGCGCGGTGGCTCCCGAGCCGCAGGGCAGCGTGATCTACCGCGACGGCGGCGTCACCGTCCGCGCGCTGCCGGTCGATCACGCTCCGGTCGACCGGGCTCTGGCCTACCGGATCGACTACGCCGGCCGCAGCCTGGTGATCAGCGGCGACACGGTGAAATCGCCCCGCCTCGCGCGCTTTGCCGCCGACGCGGATGTGCTGTTCCACGACGCGCTCAATCCGCGCATGGTCGGCCGCATCGGCCGGCAGCTCGCCGCACGGGGCAATGCCGACGCGGCGAAGATCATGGCCGACATTCCCGGCTACCACGCCTCTCCCAAGGACGCGGCACAGGTCGCGGCAGCGGCCGGTGTGCGGCAGCTCGTGCTCTACCACCTGGTGCCCGCTCCGCCGGCGCGGCTGATGGAGCCGGTTTTCCTTGGCGAAGCCCGCGAGCACTTCGGCGAGATCGAGCTGGCCCGCGACGGGATGCTGGTCAGCCTTCCCCGCGAAGCCGATACGCTCGATTTCGACCAGCTTCTCTGAGTGGAGGGCCCAAGTGGCGCGAGTGACGGGGCTCGAACCCGCGACCTCCGGCGTGACAGGCCGGCGCTCTAACCAACTGAGCTACACCCGCGCAATTTCGGGGCGAAGCGCCGCTTGGGAGCCGGGCCACTAAGGCAGGCTCGCGGGGCTGTCAATGGCCCTGCCGCGCAATTTTCCGCCGGCCTGCCGATCCCCGATCGCGGGCCGCCCACAGCCCCGCGTTAACCATATTTTCGGCTCTCCGCGTCACTGCCGGACCAGCGGTCAGGCACGACCGAAGGGGGCTCGATGAGGACAATCCTGCTTGCAATCGCCGCGGCCAGTGTCGCCGCCGGGGCCGCCGCGGCGCAGACCGGCGTGGCGATATCCCGGGCGGTGTTCGTCGAGCGCCAGGCCATGCTTGCGCCCGGCCGCGTGACCCGTTCGCTGGAGCCGGCCGATACGCTGCGGCGCGGCGATGTCGTCGTGCTGATGCTCGAATGGACCGCGCCCGGCCGACCGGACGGCTTCGTCGTCTCCAGCCGCGTACCGCGCGATCTCGCCTTCCGCCGCAGCGGCGGGATGAACCCGCAAGTGTCGGCTGACGGCGGGCGTTCGTGGGGCGAACTGGGCTCGCTGCGCACCGGCGGCCGCAAGGCGACGCCGGAAGACGTCACCCACCTGCGCTGGCAGGTCAGCGATGCCGATGCGGCGCTGGGCCGCGGAATGCTCACCTACAGCGCGATTGTCCGCTGACCGGGCTCAGCAATCGCGGTACTTCCAATGGCGCGGTTTGCCCTCGGCGAGCCACTCGGCTGCCTGGGCGATCCGCCGCGAGCGGGTTTCCGCCCGCTTCGCCTCGACGATCCAATCGACATATTCGCGCCGCTGCGAAAGCGTGAAAGCCTCGAAGGTGGTGCGCGCCTGCGGCGAAAGCGCCGCCAGCAGGTCCGCTGGCGGGACGGGCTCCTGTCTTTCCGCAGCAGGCTTGCGCGACGGGGCCGCACCCGTCCCTATCTGCGCCGCGCGCGCTGCCAGCGCGGCGGCAAGCTCGCGCTCGTCGGGAAACTGATCGATCGAGGCGATCTTGCCGTAATGGCCCATCCCGCCGCCGGCCATGCCGGTGCGCTCGCCCGCGCCCTCCACGATCAGCGCGGCGTGGGCCTCGAACGCGGCCATGCCGGCAAGAATCCTGCCGCCTGCGGTGAAGTAGGGTGCGCCCCACTTGATCGTCTCTACGGCTCCGGGCACGGCTGAATGGACGATCGCGCGGAAGCGCTCCAGGATCGGGCGGGCGAACGGAGCGGCGCTGGCGATGTAGTCGTCGATCCGGGCATCGCGCGTCATCGCCCTGGCTTTCAGTCCGCCAGCAGAAGCACCGGCGCCTCGATCAGGCGCTTCAGCTCCTGAACGAAGCTCGCCGCATCGTGCCCGTCGACCACCCGGTGGTCGCAGCTGATCGACAGGTTCATCAGCTTGCGCTTCTCGATCCGCTCGCCGCCCATGCCGTCGGGCACGAACATCGGGCGCTCGATGATCCGGTTGGGGCCGATGATCGCAACCTCGGGCCGGTTGATCACCGGTGTGGTCGCGACCCCGCCGAGCGGCCCGAGCGAGGTCACGGTGAGGGTCGAGCCCGACAGCTCCTCGCTGGTCGCCTTGCCGGTGCGGGCTGCCTCGGCCAACCGGCCAATTTCGCTCGCCAGCTGCCACAGGTTCCTCGCCTGGGCATCGCGGATGACCGGAACCATCAGCCCGCCATCGGTCTGTGCCGCCATGCCGAGATGGACCGCGCCATGGCGCGTCACCACCCCGGCCTCGTCATCATAGCGCGCGTTGATCATCGGATACTTCGGCAGCGCCTTGCAGATCGCGGTGATCAGCAGCGGCAGCATCGTCAGCTTCGGCCTGGCGCCGCGCGCTTCGTTGAGCTGCGCCCGCAGCCGCTCCAGCTCGGTGACATCGCATTCCTCGACATAGGAAAAGTGCGGGATGTTGCGCTTGGCCTCGGCCATGTTCTGGGCGATGCGCTTGCGCAGGCCGATCACGCGGACCTGCTCGTCGGCGCGGGCCTTGCCTGCCGGCGCGAAGCCGCCACCGGCGTTGTAGGCGAGGAAGGCGTCGAGATCGGCATGGCGGACGCGGCCATCCGCGGCCGGCTTCACCTCGGCCAGATCGATCCCCAGATCGCGCGCGCGCTGGCGCACGGCGGGGGAGGCGAGGACTTTTTCCTCTCCCCTTCCCTTGGGGGAGGGGGCCGGGGGGTGGGCTTGCGACGGCGCGGGTGTTTCGACCGCCTCAACCGGGGAACCCCCATCCCCGACCCCTTCCCCCAAGGGGAGGGGCTTTTCGGGCTCGCTGATGGGCTCTCTTCCGATGGTCGCCGCTGCCGGTTCATCAGCCCCAGCCTCGGCCTCGGCCCCGGCCTCCCCTTCCCCCTCGACCTCGATCACCACCAGTGCCGAGCCGATCGCTACCATGTCGCCGACTTCGCCCGCCACTTCCAGCACCACCCCGGTGACCGGGCTTTCGAGCGGCACGGTAGCCTTGTCCGTCATCATGTCGACGAACTCCTGGTCCTCCGCGATCCGGTCGCCCGGCTTGACGTGCCATGCGACGATCTCCGCCTCGGCTATGCCTTCGCCGATATCGGGCATATTGAAGATGAATCTCGCCATTGCGGTCAGTCCTTGAGGAGCTTGTCGATCGCCTCGCCGATCCGGATCGGACCGGGGAAATAGGCCCATTCGAGGCTGTGGGGATAGGGTGTGTCGAAGCCGGTGACGCGCTCCACCGGGGCTTCGAGGTGGTAGAAGCAGCGTTCCGTGACCAGCGCGGACAGCTCTGCCCCGAAGCCACTGGTGCGGGTCGCCTCGTGCACGATCAGGCACCGGCCGGTCCGCTCGACCGAGGCCTCGATCGCCTCGATATCGAGCGGCACCAGCGTCCGCAGGTCGAGGATATGGGCGTCCACGCCCTTCTGCGCGCAGACCGCCTCGGCCACATGGACCATGGTGCCATAGGCGAGCACGGTCAGCGCCTCACCCTCGGTCACAGTGCGCGCCTTGCCCAGCGGCACGCGGTAGTGTCCATCGGGCACCACGCTGTCCTTGTGCCGCTTCCACGGTTCGACCGGCTTGTCGTAGTACCCGGTGAAAGGGCCGTTGTAGATCCGCTTCGGCTCGAAGAAGATCACCGGATCGTTGTCCTCGATCGCGCTGATCAGCAGGCCCTTGGCATCGTAGGGGGTCGAGGGGATGACGGTCTTCAGGCCCGCGACATGGGTGAAGATCGCCTCCGGGCTCTGGCTGTGGGTCTGCCCGCCGAAGATGCCGCCGCCGAACGGGCTGCGGACCGTGAGCGGGGCGATGTAGTCGCAGGCCGAGCGATAGCGCAGCCGCGCGGCCTCGCTGATCAGCTGGTCCAGCCCGGGATAGATGTAGTCGGCGAACTGGATTTCGGGCACCGGGCGCAGGCCGTAGGCTCCCATGCCGACGGCGACGCCGATGATCCCGCACTCGGAAATCGGCGTGTCGAACACCCGGGTCTTGCCGTGCTTGGCCTGGAGACCGGCGGTCGCGCGGAACACCCCGCCGAAATAGCCGACGTCCTCCCCCATCACGACCACGTCGGGGTCGCGGGCGAGCATGATGTCGAGCGCGTCGTTGATCGCCTCGATCATGTTGAGGCGGCGTTCGGCCTCGACCGGGGCGGTGGTTTCCGGGGTGACGGTTTCGGGGGCGGTGCTCACGGGTTCGGCCTCCCTTCGGGGAACTTGATCAGCCGCTCGCGGGTGGCCTGGGCGGCCTGCTCCTTGAGGTGCCAGGGCAGGTCCTCGAACACGTCCTCGAACATGGTGCGGAACGGATGGTGCAGACCGTGGCCGAGGATGCCGTTCTTCTCCGCCTCGCGGGTGGCCTCCTTGACCCGCTCGGCCGCGGCAAGATCCATCGCCTCCTGCCGCGCCTCGTCCCATTCGCCGAGCGCGATCAGGTGGTCGCGCAGGCGCGTGATCGGATCGCCGAGCGGCCATTCGCTGCGCTCCTGCGCGCTGCGGTAGGCGCTCGGATCGTCCGAGGTCGAGTGCCCCTCGGCGCGGTAGGTGAAGTATTCGATCAGCGTCGGCCCGGCGTTGGCGCGGGCGCGGCTGGCGGCCCAGGCCTGCGCGGCGTAGACCGCCAGCGCATCGTTGCCGTCGACTCTCAGGCCGGCGAGCCCGTAGCCGAGCGCGCGCGCGGCGAACGTGGTCCGTTCCGCGCCGGCGAACCCGCTGAAGCTGGAGATCGCCCACTGGTTGTTGATGACGTTGAGGATAACCGGTGCATTGTAGACCGTCGCGAAGGTGCAGGCGCTGTGGAAATCGCCTTCCGCGGTGCTCCCTTCGCCGACCCAGGTCGCGGCGATCCGGCTGTCGCCCTTGATCGCGCTCGCCATCGCCCAGCCGACCGCCTGCGGGGTCTGGGTGGCGAGGTTGCCGCTGATCGAGAAGAAGCTGTGATCGCGGCTCGAATACATGATCGGCAGCTGGCGCCCCTTCAGCTTGTCGCCCTTGTTCGAGTAGATCTGGTTGATCATCTCGATCAGGGGGTAGCCGCGCGCGATCAGGATGCCCTGCTGGCGATAGCTCGGGAACACCATGTCGTCGCTCGCCAGCGCCATCGCCGCCGCGACCGAGGTCGCCTCCTCGCCGGTGCACTTCATGTAGAAGCTGGTCTTGCCCTGGCGCTGGCCGCGGAACATCCGCTCGTCGAACGCCCGCACCAGCGCCATATGACCCAGCATGGTGCGCAGCGTTTCGGCATCGAGCTTCGGGTTCCATGGCCCGTGCGCCCGGTTGTCCTCGCCCAGCACCCGCACCAGGTCGTGGCACAGCGGCGCGGTCTCGGCGGCGGCGCAGGTCTCGTCCGGGCGTGGCTGGGCACCGGCGGGGGGAATGGCGAGGTGCGAGAAGTCCGCCTCGTCGCCGGGGCGGGAACGCGGTTCGGGAACGTGGAGCCGAAGGGCGGGCTTGTTGTGCCCCGCCGCGCCGCTCTCGGGCCGGTCGGCCATGGCGATTCTCCCAGACGCAATATTCTACGTGTGTGTTATATTATTTCACAAGCGCCCGAGGGTCAAGCGACCCGCGTCAGACAGCCACCGGGGCCTTGATCGGCGGGTGGGGGGTGTAGTCGCTGACCTCGAAATCCTCGATCCGGTAGTCGAACACCGTCGCGGGCCGGCGCACCAGTTCGAGCCGCGGGCGGCCCTGCGGCTGGCGGGCAAGCTGCTCGGCGATCAGGTGCGCGTGGTTGAGGTAGAGGTGCACGTCGCCCCCCATCCACACCAGCTCGCCCGGCTCCAGGCCGGTCTGCTGCGCCAGCATCCGCGTGAGCAGCGCGGCCGACCACAGGTTGAACGGCAGGCCCAGCGCGACGTCGCAGCTGCGCTGGTAGAGCGCGCAGTCGAGCCGCCCGTCTGCCACATGGAACTGGTAGCTCTTGTGGCACGGCGGCAGCGCCATTTGGTCGAGCTCGGCCACGTTCCACCCTTCGATGATGTGGCGCCGGCTGCCCGGATCGGCGCGCAGGCTCTCGACCACCTGCGCCACCTGGTTCACGCCCTCCCCGCGCTCGTAGAGCCCATCGCCCCGCGCGCGCCAGGTCGGCCAGTCGACCCACTGCCGGCCATAGACCGGCCCCAGATCGCCCCAGCGCGCGGCGAAGGCCTCGTCCCCGGCGATGCGGGCCACGAAGGCATCGAGCGCGATCGGATCGCCGGTCTCGCGGACGTAGCGCGCGTGGGGCCACTCGTTCCAGATCCCCACCCCCTGGAGCACCAGCGGGCGGATGTTGGTCTCCCCGGTGAGGAACCACAGCAGTTCGCGGGTCGCGGTCTTCCAGTAGACCCGCTTGGTGGTGACGAGGGGCATCTGGCCGCCGGCGAGGTCGAAGCGCAGCATGGCCCCGAACAGCGCGCGGGTGCCCACTCCGGTGCGGTCGGCCCGCTCGCTCCCCTGCTCCCACACGGTCCGCATCAGGTCGAGGTACTGCCATTCCGGATGGCCGGGCTCGGCGCGGGGGGAGGGAATCGGGGCGGAAGCCATGATTGTTCCCTAGACCCGCATTTGCCCGCTTGCCACCCCGCCCCGCCCTCCCTATAGGCACGCGCCTTGCCTCGACCCGCAGGGCCAAGCGCCGCGCGGGAACGACACGGTCGGGGAGTAGCTCAGCCTGGTAGAGCACTGTCTTCGGGAGGCAGGGGCCGGAGGTTCGAATCCTCTCTCCCCGACCATCGCGGCCCGTCCCTGCCGCCGCGCACGGGCGCACCGCCGCCGCTGAGGCGCACCCGGCCCGGCAGCACCGCACCGCGCGAGCCCTCCTCCTCGCCGTCGCCGCCGTCGTCGCCATCGTCGCCGAGACCCTCGCCGCCGTCTCCAGCCCCGGCCGGGCCGTCGACCGGCCACCACTCGCCGTCCTCGTCCTGCGCGCAGAGCGCCTGGTCCTCGCCCCGGCGCCACCAATCGGGATCGCCGGCCGCGAAGGCGCTGGCCTGCGCCGCCTCGACCAGGGCCTCCTCGCCCAGCTCCCAAGGCTCGGGCGCGTGAGCGGGGCGGGCCTCGTCCATCAGCGCCAGCTGGCGCGAAAGCGGCGGGTAGTGCGGGCAGTCGCGGCAGGCGGGCCAGGACGGGTCGGAGCAGCACGGTCCCTCGCCATCGACGTTGGCGACCGGCTCCGGCCCGGCGGCGGTCATCCGGAAGTGCGCCATGCCGCCATCGGTGCCGTGGCGCGCGCCGACACAGGCGCAGGCCATCGCCGCCAGCGCTTCATCGCGCGTCGGCGGCGCGGCCCCGGCCCCGACCCCGGCCCCGACCCCGGCCCCGTCCGGCCCGGGAGACATGGACCGCTTGTTACACTGTCCTGGGGAAGAAATGTCGCCCTGCCCCGCGCCCCCGCCCGCATCCGCACCAGGGCCCGCACCCGCACCAGCGCCCGCACCCGCAGGCCCGGTGGCGAAGACCTCCGGCTGGTCCTCCCCCCGCGCGAACCGCTCGAGCGCGGCTTCGAAATCCTCGGCAAAGGCATGCGCGGCGGCGTTGGCGGTGAGCCGGTCGAGCCGCGCGAGATGCGCCAGCAGCAGGCGCGAATCGAACCGGCGGCGGGTGGCGACCTCCTCGCCGTGGTAGAACACCTTCTCCTCCACCCCCTCGATCGCGCGCACCGCCAGCACGTCCTCCGCCACCGCCCGCGCCGCCAGCATGGCCGCATCCCACGCGAGCCGGAACGCCGGATTGGCCCGGCGCATCCGGTAGGCGGTCTGGTGACTGATCCCGGCCGCGCGAACGGCCCGGCGAGCAGCACCGCCCGCCGCAAGCGCGGAGAGGAAGGCAACCTGCTTGTCGCGGGAGAAGCCGGTTTGCGGGGGATGCGCGGAGTCGGGCGGGAGGGTGCCGAGGAGCGCGGGGAGATTGGTGGGGGCGTTCATGGCGTGGTCCTTCTGCGGGGAGAGGGACCGGGGGATTTATGGCACGTGGCAGGCTGTAGGAAAGGGGGTCGGGGGCCAATCTCTATCTACAAATCTCGCCTGAGCCAGCATGGCGATCTACAATTGACCGGAGCGACGTAGCGAATGGCCAATCAAATCACCTCAAGCCATTTCGGAGCCCCAGTTGAAAAAGCCGAAAAAGACCAGCCGTTCAACCACGCATACATCTCGCCACCGGCCCTTGACACCCCGGCCCCCCATTATCCCACTCTTTTGCGGGTCTTTCTTGAACACTCTGTCACTTATTATCCACCGACGTCGTCGTTGTTGAAACTCCGTTCCTCGTCCGTTCGCTCAACAGTGCAACCGCATTGGCTTGCAACGAATTGATCAACGCACCAGCGTTCCGAGCGGGAAAATACGGCGACCGACCATGGCTTGCGGCGCTGGCAACGAGCATGTGCACCTCACAGGCCGCTTTATAACTTCACCGAAAGGCGTGGAAACTCACCGTGGCTGCAGCTTGACATCTCGCAACACCTACACATATGTATCGACACATACGGAGTAGCACCATGAGTGATTCGACAGATGTTCGCGTGATTATTGATGGTATGGGCCTCAAGTTTGAAGGCCAAGTCACTTTCCGCCAAGCCGTTGAGATGTTACGCATTGCATCTGTTCCGGCGGTAAGCTTTCCCGATGTCCCGCAACTTGCCGGCCAGCCTCCAGCTGCCTCGGCGAAGTCTGGCATCAAGGACTACGCCTTAAGCGAACTCGTCAATGAGCTAGAGCCAGCAAGTAGCGCCGAGACGATAGCTATTATCGCAAGCTGGGTGCTAGAGACCGAAGAACTCGAAGCCGTCACTAGACAAAATGTTCGAGATCGATATCAAGAAGCGCGACTGGCCCCACCCAGTAACTTTCCCCGCGATTTCAAGACTGCCATTTCTAAAGGCTTACTTGCACAAGTCAAGGGCGAGAAAGATCGATTTTACGTTACGCGTACTGGGCGAAAGCTACTTGAACGAAATGGAGATTGAATATGGCGCTGAAAGACCTAGCTGCTTCTGCGGCCTCAGTGAACGAAGAAACCATCGAGTCAATCGTTGGAAACTACGTCCGATATGACCTCGACGACATGAAGATTGTTCTCACTCCAGAAGGGTCCCGATTGTCAAACAAGCACAAAGTGCTTGTTTATCTAGTGGCGAATGAAGGTTGGGTTTATCTGGACAAGAGTGATTTTCGCGTGACGACTGCACCGAAGGAGCTCGAGAATCCACTTGGCATCAAGGGCGGATCACTTAGACCAGTCTTAAGAGCCTTGGAATCGGACAATCTGCTCAAGAAGTCGGGTTCTGAATATCGCGTGCTTACGGCAAACCTGTCCAAGATCGTCGACGAGCTTGGGGGAAAATAATGTCAGTTCCAGGCCGCCTAGCCGAGGCACTTTCAAAAAAGTTCCCGCAGGATCTAACGGACGACTTGCTATTATCGTATAGCAAGACTGTCCATAAGTACCAAGCGGGTGACTATCAAGGTTGCCTCGTATCGGCGGGCTTTTTCTGTGAGCATGCGCTTCGTGCTCTGACATTCGACATGTCCGGTGCCGTTCCCAGTGAGATCAAGAATTTCAAGGAAGCGGCGAAGCGGCTTTCAACGACCACCAACATGCCCGAGGCATGTCGAATTCTCATTCCCAACATACTTTATTCGAGCGCCTACGAGATGCGATCCAAGCGGGGTGCTGTACATGTGAAAGGTGTTGACCCTCAAAAACGTGATGCAGTCCAAGCCATAAGTGCAATGTCTTGGGCTTTGGCAGAGTTTCTCGCGCAGTATGGCGATATCTCTGGCTATGAGCTCGACACATTGATCGATTCTATACTCCGACGCCCTACACCCTTTGTTGAACACATAGGCGGTCAGCGGGTCGTTACACAGCCAATGCAAGCTCATGTAGAGACGCTTCTTATCATTGACAGTCACCCTGAGGGTGTTTCTCGTCGCGAATTAGGGAGATTGGTAAAACGGTCACCTAGCGCGATCACACATGCATTAACGAAGCTGAAAACGGAGCGCTTCGCCCATAAGAATGCTTCTGACCTCTGGTTCATAACGAGCAGTGGGGTGGATTTCTTAGAGAGTCATATTCGTTAGGAGCTGTGATGACGAAACTTGTAATCGATATTCGTAATGGCCTTATCGAAGCAGATGGCGAGCGCGATTTTGTCGAAACCATCTACGCGCATTTCAAGGATGTCGCTCTTGCGCGATTGCTTGATGCGAAAGCCGCCGAAGTTCAAACTCCACAAAGCTATACCACGACACCAACAGCAACCGAGAAGTCCAAACCGACACGTCGTTCGAAGGCTGGCGGGCCATCTTGCGCTTCTCGGATCGAAGGGCTTAAGGTCGAGAATTTCTTCGACGAGCCCAGAACGCCTAGTGAGGTTCGGGAGAAGTTGAGTGAGAAGGGTAGCACATACGAGAGCAAGAATGTCGCCGCAGCTCTCAACAACCTAATTAAGTCATCTAAGCTTCGTCGATTCAAGTTCGAGGGTAACTGGAAGTATCAGAATCCATGAGCCTGCCAATGTCGCAATCCCGACAGCGCAACCTCTCCGCGTCCCTTCTTTCCTCTGCTCTCTCTGCGTGAACCACACAGGGCGCGGCGCGTGGGGTCAGGGTGGCGGTCCGCCATGGCGCGGGGCGGTTGACGCTGGAGGTTGGTGGTTGGGGTCAGGGTACCCCTCCACCACTGCGTGGTCCCCCTCCCCGTTCCGGGGAGGAATGGGTGCCCTCTCCCAACCCCCTGTGGCTGCGCCACGTCTGCGACTCCCCCCCCGGAGGGGAGAGGGCTTTGGGCAGCGCGGCCTCTTCGCGTCTTCGCGTGAACCAAGTCAAGCCGGCCCCCCTGCCTGCGCAGGGGCAGGCGAGTCCGGGGTGACGAAGAGAGAGCGACGGTCGCCCGACCGCGCAACCTCTCTGCGTCGCTTCTTCCCTCTGATCCCTTCGACAGGCTCAGGACAGGCTCTGCGTGAACGACGCAGGGCGCGGCGCGTAGGGTCGGTGGCGCTCAGTCGCCGAGATGTTCGGGTGCGGCTAAGGGTTGGGATTGGAATCAGAGTGCCCCTCCACCACTTCGTGGTCCCTCCTTCGACAAGCTCAGGACAGGCCTCCCCGTGCCGGGGAGGATTGGGTGCCCCTCCACCACTTCGTGGTCCCCCTCCCCCAAGGGGGAGGAATGGGTGCCCCTCCACCACTTCGTGGTCCCCCTCCCCGTGCCGGGGAGGAACTACTCCGCCGCGACCCTGGCCTTGCCGCCTGAGGCCCCCGCCTGCGCGGGGGCTCGTGCGAGCAACGGGGCGAGGTACTGCCCGGTGTGGCTGCGCGGTTCCTTGACCACCTGCTCCGGGGTGCCGACCGCGACCACCTCGCCGCCGCGCACGCCGCCGTCGGGGCCGAGGTCGAGCACCCAGTCGGCAGTCTTGATCACGTCGAGGTTGTGCTCGATCACCACCATCCTTCGACTTCGCTCCGAACTGCGTTCTCCGCTGCGCTCAGGACAGGCACGGCCATCGTCATTCGACCGCTTCCACCCGGCGAGTCAGAAGCGGGGCAAGGTACTTACCGGTAAAGCTGCGCGGCTCCTTCACCACCTGCTCCGGCGTACCGGCTGCGACGACTTCCCCGCCCCTGACCCCGCCTTCGGGGCCGAGGTCGAGCACGAAATCTGCGGTCTTTATGACATCCAGGTTATGTTCAATGACGATGACCGTGTTGCCCTGGTCGACCAGCCGGTGGAGCACCTCCAGCAGCTTCCTCACGTCCTCGAAGTGCAGGCCGGTGGTCGGCTCGTCGAGGATGTAGAGCGTCTGCCCGGTGCTGCGGCGGCTGAGTTCCTTGGCGAGCTT
>ERZ1066121.270-NODE-270-length-48282-cov-22.241545_pt1 | contig 48282 bp, 39 predicted proteins | sample MGYA00382768_ERZ1066121 | MGnify/ENA primary metagenome ERZ1066121 (study PRJEB33369, sample SAMEA5778351) | biofilm metagenome | biome: Industrial cooling water; feature: Water cooling tower basin; material: Biofilm | place: United Arab Emirates | collected...
GCCATCTGTTCGCGCGCAGCGGCTGGGACCGCGACGCGATGTGGCTGGCGGTGGTCGCCGGTCCCTACACCGAGAGCCACGCCCACCAGGACCAGGGCGGGTTCACCCTGTTTGCCGGCGACTGGCTGGCGGTGACCGCCAACATCTGGAGCCGCAGCGGCATCGTCCAGAGCGGGCTGGCGCACAACGTGCTGCGCTTCGAGCGCGACAGCGGCCTGGGACGACGCTGCCGCGGCGACGACGAGCTGGCCCAGGGCCGCTACGTCGTGCCGCAGTGCGAACCGAGCACCTCGACCATGCGCGCCGAGCCGCTGGCCGACGGCGGCCTGCGCATCGAGGCCGACCTCACCGGCGCGTACGGCGGCAACCCGGCGGTGCGCGCATGGACGCGACGGTTCGATTTCGGCGGACGCCGGCTGCGGATCGAAGACCGCTACGACGTCGCCGCGGGGACCTCCGCGGTGTTCCAGCTGCAGCTGCCGGAAGCACCGCGGATCGACGCCGCCACGGCCCGCGCCGGCACGCTGCAGATCAAGGTGATCGAGCCTGCGAACGCCCGGCTGGAAGCCGTGGAATGGCGCGCGCTCAAGCCGGACGAGTTCCAGCGCGGGTGGCGGCTGGACATCCGGCCGCCGCAGACCGGCGGCCCGGACGCCGGAAGCGGCAGTGGAACTTACGTGGTGGAGCTGTCGGAAGCGCCTTGATCGCGATTTTCTGAACAGCGGGTAAATTTTTTGGCCGCAGGATGACGGCCACCATCACAGTTCCGTCCTTCGCCGGAGCGATGCCAGGCATCGTCACGGTCCGGCTCCTGTTCAGGTTCCTATACTCGGCCCGCTTTCGCGCTGACCGGCATCCGCCGTTGACGCGCGAAGCCGGGCCGGGAGCGGCCGCGCGTGCAGACGCGCCGACATTCCCGACCTCGCAACGCGCAGCAGGTAGCGCCTCCGGGCGCGACAGGCACAGGGGGCGCGCAGCGACATCGCCCGCCACGCACGTGGCTGTCCGGAATGCCGATGCTCATGAAGTCCAAGTCCCCCATCACCCCGTCTTCCCGTCGCCCTGTCGCCCTCGCGCTGGGCGTGGCCTGCGTGCTCGCCGCCAGCGGCGCCGCCGTGGCCGGCAGCCGCTGGCAGCCGCTGCAGCACGCCTTCGACGACCTGCCCCGCTTTGCCCGGACGCTGGCGCCGCAGTGGCTGCTGCCGGCCTCCGCCCGTCGCCCGGCCACCGTCACGGCACCCGCGGCTGCACCGCGCGCGGTCGCGTCGTCCGCGCCCTCCCCGGCAGCGCCACGCGCCACCTCGCGATGGGTCGATGCCTACGCGCGCCTCGGTCGCGGCGAAGCGGATCGCTGGCGCCGTGCCGACGGTGTGTCCGTCGACCCGGGCATCGGCGGCGCGCTGTCCGGCAACGCAGGTCCGTCCACAGCGCGCAGCACAGCCGTGGTGCGCCAGGGCATTCCGCTGAACCTGACCTTCGTCGACACCGGTCGCACCGCCTACGGCCGTTTCCGCAGCTGGGTGGACGCCGCCGTGAACGGCAGCCCCGGCTATGCCTACGAGGCCCGCGACTCGGTGCTGATGTACCTGATCAGCCGCGACGTGAAGTACTGCACCCACGCGGTCGGCCTGGTCGACCGCCAGGTGAGCGACGCGGAGGCGGCGATCGCCGCCGGTCAGCGCCCGGCCGTGGCCGCGGACTCCTATCTGGAAGTCGGCCCGATGATCGCCGACCTCGCCCTCACCTACGACGCCTGCCGCGCGCGGGTGACCGCCGCGCAGAAACAGCGCTGGGGCGCCTACGCCGAACAGGCGATCTGGAACGTGTGGAACCACCAGCAGGCGCGCTGGGGCAATGCCTCGCACCCGTGGAGCGGCTGGTCGGTCGACAACCCGGGCAACAACTACCACTACAGCTTCCTCGAAGCGACGATGACCTGGGCGCTGGCCTCGCGCAATCCGACCTGGCTGAATTTCCTGCAGACCGACAAGCTGCCCAAGCTCGAGGCCTACTACCGCGCCCTGCCCGGCGGCGGCAGCCGCGAAGGCACCGGCTACGGCACCGCGCAGATGCGCCTGTTCGAGCTGTACCGGATCTGGCGCGACGCGATGCGCATCGATCTGGCCAACGTCAGCCCGCACGCCACCGACACCATCAGCTACTGGACCCACGCCACGGTGCCGACGATGGACCGCTTCGCGCCGATCGGCGACCAGTCGCGCAATTCGGTGCCGGAAATCTACGACTACCACCGCCGGCTGATGCTGGAGGCGCGCAACGTCACCGATTCGATGCAGGCGAAGGACGTGGCCAGCTGGTGGCTCAACCGCATTTCGGTGCAGCAGATGGGCCAGGGCGCGAATTTCCGCTACGACCTGCTGCAGCCTGGCAGCGCCGTCGCCGCACCCTCCGCCCTGCACTACCGCGCAGAAGGTGCGGGCGCGCTGTTCGCGCGCAGCGGCTGGGACAACGCCGCGATGTGGTTCGCGCATGTGGCGGGGCGCTACGACGAGAGCCATGCGCACCAGGACCAGGGCAGCTTCACCCTGTTCGCAGGCGACTGGCTGGCGGTGACCGAGAACATCTGGAGCCGCAGCGGCATTCAGCAGGGCACCGAAGTCCACAACATGCTGCGCTTCGAGCGCACCAACACCAGCCAGCAGCAGTGCGCGGCGCCGGCCAACGACCGCATCGTGCACCAGTGCGAAGGCACCACCTCCACGACCACGGTCACGCCCGGCGCCAACGGTGCATTGACGGTGGTGTCGAATCTGACGCCCGCCTATGCCGGCAACCCGGCGGTGGTGCGCTGGACCCGCCGCCTGGACTTCGCCGCACGCACGCTCACCGTGCGCGACGACTACACCGCAGGCAGCGGCACCACGGCCTTCTTCCAGCTGCAGGTGCCGGTGCAGCCCACCGTCAGCGGCAACACCGTCACCGCCGGGCGCCTGCGCGTGCGCGTGCTGCAGCCGGCCAGCCCGACCATCACCCTGCGCAACTGGAACGCCACCAACGCCGGCGAGTTCACCAAGGGCTGGCGCATCGACATCGGCGGCGGCAGCGGCGTGTACCAGGTGGAACTCAAAGAGATCTGACAGGCTGTTGAAAAACAGACTGTTGAAAAACAGACTGTTGAAAAACAGACTGTTGAAAAACAGGCTGTTGAAAAACAGACTGATCACGCAGCCAAGGATGGCTGCGAAGACGAGTCAGGCGCGCAAGCGATTGATTCGTCGGGAGCCAGTCCGGACACCTGCCGGACTGGCGACTTGAAAAACGCGCACGATGCGCGTTTTTAACACCCTGCCAAGCCGCCAGCCGAAGCGCGCCTCCCGCATGGCGCCTCGGCTACCATCCCGATGAAGGACGCGATGTGCGTGTCCAACATCAACCACCACCGGCCGGCCGACTATCCGCTGTTCACCCAGGCGGCGATCGACGCCTCGCCCTGAAGTGAGCGCATCGCCGGCTGCGGGGCACGCGCATGCTCACGCATGCGTCCGGCGACGATGCCACCTCAGGCACGCTTCGCCAGCGCGTAGGCGGCGTAGTGCGCGAAATACCAGGCCGCACGCATGCGGCCCAGGCCCTCGCTCTCGCGATAGATCGCCCACTGCCAGCGCGCCGCGCGGGCCTTGTTGGACGACAGCGAGCCGCCGCGCACGCGGTAATCGGCCAGCGGCGCGTCGCTGGGCACGCGCTCGGCATGGCCGGCGGCGCGCACCACCTGCAGCCAGAACACGTAGTCCTCGTGCCCGACTTTGCGGAACCGGAAGTCGCCGAGTGCACGCGCGTACAGCCCGGTCAGATTGCCGATGCGGTTGCTCTTGAGCATGTCGGCGTAATCCACGCGCCGCGGCGGACGCACCAGCGACAGCGTGCGGTCGTCGTCGCCGAAACGGCGGTAGGCGGTGTAGCAGACCCGCGCGCCGCCGGCTTCGATGTGCGCGAGCTGCTGCGCCAGCTTGTCCTCACGCCAGAGGTCGTCGCTGTCGAGGAAGGCGACATATTCGCCGCGCGCGGCTTCCAGCCCGGCATTGCGCGCCGCGGCCACGCCGCCGTTGGCCGGCATGCGGATCGGCACGATGCGCGCGTCGTCGGCAGCCGCGGCCTGCACGATGTCCCAGGTGGCGTCGCGCGAGCGGTCATCGATCACCAGCAGTTCCACCGCGCGGTGGCGCTGTTCCAGCACCGAACGCATCGACTCGGCGATCGTCGCCGCAGCGTCGAAGGCCGGCATCACCACGCTGACCAGCCGTGCGCCGGTCTGCGCGCCGGTCTGCACGGCCGATTGCGGAAGGGCCGATTGCGGAAGGGCCGATTGCGGAGGGGACCATGGCGGAGGGGACGATGGCGGCGCGGCCGGCGTCATCGCGGTCACGCGATGGGCCGCAGCGCGAGCGACGCCTCCGGCAGCTCGGCGTCCGCGATGTTGGGCTGTTCGGTATCGCTTTCCACGGCGGGCCGCGCGGCGATGTCGTCCGCTGCGCGCCGGGTCAGGGCCTCGACCTGCGCGCGTGCGCGGCGCCCGCCCGCCCACGAGGCGCGCGGAGCCGGCAGGTGGTAGTCGCGGTAGAGATTGGGGTCGCCGCTCTCGCCGGCCTCGGCGGCCTTGACGATGTTGTAGACCTCGCGCGCGGTCACGTAGTGCAGCACGTAGCGCTCGCCGTCGTTGTAGGCGGTTTCCAGATAGCGGTGCATCGCCTCCACCGGCTCGCCCAGCAGGGTGTCCATGTCGTGCTCCTGGGTGCCGTGGGTGTGGATCTTCACCACCACCCATTCCGGCCGGCCTTCGACATGGATGCCGGTCTTCACCCACAGGTCCACACGCGCCTCGGTGGGCGGACAGTTGCGGCGGATGTCGGCGTTTTCCACCGCCGGCACCAGGCCCTTCTTGCGCTCGCGCCAGTTCAGGCCCAGCGGGCCCTGCACGATCATCAGGTCGCCGCGCGTGCCACCGCCCACCTTCACCGGGGCGCCGGTGTCGTGCGACTTGGGCGCGTTCGGATCGTCGGTGGCGTAGTAGATGCGGTTGACGGTGGCGGTCTGGGTGTCGCTGGGCGCCGACGGCAGGGTGAAATCGGCGTAGCAGCCCAGTTCGCGCAGCAGGATCAGCTCGTTGTTGATGCCGCACCAGCGCCCGTCGGCACGCGAATTGTCCAGGCACCAGTTGCCGTGGATGAAGCCGAAACGCAGCTGGCCGGTTTCCGGGTCGCGCGACAGCGCACCGTGGCGCTCGTGCAGGGTCTTGCAGAAGCGGCCCAGCGAGGCACGGAAATTCGCCTCGGTGTCGTTGTCGTGGTGCAGATGCACCTCGATCTCGCCGTAGCCGTCGCTGCAGAGCGCGGCGATCTTGTCCAGATGCTCCTCGGCGTATTCCTCTTCCGGGTAGAAGAAGCCGTGCTGCGGCGGGCGGCCGTCGGCGTCGCGGTGGCGCTCGGCCAGCGCGCGGTACTCGCTGCACCAGCGGTCGACGCGGCGGCGCTGGGTCTCCAGGTCGCCGCCCTTCCACATCGGCTCGAAATGATCGACGAAGCAGAACAGCACATGCGTCGGCCCCGGATGGGCCGGCCGCGGCTTGCGCCGCAGGTAATCGCGCAGCCACAGATGCATGTTGCGGCGGCGCAGCGCCGACAGCAGCACCGCACCGGCCATGAAGGCCAACAGCGCCAGCGCCGGCAGGCCCCAGATCAGGATGGTGTGCATGCGTGCCTCCCCAGGTGCACCGAACGCGGATCGTGGTGCGGGTGAACCCATCCCCACCCCAACCCTCCCCTTGAAGGGGAGGGCTTAAAAGCGAATGACGGCTTGCATCTGCTGCTCGAAATACATGAGTGGGATGCGTGTCGGTTTTCTCCCTCCCCTTCAAGGGGAGGATTGGGGAAGGGATGGGTTGCGCAACACTGCCACTTGCCTGCCCCACCAGCCCCCGCCACACGCTCCTGCATCATGTCGATACAAGCGCACAGACCGCGCCCGAGGCCGCCGGCATTGAAGACCTTCCCTTCAAGGGGAGGGTTGGGGTGGGGATGGGTTGCGCAACGCTGCCACTCGCCCGCCGCCCCGGCTGCAGCGGCACTGCGCTGCGCGGCGCGCAGGGTGTCGCGCGGAAGCCATCTCACACCGGGCAGCGCAGTATTCATGCCGCCTCCGGCAGGGGCTCGAACGCGAACCCCGCCTCGCGCCACACCGGCAGCATGGTGCGCAGCATGTCCGCGGCCACGCCGTAGTCGTCGTGCATCAGCACGATGTCGCCGGCCTGCAGCGGGTGCCGCCGCGCGGTGTCGACCAGGCGCTCGGCCGGCGGCCGCGCGTAGTCGAGACTGTCGTAGGACCAGTAGGCGATGCGCCGCCCGGCGCGGATGCAGTCCATGACCATCGGCCGCGGCAGCACGCCGCGCGGCGGGCGGAAGTCGTGGCGTGTGCGCCCGTCGAATGCGCGCAGCAGCGCCTCGGTGCGCGCGATCTCCTCGCGCTGCGCCGCAAGGCCCAGGGTCTCGAACTGCGGGTGGCTCCAGGAGTGATTGCCCAGCGTATGGCCCTCGGCCACGATCCTGCGCATCAGCTCGGGATGGCGCTCCGCATGTTGGCCGATCACGAAGAACGTGGCGCGTGCGCCATGCTCGGCCAGCACGTCCAGCAGCGCGCCGGTGTGCTCGGGATGCGGACCATCGTCGAAGGTCAGATGCAGCGCGCGCGTCGCCCGCCGGCCGCGGGTCATCACCCAACGATTCGGCAGCCAGCGCAGCAGCTTGAGTTTTCTCGGCCTTGGATTCATTCGAAATAAGGATGGGCGACGCGGGTGGCGCGGCGCGGGTGAGGTGCGCCGCGGGCCTCGCGGTCAAGGCCCGCAGAATGCCGCCGGATACCGGGGTAACGGCATGGCAGGCTCAAACCGGACGCGTCCGGATCGAGGCGGGCGGCACGGCGGGAGGCGCGACAGCATACAGACCCGGCGCGGCGCCAGCGCAAGGCCCTGCGTTCATCCCGGCTGGGGCGCGCGGTACAGGGCCTCGTAGCGCGACGCCATGCGGGCGACCGGCGCTTCCTCCATCGCCCATGCGCGTCCGGCTGCGCCCATGCCGCGCGCGAGTGCGGGGGCATCGAGCAGCGCACCGAGCGCCTCCGCCAGCGCCTCCGGCGCCTGCGCAGGCACCAGACGGCCATTGCGGCCGTCGGCGACGATCTCGCGGTTGCCGCCGACATCCGTGGCGATGATCGGCACCGCGCTGGCGCAGGCTTCCAGCAGCGCCATCGAATACCCCTCGCTGCGCGAGGGCAGCGCGAACACGTCGAACCCCGGCAGCAGCGCGCGCACATCGCCGCGGTCGCCCAGAAAGTGCACGCTGGCTTCGATGCCGAGCGCAGCCGCCTGCGCCTGCAGCTGCGCGCGCAGCGGGCCGTCGCCAACCAGCACCAGCGCGCTGTCCGGGCGCGATTCGCGCGCCAGCGCGAACGCCCGCAGCAGCGCGGCCTGATCCTTGACCGGGTTCAGCCGGCCCACCGTGCCGACGATGCGCGTCTGCGCATCGAGCCCCAGCATCTCGCGCAGCGACCTGCGGTGCGCGTCGTCCGCTGCGGCAAACAACTCGATGCGGATGCCGTTGGGCACCGTCGCCAGCGTCCCGCGCGGGCGCACGCCCTGCGTCGCGAAACGCGCGCGGGCGGCCTCGCAGACCGCGGCCACGGCATCGGTGCGCGCCAGACTGCGGCGATAGATCCATTCCTTCCGGCTGCGCGGATGCTGCACGCCCATGCCGTGCCGGGTGTTGAGCAGACGATGCGCGGGCACCCCAAGGCAGGCCAGCGCCGCGTGGTAGTGCGCGGTGGCGTTGTGCGTGTGGACGATGCAGGCCGCAGGCGCTGCAGCCTGCGCATCGCGCCAGCCGCCCCGCAGCCAGCGTCGCAGACGCAGCACGGCGCCGATGTCGGCTCCGGAACGTTTGTTACAGGCATACATCTCGACGCCCTGCCCGCTCAGCTCCGGCGCCAGCGCGCCCGGCGCGAACAGGCAGGCCACGCGCACGCGATGCCCCGCCGCGCGCTGTGCCAGCGCCAGATCGATGACCATCCGCTCCAGCCCGCCGCGCTCCAGATTCTCGACGATGTGCACGATGTCCAGCGGCGTGTCGATGCCATGCGGCTGTGCGCCGGCTTGCCGCGTGTCTGCGCCCGTCGGCGCGCTCGCCTGGTTCATGCACTCAACTCGCAGACCGTGACCCGGCGCTTGCCGCTGGGCGTGAGCGCGATCGCATCCACATGCTCGAACGCGATCCGTACATGCTCGCCGATCAGCACGCGCAGGCCGTGTTCGATGCGCGCATGCACCGATGGGTCGAAGTCCCGGTCCGGCACCAGCCGCACCAGCAGCGCATCGGGTTCGCGCTGCACCACCTGGTATTGACGGATCCCGGTGAACGGCAGGAACACGTACACCACGTACTCGCCCGGCAGCAGACGGCCGTCGGGCATGCGCAGGGCATCGAGCCTGCGCCCGTCCACCTTGGCCAGCTTCGGCAGGCCACGTCCGCAACTGCAGACCGAACCGCCGCGGGTGCCGAGGTCGCCGTTGACGTAGCGCATCAGCGGCATGCCGAGGTTGTGCAGGTCGGTGACGATCAAATCCGCCGGCCCGGCATCGCCATCAGCGCCGCCGGCCGGTGTCGCGCCGAACTCCAGCAGCAGGTGATCCGCATTGATGTGCAGCCCGTCGTGGGCCTCGCATTCGGCGGCGATCAGCATGAATTCGCGGCAGCCGTAGGTGTCGTAGACCGGCGCGCCGAACGCGCGGCCGATGCGCTCGCGCTGATGCGGGTGCAGGGCCTCGGCGGCGCCGAGCACGCGCCTGGGGCGATGCAGCGCGCGGCCGTGCGCCTCGGCCCAGGCCGCCAGCGCATCCAGCGGGCCGACATAGCCCACCACCGTGTCCGGCCGGAAGCGGTTGATCGCATCGACATATTCGGCGATGCGCGCCTCGCTCATGTCGAAGGCGTTGAACATGCGCCGGTTGAAGGCGGCGTGATAAATGCGGTCCTTCCACAGCGCGAAACCCGCGGGCGCCGCTACCGGCGCACCCCAAAGGAAGGCGGTGCGCTCACCGTGGCGGGCACCCGCGAAACCGTAGCCGCGCAGCATCACCGCCACCCGGCGCTCGTAGCTCTCGCGGGTGTAGCCGAAGCGCAGCGGCTCGCCGGTGGAGCCGCCGGTGGTCTTCCAGTACAGCGCATCGCGGTGCTGCGGCGCGACCAGCGCCTCGGCATTCGCGCGGATCACCGGTTTGGTCAGCACCGGCAGGCGCGCGTAGTCCTCCGGCGTGCGGATGTCCTCGTCCGACTGCAGGCCGGCGTCGCCCCACCATTGCCGGTAGAACGGCACGCTGGCCCAGCAATGCGCGACCAACGCCTTGAGCTTGCGCCACTGCAGGGCCTGGATCTCGTCGGGCGAGCGCCACTGTTGCGCCTCGTATTCGCGCAGGTAGCGCAGGGTCTTGCGCCTGCGCAGGCCGGACTCGTAGGCGGGGAACAGCAGATGCTGGAATACGGGACGGTAGAGGTCGGTCATGCGCGTGGCTCCGTGCGGGCGTCTGCGTCGGGCGCTGCGGTTGGCGTCTGGGTGCGCTCGACCGCGGTGTCTTGATCGGCCTCGGCCACGCGCGCGGCCATGCCCTCGCCTGCGCGCGCGCGCGCATGCGCCCACGCCAGCAGGCGCGAGGCCGCGCGCGGCCGGCCGCGCAGCGCGCGCGCGTGCAGGCGCTGCATGTGCGCGATGTCCGCGGCGTTCCAGCAGCCGAACGCCAGGGTCAGCGGCGGGTAAAGGATGGCACCGAGCGCGCCGCCGATCAGCAGCGTCGACAGTTTTGGCAGCGCCTCCGGCAGGAACCACAGCGGCAGCGACGCCAGCCCCGCCGCCAGCGCGGCACGGAGGATGCGACCGCCGTCCGGCCACACGCCACTCTCGCGCCGGGCCAGGCCGATGTAGGCCGACGCATTGATCACCGCCACCGCCGCGAACGCCACCAGCGCGCCCTCCAGCGCATAGAACTTGATCAGCAGCGCATCCAGCGCGACCTTCAGCACGCCCATGCCCAGCACCACCAGCAGCACATCGCGCTGGCGGTCGGCGCTGATCAGCAGACTGGACGCGCCCTGGGTCGACACGGTGAGCGCGGCGCCGCCGATGCACACCGCGAACACGTGCGCCGCCGGGGCGTATTCCGGCCCGTACAGCAGGCCGATCAGGGGCGAGGACAGCGCGATGCCGAAGGCGGTCAGCGGCAGCGCCAGCAGCGCCAGATACGCCGTGGACGCGGCATAACGCCGGCCGGCGACCGCCCGCCCCTGGCTGAGCGCATTCGCCATCATCGGCAGCAGCAGCGCGCCGAACACGCCGGGCACCAGATGCGCCGCGCCGTAAGCCAGCTGATAGCCCACCTTGAATTGCCCGGCGTCGTGCGTGTCGGCCAGCGCGGTGAGGAACATCACCTCCACTTCGCTGCCGACCACATAGCCGACGCTGACGATGCCCGCGCTGTACAGCATCTGCCGGCGCACCCGCACCGCCAGCCCGTCCGGCAGCATCGGGCGCTCGTCGCCCGGCGGCAGCAGCTTGCGCATCTGCACCCACGAGGCGGACGCGAACACCGCGCCGGACACCAGGAACACGCCCAGCAGCCATTCCGCCGACAGATCCAGCACCATGCACACAGCCACCAGCGCCAGGTTCAACGGCGCGGCGATCAGCGCCACCATCGCGTTGATCCGGAAATCTTCCAGGCCCTTGGCCACGCCGATGTTGAACATGTAATTGGCGCGCAGCGCGACCCCCAGCACCAGGAAGCCGAACAGCCACAGGTGATCGAACTCCGGTGCGACATGCTGGCCGGCCATCCACAGCGAGAACGCGCAGATCACCAGCACCGCGGCCATGAACCAGCGCTGCGCGCGGCGCAGATACGACACCAGCGCGCGCACCTCCGACTCGCGCCCGGCGCCGCGCAGCTCGGCCACGAAGCGGATCGCGGCGCTGGCGGTCCCGGAATTGGTCGCGGCCACGCCCATCGCCACGATCCAGATCACCGTGCTGTAGGCGCCGAACATGTCCGGGCCGAGATGACGCGCGATGAGGATCGACACCACCATGCCGAGCGCGAACTCGGTGTACATCGCCACCGAGGAAAAGAAGGTATTGCGCAGGACGCGCTCGCGGATGCTCATGCGGCGGGGGGCTCGAAGACGGTGAGGCGCGCCGCCGCGGGGGGCAGGACGTTCATTGGATGATCAGCAGCACTTTGACCAGCACGTAGAGGCCGATCACGCTGCCGACCGACAGCAGGGGCCACAGCAGCGCATCGCGGCCCAGTGCGAAATCCGGCAATTCCGGGTCGCGACGGCGCAGTTCCAGATAGTGCGCCAGCACCAGCGCCGACACCAGGTACAGGATGACCACATAGCTGCGGCTGAGGAAGAACGCGGTGGTGTAGAAGCCCACCAGCGACAGCAGCAGGGTCAGCGAGATCGCGCGCCCTTCGGCCGCGGCTTCGGCCTGTTCTGCGGCCTCGGCCTCGGCGTCTGCATCGTCGTGATCCAGATGGGCGTCGTCCTCGGCTTGGCGCGGCTCGATCTCGACCAGCGTCAGCGATGTGCCCGCCGCCTGCGCGCCGGCGCCATCCAGCGCGACCGCGGCGGAACCCGCCGAAGCCTCCTGCCACCGCGCGTCCAGCGGCTGCGCGACAGGGCGACTGGCGCCGGCGTCGGTGCCGGCCCAGGCCTCGTCCTGCCAGTCATGCCCGTCCTCGGGCTCCTCGACCGGCCGCGACGCCACCCACATCATCCGGAAGGCGTAGCCGATGAAGGCGATCCACAGCGTGAAGCCGATGATGCCGGTCTCCGCCAGCACCAGCACGAAGGAATTGTGCGCGGTGAGGTGATAGACATCCGAATACATGTCCGGGCCGATGCCGAACAACGGATCGCCGCGGAACATCATCAGTCCCTCGTACCAGGACTCGATGCGGCCATGCGCCGAGGCTTCACTGGCGTCCAGTTCCTGCAGGCGGGAGGGCAGCGCCAGCATCGCCGCGAACGCGACCATGCCACCCACGCCGGCGATGAACAGGCCGCGGGTCTGCCACACGTACACACCCAGCATCGCCAGCACACCCAGCAGCGAACCGCGCGAATCGGTCAGGTACACGCCGTACAGCAGCACGCCCGCCAGCGACCACCACCACAGCTTGCGCAGGCCCATCAGCCCGCCGCGGCTGCCCAGCCAGAACGCCATCGGGATGCAGGTGACGAACAGCATGCCGAGGTCGTTGGGGTCGTTGAAGATGCCGACATACTGGATGCGCGTGCCCTGCGACAGGCCGACGCCGGTCCAGCCCACGCCGATCTGCTCCTGCTCGATGCCGTGCACCGCCAGCACGGTGGCGCACAGCACCAGCATCGCCAACGTCCTGCGGATGCGCTCGCGGCTGTCCAAGGCGTGGGTGAAGACCACGAAGGCCAGCACCACCGGCGCGAATTTCTCCAGCTGCTCCAGCGCACCGCCGATCCAGCCGTTGAAGACGTGCGAGAGCATCAACACGCAGAAGAAGCCGAGCAACAGCAGGAACTGGGGCGCACCGAAATCCTTGCGTGGGGCCAGCATCCAGAACCCGGCCGCGGTCAGCAGCGCCATCGGCTGCAGCGGATAGGCGAGGGTCTCGGCCCACGCCGGATAGTCCTGTGGCCGGATCAGGACCAGCACCAGGTAGACCATCATCGCCGGATACATGCGCGTGGACTCCTCTTACCCCACCCGCGCACGGGTGCGGTAGCAGAACAGCTCCGGCAGCGCGAGCATGCCCTCGAACCAGGCCGCATCCATGTGCCGCTCCACCGGGATGCGCCGCAGTCCGTAACGCTCCTGCGGCGGCAGCGCCTGGGCGCCGGCGACATAACTGCAGGCCACGCGATAACCGGCATCGCGCACCGCCGCGACCACCGTCGCATCGTAGGCGTCCTGCCCGCCGACCGGATACGAAATGACATCCGCCGGCACGCCCAGCTCGGCCTCCAGGCGCGCTTTCGAAACGAACACTTCCTCGCGCATGCGCGCGAGCGGCAGCTTGGCCAGCATATTGTGGTGCACGCCATGCGAACCGATCTCCATGCCGCCGGCACGCATCTCGCGCAGCATGTCCCAGTCCATGGGCCGGCTGTCGGGATGACTGCGGATCGGCAGCGCCCACTCGTCCGCGAGACGTTCCACCAGCGCACGCTGGGCATCGGCATCGAGCGTCTTCATCCGGTCCAGCACGCGCACCGCCAGCGCGCGGCGCGCGGACAGCGCGGCCGGCATCGCGGCCTGCAGACCAAGCTCGGGAAGATCCAGCCTGCCCGCGGCGGTGACGCTGAGCATGTGCACCAGCCAGTCGTAGAGATACGGCTGGCCGGAGTCGATGTGCCCGGTGGAGACGAAGAACATCGCCGACAGCCCGGCCTCGCGCAGCAGCGGGTAGGCATGGCGATAGTTGTCGTCATAGCCGTCGTCGAAGGTGATCAGCACCGCGCGCGGCGGCAGCGGGCGGCCGCGGTCGAGATGATCGATCAGCTCGTCGAAGCGCAGCGGCGCGCAGTGCCGGCGGACCAGCGCGAGCTGCGCGCGGAAACCGTCCACCGAAGCGCTGACCAGTTCGGGATCGAAGCGGAAATCCGCGGCATCCACCGCGGGCAGCACGCGGTGATAGGCGAGAATCCGCAGATCCTCGCGCCAGGCACGACGCAGTCGCGCCACCAGCGGCAGCAGGCCGGCTCCGCGCAGCGCGCGCGCGAGCCTGGGCCGTCGCCCGGCGGCATGCGGCGTGGCTTCGCCACCCGCCATCGCCGGCCCGCTGTCCAGCCTGTCGACCCGCTCCGAATTCATCACCAAGCTCTCGCCCCTGTTCGCTCTTTCAGCCTGTCCGCTTTTTCAAGCTGTCTGCTTTTTAACCTGTCCGTTTCTCAACGGATAAAACGTCGTATTCAGGACGAGGCGGTATTCCCGTGGGGGGCGCCCGGCGCGAGGACGCCACGATGGCATCCGTGCCGCTGCGATCACGGTCACCGCGCCGATGCGCGACGGCCTCATCGTCTTGCGGCATCGTGCTTGCGGCATGGGCGCCGTCGCTGATGCCGGCGCACCGACCCGCGCCCGTCTCGGTGCCCGGGTACGCGCCGGCATCTGCATCCCCCACAGGTGTCGCCCTGGCCTCACGAGGAACGTCGCAGCTCGCGACGTGCCACGCCGCATCGTTCTGCCTCGGCCACACCGCAACCACGGGTGCGACCGCGCCAGCATGATCCCCACCCCCGCCACACATCCACCACACACGACCGCAGTATCGATGACGGAACGCCTGGACTTCGCAGCCCTGTACCGTGAACTCGGCCTCGCACCGGGATGCTCGTCCGCGCACCTGCGCGCGGCGTACCGACGCAGGGTTTCGCGTCTGCATCCGGACCAGGGCGGGGACGCAGAGGATACCGGACGGCTGCAGCAGCTGAACCGGCTGTATCGCGCCGCGCTCGATTTCGAGCGCGCCCACGGGCGCCTGCCGGGCGATGGTGGCGGTGCGGCCGGCGATTCGCGCGCCAGCACGCCCGCACCGGATACCTGGGCCGATCCGCACCCGCCCACGATGTCGGGGCTCGCCAGCGCCGCCTCGACCGGCAGCCACGCGCCGCCGGACGCCCGCGAGGGCATTCCGCGCTCGTTTCTGCTGGTCGTGCTCGCCGCGGTCTGCGTGCTGGCCTGGCGTGTGCTGGTCGGGATCGCGTCGCCGTCCGACGCGCCCGCGGAGCATGTCCCGGCCCCCTACATCCCGGTCGCCGCCGCGACGCGGCCGTTGATCGAGCAGCACGATGGCAGACTGCTCGCAGGCATGAGCCGCGAGATGGTGCTCGACATCCAGGGCGAACCGCTGGACCGTCGCGCGCAGCGCTGGCTGTACGGCCCGTCCTGGGTCGAGTTCGCCTGCGATCGCGTGGTCGACTGGTACAGCTCGCCGCTGCAGCCGCTGCGCGTGCGGATGGAGCGGCCGAAAGCCACCGCCGCCGAGGTCTGCGCGCCTTGAGCCTGCGCGGCACCGGCATCGCGTCGTCTCCACGCCACGGCCTGCGCTCCGGCCCGCGGCGCGGGCTTGCGTTTCCGCTGCATCCCGCTACCCTGCCGCGCCGGACCGCGTCCGGAGCCTGCCTGGGGAGAGGCAGGCCCGGGAGCGTCGCGCGCGCGGCCGCGCGTCTGCCCAGTCGTTCGGCGCTGCCGCTGGCGCAGAACACCGCATACGCACCGCAAGGTCGCGCATCGCGCCTGCCGCCACGGCCGCTGCACGCGCGCCGCGCATCGTCCGTCATCGTTGTCTTCCATTTCGGCCACACACTCATGCCCGTTCCACCCGCTGTTCCAGCGTTCACCGCTGCCGCCTGTCCGTCGACGCCGGGAGACGGCCGATGCTGAGCCGCGCCGCCACCCTGCTGCGCAAGGCGCGGCGCCGTCTGTGGATGAAATACGCGCTGCGCGGCGTCGGCGGCGCCGACAACTTCGAGCGGCTGGACCTGGCCTACAGCGTCGAAGACCCGTGGAACATGGAGTCGGCCCTGGAGCGCGCGCGCTTCGAGGCCACCAATCAGGTGATCGAGCGCGCCTTCGGCCGCGTGGGCTCGGTGCTGGAGCTGGGCTGCGGCGAAGGCCACCAGACCGAATACCTCGCGCGGCTGAGCGACCGCCAATATGGCGTGGACGTCAGCGCGCAGGCGGTGGAGCGCGCGAAAAAACGCCTGCCGCAGGCCGAATTCGCGGCCACCGACATTTTCGGCCAGCCTTGGGGCGCGGAGCGCCATCGCTTCGACCTGGTGACCGCCTGCGAGGTGCTGTACTACCTGAGCGAACCCGAGAAGACCCTCGCGCAGATGCGTCACCTGGGCCGCTGCGGGCTGGTGACCTTCTTCGCGCCGGCCTGCGGGCGGATCGGCCCGCATCTGGACGCGATGCCGGGCGTGCACAAGGACTGGATCTGGCACGGCGGCACCGCCTGGCTGGTCGGCTGGTGGCGCGACGATGACTGAGCCGCGCGCGCAGGCCGCGCAGGCGGGCGCACACACGAACGCACGCACGGGAGCAGACGCCGGATCGCCGCTCGACGACCACGGCGTGGTCTATTTCGGCAACGGCTGGGCCGGCGAGAACCGCACCAGCAGCCATCACGTCGCCCTGCGTCTGGCCCGGCGCATGCCGGTGCTGTACGTGGATTCGCCCGGCATGCGCGCGCCCTCGGCCTCGGGCCGCGATTTCAAGCGCGCGCTGCGCAAACTGCTCGATACCCTGCGCCCGCCCAACGAAGTGGCGCCCGGGCTGTGGCACTGCACGGTGCCACAGCTGCCGCTGCGCCGGCTGCCGGGCGTGGACGCGTTCAACCGCGCCTTCGGCCGCTGGGCGGTGCGCCGCGCGCTGCGCCGGGTCGGCATCCGCAGGCGCCTGTCGTGGTTCGTGGTGCCGCATCCCGGGTTTCTGGCCGGCAAACTCGACGAAACCCTCTGCGTGTACTACTGCATCGACGACTACGCCGCGCATCCCGGCGTGGACGCCGAGGACATCGCCGCGCGCGATGCTGCGCTGAGCCGCCGCGCGGATCTGCAGTTCGTCGCACCGCCGGCCTTGCTCGATGCCAAGCGCGCGCTCAATCCGAACACCGTGTTCGCGCCGCACGGCGTGGACGCCGACCTGTTCGCGCGCGCGCAGGACCCGGCCACCGACGTGCCCGCCGCGGCCCGCGACCTGCCGCGGCCGGTGGTCGGCTACATCGGCTCGCTGCACAGCTGGATCGATGTCGAGCTGATCGAATGGCTGGCGCTGCAGCGCCCGCAGTGGAGCTTCCTGCTGGTCGGACACGCGCATGTGCCGCTGGACGGCCTGCGCGCGCGGCCCAACGTGCATCTGGCCGGCGCGCAGCCCTACCCCAGCCTCGCCGGCTGGGCCAAGGCCTTCGACGCGGCGATCATCCCCTACCGCCTGAACCGCCAGGTGGCCAACGCCAATCCGCTGAAACTGCGCGAATACCTCGCCGCGGGCCTGCCGGTGGTCAGCGTACGCAACCCCGAGATCGAAAAGTTCTCGGACCTGGTGCGTATCGCCGATGGCCGCGATGACTTTCTCGCCGCGCTCGACGCCGCAGTGACCGACCACACGCCGCAGGCCATCGCCGCGCGCATGGCCGCGGTGGCCGACCAGACCTGGGACGCACGCGTCGACGCGGTGCTGCGCGCGGTCGAAGCGCGGCTCGGCGCCGATGCCGCGACCTCCTCCTCTTTTTCCTCTTCGCCTCGACCCCGCCCCGAATGAACGCTTCCGCTTCGCCTGTGCCGCCGTCGCATCCGCCATCTCCGCGCGCCCTGCGCGTGCTCGTGCTCGGTGCCGGCTATGTCGCCACCCATCATCTGGCCGCGCTGTCGCGCCTGGACTTCGTCGAAGTGGTGGGCCTGATCGACCGCGACCGCAAGGCCGCCGACGCGCTCGCCGCGCGTTTCGGGGTGAAGCGCGTCGCCGCCAGTCTGGCCGAATGCGCCGATCTCGGCGCCAATGTCGTCTACGTGCTCACCCCGCCGTCCTCGCACGCCGCGCTCGCGATCGAGGCGATGCGCATGGGCTGCGACGTGCTGGTGGAAAAACCCATCGCCGACAGCGTCGAGGAATGCGAGGCGATGCTGGCGGTCGCGCGCGAGACCGGCCGCAGCCTCGGCGTGAACCACTCCGACCTGTTCGACCCGGTGCTGATGCAGGCGGTGGACGCGGTGCGCGACGGCGTGATCGGCGATGTGGTCTCGGTCGACATCGTGCGCAATTCCGACTACCCGCCCTATGCCGGCGGGCCGCTGCCGGGCATGGTCACCCAGGGCTCGTATCCGTTCCGCGATCTCGGCGTGCACGGCTTCTACACGCTGGAGGCCTTCCTCGGCCCGATCGAACGCGCCGAGGTGCGCTACCAAAGCCGCGGCGGCAACCCCAACCTCGGCTTCGACGAGTGGCAGGCGCAGGCCGAGACCGCGCGCGGGACCGGGCGGCTGCTGCTGAGCTGGAATGCGCGGCCGATGGAGAACCGGGTGTTCGTGCGCGGCACCCAGGGGATGATCGAGGTCGACCGCTTCACCCAGATCTGCCGCGTGCACCGCGTGCTGCCGGGGCCGAAGTTCGTCGGCATCCTGCTCAACCGCTGGTTTGCCGCGCTGCGCGATGGCCTGCGCATTCCGCTGAACGTGCTGCGCTTCGCGACCGGCCGGCTGAAGCCCTCGCCCGGCATCCAGCGCGGCGCGGAAGCCTTCGCGCGTGCGATCCGTCACGGCGAGGCGGCGCCCTTCCCCGCCGAGGACGGGCTGCGCATCGCGCAGTTGCTCGACCCGCTGTGCGCGGCGCCGGATCGCGCGCGCCTGGCCGAACTCGACGCGCGCCTGGCGCCGCTGCCGCCAGCCGATGCGCTGGTGACCGGGGCCGCCGGCTTTCTCGGCAGGGCCACGGTGGATGCGCTGCGCAGGCAGGGCAAGACCGTGCGCGTGCTGGTGCGTCGCCCGGTCGCGGCCTGGCAGGGCGATGCCGGTATCCAGACCATCATCGGCGACCTGGGCGACCCGCGGATCGTCGACCATGCGGTGTCCGGCGCGGGCATCGTGTACCACGTCGGCGCGGCGATGCGCGGCGGCCCGCGCGATTTCGAGGCCGGCACGGTCTGGGGCACGCGCAACGTGCTCGATGCCTGCCGCAAGCATGCGTCGCCGCGGCTGATCTACGTCAGCTCGATGAGCGTCTACGACCATGCCGGGCGCGAAGACGGCGAAACGCTCACCGAGGCCTATCGCTTCGAGCCCTACCCCGAGCGCCGTGGCGCCTATACCCAGACCAAGCTCGACGCCGAACGCATGGTGAGCGAAGCGATCCGCGATGGACTGCCGGCGGTGATCCTGCGCCCGGGGCAGATCTTCGGCCCGGGTGCGGAGGCAGTGACGCCCAACGGCACCGTCGCACTCGCCGGGCGCTGGTTGGCGATCGGCGACGGCGGCACGCCGCTGCCGCTGGTCTATCGCGACGACGTGGTGGACGCGCTGGTGCTCGCCGCCGATGCGCCGCGCGCGGTGGGCGGCACCTTCAACATCGTCGACACCGCCAGCGTCGACCGCGACACCTACCTGCAGCGCTGCAAGGCCAAACGCGGCGATGCACTGAAACTGCTGCGCGTGCCGCAGTGGATGTTCATGCTGATGGCGGTGGGCGTGGAGCTGCTGGGCAAGGCGCTGAAGCGCGACGTGCCGCTGACCCGCTACCGCGTGCGTTCGCTCAAGCCGCTGACCGGTTTCGACACCCGCGCCGCGCGCGAGGCGCTGGGCTGGGCGCCGCGCACTGGCGTAGCGAAGGGGCTGGACATCACCTTCGGGCCCGGGCCGGACGCATCGTAAAGCCCGGCCGCATAGACACGCCGGCCGCTGGCCTCACATCGCACGCGCATCGCCGGGCTTGCGCACCAACACGCGCTGCCAGGGCATCAGCAGCGCGGCGAGCGGCGCCAGCCACGCCAATCGGTGCAGGTGCGGATGGGTGCGCAGACGGTCGCGCACCATCGATTCCACCCGGCAGCCGGGGAACAGCGCGCGCAGTTCGCGCGGCGTGCTCGACCACGGGAAACCCGGCACCCGACGCCAGTCGCCGAACCAGCGCCGCGAATGGTATTCGCGCGGACGCAGCGGATTGGGCGTGGCCAGATACACATGCCCGCCCGGGCGGACCACGCGCAGCAGCTCGGCGGCGAACGCGCGACGCGCCTCCGGCGTGCTGATGAATTCCAGCACCGATACGCAGACCACCAGGTCGAACGCGCCGTCGGCGAAGGGCAGACGGCTGCCGGCCTCGACGTGCACGAAACGCAGGCCGCTTTCGTCGGTATCGGTTTCGGCATCGGCATCAAGATCGGCCAACCCGTAGCCCTGCCCGCGCAGGCGGGCGGCGTCCACCGCCTCGGGACTGGCGTCGAAACCGACCGTGGTCGACGGCGCCAGCGGCGAGAGCGCCAGCGCCACCGTGCTGCCGCCGGTGCCGCAGCCGGCGTCCAGAATGCGCGCGGTCGGCCCGAGCCGACGGGCCAGCGGCGCACACAGGCTGCGCAGATGCATCTCGACCCGGGTGAGTTCGCGCTGCAGAAAACGCTCGGAAACCGCGTGGACTCGGCTGTCGCCGGCGGCCGGGGCCGGCGCGGTGTCGTACTCGCCAACGCCGTGGGAGTCGTGGATGTCGCGCGCCGCAGCGCCGCCCAGCACCGCATCGGCGAAACGGCTGCGCCAGGGTTCGCGGAAGGCCGGCAGTGTCGATACGCCCGCCGCGACGACGCCGGCCTCGCCCTGGCCTGCCACGTCGACAGGCGCGAAGGCATGCGGCGCGCCGGCACCGGCCGCCACCGTGCGTGTGCGTGCGCGCCAGCGGCCGCGCAGCCAGGCCATCGCCGGACGTTCGACCAGCCGGCTCAGCGCCCAGGCGATGACGATGGCGAGCAGCGTGGTGGTCAGCACCGCGAGCGGCGCCGGCATGCCCGCGTGTTCGAGGCGATGGATCACCGCGAAGCCGATCGCCTGGTGCAGCAGATACAGCGTGTAGGAAATGCCGCCGAGAAAGGCCAGCGGGCGCAGGCGCAGCCAGCCCAGCCCGCCGGCCACGAACAGCGCGAAGATGGCCGTGCACACCAGCGCCGCGTAGAAATACGGCGCCTGCATGCTGGTGCCGATGACCGCGAGCGTGGCCACGATCAGCAGGCTGTCGCCGCGCCAGGCCTCGGGCTGCGCCCATAGCCGGTAGAACAGCACGCCGAGCGCGAAAAACGGGATGTGGCGGAGGATCAGCAGCTCGCGCACGGTGTAGGAGAAATGCGCGTGATGCGCCTCGGTCTGCGCATAGATGAAGGCCGACACCAGCCACAGCGCGACGATCCAGCGGATCCTGCCGAGCATGCCCAGCCAGAACCAGACCAGCATCTGCGCGTAGAAGAACAGCTCGACCTCCAGCGTCCAGTACGAGCCGTCCAGGTCCTCGGCGCCGAGGATGCGCTGCACCATGGTCGAATTGAGCAATACATCGCTCGCCGGCAGACGCTGCTGCGGCAGGCCGATGCTGTAGACCACCGCCGCGGTGAGCAGGATCGCCACCCAATAGGCCGGAAACAGGCGCGAGAACCGCGACAGCACGAAATCCCCGGCGCTGCGGGTGCGCTCCAGGCTCATCAGGATCACGAAACCGCTGATCAGGAAAAACAGATGGACGCCGTAATTGCCGGCCGGGAAACCGAAGCCCAGCGGCGAGACATGACCGATCTGCTGCTGATAGAACGTGGTGTAATGGAACGCGACCACCGCCAACGCAGCCAGCCCACGCAATGCATCCAGCTCGACCACGCGCCCGGAGGCGCGCCGCTCGGCGGCGGGCGCCGCATTCACACTCGTTTCCACTGCTTGTCCCCGTCGGTCGACACTCCCCAGAACGATTTTCGCGGATCGCCCGGGCCATTGCCAGCGCCGCGATGCGCGTAGAGTGCCGCACGGCGCCTGCGCAGCCGCAATCCGCCAGCCGCCTGCGCCGCCCCGCGCGCCTGCCGATGACGCCGGCACGATGAAGATCCTCGTCGTGACTTCCCAGTTCCCGGTCGCCGGCGAGCCCAACCGCGGCCGGCCGATCCTGCAGACCGTGCGCGCGCTGACGCGTCTGGCCGAAGTCCGGGTGCTCAGCCCGGTCGCCACCTACCCGCGCTGGGCCAGGCCACGCAGCTATCTGTTCCGCGACGCGCGCGTGCGCGAGGGGCGCGAGGCCTTCACGGTCGACGGCATCGATGCGCAGTGGTTGCACTACCCGGCCCTGCCGCTGATCACCCGGCCCTTCAACGGCGCGCTGTGCGCGGCCAGCCTGCACGCCCCGCTGCGCGATTTCGGCCCGGACGTGGTGCTGGCCTACTGGCTCTACCCCGACGCCTACGGCGCGATGCGCGCCGCAACCCGCGCCGGGCTGCCGCTGGTGGTGGGCGCGCGCGGCTCGGATCTGCGGGTACGCGACGCGCTCAGCAAACGCCTCACCCACCCGGTGCTGGCCGCCGCGCAGCGCATCCTCACCGTCAGCGACGACCTCGGCCGGGTGGCGGTGCGCGACTACGATGCCGACCCCGCCAAACTGCGCACCATTGCCAACGGCTGCGACGCGCGCATCTTCCACCCGCGCCCGCGTGCGGACATGCGCGCGCGCCTGGGCGTCGCGCCCGAGGCCGAGCTGGTGGTCTATGTCGGCCGTCTGGTGCCGGAAAAGGGCCTGGGCGAGCTGGTCGACGCCACCGCGGCGCTGCGTGCGCGTCGCCCGCGGCTGCAGCTGGCGCTGGTCGGCGAGGGGCCGATGCGCGCCGATCTGGACGCCCGCATTGCCGCGCATCCCGGCCTCACCGTGCATCTGCCCGGCGCGCAGTCGCCCGAGCGGGTGGCCGAGTGGATGGCCGCATCGGACCTGGTCACCCTGCCCAGCTATTCCGAGGGCCACCCCAACGTGCTGGTCGAGGCCCTGGCCTGCGGCCGGCCGACGGTGGCCACGCCGGTCGGCGGCATTCCCGAAGTGGTCAATGCCGACTGCGGCGTACTGGTGGCGGTGCGCGACCCCGCGGCGCTGGCCGAGGGCCTGGACGCCACCCTCGCCCGCGACTGGGACGAGGCCGCCCTCGCACGCCGCTTCTCGCGGGGCTGGGACGAGGTGGCGGCGGACACATTGCGCGCCTGCGAAGAAGCGCGGCACCACCACGCGCGTCGGGGATGACCGCCGCGGCCGTGGCGGGATACGCTCGCAAATTCCGTACACCGGTCAGGCACGCACGCCCGCCACGGGTGCGCGGCCGGCCACAGGGGACCTGCTGACCATGTGCGGTATCGCCGGATTCGCCGGCCCAGATGTCGACAACGACAATGCCCGTCCGCCATTGGAGCGGATGATCCATACCCTCGCCCACCGCGGGCCGGACGGCTACGGCTTCCATGCCGAGCCCGGCGTCGGCCTGGCGCATGCGCGGCTGTCGATCATCGACCTGTCGACCGGCGATCAGCCGATCCGCAACCCGGACGGCACGGTGTGGACCGTGTTCAACGGCGAGATCTTCAACTACGTCGAACTGCGCCGCGAACTGGAGGCCGACGGCCGCCGGTTCTATACGCAGTCCGACACCGAAGTGATCGTGCACCTGTACGACCGCGACGGCGACCGCTTCGTCGAATCGCTCAACGGCCAGTTCGCGATCGCGCTGTGGGATGCGGTGCGCAAGCGTCTGGTGCTGGCCCGCGACCGCGCCGGCGTCCGCCCGCTGTTCCTCGCCCGCGAGGCCGGGCGGCTGTGGTTCGCCTCCGAGCCCAAGGCCCTACGCGCGGTGCTGCCGCAGTGCGGCGCGCTCGATCCGCTGGGCCTGGCCGAAACCTTCGCCACCTGGTCGGCGATCGAGCCGCATACCGTGTTCGCGGGCATCGACAGCCTGCCGCCGGGCTATTTGCTGGCCCGCGAAGCCGACGGCCGCGAGCATCTGCACCGCTACTGGGACTGGACCTTCCCCGACGCTGGCGACACCGCGCCCGCGCGCTATCCGCTGGGCATCGAGGACGCCACCGCCGAGCTGCGCGCGCTGTTGATCGATGCGGTGCGCCTGCAGCTGCGCGCAGACGTGCCGGTGGGCGCGTATCTGAGCGGCGGACTGGATTCCTCCGGCATCGTCGCGATGATCCGCGGCTTCACCGACACGCCGGTGCGCACCTTCTCCGTGGCGTTCGAGGACGGCGAATTCGACGAGAGCGAACACCAGCAGGCGATGGTGCGCCACCTCGGCACCGACCACACCACCCTGCGCTGCACCCGGCGCGAGATCGGCGAGGCCTTTCCGCGCTTCATCGCCCATGCCGAAACGCCTGTACTGCGCACCGCGCCGGTGCCGCTGATGCTGCTCTCCGGCGCAGTGCGCGCGCACGGCTACAAGGTGGTGCTGACCGGCGAAGGCGCGGACGAGGTCTTCGGCGGCTACGACCTGTTCAAGGAAGCCAAGATCCGCCGGTTCTGGGCACGCCAGCCCGGCTCGCGCTTCCGTCCGCGGCTGCTGGAGCGGCTGTACGGTTATCTGGCGCAGTCGCCGGTACGCAATCCGGCCTTCGCCCAGGCGTTTTTCGGCCAGGGCATGGAACACCTCGCGCGCCCGGTGTTCGCGCATGTGCCGCGCTGGACCACCTCGCAGCGCGCGCTGGGCCTGTTCTCGCCCGAGCTGCGCGCGGAACTGCAGACACGGGCACCGGGCTGGAACCCGCTGGACGCCTGGGAGGCGCAGCTGCCGGCCGAGATCGGCCGCTGGAGCCCGCTGGCGCAGGATCAATACGTCGAAGCCAAGTCGCTGATGGCGGGCTATCTGCTGTCGGCACAGGGCGACCGCGTGGCGATGGCCAATTCCATCGAGGGCCGCGTGCCCTACCTCGACCACCGCGTGATCGAATTCGCCAACCGCCTGCCGCCGAGTTTCAAGATCCGCGGCATGACCGAGAAGTATCTGCTGCGCCGCGCGTTGGCCGACCTGCTGCCGCAGGACATCCTCGCCCGCACCAAGCAGCCCTACCGCGCGCCGGACAGCGCCAGCTTCTTCTTCGACGGCGTGCCGCTGGATTACGTGGCCGATCTGCTCTCACCCGAATCGATCCGCGCCGCCGGATATTTCGATGCCGACGCGGTGACCGGGCTGTTCCAGAAATGCCGCGCCGGCCGTGCCACCGGCTTCGCCGACAACCAGGCGTTCATGGGCGTGCTCTCGACCATGCTGCTGCACCGAACCGCGCACTGACCCCATCCCCATCGACCCGCTGGCCGGATCCATTCGCACATGCACTGGCGTATCAAAGGCATTCTGCAGAAAGTGCTGGGCGCGACGCCCGGCGGCGAAACCCTGCACTACCAGCTACAGCGACGTTTCGGCGGCCTGCGCGACCCGCGCCGCGAGATCGGGCTGAAGATCGACGACTGGGAAGCGATGGTGCGGCAGCTGCGCGACGCCGGCCTCGACATCCGCGGCGCGCGTCTGCTGGAGATCGGCAGCGGCTGGTACCCGACCCTGCCGCTGGCTTGCCATCTGGTGGGCGCGGCCAAGGTGCATACCTGCGATCTGAACCGCCTGCTCAAACCCGACCTGATGCGGCTGTGCATCGCCGAGCTGGAGCGCCATCTGCCGCGCATGGCCGCGGCCTGCGACGCGCCGCTGGCGCAGGTCGAGGCGCGCTACGACAGCCTGCGCGCCGCTGCGGCGACCAGCGACGACCCGGCCACGATCACCGAAGGCACGATCGACTACCGCGCACCCGCCGATGTCGCCGACGACGCGGGCCTGCAAGACGGGTCGGTCGACGCGGTGTTTTCCAACAGCGTGCTGGAACATGTGCCACCGGAGGCCATCGCGCGCATCCACCAGGCCTCGCAGCGCGTGCTGCGGCCCGGCGGCTGGGTGTTCCATTCGGTCAACTGCGGCGACCACTACGCCTATGTCGACCCGAGCATCCACCAGCTGCACTATCTGCGTTTCGGCGAACGCGAATGGGCGTTCTGGAACAACCGCTTCCTCTACCAAAACCGGCTGCGCGCCCACGAATTCGTCGATGGCGCGCGCGAGGCCGGTTTCGACATCGTGCTCGACACCTCGCACGCGCGCCCGCAGCGGCTGGCGCAGCTGCAGGCGATGACCGTGGCTGCCGAGTTCGCGCATATCCCGCCGGAGCGGCTGTGCGTGACCACAGTGGACTTCATCGGCCGAAAACCTGCCGCATCGCCGGCCTGAGCCTGCGCCTGCCCAGTGGCGCAGGTGCGAGGATCACTCCGCCGCGGGTGTCGCGGCGGCAGAGTCGTCGTTCGCTGCGCTGTCGCTGGCCGATGTTGCGCCGGCCTGCGCTGGCTTCGCCGGCTCGTTGGCGGCCTGCTCTTTCGCACCCTGCGCTTCCGAAGCCTGCTGTTCCGCGCCCGGCGCCGCAGCGACCGGCGACAGACGCATCAGCTTGCCGTCCTGCTCGTCGACCAGCAGCCAGAGTGCGCCGTCCGGGCCTTCGCGCACGTCGCGGATGCGCAGGTCGAACTCCTCCAGCAGACGCTCCTCGCCGAGCACACGATCACCGTCCAGGTCGAGCCGGATCAGCGCGGTCTTGGCCAGCGCGCCGAGGAACAGGTCGCCCTTCCACGCCGGCACTGCCTTGCCGCTGTGGAAGGCCATGCCGCTGAGCGCGGGCGAGACTTCCCAGACGTGATGCGGCGGCTCGGTACCGGGCGCGCTGCTGCCGAGCGAGCCCGACACCTTCAGCCCGGTGTAATCGCGGCCGTGGGTTGCCAGCGGCCAGCCGTAATTCCTGCCGGCCTCGGGGATGTTGAGTTCGTCGCCGCCCATCGGGCCGTGCTCGCTGGTCCAGATGCGCCGGCTGAGCGGATGCAGCGCCGCGCCCTGGATGTTGCGGTGGCCGAGCGACCAGATCTCCGGGCGCGCGCCCTCACGGCCGACGAAGGGGTTGTCCTCGGGAATGGCGCCGTCCGGCCGGATCCGCACCAGCTTGCCCTGCTGTTTGTCCAGGTCCTGCGCGGTGTCGGCCGCGCGGTTGTCGCCGGTGGTCACATACAGATACCCGGCATCGTCGAACACCAGCCGCGCGCCGACATGGGTGCCGCTGGAGAGCTTGGGCTCCTGGCTGTAGATCACCTCGACATCGCGCAGCGCATCGCCATCCAGGCGGCCGCGCGCCACCGCGGTGCCGCACTTGTTGCCGCGCAGGCTGGGTTCGGCGAAGGCGATGTAGACCAGGCCGTCGTCGGCGAAGGTGGGCGACAGCGCCACGTCGAGCAGCCCGGCCTGGCCGTCGACGTAGATCTTCGGCAGGCCGGAAATCGGCGCGGACACGCTGCCGTCGGCGCCGATGCGGCGCAGACGGCCGGGGCGCTCGGTCACCAGCATCGCGCCGTCGGGCAGGAAGGCCAGGCCCCAGGGATGCTCCAGCCCGCTCACCACTTCGCGCAGTTCGAAGGCGCCGGCCCGGGCCTGTACCCGCTGCGGCGCCGCGGTGGACGCCACCGGCTCCTGTTCGGGGGGCGTGGGCTCGGGCGGCTGGCCGCAGCCGACCAGCCAGAGGCTGACGCACAGCAGCGGCAGGGCAAGACGCAGACGGCCGGCACGCGATGCCGGCGCACGCCATGCAGACACAGCCGGTGCGCGCGCCACAGCCGTGGCCGCAACGCACACATCGCTCGCAGCGTGCGTGCGACGCGTCACCACCGACATACCGGAGACCACAACCGCACACGGCGGAACCCGCAGAGCCATTCGACACTCCTCGATACGCATCGGGACAGGACCAGCGGGTATCCTAACGCCTGGGGAAAGCCACTCGACACCGCGCACGAGGCCGCGCCGCGCCGATGTTCGCGCGCGGATGGCCGCAGGCACGCCATTTCCCCGTTCATATTCGCGATACGGGGACTCAACATGCACGCCACGCACAGCAAACATCGCGACATCAAGCCTGAGATCAAGCATTACCTGCTCAAGAACTTCCTGTTCACCAGCGACGACAGCGCGCTGGGCGACGACGATTCGCTGGTGCGCGGGGGCATCCTCGACTCCACCGGCATCTACGAACTGATCATGCACATCGAGGAATCGTTCGGCTTCACCGTGCCGCCGGAGGAGATGGTGCCGGACAATTTCGACACCATCACGCTCATCGACCGCTACGTCGCGTCGAAACGCGCCGTCTGACGTCCCAGCGCCGCCTGAGCCTCGCCGTGGACACCCTGCCGGGCAGGATTGCCGCCATCGCCGCCCGCGCACCCGAGCGCGTGGCGATCGAGGAAGACGGCGGGCGCAGCATCGGTTACGGCAGGTTCTGGCGCGAGGCGCAGGGGTTCGCCCGCGCACTGCGCGCGCACGGGCTGCGCGACGGCGAGCGGGTCGCGGTGATCCTGCCCAACCGCATCGAAGCCGCAGTGGCCTGCTACGCCGTCTGGCTGGCCGGCGGCATCGCGGTGGCGATGAACGTGCAGGCCAAGTCGCGCGACCTGCAGCCCTGGCTGCAGCATTCCGGGTCCACCCACGCGCTGTTCGAGACGCATCATCACGATGCGGTCGAAGCCGTCGACCGTGCGCGCCAGAGTGGCCTGCGCCTGCAGACCTGGGAACTGGCCGCCAACGAATCGCTGCCGCAGCTCGACGGCGAAGATCTGCCGGCGCCGGCCTCGCCCGCGGCCCCGGCGCTGATCCTCTACACCTCCGGCACCACCGGCGCCCCCAAGGGGGTGACGCTGAGCCACCGCAATCTGCTGGCCAACGCCGAGGCGGTGGTGGGTTATCTGCAGCTGCGCGAGGACGACAGCGTGCTGTCGATCCTCGGCTTCTACTACGCCTACGGCAGCTCGGTGCTGCACACCCATCTGCTGGCCGGCGCGCGCGTGGTGCTGGCGCAGAACCTGCTGTTCCCGCATCTGCTGATGAAGACCGCGGCCGAGCGTCGGGTGACCGGCCTGTCCGGCGTGCCTTCGACCTTCGCGCTGTTGCTGGAGCGCGTGAAGCTGGGCGATTACGACCTGTCCGCACTGCGCTATCTCACCCAGGCCGGCGGCGCGATGGCGCCCGCGCTCGCCGCACGTCTGCGCGCGGCGCTGCCCGGCCCGCGGCTGTATGTGATGTACGGCCAGACCGAAGCCACCTCGCGCCTGACCTGGCTGCCGCCGGAGCGGCTGGACGACAAGCCGGGCTCGGTCGGAATTCCGGTCGACGGCGTGGAGCTGCGCATCGTCGGCGAAGACGGCCGCGACGCCGCGCCCGGCCAGTCGGGCGAAGTCTGCGTGCGCGGGCCGAACGTGATGCTGGGCTACTGGAACGACACCGAGGCCACGGCGCGCGTGCTGCGCGAGGGCTGGCTGCACACCGGCGATGTCGGGCGCCTCGACGAGGACGGCTATCTCCATCTCGACGGCCGCCGCAGCGACATGATCAAGACCGGCGCGCATCGCGTGCACCCGAAGGACATCGAGGAAGCGGTGAGCGAACTCGACGGCGTGCTCGAGGTCGCGGCGGTCGGCGTCGACGACGCCATCCTCGGCCAGGCGGTGCGCGTGTATGTGGTCGCCCCTGCGCTGCGCAGCGGCGACGACGGCGCCGATATCGACCGCATCAAGGCCCACTGCCGACGCCAGCTGGCCGCGTACAAACTTCCGCGCGACGTGATCTTCGTCGACGCACTTCCCCGCACCGCCTCCGGCAAGATCCGGCGCGCGGCGCTCCACGATCTGCAGGCCCATCCGTGAGCAATCCGCCCGTGACCGATTCTTCGACGACCGATCCTTCGCCCCCCCACACGCTCCCCACACTCGGCTACGACGCGCTCGACCTCGACTACGCCTACGAAGCCGAGCGCATCGCCGCGCGCCTGCGCGAGGTGCTCGCCCGCCAACTGCGCAGGCGCGGACTGGTGGTGGCGATCTCCGGCGGCATCGACAGCTCGGCCAGCGTCGCGCTCGCGGTGCGCGCACTCGGCCCGGAGCGGGTGTTCGGCCTGATCCTGCCCGAACGCGATTCCTCCGACGACAGCGCCGCGCGCGCCAACATCCTCGCCGCGCATCTGGGCATCCGCACCGAGACCGTGGACATCGCGCCCGCGCTCGAGGCCATCGGCTGCTATTCGGCGCGCGACGCCGCGGTGCGCAACGCGCTGCCGGAATACGGCCCGGGCTGGAAGTTCAAGATCGTCATCGACGGCGGCATCGAAGGCCGCTTCAACCGCTTCCGCCTGATCGCCGAGGCGCCCGACGGCACGCCGCACGACCGCGACCTGCCGCTGGCCGACTATCTGACCATCGTCGCCGCCACCAATTTCAAGCAGCGCATCCGCAAGACGCTCGAATACTTTCACGCCGACCGCCTCAACTACGCCGTGGTCGGCACGCCCAACCGGCTGGAGTACGACCAGGGCTTCTTCGTGAAGAACGGCGATGGTTCGGCCGACGTCAAGCCGATCGCGCATCTGTACAAGTCGCAGGTCTACGGCATGGCGCGGCATCTGGGCCTGCCCGAGCGGGTCTGCGCGGCCATTCCCACCACCGACACCTACAGCCTCAGCCAGGGCCAGGACGAGTTCTATTTCGCCCTGCCCTACCGGCAGATGGATCTGGCGCTGTACGCGCTCAACCACGGTTACTCCGCTGATGCGCTGGCCGCCGCGCTGGGCATCGACGCGGTGCGCGCGCAGGCCATCTACGACGACATCGGCAACAAGCGCCGCACCACCCAGTACATGCACCTGCCGCCGGTGCTGGTGGTCGACGTGCCGGAGCCGCACGGCGCATGAGCGAGGCCGCGCCCGAGCCCGCCGCTGCCGCCACTGCGAGGGCCGCCACTGCGACAGCCGCCGCGCGCGCGGCCACGCCTGCGCCCGCGTACCGCGCGCGCGCAGGCGACCCAGAGCGCGCGCGTGCGACGGTGCTGGAGGTGTGGCGCGGCAATCTCGGCGACGACGCGCGGATGCCGCGCAAATACGACTGGTTCTATCTGCATGCGCCGGCCGGGCTGCCGCTGCTGCATCTGCTCGACCACCATGCGCCCGCGTCTGCCGTGCCCTCCGATGTGGGGGCCTCGCCTTCCGCAACGGTCGTCGGCGCCTGCGCGCTCGGCCAGCGGCGCATGCTCCAGCGCGGCGCGCCGGTGCGTGCGGGTGTGCTGGTCGATCTGGCGGTGCTGCCCGCGCATCGCTCGCTCGGCCCGGCGCTGATGCTGCAGCAGGACCTGTTCGCCGCCGGCCGTGCGCGTCTCGACGTGCTCTACGGCTTTCCCAACCCCAAGGCCGCGCCGGTATTCAAGCGCATCGGCTACCGCCCGCTCGGCGAGATGGTGCGCTACGTGCGCGTGGTGCGCACCGCACCCTATCTGCGCCGCCGGCTGCCGAAGGCCCTCGCGCCGGTGGCCGCGCCGATCGCGGCCCTGGCCGGCCCCGTGCTCGATCTGGCGCGACGCCTGCGGACCGGCGGCAGCGGACGCCTCGCGTGTGCCTGGTCGAGCCGCGTGCCCGATCTCACGATGCTCTGGGCCGATTCGGCCAAGCCCGAGGCACTGACCGCGATCCGCGAGCAGGCCTATCTGCGCTGGCGTTTCGACGAGGCGCCGGGCGCCGACTTTCGCCATCTGCTGCTGAGTGCGGGCGACCATGCCGAAGCCTGGTTCGCCACCCGCAGCGATGGCCACACCCTGCACGTGCTGGACTTCTGGCAGCGCGGCGCAGGTGCGACGCCCAGCCCGGCGAGCCTGCGCGCACTGCTGATCGCCGCACACGACGACGGCCATGCCGCGGTGTCGATCGAGCTGGCCACCTCCGCCGAGCGTCTGCAGCCGTGGCGTGATCTCGGCTTCGAGGCGCGCAGTCGTCGCCCCATCTTCGGCCATGCGTCATCCGGCGATGCAGCGCTCGACCTGCACCTGACGTCGGCCGACGAAGACGAATGAGCCGTCCACGGCCTGCCGCCCCGCATCGACCGCCAGCGCTCAGCGCCTGAACGCTTCCGCCTGCAGGCGCTGCACCGGTCTGCGGAACAGGTACCAGGCCAGTTGCTCGGGCCGGAACCGGCCCTGCGCATCGGCGACGGTATCGGTCTCGTAACCGGTACGACCGAGCAGCCAAGACGGGCCCTCGCCCACCGCGTTCAACACCGGCACGCTGGTGAACATCAGCGCATAGCCGGCCGCGCGCGCGCGCTCGGCGATGGCGGCATCGAACGCACCGTGCGGGAAGGACATCGTGCGGCAGACCACGCTGTCGTCGCCTGGCTCGCCCACCTGCGCGCGCAGCGCGGCCATCGCGCCGCCCAGCTCGGCGTCGAGATCCTCGGCGCGGGTCATCGCGACGTGGCTCTTGCCGTGCAGGCCGATTTCGACCGCGCCGGCGCGCAGCTGCGCGAGTTCCTCGACGTCGATCATGTGCCGTACGCCATCGTCCATGGCGGCGGGATGGCCCGCCAGCAGCGCGCCGCGCGCGGGTTTCGGCAACTGTTCCAGCGCGGCAATCAGCGTACGCAGTGCGGCCGGCACTCCGCTGCGCGGGGCGGACTGCGCGGCCAGCGCGGCGTCCGCAGTCAGCACTTCGCTGCCGGCGGCCTGTGCGACCTCGCGCGCCAGCGTCGGTATCGACAGTGCACCGCGGCGCCAGGCGGAGATCAGACGCTCCTGGAAAAACGGCTGCCCGGCACCGACCGCATCGGCGGCGACGAACATCACTGCAGGCAGCCCGGCGCGGCGCAGGGCCGGCAGCGCGTGATCGACATTGTCCGCCCAGCCGTCGTCGAAGGTGATCAGCAGCGCCCGCGACGGCAAGCTGCGCTCACCGCGCTGCGCCGCCACGACATCGGCCAGCGACACCACGCGGTAGTGCCGCGCGAAAAACGCCAGCGACTGCGCGAACAGGCGGTCTTCGAGGGTGTAGTCGGGATCGCACAGCGCCCAGCGCGGGTCGTCGCGGCCAAGGGTGCGGTGGAACATGACGACCGTTAAACTGTCGGCATTGCGTAATCGATGGTATGCGCCGAGCGCACCGCTGGCGTACAGACTTTTTCTGATCAGATCTTTGAGCATGGCGCGGCTGGACCCACCCGTGGTGGAAACGAACGAGATTGAATCGAACGAGAAAGAGGCGAAGCTGGCAGTCTCTGCAGCATCGGCTGGCGGCGGTGCGGGCGCGGGCATGGCCGGCGCCGAGCTCAGTCCGCAGAGCTCTCCACGAGACAACGCACAAACCGGCCAGTCTGCGGCCAGCGCCGCGCGCGGCAGCGTCTCGACGATTATACCGACCTGGAATCGGCGCGATCTGGTGATGCGGGCGATCGACTGCGCGCTGGAGCAGGCGGAACCCGGCGACGAATTGATCGTGGTCGACGACGGCTCCACCGACGGCACCGGCGATGCGCTCGCGGCGCGCTACGGCGACCGCATCCGCTACCACTACCAGGCCAATGCCGGCGTATCCGCGGCGCGCAATGCCGGCATGGCGCTGGCGCAGGGACGCTACATCGCCCTGCTCGACAGCGACGACCTCTGGCTGCCGGGCAAGACCGCGCGCCAACGGCAGTGGCTGGATGCGCATCCGGGCTACGGCATGGTGCTGTGCGACGTGGTCCGGGTGGACCCCGACGGCACGCCCTACGACACCTTCGTGCGCCGCGAGGTGCTGCGCGAGGACGGCTGGGCGCTGCGCTGGCTGCTGGCCAACCCCTCGCTGGTGCCGGCCTCGGCGATGTTCCGGCGCGAGGTGTTCGCGGCCACCGGCGGCTTCGACACAAGCCTGCGCACCGCCGAGGACATCGACTTCCATCTGCGTGTGGCCAAACGCTTCCGCATCGGTGTGGTCGAAGCGCCCCTGGTGGAGGCCATGCGCGGCCACGACGGCCTGTCGGCCGAGGCCAGCACCTATGACGACTACGTGCGCGTGTTCGAGCGCGCCATCGCCGAGTGCAAGGGTGAAGTGGAGGACAGCGTGCGTCACCGCGCCTTGGCCGCCACCTATGCACGCAACGCACGCGGCATGCTGATCCGGCAGCGCTGGGTCGACGGCTGGCGGCTCGCGCGCAAGGCGTGGCGGCTCAGCGACGACCCCGAACTGCGCCGCGAACTGCGCGGCCTGGCGCCGTTCGCGGCCAAGCGTTTCCTGCGCGTTCTTCTGCCCGCCTGAAGGGCGAAAGGCGGCCCGAAGCCGCCTTCGCACCCTGCATCGCGCAAGCGCTCGACGCAGATGCGTCGGGATGCCGGCTTCGGCACGCGCTCAGCGCGCGCCGCGTCCGAACAGCACCACTTCGACGGTCTGCAGCATGATCATCAGATCGAAGAACAGGCCGTGGTTCTTGACGTAGAACAGGTCGAATTTGAGTTTTTCGTTGGCGTCGCGCACCGAGGCGCCGTACGGGTAGCGCAGCTGCGCCCAGCCGGTCAGGCCCGGCTTCACCGAATGCCGCACGTCGTAATAGCGGATCTCGCTGTTGAGCATCTCCACGAACTGCGGGCGCTCCGGACGCGGGCCGACGAAGCTCATCTCGCCGGTCAGCACCAGGAACAGCTGCGGCAGCTCGTCCAGCCGGGTCTTGCGGATGAAGCGGCCGACGCGCGTGCTGCGGTCGTCGTTCTTCTGCGCCCATACCGCCTGGCCGTCGCGTTCGGCGTCGACGCGCATGCTGCGGAACTTCACGATCTCGAAGTGCCGTCCACGCTCGCCCACCCGGGTCTGCCAGTACAGCACCGGCCCCTTGGATTCGAGCTTGACCGCGATCGCCGTCAGCAGCATCACCGGCCAGGTGATCGCGAGCAGCGCGCAGGCGGCGGCGAGGTCGAAGAAGCGCTTGCTCAGCCTGCGCAGGGTGGAATAGTCGAAGCCGCCGGAGAACACCAACCACGAGGGGTCGACGATGTTGAGCTGGACCATGCCGGCCTCGCGCTCGAAGAAGGTCGACAGATCGGTCACCTCCACGCCCAGCTGCACGCACTGCAGCATCTGCTCCATCGGCATGCCGCCGCGGCGCTCGTCCGGCGCAATCACGATCTCGTCGATGTCCAGACGGTCGGCCAGCCGGCACAGGGTCTCATCGCTGCGGATGAGCATGTCGTCGCGCACGACCTGCTGCTGGTTCTGCACCGGCACGAACCCCACCAGGGTGAAGGTGCGGCGGTCGGAGGCGCGACGCAGGCGGCTGTTGATCAGGTCGGCGTTGTTGCCGGCGCCGTAGACCAGCACGCGCTTCTTGAGCACGCTGGCAGTGGACAGACTGCCCACCACCAGGCGGACTGCGCACAGCGTCAGGGCACCGATGCCCATGCTCAGGGCGAACACGCCGCGGCCGATATACAGCTGCGGAATCAGGTAATAGAGCACCAGCAGCGCGATGCCGCCGAAGACGAACGCCAGCCCCAGGCGCAGCGCGAGATCGAGCCAGCTGTGACGCACGTAGACCTGGTAGAGGCCGAAGGCGCCCATCGCGCCGGTGATCGCCAGCGCCAGCAGCGGCGCGCGCAGGCCGATGCCTTCGGCGAACAGCATGAACCCGTGCGGATCGCCGCTGAAGCGCAGCCAGGCGGCGGCGAAGACCGCGAGCGTGAGCAGACAGAACTCGGTCAGCCAAAGGCTGCGTAGTGCGATTCGCTTGCGGTGTGAACGTGTATTCGCCATTCGGATTCCCCCCCATATGTCATGCATATGTCGTCGTGCATGTGACGCGGCTGCGGACGTGTTGGCCTGCACAGCCGCGCAACGACGCGCCGGCATCGCTCCGCGACGCCGTCGAGTGTGTGTGCACGTTTCCCCCTGTGCGGAACCGCTGGTGCAGGTAACGGCTGCTGGAACGCTGCGTGTCAGCCTGCGCCGTCATTATTAGAGAACGCGGTCGCGAATCCAACCCGGTCATGTGTCGGCGGTCGCATTCGGGTCGCTTCCGGGTGGCTTCAGGATCGGCGAAAGCGTGATGACGGTCGCATCGGGCACGCCGGAAATCGATTGTCTGCCCGCTGTTGCAGGGCTCGGGGCTCCGCGCACGCCCCTGCCCGACAGACATCGCATCCGGTCCGGATGCACCGCGCCGGGCGGACGCGCGTAAGCGATGCTGCCGCCAGGGTGCGCGAATGCGCGGGCGCGCGGTGCGGACTCAGCTTTCGACAACGCGGTCGCGGCCTTCGCGCTTTGCCCGGTAGAGGGCGTCGTCGGCGCGTTTGAGCATGTCGGCCGCACTGCGGTCACCGCTGCGCCGCTCGCTCACGCCGAAGCTGGCGGTGACCGGGCGGATGCACTCCGAATCCTCGGTCGGCGGGTGGACGCGGACATGCTCGCGCAGCTGCAGGCGCAGCCGCTCGGCGACATGGCGCGCGGCGGACGCGCTGGTCCCGGGCAGGACCACCACGAATTCCTCGCCGCCGGTGCGCCCGACCCGGTCGCCTCCGCGCAGCTCGCGCTGCAGGATCTCGGCCACCGCGCGCAGCACGCTGTCGCCGCCGGCATGGCCGCAGACATCGTTGATGCGCTTGAAATGATCGACGTCGAAGGCCACGACGCTCAGCGCCACGCCGGGATCGCGCGACGACCACTCGGTGTCCAGAAAGCCCAGGATGCTGCGGCGGTTGGGCAGGCCGGTCAGCTCGTCGGTGAGCGCCAGACGGCGGATGCGACGGTTGCGGCGGTACTGCTGCAGGGCCATCGCCGCCAGCAGCGCCAGCAGCGCGGCGCCGAGGATGATCACCAGCCGCTGCAGCCCGCGTACGCGCTCGGCGCTGCGCAGGGCGTCCTCGCGACGCTGGTTCTCCTCGTGCAGCCGGTGGTTTTCCTGCTCCTTGCGCGCGGCGTCGAACTGCACGCGCAGGCGCTGGGTCTGGCGGTCGAGCAGACGCGCGTCCAGCACCTTCTGCGCCTCGCGCTGCGCGCGCACGGCCATGTACGCGCCGCGCCAGTCGCCGGAAGCGGCAAGAATGTCGGCGATCGCGCCATGGATGGTCGCCAGCAGGCGCGGATTGTCCTGCTCGACGAAAAACGCGGCCGCTGCGCGCAGGTCCTCCAGCGCCTCGGTGCTGCGCCCGAGTGCGGCCAGCGTGCGCCCGCGCTGCACGCGCGCCCGGGCGATACCGTCGGGCTGGCGTTCGGTGCGGTAGTGGCTCATCGCCTGTTCGATCCAATCCAGCGATGCCGGCAGATCGCCTTTGTGGCGGAGGACCGCTCCGATCGACAGCCGCTCCTGGGCGACGCCGTCGGCCTCGCCCAGGCGCGAGTCGATCTCCAATGCCTTGCGGAAATGCTCCAGCGCCTCGTCCAGCTGGCCCTTCAGCTCGAACATGCTGCCGAGGTTGAAATAGGCGGTGGCGATTTCGGATTCGACGCCGGACTTGAGGTCGTGCGCCAGGAGCTGGTTGTAGTAGTCGATGGCGCGCTCGTACTCGCCCACGTTCGGGTCGCCGTAGAGGTTGGCCATGGCATTGAGCGCATAGCGCTGGCCGGCTTCGCTGGCGACCTCGACATACAGCCGATAGCTGGCGTCCAGGTCGACGATGGCGCCTTCGTAGTCTCCGAAGTAGTGCAGAAGTTCGCCGCGGTAGGCGTAGAGGTCCGCGATGGTCTCCTGGTCAGCGGATGCCTCGGCTTCGCGCACCCCGAGGTCGTAGGACGCCAGGGCCGAGGTCGCGCCTTCGAGCTTCTCCTGGGCGTAGCCGCGGCAGGCCAGGTAGCGTGCCCTGCTCGCGCGGTCGTCGGCGGCCAAGGCCTCTGCATCGCCGGCCTCGGCGATGCGGAGTGCTTCGGCGGCACCGTACATGACGCGGGTCAGGCAGAAACCACTGGCAAGCCTGCGCCGGCGTGGGGAGTCTTCGGGCAGCAGTGCGATGGCCTGCTCGGCCAGCGCCACGGCCGCGCGCGGATCTTTCGGTGCCAGCGCTTCGGCCTGTTTTTCCAGGGCATCCACGCGGCTGAGCACATCGGCGCTGGCGGCGGCGGCGGCGGCCGACGCCGCGCCGGTGGTGGTGGTGGCCGGTCCCCCTTCCGCCTGCAGCATCGGCGCCTGGGCGGCCAGCGCCAGGGCGAGCACGCAGGCCGGGAGCGCCGACCGGAGCGGCCAGCCACAGAGGCGGAACTGCAGATCGCAGGCACACGCCAGGGCGGCCGGAATGTCTCCCGTCCGCGCCCGTGGCGACGCATCTCGCCCAACTGCCTGCATCCCCCCCCCTGTCGATCGCCCGTCGGGGCAAGGCCCACGACCGGGAACGTCCTCCGCACAGCCGACGAATCTCGGGCTCCTCCGTTCTGGCGGAGCAGCCCGGGCACCAGGCGCGATGCCCGGCGCCCGGCTGGACGTTTTCGCATTCTAGACAGTCGCGACGCCCCGGATTGGGGCGTGGATCGCGATCCGGGTCCACGGTAGACGGGCGAGCGGGCCGGTCCGGGGCCGGTCCAGCCTCGAAACGCGGACCGCCATCACGATGTCAGGCCGCACCGGCCTGCACCGGCCTGCACCGGTCATGCCCTGTCCTGTGCGAAGTGCGGACCGCTTCGGCGCGGTCGACTGGGGCCGACGGGGTGCGCCTGGAGATCGGGCACGGAGCGCGAGATTCGCGCCCCGTGCCAGGCCGCACCGCCGGACACCGCCTCAGGCAGGCACCCGGCGGCGCGAGACGAGCCTGTTTTCGAAGCTCGACGGCGGGCTCAGCGCAGCCACATGCGCGCGCTGCGCGCCGGGAGGCTGAAGGTGTAGGTGCTGCTGCCGATGTTGACCACGCTGCCCGAGCCCAGGGTGTCGGTGTAGTTGGCGTACCACCACAACACGCTGTTGTTCATGTTGACCGAGGCATTGACCGTGCTGCCGCACTTGTTGATGCCGACGATGCCCAGGCTGCCGCGGCGGAAGATGATGTGGCAGCTGCCATGCGAGAGCACCTGCATGTCGTTGCCGGCCACCGCGTTGTGGAAGCGGATCATGCCCTTGATGTCGGTGCGCCGGTAGGCGTTGACCCAGCGGTTGTCGCCGCTCTCGTTGTTGTCCGAGTACACCATCGGCTTGCCGCCGTTGCGGCCGAAGATGTAGGCGTAGGCCAGGGTTTCGTCGGTCGGGTCCATGATCGCGTAGCGGAACCCGCTGTTGTTCGGGATGTCGTGGGTCACCGTGAAGGTGAGCGCACGCGCGCCCTGCAGCGCCTGGCCGTAGGCGGCCGGATCGACCAGCTGGCTCATGCTGCCGCCGAAGGAAAACGCGCCGCGGATCTGGTTGTGCAGCGGGAAGTCGTAGGCAGCGTGATTGGTGTTGGACAGGTACGGTGCGAGGAAGCGGTCGTATTCGATCTCGCCCGAACCGCCGCCGGTGATGATCTCGCCGAACACGTACATGCCGCTCTTGATCTCGTTGGTCAGCACCGCGTTGATGTGCGAAAGCGGCATGTGCTTGGCAGCGTCGATGCGGAAACCCTTCACGCCCATCGCCTTCAGTGCATTGAGATAAGCCTGCTGCTGCCCGATCACGTAGCTGGCGTTCTTCAGATCCGGCAGGCCGACGTCGCCACCGCCGCCGCACAGGCGCCAGTTCTGCACTTGCCAGACATCGCTGTAGTTGGAGATGCAGCGCGCTTCGCCGAAATCCGAGCCGCTGAGAAAGTTGTAGCGCAGGTCGCCGAACAGCCGGATGCCGTTGTAGTAGGTGGTGTTGCCGGCGTAGGTCGACAGGATGGCGGAACCTGGGTAGTTCAGGTCCGAGCGTTTGAAGGACTCGTTCGCCATGTGGTTGAGCAGCACATCGGCGTAGACCTTCACCCCGCGCGCATTCAGCGCGTTGATCATGTTCTTGAACGCGGTGGTGTCGCCCAGCGGGTGGTGGATCACGCGGTAATCCTGCGGCTGATAGCGCGCCCACCAGGCGCTGCCCTCGGATTTGTAGGCCGGCGCGACCAGCACCGCCTTGTAGCCGGCGGACTGGATCTCGGCCGCACGCGCCTGCACGTCGGCATAGCGCCAGTTGAAGGCGTGGAGGATGGCCTCCGCATGCGCGCTGCCCGCAGCGCCGAGGCCGATCCCGAGCACCGCCAGCAGTGCGGTGACGCGCGCGCGAAACCGCCCGCGCCGCGGTGCGGCCGGGACGACGGAGGGACGAACCACGTTCTGACTGACCAGGTACTGCATCCTGCGATCTCCTGTGAGCTGGTTGGTTTGAGCCGAGCCGTGCGTCTCGCTGCGCACAGGGCAGTCGCCGCCCGCGCACGTCCTGTCGTCGGTGCGGCGCGCGCTGTGCATGTCAGCGGAAGGCTCTGCGATGGACATGGCGCGAACGCCCCCTGCATCGATCGCACGTCGCCGCGGCATTGCCGCCTGCGACGGGAATGAATCCTAGGTGCGGATCGCAGTGCAGCATCGTGCGCTGTATACGTATTCACGCAATTTTCTTGCTTGCAGCGCGCACGAGGCGCCACAAAGGCGCTCGAAATCTTCAACACCCGAATATCAGGAAAACCCGCCGCTCGGGCCATCAGGACCGCGCAGCGACGGCATCGCCCATCGGCCCACCGGCACTCAGCGCGGCGTGCCCTTGCGGCAGGCGTCGGAGCAGTATTTCACGCTGTCCCAGACCCGCTCCCATTTGCGCCGCCACACGAATGGCCTGCCGCAGACCGGGCAGATCTTGCTCGGCAGGTCGCGCTTGGCGACCGACTTGTCCTTGTTCTTTCCGGAGGCGCTGCGCATGTGCAGAGTTGGATGCGTATGGATGTCGCGTGCGTCTGCGCAGCGAATGCGTCAGGCCTTGCGCAGGAAGCAGGTCTTCACCACCAGCCCGCGGATGCGTTCGCTGTGGCCTTCGACGTGGGTGTCGTCGTCCGCGATGAGGCGGATGCCGCGGATCACCGTGCCCTGCTTGAGCGGCGTGGACGCGCCCTTCACCTTGAGGTCCTTGATGACCACGACGTTGTCCCCGTCCTGCAGCGGATTGCCGTTGCAGTCGCGCACCGTGCGCGCGTCCTCGGTGGCGGAGGCGTCCGCATTCCATTCGTGTCCGCAGTCTGCGCAGACGTGCATCGCGCCGTCGGGATACACATTGGACATGGCGCAGAGCGGACAGACGGTGGTGCTCATGAACACGCTCGCGCATGACGGAAGGGGCGCGCATTATCGCAGACCATCCGCGATACCGTGAGGATGCGGGCCGATGATGTCGAGCCCTTGTCGTTGCGATGCGGGGATGCCGCCCGCGCGCTCAGCGCGTCGCGTCCGGATGCAGCCAGGCCGATGCGCCATCGACGTAGCGCTCGTGCTTCCAGATCGGCACGCGCGCCTTCACTTCGTCGATGATCCAGCGGCACGCGGCGAACGCGGCATCGCGATGAGCGGCGCTCACGCCCACCCACACCGCGAGATCGCCCACCACCAATTCGCCGACGCGATGTACGCAGGCGGCCTCCGCGATGGCGAAACGCGACAGTGCTTCCTCGACGATGCGCGCACCTTCGGTGGTGGCGAGTGCGGCATAGGCCTCGTAGTGCAGACCGTTGGCCGCGCGGCCGTCGTTGTGATCGCGCACCCAACCCTCGAAGCTGGCGTAGGCGCCGGCATCCGCGCGCAGCAGATGCGCGCGCAGCGGCGCGATCTCGAACGGCGCATCGGCCAAGGCAAATCGCGACACGCGTCAGCCCCCCGAGACCGGCGGAATGAACGCGACTTCAGCGCCCTCACCCGGGCTGTCGCTCCAGCGCGCGAACGCACCGTCCAGCGCCACACGCAGGCGTTCGCGCGGCAGCGCGAAACCGTGACGCGCGCGCAGCGCGTCGTACAGCGCCGCCAGATCGCCGGCATGCGCCAGCGTCTCGCGCTCGCAACCGGCCGACTCGCGCAAACTGGCGAAATACAGCACGGTCACCCGCGGCGCGGGCGTGGTGTCGCCAGTGCGCTGCATGGTGTCGGCCTTCTCATTCGTCGTGGTCGTCGTGGTCGTCATGCCTATGCCCTGCCTCAGTCCGCCTGCCTCAGTCCGCCTGCACCTGCCCGACATCGCGCTTCCCGCCGCGCTTGCCGCGCAGTTTCGCCGGGCCGATCACGATGGCGTGCGACAGCGCCTTGCACATGTCGTAGACCGTAAGCGCGGCCACGGTGGCGCCGGTCAGCGCCTCCATCTCCACGCCGGTGCGGTGCACGGTCTTCACCGTGCACACGATCTCCAGGCTGCGCGGGCCGCTCCAGTCGATGCCGATGCGGATGCCGTCGATCGGCAGCGGGTGGCAGAACGGGATCAGCTCGTGCGTACGCTTGACCGCCAGCGTGCCGGCGACCACCGCCGTATCGACGATCCCGCCCTTCGCGCTCTGCAGGCCCGCCTCGCGCAGCTGCGCCGCGACCGCGGCCGGGAAGACCACGCGGCATTCGGCGCTGGCGCTGCGCGCGGTGGCCGCCTTGGCCGAGACATCGACCATGCCGGGGCGGCCGGCGGCGTCGAGGTGGGTGAGCATCGACGCCTTGGTCTTGGCCGACATGCCTTTACGGCTCACAGCGCAAGTCCCCAGCTCAACCCGTAGCCCGGAGCGGGCGGCGCGAACAGAAAATGCAGAACGCGCCTTCCATTGGGACGCCTTGCCTTGGACGAGGCGTGCAGCAACAGCGGGTGCATGACCAGCATCTCTCCTGCCATGGATTCGACGACGACTTCATTCTCCCGCGAACGCAGGTTCGGGATCTCGTGAGACGCAATACGCCCCTTGCGATGGGACCCCGGCAGCACCTTCAGCGCGCCAGCTTCCGCCGTGCAGTCGTCCAGGTGCAGTCGCACCGCGAGAAGTCGCTGCAGCAATGCGACAGGTGGCTGCACGTAGAGCCCATCTTCCTTGACCGACCAGCCTGCCAGCGCGGGATGCCGGATGCGGCTGGCAACCGGTACGGAGACATCCTGATGATACGGCACCTTCCAGTTGCACTCGGCCGTCTTGCGGAACAGTGTGCATTGGATGGCGCGATATTCGCCGGCAAGCAGTCCCGCTTCGTACAGACGTCGACGCAACGTCGACACCAGAGCCGCGAGGCCGTCCGCGGCAAGCAGATTACGAGAGCCGGCACCCTTGTCGGCACTGTCCAAGGGCAGAGCCGACTGCAGTGTGTCCGCATCCAGCCCGGATGGCATCAGGCACCACCCTTCACGCTCGAATGTCTCGATGGGCACCTCAGCCCCCCACCAGAAACATTTCGACCCGGCGCGATGGTGAGGCAGATACACGACTCTGCGCCACGCCCGCGCGCAGTTCGCTGTAGCGGTCCCCCCGCGCGCGCCACAGCGCGGCCAGCGCCTGTGTGCGGGTGTCGTCATCGATGTCTGCCGCGAGCCAGGGCCGCAGGTCGGTGCCGTCGGCGGCGAACAGGCAGGTGTAGAGCCGGCCGTCGGCGGAGACGCGCGCGCGGTGGCAGTCGCCGCAGAACGGCTGGCTGATCGAAGTGACGAAACCCACCTCGCCGGCGCCATCCAGATAGGCGTGACGCTCGGCCACTTCGCCCCGGTACTGCGGCTGCAGCGCGCGCAGCGGCCACTGCGCGTGCAGGCGGTCGCGCAGCTCGGCCGAGCTCACCACGCGCGCCGGGTCCCAGGCATTGCAGGTGCCGACGTCCATGTATTCGATGAAGCGCAGCGTGTGGCCTTCGCGGCGCGCGAAATCGGCCAGCGGCAGCACCTGGTCCTCGTTGACCCCGCGCTGCACGACGCAGTTGAGCTTGAGCGCGGTGAAGCCCGCCGCACGCGCCGCGGCGATGCCGGCCAGCGTGTCCTCGATGCGCCCGCGCCCGCCGGACAGGCGCGAGAACAGGTCCGGGTCCAGCGCATCCAGGCTCACCGTGAGCCGGCGCAGCCCGGCCTCGCGCAGGCCCTGCGCGTGCGCGGCGAGCAGGCTGCCGTTGGTGGTGAGGGCGATGTCGTCCAGGTCCTCGACCTGCGCCAGCCGAGCGATCAACGCGGGCAGGCCCTTGCGCAGCAGCGGCTCGCCGCCGGTGATCCGCAGCTTGCGCACGCCGACGCGCACGGCCGCGCGCACCAGGCGCTCGATCTCGTCGAACGACAGCCGGGATGCGGCATCGAGCCCGTAGTCCTCGCCCACGCGCTCGGCCGGCATGCAGTAGGGGCAGCGGAAATTGCAGGCCTCGATCACCGACAGCCGCAGGTCGCGCAGCGGGCGGCCGCGGGTGTCGAGCGGCGAATCGGGGATGTGCGTTGCGGCCATGGGCGGTCTACGTGGTGGACGCAGACACAGAGGCGCCCGGGGCCGACGCGGTTGCGTCGTCGTGCATCGGCGGATTGCCCACGCCCTGCGCAGGGCCGCCATCCGCGAAGGCCGACGCCATCGGCTCCCTCAGCGCCAGCCACTCCCCCGCCCGCGCCACGCGATACCCGCGTGCGCGCAGGGCCTCGCCGTCGGCTTCGCCCGCGTAGTGGTACAGCACACAGCGCGCCAGCAGTGCCGGCGGGTATTCGCGTTCGAGGTCGTCGATGCCGCTGTGCGAGGGGTTGCCGCGCAGGGCGCAGTCGTGGGCGATCAGTTCGCCCGCCTCGGCCATCTTCGCCAGCGTCTCGGGGATCGGCCGGGTGTCGCCGGTCCACACCACGCTGCCGGGCAGACGCAGGCCGAAGGCGGTGCCGGGCCAGTGGTGGCGGGCCTCGAACACCTCCAGACGCACGCCGTCGTGCCAGAAGGCATCGCCGACCGGGATCAGCTGGAACGCGTCCCAGAAGTTGGCGCCGCCCTCGGCGAGCACGTTGGGGTAGTCACCAATGCGCCGATGCAGCACCGGCAGCAGCGGCGCCGGCACGTAGACCCGCACCCGGCCGCGTCGCGCCGGGTCGAAATAGGCCTCGACGAACAGCCGCTCGAAGCCGGCGACATGGTCCAGATGCGCATGGGTCACGAACCAGGCATCCGGCGCACGGCCGTAGTGCGCCAGGCACGCGGTCAGGCCCTCGCCGCCGCAGTCGATGGTGAGCCACGGCTGCCCGTCGCGCTCGATGCTGGCCATCGCCGAGCCCAGCTCGACCGCACCGGCACCGCCGACGCCGTGGAATCGCAGTGTCCAGGTCATCACTCAGGTTCCGCGCTGCCACTGCGCATCGTAGGCCGCGCGCAGTGTCGCGAAACCGCGATCCGCGTCCGCGAGGCCCGCCTGGCCGGCCAGCTTGCGCAGCGAACGCTGCAGCCGGGCCAGATTGCGCTCGCGCCAGTCGGTGGCGGGGATACGGATGCGGCTGAGATCCAGATCGATCACCCAGCCCTTCCCGGCGGCATCGAACAGCAGGTTGTGGGCGTTGAGATCGGCGTGGTCCAGGCCCACGCGGTGGCAGCGCGCGATGAGCCGGCCGGCGGACTGCCAGGGCGCGTCGTCGCCGGCCTCGCAGGCGGCGCCCACGTAATCCGCCAGCGGGCGCACCTCCTTCAGCCGTTCGATCAGGATCGCCGCGCGGTACCAGGCGCCATCGCGCCAGTAGGCCGCAGCCACCGGCACCGGCACCGGAAGCCCGCGCCGGCGCAGTTCGCGCAGCAGGCGGAATTCGTCGAAACTGCGCACCCGCGAGGGCCCGCGCCAGAGGTGGCGGTCGCGGTTGAATCGGCCCACCATGCCGCCGCGCAGATAGCGGCGCAGCACCGCCTCGCCGAAAGGCAGCCCGCGCGCGGCGCCGTCGACGAACCACGCGCCGCCGCGCCCGCCACTGCCGACCGCGCGCGCGGCATCGCCCCACCACGCGGGGTCCAGCCAGTCGGCCTGCGCTTGCCGCAGGCGCTTGGCGTCGAACAGAATCGCACCCGCCCCCGTGCCGTTGGCATCGAGGAACGGGGCAAGACCTTCGCTGGTGTCGAGACCGGCCATTGCTGCGAGTCTATCAAGTGCCCGATGACGCCATTCGTTCGATCTGCCTGCTCCGCCTGTCCGCGCTCGGAGATGTGACCCACGTCGTGCCGCTGGTGCGCACCCTGCGCCGCGCCTGGCCCGATGTCGCGCTGACCTGGGTGATCGACGGCGGCGGTCGGAAGCTGCTGGACGGGCTGGAAGGCGTGGAGTTCGTGGTCTACGACAAGAAGACCGGCTTCGCGGGCATGCGCGCGCTCGGGCGCACGCTGCGTGAGGGCATGCCTCGCGAAGACATGCCGCGCGGGCAGCGTTTCGATGCCCTGTTGCAGCTGCAGGTGGCGGCGCGCGCGAACCTGCTGTCGGCCTTCATCCCGGCGCGTCGGCGCGTGGGCTACGACCGCAGACGCTCGAAGGACCTGCACGGCCTGTTCGTCAACGAGCGCATCCCCGACCGCCCCGGCATCCATGTGCTCGACGCGATCGGCAGCTTCTGCGAGCCGTTGGGCCTGCGCCAGAGCGAGGTGGTCTGGGACCTGCCGGTGCCGGCCGAAGCCTGGGACTGGGCGCGTGCGCAGTGGCCGGACGACGGCCGGCGCACGCTCGCCATCTCGCCCTGCTCCAGCCACGCCCTGCGCAACTGGCGGGCCGAGCGCTACGCGGCGGTCGCCGACCATGCCCTCGCACGCGGCTGGCGGGTGGTGCTGTGCGGCGGTCGCTCGCAGCTCGAACGCGACACCACCGACGCCATCCTCGCGCAGATGGCAGCGCGGCCGGCCGGCGACGACGCTGTGCTCGACCTGGTCGGCAAGGACACTCTGAAGCAGCTGCCGGCCCTGCTCGCCCGCGCCGACCTGCTGATGACCCCCGATTCCGGCCCGATGCACATCGCCAACGCGATGGGCACCCGGGTGCTCGGCCTGCACGCGGCCAGCAACCCGGCGCGAAGCGGCCCCTACTCCGACCGCCGCTTCTGCGTGGACCGCTACGACGATGCCGCCCACAAGTACCTAGGCATGCCGGCCTCGGCACTGAAATGGGGCGCCAAGATCGAGCGCGAGGGGGTGATGGACCTGGTGACCGTGGACGATGCGGTGGCGGCGTTCGAGCGCTGCGTCGCGGCAGGCTGAGATGGCAGGTTGAGATGGCGTGCCGAGATGGCCTGCCGCGTCGGCTGAGTATTTCGGCTGCGTATTGACTGCCCACGCCGGGCCGGATGGGCCGGGCACACCACGCGGGCTGGACGAAACAGCGCAGGCCGCGGCCGGCTCGACCCGGATCGCGACGCCTGCCGGCACAGGGCGGAGATGACGCCTGTCTGTCCGAACGCCGCCCACGGCAAAACGGCACGCTCCGCGTGCCGTCTCGTCCGTATAGTCCTTTTGCCGAGGCCGATCCCTCTGGCGACCCGGTCGATGCCGGCCCCGTCCCTGGGGCCGCATGTCGACCGAAGTTCAACCCATCGCTTCCCGGCGATGTCGGATCCTTCCGAAGGTTCTGCGCATCCTGCGCGGAACTGTCGCGTCCTCTCGTGATCCTTGAGATTCCGCTCGGCCTGTCGGCCGGGTCAAGGCACGCGGCACATCCGTGTGCGTGGCGTCTCCGGCGAGCCGGGACGTCTGGATCAGCGGGGCCGGTGAAGGTCTCGATCGATCCGCAACGTGCAGACGAACGTTAGGCACGGCAGCCGAGGCTGCAAAGACCCGGTTAGCAGTGCAACCGGTGAGTATCGGTCGCCTTCTCTTAATGAATGCCCACTGTCTGTTGCGTTTCGCACACAACCGGCTACCGGGAGTGAACCTCGTTGAGACAATTTTGGTAGCCATGCCACCATCGTTCTCCCTCATCGAATGCAATCGATTTCAAACAAAAACCGTTAGCAATGCGTGAGCGCTGTCACGCGGCTTCCGCGCTGCGTTGCGCGAAAACCGGCTGGAACGGAGAGTCCGGAGGCACCGGAAGACGCCCGATCCGGGCCGCGGGAGATGGTCACGCCCCCACAGCACACCGCATGCGGATCACGGCGCGAAGCACACGCATGGCGAAGCAAACGCACGGTGTTGGCGGGCAAGACCTGCGCACGACCGGCGCGCACAGCCGACCGTCACCTCGTGCGCGCGCGCGATCCATGGGGACCTGCCCCCACCGGATGCGGAGATGGCTCGGCGCGGCTGCGTTGGATCGTGACCGACGACTGCAAGCGGCGCATCGGTCCGGCAGGCGCTTGCCGCGGCGCGTCGAGCCGCATACACCTGCGGCCGACAGCGCCTGCGGGCGTCGGATCAGGGCGCTGCGGCGCCCGAGCGGTAGTCCTCGTAGGACTTTTCCTCGACGTAGGCCGAGCCCAGGGCGAGGTTGATGTCCTTCTTGATCCGCGCACGCTCGTCGTTCACGAAGTACACGCTGCGCGCTAGGCGCACGAACTCCTCGTCGAAGGCCTGCGCCTTCTCCTTGACGCGGATGTCGTCCTCGATCACCCACAGCCGTTCGTTGACGGCCTTCAGTTCGGCGCGGAGCCGGACGATGTCGTGCCCCGCCGCAGGGTGGGCCATCCAGGTCTTTTCGAGGGCAGACAGCTCGTTGCGCACGTTGGCCAGCTTGGCGGGGTCGGACATGCGCTCGGACTTGATCTGCAGGATAGCGATCTTGTCGAGCAGTTCGCCGAAGGAGACGGGGACGAGGATTTCGGACATGGCGGGGATTCCGGCACAGACAAACCGCTAGTGTACGCGGCTTGTCCAGCCCCGCCCCGGCCCTGTATGATTCGACCCCCGCCGACGGCCCCGCCGCCGGCTGCCGCTTCCGGAGAGGTGGCAGAGCGGTTGAATGTACCTGACTCGAAATCAGGCGTACGTTTATAGCGTACCGAGGGTTCGAATCC
>ERZ1066121.272-NODE-272-length-48209-cov-20.640466_pt1 | contig 48209 bp, 43 predicted proteins | sample MGYA00382768_ERZ1066121 | MGnify/ENA primary metagenome ERZ1066121 (study PRJEB33369, sample SAMEA5778351) | biofilm metagenome | biome: Industrial cooling water; feature: Water cooling tower basin; material: Biofilm | place: United Arab Emirates | collected...
CGCGCGGCCGAGCTGGTTGCTGCGGCCCTCGACGAAGTTGTCGAAGGTGTAGTGGTTGTCGAGATTGCCCGCGAACTCCGCCGCCGCGGCGATGCGTGCCTGCTGCTGTGCCAGGCTCGCCGCGCTGCCGGTGCCCGCGGAGCTGCCCGAGCCATTGACGGCCGGCACGGGGCTGCGCGGCAGGGAGCCGATTTCCAGACTCACCGCGCCGTTGCCGGCGTAGTGCGCCAGCAGTTCGCGGATGCGCGGCAGATAGCGCTCCTGCACGGCGTCGCGCACGAACCCGTTGGGTGCGTACAGCACCAGGGCATCGTCGCGCAGTCCGGCCTGCAGCGGCTTGAGCCAGGTCTGCACCTCCTCCAGCGGCAGTTCGGCTTCGAGGTGTTGGAGACAGCGGGGCCAGGCGTCCATCGATCGGGAAAGTGCTACGAAAAGTGCGGAGGAGGAACTGCCGACGTGGCGCCGCCTGCGGTGCGGCGTCGCCAGTGGCGCGAAACGGGCAAGGCGCGGTGGGCTGCATGCAGGCCGAGGGGCCGGCCGCCGTGGCGCCATGATCTGCCCGCGCGATCTGCGCATGCGCACACGCAACTCCGGCGAAGGGAGCGGCATGCGGTCGTGGGCAGGTGGGGCAGACTACCATCGTGACCGCCTCCCCGCACCCGCGCCACGTGGGATCCTGCGCACCAGGGCCCGTGCGGGCGGCCCGCCAAGTGCGGATCCGCCCGGGCGCGACTCATGCAGTGCAGCGGCGCAGGCGCATCGCATCGTCGTCACACCTGGCGGCCTGGTTCGATGGGTCTGTCCATGGGAATGCAGGGCTGCACGCGCGTCACCCCCACGTCAGCCATGATCCCGGTCGAGATCCTGCCCTGCCGGCCGTACGTGCAGGCGACAGGCGCCGATGCCGACCCCGCTCGCCCGGTTTGACGCGGGCGCAGGGGTGCCGGCATAATCTCCGGTTCATTGCGCCCTCACCTGTGGGCGGCGCATCGCCGGCTTCGAAACGTCCGCACTCCCGGCCCCGTCGCAGCGCTCCGCGCTTCGGCCGCCACGGATGTCCGGTCGCTCCGGAGCCAGGTGTCCCTTCCACGCGTTCCACGTCGTACGTCTCCACGTCCGCACGCCTCAACCAGAGCCCTGTCATGGCCACCAAGCGCACCTACCAGCCCAGCAATCTCAAGCGCAAGCGCGACCACGGTTTTCGCGCCCGCATGAAGACCGCCGACGGCCGCAAGATCCTCGCCCGCCGCCGCGCGAAGGGCCGCAAGCGCCTGACGGCCTGATTGCGGGTCGGCACGGTCCCTGCCCTCCGGCCGGGATCGATCCGACCACACAGGCCTCCGGCAGCGTCGGCCATGTCGACGCGCCGCCCCCGCCTTGCAAAGCCCGGTGGACCCTCGCCCGCACGAATCCCCGCCTGTCACCGGCGCGGAGGGTTCGCATCGGAGCGGGGGTTTTCCGCGTTCTGCACGGGTCCGAACCAAGGCCGAGTTCACCCGGGTCTTCGCCGAAGGACGCCGTCAGGGCGATGCGGTGCTCGCGGTGCATTTTCTCGCCGACGACCAGCCGCCACGGCTGGGCCTGGCGGTGTCGCGCAAGGTCGACAAACGCGCCGTCGGCCGCAACCGCATCAAGCGCCGTCTGCGCGAGCGTTTCCGTCTGCTGCATGCATGCCTGGCGCCCGGTGCCTACGTGGTGGTCGCGCGCAGCGGCGCGGCGCGCGCCGACAGCGCGGCCTTGAACACGGCCTTCGAGCACCTGCTGCGTCGCCTGCGCGCGTTGCCCCTGCCGCCGCCGGCCGGCACAATGCCCGCCGCCGCGCGCGACGTCGCGCAGGGACGCCCGAGCGTTCCGGCCATCGAGCCTTCCCCCTCCGCTCCCACGTCGGATGATTCCGGCGTCACGACTCCGTCCGCCTCATGACCTCCATTCGCACCATCCTCATCATCGCCTGGCTGACCGTGGGCGCGTTCCTGTGGCTGGAGTGGACCAAGGAGCAGAACGCACCCGCCGATGCGCCGAGGGTCGAAACGTCCGCCACGGCCGACGAAGAGGCCCTCCCGCCGCCCGGCCTACCCGCCGCGCGTGACACCGGTGTGCCGCGCGCACCCGGCTCCGCGCCGCAGATGGCCGCCGCGACGACGCCTGCTGCGGGCACCGCGCCGCGGGTGGAGCTGAGCAACGACGTGCTGCGCCTCACGCTGGATGGCGGCAGCGTGCGCCGCGCGGAGCTGCTGCACTACCGCGAGAGCCGCAAGCCCGACGCGCCGCTGGTGCGCCTGCTCGACGACACCGCCGACAGCCGCTACCTCGCGCAGAGCGGCTGGGTGTCCGAGCGTGGCGCGCCGAATCACGAGACCGGCTTCGTGCCGGCCGATGCGCAGACCCGCGTCGCGCTCGCCGAGGGCCAGGACAGCGTGTCCACCGCCTTCGTGTGGACCGGCGCCGACGGCGTGACCATCCGGCGCACCTACACCCTCGCCCGCGGCGACTACGCCCTGCGCGTGCGCGACGAGATCGTGAACGGCAGCGCGCAGCCATGGACCGGCTACATCTACCGCCAGCTCTCGCGCATTCCGCCGAATGTCGAGCGCAGCATGACCAACCCGGATACGTTCTCGTTCCGCGGCGCGGCCTGGTACACGCCGGAAGAGAAATACGACAAGCGCGCCTACGAGGACTTCGTCGACGACGGCCCGATCAACCAGAACAACGTGCAGGGCGGCTGGGTCGCGCTGCTGCAGCACTACTTCTTCACCGGCTGGGTGCCGCAGAAGGACCAGGCCGCCAACTACGCGCTGCAGACCCGCGGCCGCGTGCACGGCGTGTCCGCGACCGGCCCGGAGTTCACCGTCGCGCCCGGCACGAAGGACAGCACCGAGGCCACGCTGTGGATCGGGCCGAAGCTGCCCGAACGCCTGCAGAAGACCGCGCCCGGCCTCGACCTCACGCTCGACTACGGCATCTTCACGCTCATCGCCGAGCCCATCCACTGGATGCTGCGCCAGCTGCACACGCTCACCGGCAACTGGGGCTGGGCGATCGTGCTGCTGGTGGTCATCATCAAGCTGCTGATGTATCCGCTGTCGGCCGCGCAGTACAAGTCGATGGCGAAGATGCGCAAGTTCCAGCCGCGTCTGCAGCAGCTCAAGGAGCGCTACGGCGACGACAAGCAGAAGCTGCAGATGGCCACCTTCGAGCTGTACAAGAAGGAGAAGATCAACCCGGCCGGCGGCTGTCTGCCGATCCTGATCCAGATGCCGGTGTTCCTGGCGCTGTACTGGGTGCTGCTGGAATCGGTCGAACTGCGCCAGGCGCCGTGGATGCTGTGGATCCAGGACCTCACCGCGCGCGACCCGCTGTTCATCCTGCCGGTGATCAACGCCGCGGTGATGTGGTACACGCAGCGGCTCACGCCGATGACCGGCATGGACCCGATGCAGCAGCGCATCTTCCAGTTCATGCCGCTGGTGTTCGGCGTGATGTTCGCGCTGTTCCCCGCCGGTCTGGTGTTGTACTGGGTGACCAACGGTGCGATCGGTTTGATCCAGCAGATCTGGATGATGCGGATCTATGGGGACAAGGACGCGAAGAAGTAATCGTTGTTCGCGTACCTGCATCGGATCACCGAGGCACTCGAAACACCCGCCGGGAGGCGGGTGTTTTCGTTTGAGTCCGCGATGCTACGGCCGGCATCCAAAGTCAAAGGCTTTCGCGCTGACGCGTGACGAACTTTTCTTTGCTGGTGCACTGTGCCGCTTGCGGCACGAACGGCGAAGCCGGCCCGAAGGGCGAGCGCCGCAGGCGCGAGTCAAGAAAAGACAGGCAAAAGAAAGCATCTTCCCTGACGAAGCTGACGTAGCGGTTCGATTGTCGCCGGGATGTTTCGATGAGGCGTCCGTGCCTCATCGAAAAACGGCGCACTTGCTGTGCGCCGTCGTCCGGGTCTCCGATCATCGAGGTAGGGCCTCGATGCTTGAGTCATCGATCCTGCGTTATTTGAAGCATCACCTTGTCACGCCTGCCCTGCTTTCACACATCCCCGGCATTCCCCGGCAGCACATGCCGGCAATAACGCCATTCGTGGACGGCCTGGTCGTCGATATAGACGTCGGGCTTGGGCAGAAAACCCGCGAAGCAGTGCGCGATGCCGAGTTCAACCGCTGAGTCGCGCGCGTAGTCGGCGCCGCCGGAACTCCACAGGTACAGCGTTGCGCCTTCCGCATGCAGACGGCGCACCTGCTCGACGACGGCCGGCATCGGGATGCGCTTGGTGCCGGCGGAGCGGATGAGGGTGTCGTCGACGTCGATGAAGATGATGCGCGGTGTCATGAGCGGCTGCCGGTGGTATCGATCAGGTCGAGGGAAGCGAGGCATTCCGACAGTGCATGCGAGAAGAGCGCAAGGCATGAAGGGTCGGTGATGAAGTGGAACTCGCCACTGAGAGCGCCACCGGAAAATCGCAGCGTGACGGTGGGTTTTCGTGTGAATACCGTGTCCTGCCGAGCGCCAAAACACAGCGTCAGGCGCTGACCATTCAGGGCGGCAAGCTCGAACTCGCCATCGAGCTTTTCGGCGAGCAATGCGTCGAGGGGGGCATTCACCCAGTCGGCGATATGAGCCTGCAGCGAAGCAAGTCCGTCAATGCACAGGCCAATGCCCTCCATCGACATCCTGAGCGGGAAACGATCATGATTGCCATCGCACAGATGGCCTTCGATGCCGATCGACGATTCCCAGAGGATGGTCGAAGTGTAGTGATCGACGGTGCCTAACTGCAGGGTCACGCAGGATTCGCCGTCGTTGGATCGAAGTGTGGCGCTCATGGCGGGAAGGGTCTGCGCTGGTGAACGGAACAACAGGGAACCTCGAGGGTATCACCCGCGCCGAACGCACTGTGGAAGCGACTGTTCCCACGGACGATCAAGCCTGTCCGATCCGTGTTCCGGGTGTTCGGCGGACGGTGCCATGCCGTTCGATTTCATCTGAAACCGATGCGTGACAAAACGACGCAGCCCAGTGTTGGATGCTGATTCCGTGCGCTACGCTACGCGCGGTCAAACGACCCACGCACCCCAGGGAAGTCGGGGGCGGGCGCCGCGCGGATGCGGTCGCTTCGATGGGGCCCAAAAAGGATGGCCCCGACGACATGGCTTCGGCCTCTGCCCACACCAAGGAAAGAAAGATGTCCACGATGAAAATGAAGGTCGGCGTGCTTGCGCTGTGCCTGTTCTCCGCGCTGCATGCGCAAGCCGCCGATCCGGTGTCGCCCCGTCAGGATGCGGGCACGCTCGATGCGGAGGCCCTGATCTATGGCTACGACGAGATGTTCGAGTTCGACGTCCCGATGTGGCTCGCGCGCAAGGCACCGCATCTGCTGCCCTACAGCGAGAGCATCTCGCACTGGGCCGGCTACAGCGGCATCAGCCCGAAGGTGTTGATCGCACTGATGGAACAGCAGAGCGGAATCGTCTCCAGCCGCAACATCGCCCGCAATGGCCTGGACACGCTGTTCGGCGCGCTGTCGAAAGCGACGGGATTCAATGCCCAGACCCGCGATGTCGCGCAGGCGCTGCGCGATGCGCTCTACGAGCGTGAAGACCAGGCCGCCACGCAGGCCCCCACCGGGCGCGCGGCGCTGGTGGCGATCAATCCGCTGCAGGTGCTGCATCTCGCGGCGGGCGAGAGCCTCGCCACCGCATCCTTCAAGAGCGACGCCGGATTCCAGAAGACGTACGCAGGCCTGTTCAATGGCCCGCGTCGTGCGAAGCCCGTGAACCAGCAGGATTCGGCGACCGCGACCGGCGATGTCTCGATTCTCGCCAACAGCTTCCTGCAGTTCCCATTTCTGAGAGGCCAGACGTGGCATGTCGGCGGCGCGCACACCACCACCGGTTCGGGCAGTTACCCGATGTCGTCCCTCGACATGTCCAAGGGCGGTGGCTGGGGCAGCAACCAGAGCACCACGTGGGTGGTCGCATCGGCGCCAGGGCAGTTCAAGCGGCACTCGTCCTGCTTTGCCGAGATCGTGCACAGCGATGGCTGGTCCACGACCTACTACCACATGATGAATCTGCGCTTCAGCACCGGCGCGACGGTCAGCCGCAATACTGCCATCGGCAATCCCGCCAATCTGAAGGCGCAGGCGCTGTGCGACGGCGGTTCGTCCACCGGCCCGCACGTGCACTGGTCGCTGAAGTTGAACGGCAGTTTCCAGCACCTCAACGGGGTGACGCTGTCGGATTACGTGATCACCGCGACTGGCAGCAGCTACGACACTGACTGCAGCCTCTTCTACCTGACGCGGAACGGTACCCACTACTGCTCCGGATGGTTCTACAGCCACTGATGTCCGACCGACCGGCGCCTGCGCGATGCAGGCGCCGGTCGCGCCTTGGGCTGGTGAAGCTGTGTCAGCCCGCCGCCTTCGGCGCCACCATCTTCGCGACCAATATCCCGATCTCGTACAGCAGACACATCGGAATCGCGAGCAGTAGTTGGGAGATCACGTCGGGCGGGGTGACGATGGCGGCGAGGACGAAGATGGCGACGATGGCGTAGCCGCGGGCGTCCTTGAGTTGCTGCGGGGTGACCCAGCCGAGCAGGGCCAGGATCACGATCGCCACCGGCAGTTCGAAACTCAGGCCGAAGGCGAGGAACAGCATCAGCACGAAGTCGAGGTATTCCATCGGGTCGGGCGAGAGCGCGATGGAGTCGGGGGCGAACTGGATCAGGAAGCCGATCACGCCCTTGAGCACCACGAAATACGCGAACGCGGCGCCGCCGTAGAACAGCAGCAGGGCCGAGACCATGATCGGCAGGGCCAGGCGCTTCTCGCGCTTGTACAGGCCGGGTGCGACGAAGGCCCAGGCCTGGTAGAGCAGCCACGGGATGGTGGCGAACAGCGCGGTGAAGAAGGCCACCTTCACCGGTGCCATGAACGGCGACAGCACCTTGATGCCAGGCAGCTTGGCGCCTTCGGGCAGGTTGGTGAACAGCGGCATCGCCAGGCCGTCGAACAACTGGTTGGAGAACGGCACCAGCGCGAAGAACACCACCAGCAGCACCGCCGCACCGCGGATCAGGCGTGCGCGCAGTTCGATGAGATGGTCGAGCAGGCGCATCTCGCCGGCGGACTGCGCCTGGGCGGGGCCGTCCTCGAAGGACTCGCGCGGGTCGGGGTCAACGCTGGCCATCGTCGCTGCTCTGCTGGGGCGTGGCACCGGGCGGCGCGGTGGTGGCGTCCGTGTCGATGCGCGGCGGCTCCAGGGCGTCCTGCGCATCGTGGTGCGCGGATGCGGACGCCGCGTCCTGGGTGGTGTCGCCGCCGTCGTCGACCAGAGCGTCGATGCGCGCATCGGCCGGACGTGCGCGTCGCGCGGCGTTCAGCGCTTCGCGCATCGATTCGAAATCCTTGCGGGTCTGTTCGCCGGCGGCGTGGATCTGCGCGCTGAAATCTTCGGCTTCTTCGCGTACGGTGCGCAGACTGCGCTGCAATTCCTCGGCCTCCAGCTCGCGCTCCAGCTCGCTCTTGACCGAATACCACTGCGCGCGTGCGCGCCGCACCCACAGGCCGGCGAAGCGCGCGACCTTGGGCAGACGCTCCGGGCCGAGCACGACCAGCGCGATCAGCCCGATCACGCCCAGTTCGGGCAGGGACAGGTCCAGCATGGGCGCGTCCGGGGGCCGGGCCGGCGCGGTCAGCGCGAGGCGCTGTCGTCGCGCTGGCGCTCGCGCTCGGCGCTGCCGTCGTCTTTCGCGTCGCTCTTGAGCTGCGCGGGTTTGTCCTCGTCGCGCATGCCCTTCTTGAACTCGTTCACCGCCTTGCCCAGATCCTTGGCGCCGCTGGTCAGCCGCTTGGTGCCGAACACCACCAGGACGATGACGAGGACGATGATCCAATGCCAGATGCTGAAGCTGCCCATGATGCGCTCGAAAAGACGGGGTGCTCAGGATAACGCAGGCGCAAGACGGCCGGACGACAGCCGGTCACGGAAGGCTCACGGTGTGCGCGGCGGGTCTTCCGGCAGCGGCTCGGTGCTGACCGCGGGCTCCACCGTCTCGAACGGCTGCGGCTGTGGCTGCGGCTGGGCCGAGATGGCGGGGGCGTTGCCGCCCGCGCTCACGCCCGGCGTGGGCGGTGTGCCGTCGGCGTCGTCGCTGCGCCGGGCCCGTGCGGTCGCGGTGGCCTCGTTCAGCCGGCCGCGCAGCCCGGCGATGGCGACCGAATCGCCGGGAGACACCCGGTTCTCGAAGATCATCCGCGGCGTGGTGTCGCGGCCGTAGGCGGCTTCGTTGGCGTCGTGATCCATGCGCAGCACGGCGCCGTCCAGCGCCACGCCCGCGAACAGCCCGCGCGCGCGCGACCATGACCAGATCTCGGCCTTCAGCTGGCCGTCGGTGGCGGTGGAGGCGTTGCGGCCGAGCGGGCCGGCGGCCACGCCGGCATCGGCGCCCAGGGTGAATTTGCCGTTGACGATGGAGTCCAGCCCGCGCCGGGTGCGGAACACCAGGATGATGTCCGCCGACTGCACGCCGACCTGCAGCCCGATGCTGCCGCCGGTGAGGGTGACGAAACTCGGCGCCGACCAGGTGCCGTCCGGCGCCCGCACCGACAGCACGCCGCGTCCGCGTCGCCCGCCCAGCACCAGCCCGGCCTTGATGGTGTCGGGCACGATCACGATGGCTTCGGCCTCGTCCAGCAGTTTGTCGGGGATGGCCGACTCGGGAATCGCCTGGATTTCGGCCAGGACGCGGCTGGCGTTGTCGGCCTGCGCATCCTCGCGCGGACCGGCGTGGGCGGTGGTGGCGATCAGCGAACCGAGCGCGAGGCCGAGCACGGCCAGACGGAAGCGGTTGGGCATGGGGGCACTGCGCATGGGGGACTCCGGAGAAATGCGGCACAGGATACGACCGCAGGTAGGCGGCGCGGTTCAGCCTAAAAGCCGGCGCGTGAACGGGGAGGAAGCAGGTGCGCGGCGCATGCCGGTGGGCCGGCGCCGGCCCGGTCGTCATGCGGACGGGATCGCGTGGGAGAATCCGCCGACCCGACCCCGTTCATACCGATCATGTCCAGCCGATTCGTATCGCGCGATATCCATGTGGAATTCCCCGCCATGCTGCGTGCGTGGCTCGCGACAGGGCTGTCGCTGCTTCTGATCGCCATGGCCGGCGCTGCCGTCGCGGCAGGGCCGTCGGCCGCGCGCCCTGCCAGCGTGGTGGCCGGCGAGCAGGCGGTGTGCATGGCGGACAGCGATGGCCGCTGGCGCTGCCGCGGCTATGCCGCCCGCGCGTCGATCCTCTCGAACCACCGCTTCACCGCGATGTCGATCGGCCCGTTCGATCTCAACTGCGGCCTGAAGACCGACGGCAGTGCGCTGTGCTGGGGCTTCAGCTCGCCCGACCCGGACACCATCGCGACGCCCGGCCCGTTCCGCGCCGTGTCGGCCGGCGGCGACTACGCCTGCGGTCTGCTGGGCGATGGGCGGGTGCAGTGCTGGGGCTCGCCGGTGACGGCCACGCTGCGCACCCCGACGGTCGGCACCTACCGATCGGTGGCCGCGGGCTACGGCGGCGTGTGCGCGCTGCGTGCGGACGGCACCGTGGAGTGCTGGGAGAACCAGGCCAACACCGCGTTGCCGGCCGTGCCGGCCGGCCGCTTCCAGTCGGTGGGTGTGGGCGACCGCTATGCCTGCGCGCTGACCTTGGAAGGCCGCATCGCCTGCTGGGGCCAGAACAACTACGACGGGCAGAAGGACGCGCCCACCGATGCGGGCTATGTCTCCCTGAGCGTCGGCGTCTTCCACGCCTGCGCGCTGCGTGATTCGGGCACTGCGGTGTGCTGGGGCAGAAACTCGAACCAGGAAGCCACACCACCGTCCGGCGTCTTCACCGACGTGACGGCCGGCAGGAGCTTCTCCTGCGGACGGCGCGGCAACGGCACGGTGGACTGCTGGGGGGCCGCGTGGTTCCAGCCGAGCATCGGTTACCCGGAGATGGACGACCCCTTCAGCGCTCCGGTTGCGCAGATCGCGATGGGCGGCGGCCAGGCATGCGCGCGAGATGCGCTCGGCAGCGTTCTGTGCACGCCATTCAACAACACGACCGCACCGCTGGACGGCCGGTTCCACACCATCAGCCTCGGCACCAGCGGCGGCTGCGGCATCGACCGTGCGGACCGGCTGCGCTGCTGGGGAACGACCCCGCCCGGAGCACCGGCCGGTGCCATGCAGGCGGTCAGCGTGGGTACGGGACATGCCTGTGCGATCCGCAAGGACGGCGGCGCCCAATGCTGGGGCGACAACGCCGCCGGGCAGGCCGCGACGCCGCCGGGACGCTTCGTCGAAATCGCCGCAGCCGACACCTACAGCTGCGGCCTTCAGGAAGGCGGCGCCGTGGTGTGCTGGGGCCAGGGCGCCGGCCTGCCGCGGGTCCCGACCGGCAGCGGCCATCGCAGCCTGAGCGCGAATGCGCGCCGCGTCTGCGTGCACACGGCCGCAGGTCGGCTCCAGTGCTGGGGCGTCGGTGCGGCCGAGATTCCGGCGTCGTTCCTCAATGCCACCTGGGATGCGGTGGCGAACAGCGATGCCATGGTCTGCGGTCTCACCAAGCCGTATAGCGTCGTGTGCGCCCGGCAAGACGGCAGCCAGTTCACGCCGCTCCCCCAGACCGGCCAGTATGAAGGGCTGGCCGCCAGCGGCCTGGATGCGTGCACCCGGCAGGGCCTGCGCGCGATCCGCTGCAGTCGTGGACTCTTCTTCGGCCCGACGCGACCGGCCGGCCCGGGCGAGCTGGCGCTCGGCGCCGCGCATGCCTGCAATCTGCGTGCCGATGGCGGCCTGTCCTGCTACGGCGACGACACGTATGCGCAGCGGCAGGCGCCTGCGCAATCGTTCAAGGCGATCGATGCCAACGCGAACCACACCTGTGCGCTCGGTGCCGATCACCGTTTGCACTGCTGGGGCGATGCCGCCAACGGCGGGTCGCAGCCTCCGACGACGGCGCTGCGCGACTTCGACGTGGGCCAGACCAACGGCTGCGGCATCGGTGTCGATGGTGCCGTGCTGTGCTGGGGCTGGAACGTGAACGGTCAGGGCAACCCGCCCGCCGGCACCTTCCGGCAGGTGGCGACCGGGCTCAACCACAGCTGCGGCGTGCGCGACACCGGCGCGCTCGCCTGCTGGGGGTATGGCGCCGATGGCCAGACCAGCGCGCCGGCCGGTCAGTTCATCATGGTGGACGTGGGCGAGCGCCATTCCTGCGCGATCGCGGTCAACGGCCAGCTGCGCTGCTGGGGCCTGAATACCGAAGGTCAATCCACGCCTCCGCAGGTGGTGGGTGCGACCTATCGCGCGCTGTCGGTCGGTGCGTTCCACGCCTGCGCGGTGCGCAGCACCGGCGAAACGGCCTGCTGGGGCCGCTCCGCGCAGGGCCAGACCGCCGCGCCCGCCACGGGGCGCTATGTCGACATCGCCGCCGGAACCGCCACCAGCTGCGCGATCCGCGAGGACGGCATCCGCGTATGCTGGGGAAGCAACGCGAATGCGCAGGTGCCTGCCCTCGCCGTCGTGTCGACCACGCTGCCGCGGCTGCGCTACGGCAATGCCTACAGCTGGACGCTGGGCGCCACGGGGCAATCGGGGTACCTGCCCGTCGGGCCGGAATTCACTCTCGCCTCCGGCGCGCTGCCGACCGGGTTGACCCTGCGTGCGGACGGACTGCTGTCGGGGCAGTCGACCGCCTATGGCCAGTTCCCGTTCGTGGTGCAGGTGCGCGACGACAACGGCGTCGCGGCCACCTATCCGGCGTGGCTGAGCAACATGCCGTTCACCGGAGGTCCCTCGCCCTACGTCCCGGTGCGTCCGGCATCGTCATCGCCGCCGACCAGGCCCGCCGCGCTGCCTGCCGCGCCGGTGCGTCCCGCCGTCCCGGTGCGCCCGGCCACATCGCCGCGTCCGGCGCCTGCGCAGTCCACCCCGTCACGGCGCCTGCCCGTGCAGTACGAACTGCATCAGGACGCGCCCGCGCGTGCATCGGCGCCCCGCTGTCGCGGCTGTCGCCGACGCTGAGGCCACGCTTCCGCTGCGCGGGCGGCCTGCTCACGGCTGCTTGCGCGAAGCCGCACCGCCCGGTTCGCCGATCCATGCGGCGAACCGGAGGTGTCCCGCAGCAGCACGCAGGCGGTGGCGACGACGATCCGCCCCGCCGCAGGCCCGCGCGGTCCATCGCGCCGGGCCTGGGATGGGGCCTTGGGCCGATCAGTTCTCGCTGACGCCACCGCCCGATTGCTGCACGGTGATCGAGGAGAAGCTCGCCTGCATGCGCTGGCCGATCACGTGGCTGCGGTTGTTCGCCGGGGACAGGCCGCCGATGGTCACCGTCGTCGTCACGGTGGTGGCGTAGGCCGACGAGGACATGTGGATCAGCCGGATGCTGTCACCGTTGGTCACCGTACCGGGCAGCGTGGTCTGCGCCGCGCCGTTGATGCTGTAGGCGCCGCCGGTCACGTGGATCGGCACGCGCGCACCCGCGCTCAGACCGCTCACGGTCACCGCCGGACTGGTGATCTGGGTGATGCGCGGGATGTTGTAGGCGGTGGGGAACGTCATGGCGGCGGGCAGCAGGTCCAGCGCATCGCCCTGATAGCGCAGGTTGAACATCGCGCCGTCGATGCGTCCGCCCACATGCACGCGGCCATCGGCGGCCACCGCCAGATACTGCGCGGACACGTCGTAGTGGCTGCCGCCGCCCACATCGCCCAGCTTGTAGCCGACGCCGTTGTTGTAGGCGGTGTCGAGCGTGCCGGCCGCGGTGAATCGCGCGCTGAAGATGGTCCGCGTGCCGCTCGTGGGGATGTGCAGGCCGCCGACCACGATGGCCTCACCGGTGGGCAGCAGTTCCAGCGCCTGCACGCTGTAGTTGCCGCCCGGTGCGAGCGTCGTGAACAGATGGCCGCTGCCGTTGTAGCCGGCATCCAGCGTGCCGTTGGCGTTGAGCCTGGTCATGTTCATGCCCTGCACATAGGGCGAGTACTGCAACGCATGCGAGGCCACCACCAGCCGGCCCTGCGTGTCCATGGCGATGCCGCGCGCATACAGCCCGTAGCCGGTGCGTGCGAGCCGGACGATGCCGTTGCTGCCGAAACCGGGAACCAGGTCGCCGCCGGAATTGAGCGCGACCACGTCGGTGTAGTTCTGGGTGCCGACGCGGCTGTCGATGGCGAGCACGATGCTGCCGTCGTCGCGCACCACGGCGCCGCGCACTTCGTCGTGGTCGGTGGACATCGGCAGCGAAACCTTGCCGCCGACGCCGAAGGTCTGGTCAAGCGCGCCGCTCGGCAGCACGCGGACGATGGCGGCATCCTTCTTGCCGCTGGCATTCAGGCTGTAGCCCAGCAGCAGCACCTTGTCGTCGGGCTGGACCGCGATGGCGTTGGCGGCGGCACCGCTGCCCATCGACACCGAAATGCGTCCGTTCGAAGCGAAGGTATAGTCGGGCGCGCCGCCGTGGGTGATGCGGGCCAGCGTCATCGACGGCACCGCGCCATCCAGCGTACGTCCACCCAGATAGGTGCCGACATCGGCATCGGCGACGAAGCTCACCTCGTCGTTCTTCATGTAGAAGGCGTCGTAGACCAGCTGTCCGCTGGACGGGCCGTAGCTGTAATCGACATCACCGTCCACGAGGTGGCGGGCGATGCCCAGGTCGGTGGGCGCATAGGCCTGAGCCTGCGCGGTGCCGGCGATCAACAGCGCGCCGTCCGGACGCAGCACGCCGACCGCGCTGCGGGTGGGGAGCTCGGAAAACGAACGGATGAAGCCACCGCCGAAGATATAGGTGGTGTTGAGATCCGCATTGCCGGCGACGGCATCGTGCACAGGCGAGGCGGACAGCGAGAGGCAGATCGAGAGTGCCAGCACGCGCAGGGAGCGGCCGGAAGCGGGAGTGTGGGTTCGCAGCATTCGATGGAGTCCTGGAGTCGAAAGTCGGCATGGCCTTCCGGCGCGCGCACGCCGTCGCGCATGGGCGCGCAGGCGCACATGCAGGAGGACCTGCAGAGGGAACGGAAGGGTGTCGGAAGCGTCGAAACAGCGCACGCCCCGGTCTTGGGGCGTCGGCCACGGTTCCCCGGACCGCGCCGTCCTGGCTGGGTCCGATCATCTTCGGGGAACGCGGAAAGAATGCCATGCGTCCATCTCAGCGATCGAGACCGGACGCGGTGAATCATCGGTGTTCATGGGCCTTCGCGCGCGGCGTCACGCAGACATCGGGCGCTCTCCAGCGCGACCCCCGGGCCCGACGGCGCCTCAGGCGTCGTGGACCGCGCGCATGGCGTTCTCGCGCTCCGCGGCGTCGAGCACGCGTGGCGGGGCGATGGGCTGCCCATCCGGCGAGAAGAAGGGTGACCGCCTGTACGCACCGTCCACACGCGTCTTCAGCACGGCGCCGAAGAACCGCGCACCGGAGAGCATGATGGACGGCGAGAGCGACCGCTCTACCTTGCCCTTGGCGCAGTCCGTCTTCACGTGCATGCGCGCCGTGCCGAACGCCGCATCGATGGTGCCGGGCACAGGCGCTAGACAGGTATGCAACAGGCCCACGAACGCGACGCGGCGGTCGCGCATCATGTTGCCGATGGGGGTGTCGCAGCAGCGCGCGTACCAGCGCAGCAGCCCGCGTTCGCTCAGCGACATGCACGCAAGCGCGTCCACGCCCTTCGCGAACGCGACGTGCTGCTGCAGCGTGGCGACCACCTCGCTCCCGCCCTGCGGGTCCAGGATGCGTGCGGGGTTGCCGGTGGCATGCGCGTACGCCTGGCAGTCGCGGCAATAACACACCACGCGGCAGGCACTGGCGGCATGACGCACATGGCCCTCGACGGTGCCGCATTCACAGCGAAGTGGATGTTCCATAGGCGTGTGATGTCCCTGTTGGTGCCTGGGGGCCGTCGGCAATGCAGACACACTGTGCCTGCATTGCCGCGCCGGACATGGAGTGGCCAGCGAGCGTACCGCAGGGGCTCCGCCAGGCGCTACCGCGCCACCCTGCCCCTTCGTGCGAGTGATAAGCAACGGCTCGAACGCTCTCGGCCGCTGGCTGGAGTACGCGGAACGCAGCCTGCCGTGTTGCTGCTACAGCACATGGAGTCTCCATTCCGGTGAAGCGTGATGGCAGGCATAGGTGTGCGAGAACTCGGACAGACCGGAGAACTATGGGTGTCCTCGTTTAGATGGCGAAGAGCTTGGTCACGGTGTTGCTCGAGCAGTCGGCCAGCCGGGAGGCGGCCCGCAGGCTCATGCCTTCGACGAAGAGGAAAAGGCTGGCAAAGCGGCCGGCGGACATGCTCGGGCCGAATCGCTGTCTGCCGAAGAGCGGTCCGCTATTGCCTCTACTGCTGCAAAGAAGCGGTGGGAAGAGCGTAGGGCTCGGGAAGCTGACCGTAGTTCGCTGCCGAAGGTTTTGGAGGGCTACTCCAGCACGCTCGATTTGGCCGGGGCGCAAATCCCGTGCGCCGTCATCGAGGGGCCCAATGGTATTGCGCGAGTCTTGACCGAAAACGGTATCACCATCGCATTGCTCGGGTCGCGAAGTGGCGCATCAAAACGGTTGAAAAAAGCCTTTGGAGAAAGCGGCGAATCTTTGCCTCTCTTCTTGGCTCCGCGCCAACTTCATCAGTTCATCACGCCCGACCTCTTGGATGGGCCCCTCAAGCCAATAGATTACTGGGATGGCACGCGCGTAGTTCGTGGCTACGACGCATCGATTCTCCCTGCATCCTGCAACATTTGGCTTCAGGCCCGTGAAAGGGGGGCCCTACAAGATCAGCAATTGGCAAAGGCCCAAAAGGCTGAGATTTTGACTCGGGCCCTCGCAGAAACGGGCATTGTTGCACTAGTAGACGAAGCAACCGGCTACCAGCATGTGAGGCCCCAGAACGCGCTACAGGAATACCTAAAGCAAGTTATTCGTGAGCAATTGGCCGCTTGGGTAAAAAAGTTCCCGGACGAGTTTTTCGAGAACATTTACAAATTGCGAGGCTGGACATGGCCGGGAATGAAGAAAAACCGCTACTCAATCGTTGGGCATTACATCCGAGACTTGGTCTATGACCGATTGGGTCCAGGGGTACTGGCCGAGTTGGAGCGAAAAAGCCCGAAAGACGACAAGGGCAACAGGGGTAGTAAACTGCACCAATGGCTCACCGATGATATCGGCGATCCCATGCTCGCGCAGCACCTCTACACACTAATCATGTTTCAGAGACTTGCTATCAAGAACGGATATGGTTGGCAGCGGTTCGTACAAATGGTGGATCAGGTTCTGCCAAAGAAGGGGTCTACTTTAGAGCTTCCCTTGAACGATCCCAGCGAGCCTTAGCCCCCTTCCGAGCGATCTCCGACCGCTCCTCCGGCGTCAACGCCTCGGCTCTGGCCTTCCCGCCCTTACGGCCCCGCTACGCCGCCGCCAGCAGCTTCGGCGCGGGCTCGGCCGTCATAGCTTCCGGTTCCTCCCCGGTCGTAATGTCCAGAACCAGCTTCGCTAGCTGGTTCACGTCCCAGGGGCGCTTAGGCTTCGTGATGCCCCGATTGTTCCCCGGCAGGGCTGACCGCTCAAGGAAGGGGGGATTTCAAACTGAGACACTACCTTTCCGCGCCTACCGCTGACGCCACGCCCCCGTCCTGTCATCCTTGCGCGATGACTACGACACCCTCCCACGACACCCCCACCACCGCCGTCCTGCTCGTCAACCTGGGCACCCCCGATGCGCCCACGGCGCCGGCGGTGCGGCGGTATCTGGCCGAATTCCTGCACGACCACCGGGTGGTGGCGTTGACGCGGTGGATCTGGTGCCCGCTGCTGCATTTCATCATCCTGCCGCTGCGCGGGCCCAAGGTGGCGGCGAAGTACGCGCAGATCTGGATGGAGGGCGGGTCGCCGCTGGCGGTGCATACGCGCGATCTCGCCGCTGCGGTGCAGGCGCGGATGCCGGAGCTGCGGGTGGACTGGGCGATGCGCTACGGCCGGCCGTCGATGGCCGCGACCGCGCAGGCGCTGCGCGAGGCGGGTGTGGACCGGCTGCTGGTGCTGCCGCTGTATCCGCAGTATTCGACCACCACCACCGCGTCGGTGGAGGATGTGGCGCAGCGCATCGCGCGCGATGCCGGGCCGGCGCTGCGGGTGGACACGGTGCGCGAATACCACGTGGACCCGGCGTGGGTGGCGGCGGTGGCCGACAGCATCCGCGCGCACTGGGCGACGCACGGGCAGGCCGACCGGCTGCTGTGCTCGTTCCACGGCATCCCGCAGCGCCTGGCGAAGGCGGGCGACCCGTATCCCCTGCACTGCGAGGCCGGGTTCGCGGCGATCGTGCAGGCGCTCGGCCTGCCGCGCGAACGCGCGCTGATGACGTATCAATCGCGGTTCGGGCGCGAGCCCTGGCTGCAGCCCTACACCGACGACACCCTGCAGGCGCTGGCGCGCGAGGGCGTGAAGACGGTGGATGTGGTGTGTCCTGGCTTCGCGGTGGACTGCCTGGAGACGCTGGAGGAAATCTCGGTGGAGAACGCACATCTGTTCCGCGAGGCCGGCGGCGAGGCGCTGCGCTACATCCCCTGCCTCAACGCCTCGGATGCGCATGCCGATGCGCTGGCGGCGCTGGCGCGGCGGCACCTGCAGGCGCAAGAGGGCTTGGCATGAGTGTTCTGCAGGGCGCCGCACCCGCGGCGATGCGCGAACGCGACCTGCCCACCGCGCGCGGGCGCTTCGCCGCGCTCGACAATGGCACGTTCGATAACGGTATCGACGACAACAACGACGGCCGCCCGCCGCTGCTGGCCCTGCACGGCTGGCTGGACAATGCCGCCAGCTTCGCGCCGATGGCGCCGCTGCTCGCGCATTACCGACTGGTCGCGCTGGACATGCCCGGCCACGGCCGCAGTTTCCATTACCCGGACGATGCGGAATACAGCCTGTTCAGCACGATTCTGGACATCCTGGCCGCGGCCGATGCGCTGGGCTGGGAGCGTTTCGCACTGCTCGGGCATTCGATGGGCGGCGCGATCTCCAGCCTGGTCGCTGCCGCAGCGCCGGAACGGGTGAGCGCGCTGCATCTGATCGAAGCACTCGGCCCGCTGTCGGCCGACGCGCCGTCCACGGCCGAACGCCTGCAGGACGCGGTGACACGCCGTCGCGCGCTGGATGTGACCCGCAAGCGGGTGTTCAACGACCTCGATCTCGCGGTGCAGGCGCGCATGCTCACGCCGGTGGCGGCCGTGGACGAACCCACGGCGCGGCTGCTGGTCGCGCGCGGCGTGCGCGAGGTGGAGGGCGGCTACCTGTGGAGCAGCGATGCGCGGCTGACGCTCCCCACCGCGGTGCGCATGACCGAGGAACAGGTGCAGGCTTGCCTGCGTGCGATCCGCTGCCCGGTGCGGCTGCTGGTGGCGGACCCACCGCCGCCCTACTTCACGCCAGATCTGCGCGATGCGCGCGTCGCCTGTGTGCCCGGACTGCAGCTCACGGTGCTGCCCGGCGGGCACCATCTGCACATGACCCATCCTGCGGAGACGGTGGCGGCACTGGGCTTGTCGCCCCCGCCCTGACCCGGTCTGCCCTGCGCTGCGTTCAGCGCCCCGGCGCCTGCGGCGGCGCGGCGAGTTCGCGTGCATCCAGACTGCCGTCGCTGTTGCTGTCCTGCCGCCGGAAGGTCTCGGCCACGCGTGCGCGGTGCGCTTCGAGCGTGAGCACGCCGCCGCGCCCGCCGGGTTGCTCCTCGGGGGTCAATACGCCGTCGCGGTTGGCATCCATGCGGTCGAAGGCATAGCTCAGCCACACCTGATATTCGATCAGCGAGACCTTGCCGTTGCGGTCGGTATCCATGCGTGCGAGGTAATCGCCGCTGCGGGTGATGCCGGGGTCGGATGGCTCGACGCCTCCGGAGGAGGCCGCACCAGGTTCGATCGCAGGCTCGGCCTGCTGCGCCGACGCCGGCGGCCGGGCCGGCCCCGGCCGCGGCGCATCGGGATTGGACGACTGCCATTTGAGCGAACCGGCTGTCGCGCCCGGCGCAAGGCCGATGAAAAGCGCGACACAAAGCGCCACAGAAAGCGCGGCAGAAACCATGCGCGCGGCGGGCAGGGACGTGCGGAGGCGGGTCATCGGCGGCATCGTGTCATCGGGGGCGACAGCGCCCTAGCCTGCTCCGGCCGATCGCTGCACGCAAGCTGCACGCAAGCCGGTCAGGCCCGCACGGCCTCGGCGCGCTGCGGGCGTTCAGTCGTCCTGCGGGTCCGTGCCTGCGGCCGGCACCGCAGCCTGATCGGCAGGGGGTGTCGGGCAAGTCGGCGGCCGACGCAGGAACAGCCACGCGAACACCAGCATCGCCGCTGCGGCCAGATAAGGCGACAGCGCGATGAACAGCCCGAGAAACAGCAGGCTCCAGCCGATGCGCAGCGGTACCGCAAGACGGCGTTCGGTGAGCGCGACGCCGGCCATCAGCAGAGTGCCGGCGAGTGCGGACAGCAGCATCAGCACGAACCACCACTCGGCCAGCCACCGTGCGACCGAAGCGACGGCGCGCGCGAAGACACCGTCCCCGCCCGCGCCGAGCGCCTGCGCGACGGCGACCACGCCATGCATCGGGTCGAACTCGAACAGGCCGATCAGCAGCATCACGACGAACGGCAGCAGGACCAACACGATCGCCGCTGCGCAGCACAGACGGCGAAGGCGCAGCACGGAGCGGGAAGACAGTGGCACGCGCGACCTAGACATGGTCGAGGACGTGCACCCACAGGTCGGCGGTGTAGCCCAGCACAAGCCCGATCCCGGCGGCGATGCCGTAGCCGGGAAGATCGGCACCGAGCACGGCCGCGATCGCCAACGCACAGGCGACGCCGAGCGCGGTCTGGGCGGTGATCGACAGCGTGCGCCGTTTGTGGGCCGTACCCGCGATCACCAGGCCGCAATAGGTGCCGAACAATATGAGCACGGCGAATACGGCGCCGGCCTGCGAAGCCGGCGGATCCACATCGAACCAACTCAACACGGCGAACACGCCCCCGAACAGCAGCGCGCCCAGCAGCGACGACCATGACATGGCGGAGACTCGTTCGGAGGGCGGCGGCAGGCTCGTGCTGATCACGCACCGTCTTCGCGCCGGCTTTACGCCTGGGGGAGGGGCTGCGTCGGGGCCGGCCGTTCCGTCGTTCATACAGTCGAGCCAGGCGTGCGATCCGGACGCATCCGGACCAGCCTGCCCCGCCATCTGCGTTCAGGCATGTGCCGCCAGCCATGCCCGCAGCGCGGCCGGCTTGACCGGTTTGGTCAGCACGGCGCAGCCCTCGCGGCGTGCGGCGGCCTTGAGCGCGTCGCTGCCGTCGCCGGTGAGCAGTGCGGCGGGAATGGCGCGGCCGGCGCGGCGGCGCAGTTCGGCGACGGTGGCCAGGCCGTCGAGGCGGTCGTGCAGGTGGAAATCCACCAGCAATGCGTCGGGAGTGTCGCTGTCGGGATCGCCATCGGCAGGTGCTGCGGCAGGGGCCGCATCCACAGGCGTGCCGCTGCCGACCAGTGCCAGCGCTTCGTCCACGGTCGCCGCCGCGCGGACCTGCACCCCCCAGCGGGTCAGCAGCACGCGCATGCCGTCGAGGATGTCGGCGTCGTTGTCGACGCAGAGCACGCGCAGGCCCGCCAGATCGTCGCTGGTCGCGGCCGCGCGCACCGCGGCGGCGGGGGCGACGACGGGCGCGGTGGCGGCCGGCACGCGGATCGAGAACACGCTGCCGCGGCCGACGCGCGAGCGCACTTGCAGCGGGTGGTCGAGCGTGCGCGCGATGCGCTGGCAGATCGAGAGACCCAGGCCCAGGCCGCGTTCGCCGCCGGTGCCGCCGGCGCCGGCATCGAAGCGCCGGAATTCCTCGAAAATCTGCGCCAGATGGTGTGCGGGGATGCCCGGGCCGGTGTCGCACACCGCCAACTCCACCGCGTCGCCGCGCGGGCGCAGGGCCAGCAGCACCCCGCCGCTGCGGGTGTAGCGCAGCGCGTTGGCGAGAAAATTCTGCAGCGCGCGGCGCAGCAGCCTGCGGTCGCTGCGCACGTGCATGCCCGCGCCCGTACCTGTTGTGCGCGCGGCTGCGCGCACGCGCAGCGCGAGCCCGCGGCCGGCGGCGGCCGGTGCGTACTGCGCGGCCAGTTCGTGCAGCAGTGCGCCCGCATCGAACACCGCCGGCTCCGGCTGCAGCGCGCCGGCATCCAGCCGTGAGACATCCAGCAACCCGTCCAGCAGGTCCTCGGCGGCGCGCAGCGCGGTGTCCACGCGTTCGGCCAGGTGCGTGCGTTCTTCCGGGTCGCCGCTTTCGCGCAGGGCCGAGGCGAACAGGCGCGCGGCGTTGAGCGGCTGCAGCACATCGTGGCCGATCGCGGCGAGGAAGCGGCTGCGCGACTGCTGCGCGGCCTCGGCTTCGCGGGTGCGCAGCTCGACGCGCTGCTCCAGCGTCTCGTTGATCTCGCGCAGCGCGCGTTCGGCGTGCTTGAAATCGGTGATGTCGTTGAAGCTGGTGACATAGCCGCCGCCGGGCAGCGGCTGGCCGCGCATCTCGATGGTCTGGCCGTTGCCGCGCACGCGCTGGAACACGTAGGGCTGGCCCGCGCGCAGGTGCGCCAGGCGGCGCTGCACCCGGTCTTCGAGGGACTCGTCGACCGACACCGTCTGCGGCCCCAGCTCGTTCATCTCGGCGCGCTCGGCGCTCCAGCGGATCAGGTCGGCGATCGGCCGGCCCACGTACAGCATGCCGTCCGGATACCCCAGCATCTCCTGGTAGCGCCGGTTCCACGCGATCAGGCGCAGGTCGGCATCCACCACGCTCACGCCCTGGCTGATGTTCTCCAGCGTGGTCGAGAGCACCTGGCGGTTGAAGCGCAGCTCCTGGCTGGCCTCGTCCAGCAGCGCGACCACTTCGCCCAGTTCCATGCCGCTGCCGCGCAGCGCGCTGGTCAGCGTCAGCCGCGCCGAGGCCGCGCCGATGGCCGAGGCCAGCAGGCGCTCGGTGAACTGCACCAGCGCGCGGTCGGCCGGCTGCTGCGGCTGCCAGGGGCGACGCATCGAGGCGTCGGCGTAGTCGGCGAAGGCGCGGCGTGCCAGACGCTCGCCGACGATCCGTTCGGCCAGCGCCAGCAGGTCGCCGCTGCGCACGCTGCCGGCCCAGCCGCCGGGGGCCAGCGGCGAGCGCTGCGCGTAGGGGTCGAGATAACCGGCTGCGCGCAGCTGGTCCTGCAGCATCGGGCGCCGGCGCAGCGAGACCAGCACGTAGGCGCCCACATTCGCCAGCAGCGACCAGAACACGCCATGGGTGAGCGCGTCCCAGCCGCTCAGCCCGAACAGCTGCCGCGGGCGCAGCCAGGCGATGCCCGCAGGCCCGTCGCGCAGCCAGGCGGCGCCGAAGCCCCCGCTCTCGGCGAGCGTGGGCAGCAGCAGGGTGTAGGCCCAGACCGTGGCGCCGGCCAGCAGCCCGGCGAAGGCGCCGGCACGGCTCGCGGCGCGCCAGTACAGGCCGCCGATCAGCGCCGGGGCGAACTGCGCCACCGCCGCGAACGCCAGCAGGCCATGCTGGGCCAGGCTGTCGCCGCTGGCCGCCGCCATGCGGTGATAGGCGTAGGCCAGCAGCGCCAGCGCCAGGATGGTCACGCGCCGCACCCACAGCACCTGGCGGTCGATGCCGCGTTCGGCCATCGCCCGGCCGCGCAGCAGCAGCGGCATCACCAGGTCGTTGCTGACCATGGTCGCCAGCGCCACGCTGGCCACGATCACCATGCCGGTGGCCGCGGAAAACCCGCCGATCCACGCCACCAGCGCCAGCGTCTCCTGGCCGAGCGCCAGCGGCAGCGCCAGCACGTAGGTGTCGGGCGAGGCGCCGCTGCCGGCCAGCAGCGCCTGGCCGGCCAGGCTGATCGGCAGCACGCCCAGACTGAACAACACGAGATAGGCGCCGAACATCCAGCGCGCGGCGCGGATGTCGGCCGGGTCCTGGCATTCGACCACCGCCACGTGGAACTGCCGCGGCAGGCAGATGATGGCCGCGAACGCGAGCAGGGTCTGCGCCACGAACCCCGCCGGCATGCCCTGCGCGACCACCGTCTGCGCCGCCTGCAGACTGCGCGCCGCGGTGCTGCCGTCGCCCGGCAGATGCAGCAGCGCGAACGCCGCCACCGCGAGGAAGGCCAGCAGCTTGATCAGCGACTCCAGCGCCACCGCCAGCACCATGCCGCGGTGGTGTTCGGTGGCGTCGATCTGCCGCGTACCGAACAGGATCGCGAACGCCGCCAGCAGCAGCGCCACGTACAGCGCCGGGTCGGCGAACGGCGTCTGCCCGCCGCCGGGCGCCAGCACCTCCACGCTCATCGCCACCGCCTTGAACTGCAGCGCCACGTAGGGCACCGCGGCGGTGAGCGCGACCACCGCCACCAGCGCCGCCAGCCCGGGCGCGCGGCCGTAGCGCGAGGACAGGAAATCGCCGATCGACACGATGCGGTGCTCGGCCGAGATCAGCGCCAGCCGCTCCAGCATCCGCCAGCCGAACAGCAGCAACAGCAGCGGCCCCAGATAGATCGGCAGAAAGCCCAGCCCGGTCCGCGCCGCGGTGCCCACCGCGCCGTAGAACGTCCACGACGAGCAGTACACCGCCAGCGCGAGCGCATACACCGACGCCCGCCAGCGCGGCGACACCGCGCGCTGCGCGCGCGCATCGCCCACGTAGGCCACCGCGAACAGCAGGCCCACGTAGCCCAGCGACACCAGCAGCAGCACCCAGCCGGGGATCATGCGCACTCGGAAAACGGCGGTGGCGACGAGTGTACGACCCGGCGCCACCGGCGCGCCGGGCTTCGACCAAAGTCGGAGCCGCGGTGTCTGGCTGCGGGGCGCGGCGGCCGGATGGCGACATGCGCAGACAGCCCGCATCGCCGACGGCTAAGCTGCGGCAGGCCGCCGTACCGTCAGCCCGGCGGCGCGCGCACGCCCCGCCTCTCCGGATTTTCCCCATGGCCATCCACATCAGACACAGCGAACCCCAGGACATCGAGGCGATCCGCCGCCTGTACGCGCAGCGCAGCAACTACGCCAATACCCTGCAGCTGCCGTACCCGTCGCTCGCGCTGTGGGAGGAGCGGCTCGGGCAGCGGCAGGAGCATTTCTACAGCCTGGTGGCCTGCGACGGCGAACACCTGGTGGGCCAGATCGGCGTGCAGACCTTCGCCAACCCGCGGCGCCGCCATGTCGCCAACATCGGCATGGGCGTGTGCGAAAGCGCGCGTCGGAAGGGGGTGGGCAGCGCCCTGCTGGAGGCCGCGAAGGACCTCAGCCACCAATGGCTGGGAGTGCGGCGGATCGAGCTGGAAACCTACACCGACAACGCCGCGGCCATCGCGCTGTACGCCCGGCATGGGTTCGTCCACGAGGGCACCGCGCGCGGCTATGCCCTGCGCGACGGCGTGTATGTCGATGTGGCGCTGATGGCGCACCTCGCCCCCGGATGAGGGGCGCGGGAGGCGGCGCCGCGGCTCAGGGCGAAGTGGCCTCCGCGGTGCGCGGCCAGCGCCAGGCCAGCCGTGCGATGCCGAGGGTGAGTGCGATCTCGACCACGCCGAGCATCTTGTAGTACCACCACATGTCCAGCATCGACACGGCCATGAGCAGGCTGTAGGCCAGGCCGAACACGATGTTGGCCCTGCGCGCCCACGTGGCGGGCAGCAGCAGCGACAGCGCCACCATCAGCGCGGGCACGGTCATGATCCCGGCCATGGCCACCAGCACGCCCTGCGACACCGGGCCCATGCCCTCCAGCTGGCCGTCCAGCAGGGCCTGCAGCATGCCGGGCTTGTAGAGCGTGAAGTAGTCGCCGTAGAGATAGCAGAGCATCGTCGCCGCCCACAGTGCGGACAGGCGGTAGCGGATCGGAACCTGCAGATCCTCGAGGGGCATCCTGCGCATGACGACGTGACTCCCGGCCGATGGCGGCGGTGTGGACAACGATGGAAGGGCGAGGCGAGCGACTGCAGCGGATTGTCGGCGAGGCGGACCGCCGGCGCCAGCCTGCGTGGCCGCGCGATGCCTCCACCGCGGCGCATCCGCGCAGGACGCGACAGGCAGGACGCGACAGGCGCCTCCATCGCGGTCATGCGGCAGGCAGCAGGCAGCAGGCGGCGAGACGGTGCGGCCGCCCGCGCCGTCGTCCGGCGGGCTCACGGCATCGCCGGGAAATCCGCGCGTTCCGGGTAGAACCCGTTGATGTCGATGTTCTCGCGGTGTTCGCCCGCGGCCAGCGTGATCTCGGCCAGCATGTCCGGACACGGTGCGCGGATGCATTGCACCGGTCGCACATGGCCGCCCACGCGCGTGCCGGCATGGTCGAGTGCCGCCACCACCTGGTAGGTGCCGGGCTGCAGGCCGGCGAGGCTGTAGTCGTCTGCGCCCGCGCGCGTGCGGATGCACACATCGGGTGCGGGCGTGGCGACGCTCTTGTCGGACAGTGCGCAGATGCGCATCGCCGGCACGGCCTGCGCCGGGTGCAGGATCACGCCGGACATGCGGGCCGAGCGATCGTGATCGGGCTGCGCCGTGGCTTGGTGTGCGCAGGCGGCCAGCGCCGCGACCGAGACCACGGCGAACGTCGCAACGGCGACAGGGCGGAAGGCGGGCATACGCGGCTGCGGGTGACGCCGACGGCGCGCCGGCCCCCGCATGCTGCGCCGGGTGGGCGCGGCACGCAATCGGCAGCGCGCGCGGGTGTTCAGGCGTCGGCGCAGTGCGTGCGGGATGATGCGCAGGGCGCGCCGCAGGCTCAGCGGCAGGTCTTGCGGATGCCTTCGAAATCGCGCACCACAGAGCCACCCTCGGGGAAGGCGGTCTCGATCTGCACCGCGAGTTCCGCCAGCTGCTCGCGCGGTGTGGGCTCGCGCGGCGGGGTGCCCTGCAGCGTGCCCGATCCGGACAGGTCGTCCGCGGCGGCGCCCGCGCCGAATCCCGCTTCGGTCGCCGCGGACACCGCGTCCTCCAGGTCGGCTTCGGTCGGCGGCGTGCCGGAGTGCTGCGGGTGGAGGCAACGCCAGGCCGCGGCACGCGCCGCGGCGATCCACGCGATCTTGCGCAGCTCCGGGTCGGTGGGCGGCAGGGTGGACAGCGCATCCAGCCGCGCCAGGGCGTTGTCCACGCGCGCATTGCGGTCGGCGCGCTCGTCCTCGCCGGCCGGGCGGGTGTCGTCGATATGCGCCAGCAGATGCCGGACCAGCGCGAGTTCGGCGCGGCGGGTGTTGGGGTGGGTCAGGCCATAACCGTCGCGGGCGCGCTGCAGCGCCTGCTCCAGCTCCGCGCCGGCCGCTTCGCGCCGGCCGAGGGCGTCCAGCACCTCGCCGTGCAGCCGCGCATGCATCGCCAGGCTCTTGTGCCGCTCGCCGCCGTGGGCGATGCGCAGCGCATGCACCCGCTTGAGCAGCGGCAGCGCCTCGGCCGATCGCCCGCTCTCGTGCAGCACCATCGCCTTGTTGAACAGCACGCCGGCCAGCAGCGGGTTCTGCGGCTGTTTCTCCAGCACCGCCAGCGCGCGGTCGAGGTGGCGCAGCGCGGTCTGGGTCTGTCCGCGTTCCCAGGCGATGATGCCCAGGCTGTTGTCGTCGCGGGCCACATCGGCATGCTGGCTGCCCAGCCGCGCCTGCAGCCAGCGCCGGCTGGCGATGAAGGCCTCCTCCGCTTCGCGATAGCGCCCCAGGTCGACGTGGATCGCCGCCAGTTCGCGGGTCACGTCGATGGTGTCGGGGTGACGCGGGCCGTGCAGGTCGAGCGCGAGGGTGAGCGCGTCGTGGCAGTCGCGCTCGGCGATGCCCAGCTCGCCGCCGGCGCGCTCCATCGCGCACAGATTGCGGCGCAGGCCGATCGCCAGCGGATGGCGATTGCCCACGCTCGCTTCCAGCTGCGCCAGCGCATTGCGATAACCGCGCAGCGCCGCCTGCGGATTGCCGGCGTCGCGCTCCAGCGCGGCCAGATCGCCCAGATTTTCCACCGTGCCGGCGACGTCCTCCAGGGTGTTGCGGCGGATCGCGATCGAGCGCTGGAACAGCAGGCGCGCGGTGTCCAGCTTGCCCACCGCGTGCTGACAGCGCCCGAACTCGGAGTGGAAATCGGCCGCCTGTGCCGGCAGCTGGCGCTGCAGGCCGCGGGCCAGGGTCTCCTGTGTGCGCATCCGCGTCACGCACTCGCCCGGGCGGCCGAGCAGGCGCAGCGTGCGCCCGCTGTCGGAGGCCGCGGACAGGCGCAGGCCTTCGGGTGCATCGGGCAGAGACTTGAGCAGCGCCTGCTGGCGCTGCAGCAGGCGCAGCGCTTCCGGGTAATCGCCCAGCCCCAGGCGCAGGCGGGCGATCACCCCGAACAACTCGGCCTGGGCCAGCGGCTGGTTGCCCAGATCGCGCTCGGCGTTGGCCTCGCCATCCACCAGCAGCTGGCGCACGTCCAGCGGGCCGGGGCCGGCGCGACCGCCCGCCTGCTCGAACAGGCCGGCGATGAAGTCCTGCAGCGCCTGCGCGCGGGTGGCTTCGCGCACCGCCTGCTGCCCCTGCCAGGTCACCAGCACCAAGGCCGCGGTCAGCACGCCGACGAACAGCCCGGCGGTCGCCAGGCTCCAGCGGTTGCGCTGCAGGAACTTGTGCGTGCGGTAGGTCAGGCTCTGCGGCCGCGCCAGCACCGGCTTGCCTTCGAGATGACGCAGCAGGTCCTGCGCCAGCGCCTCGACCGAGGCGTAGCGATGCTCCGGGCGCTTGGACAGCGCCTTGAGCACGATGTTGTCCAGATCGCCGGAGATGAGCTTGGCGCGCCTACGCAGCGCGGGCGTGCGCGAGGGGTCGCTGTCGGCCTCGCGCAGCAGGCTCTGCGACGGCCGCAGCGGGTCGGTCAGCAGGATCGCCTCCTCCCACGCCGCATCGCTTTGCCGGGTGAGCTTGTACGGCTTGGTCTCGGCCAGCAGCTCGTACAGCACCACGCCCAGCGAATACACGTCGGTCATGGTGGTGACCGGCTCGCCGCGGATCTGCTCGGGCGCGGCGTAGTGCAGGGTGAAGGCGCGGACTTCGGTGCGGGTGTGGTCGCGGCCGGGTTCCGGGCTGTCCAGCAGCTTGGCGATGCCGAAGTCCAGCAGCCGCACCTCGTCCAGTGCGGTCACCAGGATGTTGGACGGTTTGAGGTCGCGGTGGACGATGAGGTTGGCGTGCGCATGGCTCACCGCCTCGCACACCTGCAGAAAGAGCCGCAGACGGGATTCGACCGAGAGATCGCGGCTGCGGCACCAGTCGGTGATCGGCTCGCCCTCGACGTATTCCAGCGCCAGATACGGCTGGTTCTGCACGCCCTGGCCGTCGCCGCCGATGCCCGCGTCCAGTAGCCTGGCGATGTGCGGATGACCCAGCCGCGCCAGGATCTGCCGCTCGCGGGTGAAGCGCTGGCGCAGGTTGGGGTCGGCCAGGCCCGGGCGCAGCAGTTTCAGCGCCACCCGGCGCTGGTACAGGCCATCGGCGCGGCGCGCCAGCCACACCTGGCCCATGCCGCCCTCGCCCAGCATCCGCTCCAGGCGGTAGGGGCCGATCAGCGATTCGGCCTTGGCGCTGGGCGGTGGTGCGATCAGCGGCTCGGCGAGGAAGTCGGTGTTGTCTTCCTCCAGCGCCAGCAGCTGTTCGAGCTCGGCGGTCAACGCCGGATCCTCCGCGCGCAGCTCCGCCAGGCGCGCGGCGCGCGCCTCGGGTTCGAGGTCGATCAGCGCATCGAGCAGCGGCGACAGGCGCTGCCAGCGTTCGGCGTCCATCGTTCCGGTGCGGGTCCGGTCAGCGGTTCAGGAGAGGGTGGAGCACGCGGTCATCCTCGCACGCGCGCGCCGCGGGCGCGAGGCGTGCGCAGCGCAGTCACTGGCGATCGGTTTCGCCCAGCGAGGCCAGCAGGAACATCCGCGCCTTCTGCCAGTCGCGGCGGATGCTGCGTTCCGAGCGCTTCAGCAGGTCGGCGATCTCCTGCTCGGACAGGCCGCCGAAATAGCGCAGCTCCACCACCTGGGCGAGCTTGGCGTCGACATCGGCCAGCTTGCTCAGCGCGGTGTCCAGCGCCAGCATGTCCTCGTCCAGGCGCAGGCCGCCTTCCACGTCGTCCGGCAGCTCGGTCACCCGGTGCAGGTCGCCGCCGCGCTTCTGCGCCATGCGCTGGCGCGCGTAGTCCACCACCACGCTGCGCATGGCCGAGGCGGCATAGGCGAAAAAGTGCGCGCGGTCGTCGAACTGCACCTCACGCCGGCCGATGAGCTTGAGATAGGCCTCGTGCACCAGCGCCGTGGCGTCCAGGGTCTGCCCGTACTGCCCGGCCAGCTGGCGCCGCGCCATCGCGTGCAGCTCGTTGTAGAGCGTGCCCAGCACCCGGTCGAGCGCCCCCCGGTCTCCGCCGCGTGCGGCATCCAGCCACTGAGTGATTTCGGGGCCGGATTCGGGAATGTCTTCGGCACCGGTGTCGTCGACGGGTTCGGTCATGGCGATGGGGGAATGGGTCGCGCCGGGAACAAGCGGGGACTATACCCCAGCCCGGCTACCGCCGGTCACCGGTGGGCGTCCTGCAACCGGTTGCCGGCAGGCTCGGGTGCGCGCCAGGCGCATGCCCCCGCGCACCCGCCTACACGGCGCGGCTCAACGCTGGCAGTGGCCGCACCACACCGTCGCACGCTGCGCCAGCATCGCCTGCTTCAGCGGCCGGCCACAGGTGGGGCAGGGTTCGCCGCCGCGGCCGTAGGCCGACAGTTCCTGCTCGAAATACCCCGGCGCGCCGTCCGGGCTGAGGAAATCACGCAATGTCGTACCGCCGCGCTCGATCGCGTAGGCCAGGATGCGGCGGATCTCCTCGGCGATGCGCGCATAGCGCTCGCGCGAGACCTTGCCGGCCTCGCGCAGCGGCGACACCCCGGCCGCGAACAGCGCCTCCGCGGCGTAGATGTTGCCCACGCCCACCACCACCTTCTGGTCCATCAGGAACGCCTTCACCGCCACACTGCGCCCGCGGCTGCGCTCGAACAGATAATCGCCGGTGAAGAGCGCTTCCAGCGGCTCCGGGCCCAGCCCGCGCAGCAGCGCATGCGTGGTGCCCGGCGGCTGCCACAGCAGACAGCCGAAACGGCGCGGGTCGTTGAAGCGCAGCACCTGCGGCGCGGAATGCGCCGCCGACTTTCCTGCCGCCTTCGCGGCCGGTCCTGGCGCTGGCTTCGACGCCGTGCCGCCGGGCACACGCGGTGCCGGGCCCAGCAGCAGATCGACATGGTCGTGCGCCCGTACCGGCGTGTCCGCCGCCAACACCCGCATGCTGCCGGACATGCCCAGATGCCAGATCGCCGTGCCCACCTCGGTGTCCATCAACAGATATTTCGCCCGCCGCCGCACCGCGCGGATGGTGCTGGTCGGCAACAGGTCCTCGACCTCGCGCGGGATCGGCCAGCGCAGGTCCGGCCGGCGCAGGGTCACGCCGTCGATCCGACGGCCTTCCAGATGCGGCGCCAGACCGCGGCGGGTGGTTTCGACTTCGGGGAGTTCGGGCATGGCATCAGGGTAATGCCTGCGCGGCCCCGGGCCTACACTGCGCACCCCTCGTCAGGGCGATGCGTCTTCGCTCGGCGTGTCGTAGGGCCCGTAGCAGAACTCCTCGATGCCTGTCGCGATCTGCGGGCAGTTCTGGTCGGCCGCCAGCCCGTGCCGGGCGCAGAATGTCTGCCGCCAGGCGATCAACTCGCCTACCCGCCCCAGGGTGCTGTCCGCCTTCATCTCCGGGCAGATGCCGGCATCCAGCTCTGCGGTCTGCAGGCAGCCGTCCAGCCACAGCCGCGCCGACAGCGCCGAAATCGGCCCGGTGTCGCGCTTGTAGTCCGCCATCACCTGCGCCACGCAGCCGGCGCTGTCCAACTCCGCGCCCGCGGCCTGCCCGGCCTCCACCCGGCCCTTGCCCTGCTCCAGCCAGCCATCGGCATGGCGCATGACATACCACGCGGCCAGCGCGGCGCCGATCACCACCAGCACGGCGAGGATGGCGAACACGATGAGGATGATCCTGGTGCTGCGTTGCATGCGGACTCCTGGGCAAGAAACAGGCGGGGTTCGCTCCGCTCACCGCCACCCTGTCGGGCTCACACCCACCAATACCGCACGATATGGAAAAAGATCGGCGCGGCGAAGACTACGGAGTCGAGGCGGTCGAGCACGCCGCCGTGGCCTTCGATCATGTGGCCCCAGTCCTTCACGCCCCGGTCGCGTTTGATCGCGGACATCACCAGGCCGCCGAAGAAGCCCATCAGGCAGATCACGAAGGCGATCGCGGCGGCTTCGCCCGGGGTGAAGGGGGTGAGGCCGTGAATCAGTGCGCCCAGCGCCGTGGCGCTGGCGACGCCACCGATCAGGCCTTCCCAGGTTTTCGACGGCGACAGCGAGGGCGCCACCTTGTGTCTGCCGAGCAACTTCCCCCAGATGTACTGCAGCACGTCGCTGCCCTGCACCACGATCACCAGGAAGGCGATGAGCTGCAGGTGGCGGCCTTCGAAGCCGGGGATTTCCAGGGTCATCAGCGCCGGCACGTGCGAGAGGCAGAATACGCAGATCATCAGCCCCCACTGCACCTTGGCCGCGCGTTCGAGGAAACGCGTGGTGTCGGCGCCGAAGGCGGCGAAGATCGGCAGCAGCAGGAAGGCGTAGACGGGGATGAAGATCGAATACAGCCCGTACCAGTCGATCCAGATCAGCCAGTACTGCACCGGCAGGGCGACGAAGAAACTCATCGTCAGCACCAGATGGTCGCCGCGCCGGGTGTAGCAGAGGGTGATGAATTCGCGCAGGGCGAAGAACGACAGCAGCGTGAACAGCAGCACCACGCCGGCCTTGCCGAACCAGAAGGCCACCGCCAGCACCGCCACCATCCACCACCAGGCGCGGATGCGGCTGTTGAGGTTGTCGATGACCGCGTGCGGGCCGTCGAAGGCGTAGCGCAGTTTCAGGCCCCAGCCGACCAGCGTGGCCAGCACCAGCACGATGCCGGTGCCGAGGAACACGGCGCCTGCGCCGGAGGTGGGCGAGAGGCTCGCGAAGGTCGCGCTCATCGGTGTTCGGCCTGTGCGGTGCTGGAGGGATCGGGAGTGGCGGGTGCGGGCGCATCGGCGGCGGCCGATACCGCGACGGGGTCATCCTCGTCCGCCGGGCGCAGCGCCAGCAGCGCGTCGCGGGCGCGCGTGAGGAAGGCGGCCTTGTCTTCGCCTTCCACAGGCTCCAGCGGCGGGCCGAAGTGCACCGTGCACAGCAGCGGGATGGGGATCAGCTGGCCCTTCGGCATCACCCGGGCGAGGTTGTGGATCCACACCGGCACCAGCTCGGCGCGCGGCTGCCTGCGGTGCAGGTGGAACAGGCCGCTCTTGAACGGCAGCAGCACCGCATCGGTGGTGTTGCGCGTGCCTTCGGGGAACAGGATCAGCGAATCGCCGTCGGCGAGGGCGTCGGCCATCTGTTCGATCGGGTCCGGGCCGTCCTCACGGCGTTCGCGCTCGATCAGCACCGCGCGGAACACCTTGCCGCCGACATAGCGGCGCAGCGCGCTCTTGTTCCAGTAGTCGGCGCCGGCCACCGGCCGTACCTGACGCCGCAGCCAGGGCGGCAGCGAGGCCCAGAGCAGCACGAAATCGCCGTGGCTGGCGTGGTTGGCGTAATAGATGCGCAGCGAGGCGTTGCTGCGGCAGCGCCAGTAAGCGCGCGCGCCGGTCAGCAGGCGCACGAAGCCGATGATGACCGCAGCGACCAGTCGTTCCAGCACGGTGCCTCTCCCCGGGTCGCAGCCCGCGATGTTGCGGGCCGTGGATGCCGCCCCCGGGGTACTCACACGCCCGGCAGCAGTGCGGACAAGCATAGCAAGGCCTGCAGGCCGACGACCGCGGCGTGGCGCCTCCACAGGCGCAGGGTGCCGGCGATGCGCGCATCGAGCGGACGCGGTGTGCCGGAGGGCGCGGCGCGCCACGGCGACAGCGCATCGTCCAGCGCATGCAGCGAGGCGATGCGGCCGTCGGCGAGTTCGGCGAACAGGCCGCGGTCGAAGCGCAGGCGCAGCGCCAGCACGCGCTCGGGCAGGGCCAGCACCAGCGTCGACCAGGCCGTCCACTGCGTCCAGCCGTCCGCGGGTGGATCCAGCAGCCGCCAGAGTGCCGCCGCCGCGGCCAGCAGTGCCAGCCATTCCAGCGCCTGCGCTGCGTGCAACCAGCGCCCGGTGGCGGCGCATCGGGCGCGGGAGGCGGGGTCGAGCGGGGCTGCGTCGAGCGGCACCGCATCGCGCCGCTCGGCGTCGCGCTGCCCCTCATCGCGCGGTGCCGTCCCGGGCGATGCGGATGGCGGTGCGGCGTCTGGCGTGCGGTGAGTCGGCATCGCGCTCAGGCCGTGTGCGCCAGCGGTTCGGCCAGCAGCGCGGTCAGGGCGGCGCGATGGCCGGCATGCAACACCAGCTGCGGCCGATGTGTGCGCAGTGCGGCGATGGCATCGTCGATGTCGGCATGGTGGCCACTGCGCAGCAGCCAGGCCGCCACGCTCGCGGCGCTGCGCGAATAGCCCAGCGCGCAGCAGACCAGCACCGGCGCGTCGCCCGGATGCGCGGCGAGTGCGGTGTCGATCGCATCCGCGGCCGCGCGCAGCTGTGCGGGCGTGGGCGGCACCAGGTCGAGCATCGGCACGCAGTACACCGCCAGCGGAGGCGTCTGCGGCGAGGGCAGCTCCGCGCTCACATCGACCAGTGCGGCAAGGCCTTGCCTCCGCGCCTCGGCGGCATCGGGCTGCCGTCCCAGCCACACCCGCCCGTTGACCCGCACCGCGGGCGCCTGCCCGCGCGTCCAGGCCCAGGCGTTCAGGCGTGCGGCCAGCAGGTAGGGCGCCAGCAGCCAGCGCGCGGCGGGCGACATCGCACCCGCCGTCGATTTCTGGAACCCCGACGGCCCGACGCGCAGGTAGTTCGTGGCCACCAGGCCCAGCGCCACGCCCGGCCAGCACAGCCAGAGCGCGGAGGCGCCGAGCCAGCGCATGGCGTCGCCCGTGGCGTTGGCCCAGCACCACGCACCCATGCCCGCCAGCGCGAAGCACGCCATGCCGCCCAGCGCATAGCGCGCACCCAGCCGCAGGCGGACGCCGCGCTGCGCAGCGTGTGCGCCCGCCTGCAGGCCCGCCCGTGCGGCACGCAGCGGACCGCCGCCCTCCAGGGGCCACAGCCACACGCACAGCCAGCCGAGCAGCGCGCCGGTCGGGATGTCGATGAAGTGGTGTTGATACGTGGTCAGCACCGAGACCACGATCGCCAGCGCCCACAGATGCAGCAGCCAGTGCCACCGCCGCGCGAGCACGCCGCGGTAGAGATCCCAGAGGATCGCCACCAGCGCGATGTGCAGCGACGGCGCCTGGTTGAACGGCTTGTCGAACCCGCGCAGCGCCGCGAACAGCCAGCCGGCCGCACCCTCGGCTTCGGGCTGGCCGAAGCGGAAGGCCAGCGGGAACAGCAGGAAACAGGTCACCGCGACGACCTGCGCGCTCAGCAGGCGCAGGCCATGCGCATGCACTTCGCTGCGGCTGCGGCACAGGAACGGCGACAGGCCGTAGAAGACGTTGATCGACCAGTACGGAAAGATGGTCCAGGCCAGAAACGGCAGGCCGTGTTCCCAGTCGAACACCACCGACGGCACGTCGGCGCGCTGCGCTGCGAGATGATTCGCGACGCCGTAGCTCAGGTAGAAGAACGGCGCGAGGAACGCCAGCCACAGCGCGGCCTGTTTCCAGGGGCGCTGTGTGGTGCGCGCGAGGGCAGCGGCATCCGATCTCATGCGTCGGCACAGCCCTGCGCTGCGCGCACGCCAGCGCGGGTCGCCGGTGCGCGCACAGCGGAAGGCGAACAGGGCCCTTGCCGCCGCCTCATCCCTCGCGCACCGCCAGCGACACGGTGAAGATGCCCCAGGGGTCGATGCGCTGACGCAGCTTGCGGAAGCCGGCGGCCTCCACCAACTGGTCCATTTCCGCCTGGGTACGTCGACGCATCACCCACGCCTGGCCCTGGCGATGGCTGGTGAGCGCGCGGGCGATGAGTTCCAGCTGCGGGTGCCAGGGTTGGCCGGTGTAGACCAGACAGCCGCCGCGCGGCATCGCGGCCGCGATGCCTTCCAGCGAGCGCGCCACCATCGCGTTGTCACCGAACAGCTCGTACAGCCCCGACACCACGGTCACCGTCGGCGCGGGAGAGACCGCCGCCAGGTCGTCGCGGTCGAAGGCATCGGCGCGCACGAACCGTGCGACGTCCTGCAGCTTGCGTTCGGCGATCAGCGCCGCACCGTCGCGCACGTTGATCTCGCTGTAGTCGCGCAGCAGGATCGATTCGGGCTGCGCGTCGCTGCCCGCGATCGCGTCCAGCACATAGCGCCCATGCCCGGCGGCGATGTCCATCACCCGCAGCGGCAGGCCCTGCGCCCGCACGCGGGCGAAGGCTTCGGCCAGCAGCGCTTCCACGTGCGTCTTGCGCACGCGGATGCCGCGCCAGCCGATGGAGTCCAGATAGGTGCGGTCGATGGCGGTGCCGACCAGCGGCACGCCCTGCGCCCGATTCCGATACACGTAATCGAGCGTGCTGCCGGAGTCGAAGCCGGTGTCGTGGCCCAGGCGGATGCCGCGCGACAACAGGCCGCCGAACTTGAGCGACGCGCGGGTGAGCGCCCAGTACGCACCGCGCGGCGTGTACCAGGGCAGCGACCGTGCCAGCGCCTGCGCTTCGTCGAAGGTGTGGCCGCGGGTGTCAGCGTCGCGCAGGGCGATGCGCTGCGGCGGGTCGTCGAACAGCCCGCGCACGAAGCCGCGGATGCGGTCGGTGGCCTGCGCGCGGTCGCGTTCGCCGAGCGTGTCGTGGAAGAACCCGTCGAGGACGTGCTTCTCCTTGCGCGGATGCGACAGGCGCTCGAAGAAGCGGTGCTGCGGCGCGTGATGGACCACCCAGTCGCTGCCGGAGATCAGCAGCTGCACCGGCAGGGTGATCGCCGCGGCATCGCTCACCACGCGCTCGGCCGCGTCGTACAGGCCCAGCAGGATGCGCACCGAGATCGGCCGGGTGATCAGCGGGTCGGTGGCGTAGCTGGCGATGCGCTCGGGGTCGTGGGTGAGGAACTTCGCCTTGACGTAGCTGTTGACGAAGAAATTGCCGCGCAGCTTGTGCATGAGCGCGAGGCCGGGCCGCGCGAACGGCACATACAGTTTGACCTTGAAGGCCGGCGAGGCCAGCACCAGGCCGCGGATCTTCGGCGCATAGTCGTGCGCCCAGGTGGAGGCGATCACCGCGCCCACGCTCTGCGCCACCACCACCACATCACCGACGGCGATGCCGTGCTGCGCGGTCACGTGATCGACGAAGGCCTGCAGATCGGCGACCGAATGCGCGAAGCTCGGGCTGTCGCCGCGTTCGCCCGGCGAACGGCCGTGGCCGCGCATGTCGTAGGCGAACACCGCGAAATCGGGCAGGCCGAGTTCGTCGGCCAGATGCGCCATGCGCCCGGAGTGTTCGTGGCCGCGATGCACCAGGATCAGCGCACCGGTGGGGCGCCGTCCGTCCGCGGCGCCGACGGCGGGCCAGTAGCGGTAGAACAGGGTCACGCCATCGTGGCTGGGGAAGGTGGAGTCGAGCGCGGCCTGGCGGGTGTCGGTCATTGCGGAGTCCGTGTGCAGAAAAAGGGCGATGCCGCAGGTCGCGACATCGTCAGCCAATACGACGCACACGCACGGGCGCGGACGCGTTGCGCGCGCATGCGTGCGGAGTCGCGTCTCGCGCTACCGCGCGTCCGCGCCCGCGCTGCCCTGTGCGGCCTCGCGCAGGCCCGCGCGCACGCGGCGCACGATGGTCCAGGCAATCAGCGCGCACAGCACGGGAAACACCCAGGCGGCCCAATCGGGCAGTGCGCCGGCCAGGCCGATCCACAGCGCCAGCGCGCCGAGCACGAAGGCGCGGTCGCTCTTGCCCATCGGCCCGTCGTAGCGCCGCGTGCCGCCGACGGTCGGACCCAGTGCGCCGGCGAATTCGCTCAGGCCGGCCAGCACCGCGAACGCCGCCACCCACACCGGCGCGAACGGCAGCATGCCGGCCACACCCGCTGCCACGCTGGCGAAGGGCAGGGCCAGTGCGGCGTCGGCGATGACGTCGGTCAGTTCGTTCAGATACGCGCCCAGCTTGGACTGCTGGCCGAATTCGCGCGCCAGCATGCCGTCCACCGCGTTCAGCGCCATGCGCAGGAACAGCCACAGCGGCAGCAGCAGGAAAGCGACGGGCGCCAGCGCGTCCAGATACAGCCAGAGACCCAATGCGAGCGAAACGGCGCACGCGAAGACCGTGACCTGGTTCGCAGTGACGCCCAGGCCATGCAGTGCACGCACAGCGGGCCGCAGGAGGGCCTGGAAGCGGGGTTTCAGCGCGTAGATGCTCATCCGGGCATCATTCCACAGCGCACCGCGCGTCGGCCATACGCCGGCGCAGGGATGGCAATCGTCATCGTGCGCCTCCATGATGGGGATTCGTCCACCATTCCATGGCGCTTCACATGCTTCCCGCGATTCCCGAATCCGTGCTCGACTTCCTCGTTGGCGGCGCTCTGCAGCCGGGCTGGGGCGGGCTTGCGATCTACTTCCTGATCGCCACCCAGCTCACCATCTTCTCGGTGACCCTCTATCTGCACCGCTGTGCGGCGCATCGCGGTGTGGATTTCCACCCGGTCGTGGCGCACTTCTTCCGCTTCTGGACCTGGATCACCACCTCGATGATCACCAAGGAGTGGGCGGCGATCCATCGCAAGCACCACGCCAAGTGCGAGACCGAGGACGACCCGCACAGCCCGATGGTCAAGGGCATCGGCAACGTGTTCTGGCGCGGTGCCGAACTCTATCGCGAAGCGCGCCGCGACCGCGCCTCCATCGAACAGTACGGCAAGGGCCTGCCCGACGACTGGATCGAGCGCAAGGTCTACACCCCGCACGCGACGCTCGGCCCGACGCTCCTGCTGTTCCTGATGTTCGGCCTGTTCGGCGCCAAGGGCGTGGCGGTGTGGGCGCTGCAGATGTGCTGGATCCCGTTCTGGGCCGCGGGCGTGGTCAATGGCCTGGGCCACTGGTGGGGCTACCGCAATTTCGAGACCACCGACACCGCGACCAATCTCAGCCCCTGGGGTGTGTGGATCGGCGGCGAGGAGCTGCACAACAACCACCACGCGTTCCCGAGCTCGGCCAAGTTCGCGCTGCGCAAGTGGGAGTTCGACATCGGCTGGGCGGCGATCCGCGGCCTGCAGATGCTGGGCCTGGCCAAGGTGCTGCGCGTCGCGCCGCAGTTGGACGTGCGCCCGAATATCCCGATGCCGGACACCGACACGCTCAAGGCGCTGCTGGCCCTGCGCTTCCAGGCGATGACCGACTACCAGCGCAAGGTGCTGATGCCCGCGCTGCGCGAGGAAGCCCGTCAGGCCGGTGCCAAGCTGCGCGCATTGCTGCCGCGCCAGCTGCGCAAGGGCATCGTCGACGACGGCCGCTGGCTCAAGCCCGAGGCCCGCGCCCAGCTGCAGGCCTGGGTGGACGAGCGCCCGCGCATCCGCACCCTGATCGAACACCGTGCGCGTCTGGCCGCAGTGTTGGAAGCGCGCAGCCAGAGCGCCAGCGACACCCTGCAGGCCCTGCAGCAGTGGTGCCGCGAGGCCGAGGACAGCGGCATCCAGGCCCTGCGCGATTTCTCCGAACGGATGAAGGGTTACGCGCTGCAGCCGGCGCGGTTCTGATTTCCCGCCAGTTTCGCGCTCCAACGAAAATCCCCCGCCACGCTGTGCGTCGCGGGGGATTTTTTTGGCCCGATGTCTGCGGAACAGCGACAGAGGCGTGCCGGCCGCAAACCGTGAGGGCGTCAGATCTCGGTATGCGTGGTCACGTCCGCGGCGGCAGGCTGCGCGTCCGCGATGGCGATCGACGTGGCTTCGATCCGGTACTCCTCCGTCTGTACCGCACCTTCACGTCCGGCGTCCTCAGCGAAGTGCGCGGCCTGCTTGTCGCTGAGTTCGATCCGCGACAGCGTGCCGTAGACCACAGCAGCGCCGCTGGCGTCCTTCGGCACGGCGAAGCCGTGGTCCTTGGCCATCACCCGGGCCACCTTGCCGCCGGATTCCAGCATCACCCAGCAGCCCTTCTTCTGGCAGACCTCGACGATCCGCCCGCTGAATTTGCCCGGCGCGTCGTCGTGGGCGTCCACGGCAGCGACTGCGGTGGCGATGTCGACCGCCTCGCCCTTCGGCATCGGCGTGCCGTAGTCGGCGGCGAGGGCGGGGGTACTCAGGCTCAGGGCCAGAACGGCTGACAGCAGTCCCTTTTTCATGATCGATGATCTCCGTGGTGGCGGGCCGCGCAGAATGGGCCGCGGCGGTGTGGATGCAGGCCCGTCAGCGTACACCAGCGCAAGACATCGATCGGAAGCACCCGGTAGGAGCGGCTTCAGCCGCGACCAGGCCTGCGCAAACGCATCGGCGGAACCGTTGCCATCGCGGGTGCGGGCCTGCGCAGGCTCGCGCCTGAAGACGCTCCTGCGAGGGTCGACGCGCCGGCAACGCCCGGCTCAGAACCCGTAGCGCAGGAACCCGCCGTCCACCGCGATGCATTCGCCGGTCACATAACTCGATGCCGGCAGGCACAGGAAGGCCACGGCCGAGGCCACTTCCTCCGGTTCGCCGATCCGGCCCATCGGCGTGCGCAGCAGCACGTCGTCCAGATAGTCCGGGTCGGCCAGCTTGCCGGAGGTGCGCCGGGTGCGGATGTACCAGGGCGCGACGCAGTTCACGCGGATGCCGTCCTCGGCCCATTCGCAGGCCAGGTTGCGAGTCATCTGGTGCAGGGCCGCCTTGCTCATGCCGTAGGGCGCACCGCTGCGCACGTGGGTGATGCCGGAGACGCTGCCGACATTGACGATGGCCGAGGCCGCGTGGCGGGTCAGCAGCGGATGCGCATGGCGGCACAGCTCGAACGCGCTGAACAGGTTGGTCTCGAAGATGCCGCGCCACTCGTCCTCGCCGTAGTCGGTCGCGGCCCGGGTGATGTTGCCGCCGGCGTTGTTGATCAGGAGATTCAGGCCGTCGCCGCTGTCCTCGACGCGGTCGAGCAGCGCGCGGCGCTGGTCCTCGTCGCTCACGTCCGCGACCCAGGTGTGCAGGTCCGCGTCGGGGAAGTCCTCCTCGCACTCCGCACGCAGCGTGTCGAGGCCGTCGGCATCGCGCGCGCAGGCCAGCACCTCCGCGCCCAGGCCCAGCAGCTCGCGCACGATCGCGCGGCCGATGCCGGCGCTGCCGCCGGTGACCAGGGCACGCTGTCGATCCAGACGCCAGCGGTGGGGATCCATGGTGATGCTCCGGATGCGAAGGACGAAGGGCGTAGGATAAGGCCGGTCGCTCGTTCATCGTGGAGGTCAACCATGCCCGCTTTATCGACTGCCCCGGCCCGCGCTCTTTCGACGCCGCTCGTCTCGCCCCGCGGCATCGCGGCCGCGGTGGTGGTGGCCCTGCTGGTGTGCGCGGGCTGCTCCCGCCCGCAGCCGGCCGAGACCGATCCGCCGCCGGAGCCACGCACCGCGCAGCAGGCCACCGAACTGCGCGATGCCATCCAGCAGCCGCTGGATCAGGCCAAGGCCGTGAAGCAGGCGACCGAAGACGCCGGCCAGGCCCAGCGCGCGGCCATCGACACGGCTATCGGCGGCTGATCCCTCCTGCCGGCGCGATCGTTCGCGTCGAACCGCCGGCTCCACGACGGCAGGGCCGCGGTGGCGGCCCTGCCCCGGTCCGGATGCAGGCTCAACGCCGCGGAGGCGGCGCCTTGGCTGTGCGCGGCCAGGCCGCGATGAACGCCCACAGCCCGCCGATGCCGGCGATCCAGGTGGCCGCGGGCACGCCGAGGAAACGCGGGCCGCCGGCCTCCATCGCGTACAGCACCGCGGCCACGATCCACAGCCCGGTGCCGAGGATCGCCGAGACGATGCGCCGCTGCATCGCGTTCATGGTGCCGGTGAGCTCTGTGAGGTCGTGCGAGCGCATCGCCAGCTCGTGTCGGCCGGTGGTCTGCTGGGTCAGCCAGGCATGCACCAGCTGCGGCATGTCGGGCGCGCGGGTCACCAGCTCCGGCAGGCGCTTGCGGAATTCCCGCGCCAGCCGTTCGGGGCTGTAGCGCTCGATCAGGATCTTCTCCAGCACCGGCTTGGCGACGGCCCAGATGTCCAGCTTGGGGTCCAGCAGCCGGCCCACGCCCTCGATATTGAGCAGGGTCTTCTGCAGCAGGATGAGCTGCGGCTGCAGGGTGAGTTCGTACTTCTGCGCGGTGCGGAACAGCTTCACCAGCACTTCGGCCAGCGAGATCTCGCTCAGCGGGCGGGTGAAGTAGGGCTCGCACACCGCGCGCGCGGCGGCTTCCAGCTCGTCGACGCGGGTATGCGCCGGCATCCAGCCCGCCTCGATGTGCAGTTCGGCGATGCGGCGGTAGTCGCGGTTGAAGATCGCCATGAAATTCTCGGCGAGGTAGTACTGGTCCTCGCGCGAGAGCTGGCCGACGATGCCGTAGTCGATGGCGATGAAGCGCGGGTTCTTCGCGCGCGCCGGGTCGCTGTCCACCCAGATGTTGCCGGCGTGCGCATCGGCGTGGAAGAAGTTGTCGCGGAACACCTGGGTGTAGAACACGCGCACACCCTTGGCCGCCAATGCGCTGCGGTCGATGCCGGCCGCGTCCAGCGCGGCCACGTCGTCGCTGGGGATGCCGTACACGCGCTCGAGGGTGAGCACGCGCTCGGCGGTGTGGCTCCAGATCACCTCGGGCACGTACAGGTCGGGCGAGTCCTTCCAGAAGCGGCGGATCACCGACGCATTCGCGCCTTCGCGCTGCAGGTCGAGCTCTGCGGCCAGCGTGGTTTCCACCTCGCGCACGACTTCCAGCGGGCGGATCTTGTCGGCGCGCGGGTGGGTGCGTTCGATCAGCAGGGCAAGATTGGTCAGCAGCGTGATGTCGCCGTCGATCTGGCGTTCGATGTCGGGCCGCAGCACCTTCACCACCACCTCGCGCCCGCCCGGCAGGCGCGCGGGATGCACCTGCGCGATCGAGGCCGAGGCCAGCGGCGTGGTGTCGAAATGCTCGAACGCGTCGCGGATGTCGAGACCGAGCGAGTCCTCCACGATCCGGCGCGCGGTCTCGCCGTCGAACGGCGCCACCCGATCCTGCAGCAGCGCCAGCTCCTCGGCGATGTCCGGAGGCATCAGGTCGCGGCGGGTGGACAGGATCTGCCCGAACTTCACGAAGATCGGGCCCAGTTCCTGCAGCACCATGCGCAGGCGAGCGCCGCGCGAGAGCTTCGCGACTTCGGGCGAGGCGCTCGGCACGAACGGCCGGGCCAGCTTGAGCCAGCGCTCGGCCGGCGTGCCGTCGAGCAGCGCATCCAGCCGGTAGCGCAGCAGTACCCGGCCGATCCGTGCGGCGCGCAGGACGGCGCTCATGCGCCGGCTCCGGCGCTGCCGGCGTCGCGCGTGCCTGCATCACGCGGGCCGGCGTTGTCGGGCGCGACCGCGTCGACGCGGCGGCGCATGCGCGCGATGCGTGCGGCCAGGCGTTCGGCGTCGTCGCGCAGCGTGTCCACGTCGTCGAGGAAGGCGTCGAGTTCGGCGCGCGGCACCACGTCGCGCGACTCTTCGGTCACGTACTCGGCCGCGCTGCCGGCGACGCTGCGCGCACCGGCGCGCGCGCCGCGCAGGGCGGCGGCGACGCCGTTGGCGATCTGCACGCCCAGCACCTCGCCGAAGACATCGGCGAAGGGCTTCTGCCAGTCGGGGTCGAAGCGTTCGGCCATGCGCTGCAGGCGCCGGGCGAGTTCGGCATCGCCCTCGATCCGCAGCTGGCCGATGGGTGCGGCGTCCTCCTCCTGCGGCGCGCCCAGCAGCCGCGGCAGCACGGTGCGCAGGCCGAAGCCGAGCAGGCTGCCGGCGCTGCTGCGCACGCCGAGGTCGGGCGCGTGTTCCGGATCGACCGGGCCGACGCGCAGCGCGTCGCCCTCCACCCGCAGCTGCAGCGCGAGCGGCGGCGCGTCCATGCCGCCGCCCGCCTGCGCCGATCCGTCCAGGCGCAGCGCGACGGTGCGGCCGTCCAGCGGACGCAGCGCCTCGCGGGTGTCGGGGTCGAGCGACAGCGCGCGGTTGAGTGCGGCTTCCAGCGCGCGGCCGGCGAGGGGTTTCCAGTCGAAGGGCGAGGTCATCGGCGCATTCTAGCCGTGCCCTCCCGACCAGACGGCGACGGCGGCGTGCGGGGGCGTCGCCGGGACGCCGCGGCATTCAGCGTGCACGACCTCAGCGCACGCTGTCGTGCGCGATGGGGATCCGCCGAGGCCGTCTGCCGGGTGCACGCGCCGTGGTGGCGCATGCGCGAGGGCCGCGGGAGCGCCGGGCGCACGCGCAGGCCCCTTCATTCGGATGAGCAGGCGGGCGCCGGGCGCTGGTCGCGCGCGCCGGGCGCCAGCCGGCGCGCGGCCACCAGGGCCTGCGTGTGTGCGTGCCGCGGATCGCCCAGGACCTGTGCGGTCGGGCCGAGTTCGACGATGCGCCCGGCCTCCAGCACCGCGATGCGCTCGGCCACCGCGGCCGCGGCGGCGAGGTCGTGGGTGACGAACAGCAGCGCGAGACCACGCGCGCGCTTGAGCCGTGCCAGCAGCGCCAGCACGCCGGCACGGTGGTGGGCGTCCAGCGCCGACACCGCCTCGTCGCAGACCAGCAGGGCCGGGTCGCAGGCCAGTGCGCGGGCGATGGCCACGCGCTGGCGCTGGCCGCCGGAGAGCTGGTGCGGCCAGCGCGCGGCCAGCGCGGGGTCGAGACCGACATCGGCCAGCAGGGCCTGCGCCCGTCCGTCGCGGCCGTGTGCGTCGCCGATGCCGTGGATGCGGAGCGGCTCGGCGACGATGGCGCCGATGCGCATGCGCGGGTCGAGCGAGGCGTAGGGGTCTTGGAACACCACGCCGATCCGCCGCCGCAGCGCACGCAGGGCCTGGCCGCGTGCGGCGGTGAGTTCCTCGCCGTCCAGCCACACCCGGCCCTGCGCGCCGTGCAGCAGACGCAGCAGCGCGCGGCCCAGCGTGCTCTTGCCGCTGCCGCTCTCGCCGAGCAGAGCCAGGCCCTCGCCGCGGTGCAGGGTGAGCGAGACCGCGTCCAGCGCCGGCGATGGCGCGCGGCGGTAGTGCATGGAGAGGGATTCGGCGCGGAGGAGTGGAGTGTCGGGCGACACTGTCACGGGGTGTGATGCGGTCGAAGGGTCCGATAGTGCCGTATCACCGTTTGTCGTCCCGAGCTGCAGGTGAGGGACCTGCTTTTCATCCGACGCCATCGGCGCGTGGACAACGTCGAACGCAACAGCAGGTCCCTCGCCTGCGGCTCGGGACGACATCGGAAGGAGAGGGGCAGACTGCGGATGTGTGGACTGCGGATGCGCGTCCTGCGAATCGGCCGTTCGCCTGTCGGCGAGGTCGGTGTCGGCGCCATGCGATCGATCCGCGGTCTGCGCCTGAGCGATCGGCAAGAGCGCCGGCAGCGCATCCGCCGCCAGCAGTTCGCGGGTGTAGTCCGCCTGCGGCGCGGCGAACAGGGCTGCGCTCGCGCCGCGTTCGATCACGGCGCCGCGGCGCAGCACCAGGACTTCGTCGGCGTAGGCGGCGACCAGCGGCAGATCGTGGCTGATCAGCATCAGGCCCAGGCCGTCGTCGCGGCGCAGGGTGTCGAGCAGGTCCAGCACTTCGCGCGCGATGCGGGCGTCGAGCGCGGAGGTCGGCTCGTCGGCCAGCAGAAAGCGCGGACGGCAGGCCAGTGCGAGCGCGATCACGATGCGCTGCCGCTGACCGCCGGAAAACTGATGCGGGTAGCGTTTCAGCGCAGCCTGCGCCTGCGGCAGCTGCACGCGCTCGAGCAGACGCACGGCTTCGGCGCGGGCGGCGGCGCGGCTGAGCTGCGGCGCATGCGCGCACAGGGTTTCGACCAGCTGCGCGCCGACCGTATGCAGCGGATGCAGCGCCGCCAGCGGGTCCTGCGGCACCCAACCGAGCGTGCGCCCGCGCAGGGCCAGATGCGCGGCGCTGCCGAGCGGGTGGAAGGCGGTATCGCCCGCATGCGATGCCGGCTCGATCGCAGCGTCGGGGCGCAGGCCAATCCGCCCCTGCGCGCGCAGCCCCGCCGGCAGCAGGCCGAGCAGGGCGAGCGCGGTGAGACTCTTGCCGCTGCCGCTTTCGCCGACCACGCCCAGGCAGCGGCCGGCGTGCAGCGCCAGATCCACCGGGCCGAGCAGCGGGTTGGCGCCGGCCTGTACGTGCAGGCCGTCGAGCACGATCGTCGCGACTGGCGTGGAGCCATCGGGAGTGCCCACCACGCTCACGGCGCGGCCTCAGCCGCCGCGCGCGGCGCACGACGCACATCCAGCCAGTCGCGCAGCGCGTCGCCGAGGAACTGGAACGCCGCCAGCGTGGCCACCAGAAAACCCGCCGGAAACAGCAGCGTCCACGGCGCGGTGTCCAGCTCCTGCACGCCTTCGGCCAGCAGCGTGCCCCAGCTGGCGGACGGCTCGTCCACGCTCAGGCCGAGGAAGCCCAGGAAGCTCTCCACCAGAATGGCCTGCGGCAGGATCAGCCCCAGGTACACGAAGGCCAGCGGCAGCAGATTGGGCAGCGCATGCCAGCGCAGGCGCTGGCCGAAGCCGGCGCCCATCGCGGTGGCCGCGAGCACGAAGGGCATCTCGCGCAGGCGCGCGGCCTCCGCGCGCATCACCCGCGCGAGGTCGATCCAGACATAGCCGCCGATGGCCGCCAGCAGCAGGCCCAGCGAGCGTTCGAACAGGGTCAGCAGCAGGATCACCACCAGCAGGAAGGGCAGGGCGCTGGCCATGTCGAGCACGCGCATCACCAGCCGCTCGGCCCAGCCGCCGGCCAGGCCCGCACCGGCGCCGAGGGTCAGGCCGATGCCCAGCGCCACCAGGCTGGCCAGCAGGCCGATGGTCAGCGACAGCCGCCCGCCGGCCAGGGTGCGCGCGTAGACATCGCGGCCGATGACATCGGTGCCGAACCAGTGCCCGTCCGTGCCCGGCGCGACCGACAGCGCGGCCCAGTGCGGCGTATGCGGGTCCCAGGCCGAGGCCAGCGGCCCCAGCCAGCACAGCAGCGCCAGCGCGGCCAGGAACAGCAGGCAGGCGCGGGCCAGCGGCGGCAGACTGCGCCAGGTGGAGAAGATGCGCGTGGACATCGGCCGGATCATCGGCCGATTGTAGGGCGGGCCCCGGCCCGCCATGGCATTCCACGCACGCCGGGCCCCTCGCCGTCACGGGGATATGCAGGGCGCCCCCGGCATGCGAAGGCGTGTTGCACGGCTGGGCGGCCGATCGACCCCCCACCGGAGCCACCGCATAAAGCCAGCGCGTATCATCCCGCCCATGATCTGCCCCATGCCCCACTACCACATGCCCCACTACCCCATGACCCGCCTCCGCCGCATGCGCCGCAGCGAGTTTTCGCGCCGGCTCATGCGCGAACACGTGCTGACCGCCGACGATCTCATCTATCCGGTCTTCGTCCACGAACTGTCCGGCCGCGCCGCGGTGCCGTCGATGCCGGGCATCGAACGCCTGTCCATCGACGAACTGTTGAAGGTGGCCGAGGAGGCCAGCGAGCTGCGCGTGCCGGCCTTGGCGCTGTTCGCGGTCACCGCGCCCGAGGCCAAATCGCTGGACGGCGTGGCCGCCTGGGACGACGAAGGCCTGATGCAGCGCGCGGTGCGCGCACTCAAGCAGCGCTTCCCCGAACTGGGCGTGATCACCGACGTCGCGCTCGACCCCTACACCAGCCACGGCCAGGACGGGCTGCTCGACGACACCGGCTACGTGGTCAACGACGAGACCGTGGAGGCGCTGGTGCAGCAGGCGCTGTCGCATGCGCGTGCCGGCGCCGACGTGGTCGCGCCCAGCGACATGATGGACGGCCGCATCGGCGCCATCCGCGAGGCGCTGGAGGCCGGCGGCCACATCCACACCCGCATCCTCAGCTACGCGGCCAAGTACGCCAGCAGTTTCTACGGCCCGTTCCGCGACGCGGTGGGTTCGGCCGGCGCGCTGGGCAAGGGCAACAAGTACAGCTACCAGATGGACCCGGCCAACGGCGACGAAGCCCTCCGTGAAGTGGCGCTCGACATCGACGAAGGCGCGGACATGATCATGGTCAAGCCGGGCATGCCGTATCTGGACATCGTGCGCCGGGTGAAGGAGCGCTTCGGCGTGCCGACCTTCGCGTACCAGGTCAGCGGCGAGTACGCGATGCTCAAGGCCGCCGCGCAGAACGGCTGGCTGGACGAGCGCGCCTGCGCGCTGGAAGCCCTGCTCGCGTTCAAGCGCGCCGGCTGCGACGGCGTGCTGACCTATTTCGCGCTGGACGCCGCGCGCTGGCTGCGCGACCTGCGCTGACCCGTCCCCGACAGACCCTACCCAAGGACGCACGATGAAGCGCTACGCCGTGTTCGGACAACCCATCCTGCATTCGCTGTCCCCGCGCATCCACGCGGCCTTCGCCAGGCAGGAAGGGCTGCAGATCGAATACGACCCCATCGAGTGCGCGCCCGGTGCGTTCGAGACCGCGCTGGCCTCCTTCGCCGAAGCCGGCGGCACGGGCGCCAACGTCACCCTGCCGCACAAGCAGCGCGCGCTGTCGCTGTGCGCCACCGTCACCGAGCGCGCGCAGCGCTGCGGCGCGGTCAACACCCTCACCCGCGTGGGCGATGCCTGGGACGGCGACAACACCGATGGCGCCGGCCTGATCCGCGACCTCACCGAACGCCACCGCCTCGACCTGCGCCAGCGCCGCACGCTGCTGATCGGTGCCGGCGGCGCGGCGCGTGGCGTGTCCCCGCTGCTGCTGGATGCCGGCATCGGCGACCTGTTCCTGGTCAACCGGGACCCGCAGAAGGCCGACATGCTGGCCGACCTGCTGGGCCAGCCCGGACGCGTGCACACCCGCTATTTCGCCGACCTCGGCCAGATGGGCGTGTTCGATCTGGTGGTCAACGCCACCTCCGCCGCGCGTCACGGCAGCATCCCCCACCTGCCGATGTCGCTGG
>ERZ1066121.273-NODE-273-length-48198-cov-8.390794_pt1 | contig 48198 bp, 46 predicted proteins | sample MGYA00382768_ERZ1066121 | MGnify/ENA primary metagenome ERZ1066121 (study PRJEB33369, sample SAMEA5778351) | biofilm metagenome | biome: Industrial cooling water; feature: Water cooling tower basin; material: Biofilm | place: United Arab Emirates | collected...
GCGCATTGTCGAGCGCACGGACATGATCGCGCCGCATCTCGCGCGGCGGCGGGGCCAGCATCCGCCCGTGCCCTCCGGGATAGAGGTGATTGACGTTGCGCTTGGCATCCACCAGCGGGGCCACGGTCTCCGGGTGGATGAAGGGCACATGGTAGACCTCCATGTTGGCCTCCATCGCGACCTTCCAGTTGCACTGGAGATCGAACGAATGGCGCGCGGCAAGGCGCAGCTTGTCGAAGCCGAACTCCTCCCATTCCTCGGCAATGGGGCCGAGGAAGTCGCGCAAGGTCGGCGCGCCGTCGTCGAAATTGACGAAGATGAGCTTGCCGAACATCTCGCAAGCCACAGGGATCAGCCCGCGCGTCGCCATGTCGAGATCGACGAAATCCTGCCGCTCGGGCACGCCGATCAGGGTGCCGTTGGTCTTGTAGGTCCAAGCGTGATAGGGGCACACCAGCCGCCGCGCGCAGCCCCTGTCCTGCGTCACCACCGGCGCGCCGCGATGGCGGCAGGTGTTGTAAAAGGCGCGCACGATGCCGTCGGTGCCATGGACGATGATGATCGGATCGCCCGCATTGTTCCAGCGCATGAAGCTGCCCGGCTCCGGCACCTCGTCGAGGTGCGCCGCGAACAGCCACGATTTGCGGAAGATGTGCTCCTGCTCGAGTGCGTGGAACTCGGCGCTGGTGTAGCGCGCCGCAGGGATGTCGGGCAGTCGCGGAAAACCCGGCGGGGGCGCCTTGCGCGTGCCCTCCCACTCCATCAGCGCCTTCAACGTCGCGATCGTGCCCGCATCCATCTGCCTCTCCCACTCCGAATCATCAGTCTTTATGAAACGAGTGTTGCATAAAGGCACGCGGATGCCTAGCGTGACTTGCAGCGAAGGTCCTGACAGAGAGCGGCGCAGTGCAGATCACCAACGTCGAACCGCAGGGCGCCGCACCTCCCGCCGTCCGGGTTGTGCCATGCCAGCCGTAATCGATCACGACGCCCGCCGCACCGCGCTCGCCGAGGTCGCGGCCGATCTCGTCGCCACAGGGGGCGCCGAGGCGGCCACCGTGCGCGCGGTCGCCGCGGCGGCGGGGTTCAGCACCAAGGCGGTCACGCACTACTTCCCCGACAAGCGCGCGCTGATGCTGCTGACCTACCGCCATGCCGCCTTGCGTTCGCAAGCGCGCACCGATGCCTTGCAGCCGGCCGGCAGCGGCGATGTCGCGGTGCTGCTCCACGCCCTGCTGCCGGCCGATCCCGTGGTCGAGCGCGACTGGCGCGTGTGGTTCTCGTTCTGGGGCCTTGCGATGTCCGATCCCGAATTCGCCGCCGAGCAGCGGATGCGGATGCGCGACTTCGTCGGCCGGATTGCGACAATCCTCGCAGCCGATCCGCGCTGCGCCCACCTCCCCGCCGAACAGCACCCCGGCATCGCCAGCACGCTGCTGGCCGCGCTGATCGGCATCGTCACCCAGGCGATTTTCGACCCGGAGGCGTGGCCCGCAACGCGGCAGGCCGTGGCCGTCGACGAATCACTCGGCCGCATCGCCGGATGGCGGGGGCCAGAACGCGTCTGACCGGGAATTATGCCTGCGCCGGGCATGGCTCCATGAAATCTTGTCACAGCATGGGTGCAGCTTTCTATGGCACCCCGCCCCGGTGCACGCCTTATCGGGCGAGGCTCGCGATACCTTGCGACACGCACAGCAAGTAGGAGCCTTACCAGCATGCGCCATCTCTTTGCCGCGATGATCCTCGCCGCCCTCGCCGCCCCGGCACAGGCCGATGACGTCACCATCACGCTTCAGGGCGTCAAGAAGAACGCGGGCAGCATCGTGCTGTGCCTGTGGGCCAAGGAGGACGGCTTCCCCGATTGCGAAAGCGGCAAGGCGGTCAAACGGATCGTGGTGCCGGCCAATGCCGCCACCGCCAGGTTCGAGAACGTCGCGCCCGGCAGCTACGCCATCTCTGCGTTCCACGATGCCAACGGCAACGGCAAGCTCGACAGCAACTTTCTCGGGCTGCCGCTCGAGGCAGTGGGAATGTCGAACAATCCCAAGCTCAACGGCCCGCCGCGCTTCAAGCCCGCGCGCTTCACTCTGGCGGGGGAAGCACGGCTGTCGATCCGGTTCCAGAGTCTCTAGCCACAACCACAGCTTATGGCCCTCGCCCGCGATTTCGTAAGGGCACAGTGGCAATCCCGTGACAAGCAAGGGGCCACGGTTCTTGCGAAGCACCGCGGGGGAAGGGTCAGGAGACTGCCGGCATCCGGGGGGGGCGGCGGGTTACCCAAAGCGCGCAACGCTGCAGGACCGCACCGAACCAGGGGAGATGCTTGTGGCACTGAGGATTCTTGCGGTCAGCCTGCTTGCGGGCACAGCGATGACACCGGCTCTGGCAAGCCAAGCCGAGCCGCCTGCCGAAGACGAAAAGGAAATCATCGTCACCGCGCAGCGCCGCGCCCAGAACATCCAGGACGTGCCGATCTCGATCACGGCCCTTTCGGGCGAGGCGCTGGAGACGCGCTCGGTCCGTAACGTCAACGACGCGATTGCCTTTGCCCCCAACGTCGCCACCACCACTGGACCGACGGGGGGCAATTTCGGCGGCTTCTTCATCCGGGGCGTGGGCCAGCTCGACAATTCAATTGCGCTCGACCCGGGCGTGGGCGTCTATGTCGACGATATCTACATCGCACGCCTCCAGGCCTCCTCGGTCGACCTGCTCGATCTCGAACGGCTCGAAGTGCTGCGCGGCCCGCAGGGCACGCTGTTCGGGCGCAACACCATCGGCGGGGCGATCAGCCTCGTCACCAAGAACCCCGACTTCGACGATTTCTCGCTGCGGGTGCGCGGCATTGTTGGCGCGCGCAACCGTTTCGACCTGTCGGCCGCCTTCAACGCCCCGCTGGGCGACAACGCCGGTGTGCGCGCCACCGCCTTCACCCGCAACCAGGACGGGTGGGGCCGCAACGTCTACACCGGCGACACCTTCGGCGACGTTTCCGAGATCGGTGGACGGTTGAAGCTGCTGGTTGAACCGACCGAAACGCTCACCATCATGCTTCAGGGCGACTACCTGACCGCGAGCAACTCGCCCTCGCACCAGGTGCTGCTCGGCTTCAACCCGCAGGCCGGCATCACGGTGCCGCGCCCCCCGCAGTTCGGCGGCCCCTTCTTCAGGCCCGGCGTTTCCCCCACCGGCGTGCCGTTCCCTGCCGGAGTGGGCGATGATCGTTCCACGGACCGGTTCGCCAACTTCGCGTCGGTGCCGAGCCAGCTCGATATCGAGACCGGGGGCGTCAGCCTGACGGTCAGCGCCGACCTCGGCGCCGTGACGCTCAAGTCGATAACCGGCTGGCGCGCCTTCGACGAGGACAGCTTCGCCGATTTCGACGGCACCGGCTTCGTCATGTATGACAATGCCAGCGTGCTGCGGCAGGAGCAGTTCAGCCAGGAGCTCCAGCTCTCCGGCCAGATCGGCAACCTCGATTTCCTCCTCGGCGGATATTACTTCACCGAGGATGCCTTCAACAACGTGACGCTGTGCACCGGGACCGATCAGGCGCGGCTGGTCAATCGTTGCCTGCGCTCGCGCAACAATATCTGGCTCGACGTGGAATCGGTCGCGGCCTTCGGCGAGTTGAGCTGGAACGTCACCGACTGGCTCAACGTCTTCGGCGGCCTGCGCTGGACGCGCGAGACCAAGGATCAGGAAAACGACTCGCTGCTCGACAACCGCGAAAGCGTGGCCACGGTGCTCCCGCCGATCGCCATCCCCGCACCGGGCACGACCCGTGTGGCGCTGCCGCTCACTGCGGTATCGGGCACCTTCAGCGCCGTTACCCCGCGCATCGGGGTCAACCTGCAAGTGGCCGATCGGGTGCGCGTCTATGCCAGCTTTGCGGAAGGCTTCAAGTCGGGCGGCTTCAACGGGCGCCCGTCGAGCCAGGAGATCATCTCCTACGATCCGGAAGAAGCGCGCACCTATGAGGTGGGCGTGAAGGCTGATTTCTTCGACCGCCTGCTGCGCGTCAACGCAGCGGTGTTCCAGTCGGATTACAAGAACCAGCAGCTGCTCGTGTTCACCGCCATTTCCGGCCTGTTCGAGACCCGTAACGCGGGCGACAGCCGGATCCGCGGCTTCGAGCTCGAACTCGATGCCAACATCTCGGAACGCCTCGCGCTGCGCGGGACCCTCGGCCATCTCGATGCAGGCTACCGCACATTGTCCCCGCAGGTCGCAGGCATCACCCTCGACACGCCGCTGCCGCTCACGCCGGAGTGGACCTACACGATATCGGGCGAATACCGCCTGCCGCTGCCGGACCTCGGCGAGCTGCGGCTGCGCGGCGACTGGACCTATCGTTCCGAGGTGTCCTACCAGCTCGAGAACGACCCGCTCGAACGCCAGCCCGGCTTCGGCCTTCTCAACCTGCGCGCGACGTGGCAATTGCCCGACGAGCGGTTCGACATCGCTTTGTTCGGCACCAACGTGACCGACAAGGAATTCCTGACCAACGCCCAGGATTCCCGCTCCGGCAACGGCGTCGCCTTCGGCGGCATCGGGCGGCCGCCGGAATGGGGCATCGAAGTGAACATGAGGTTCTGATGAAGGCGCGTCCGACCCGCTATCACCCGCTGCTGGTGGGCCTGCACTGGACCATCGCGGTGCTGATCATCGGCAACCTTGCCGCCGGAACGCTGGTGCTGGACCGCCTGTCCGACAGCGATCCCGCGAAGCTCGAGGTGCTGCGGCTGCACATGCTGGGGGGCCTTGCGATCCTCGGCCTCATGGTGGGGCGGCTGGTGACGCGCTTCGCCACTGCCAAGCCCGCACCCGCCCACGATGGCGGCCCGCTGCGCTGGCTGGCCGCAGCGAGCCACGCGGGACTTTACCTCGCGTCGCTGGCTATGGCGGTGACCGGGCTCGGCATGGCGCAGCTTGCGGGCCTGTTCCCGCTGCTGGAAGGCAAGGCCGTGACGCTTCCCGAAGACTGGTCCGCCATCGCACCCCATGCCGGACACGAGCTCTTCGCCAGCGTGCTGATCGGCCTCATTGCGGTGCATTTCGCGGGCGCGGTGTGGCACATGACGAAGCGCGACGGCGTGGCGGGCAGGATGTGGTTCGGCCGGCGCAGCGCCGACTGAGCGATCAGCCCGCCGCCCGCAGCCAGCGATAAGAGCCGTCCTCGCGGTCGCGGCGGCCCTTCTCCATCTCGGCATTGCCGATGTACCACCCGCCATCGACCGCGCGCTCGGCGCCCCAGTCCATCAGCTCACCATGTTCCGCGAGCCGCCACTCTCCCCCGCGCTGCTCGGCCCGCCCGACATAGCGGCCCATCACCTCGAGTTCCGTGCCGGCGGCCTTCTGCCAGTGCCAGGTGCGCACATAGGCCTCGTAGTCGATACCGTCGCCGTCCACGGCGAGCGCGATATTGGCGACATCGTGGCGGGTTGCGGCAAACATCCCCATGAAGTTCATCGCAACCGTGACGAAGCCTTCGGGCCCTCCTTCGTAGATCGTTCCCAGCGCAATCCGCGCGTCGGGCCAGAAGGCGCTGCCGATCAGGTCCGCATCGAGCCGGTCGACCCCGCGCGCATAGCGGTAGATCGCCTGGCGCACGGATTCGGCATCGTCGTGGGTCATGCTCGCTCCTCTCGCAGCCGGAAACGCTGCACCTTGCCTGTCAGGGTCTTGGGAAGCGCGGGGACGAATTCGACCGCGCGCGGGTATTTGTAAGGGGCGATGGTCGCCTTGACGTGGTCCTGCAGCAGCCGCGCCAGCGCCGGATCGCCCTCGCCCCTTGCGGGCACGACATAGGCCTTGACGATCATCCCCCGGTCCGCGTCGGGCGCACCGACCACCGCGCACTCGGCGACGGCATCATGGGTCAGCAGCGCGTTTTCCACCTCGGGCGCGGCGATGTTGTAGCCCGAGGAGACGATCATGTCGTCCGAGCGCGCGACGAAGTGAAAATAGCCGGCTGCGTCGATCCGGTAGGTGTCGCCTGTGAGGTTCCAGCCGTTCTGCACGTAGTTCGCCTGGCGCGGATCGTCGAGATAGCGGCACCCGGTCGGCCCGCGCACCGCGAGGCGCCCCTCGCCTTGCGTGAGCTCCCGGCCCTCGGCGTCAATCACGCAGGCCTCGTAGCCCGGCACCACCTTGCCCGTCGCGCCCGGCACGATGTCCTCGCCCGCGGCGGAAATGAAAATGTGCATCATCTCGGTTGCGCCGATGCCGTTGACAAGCCGGTGCCCGGTCGCCGCCTCCCAGGCATCGAACACCGCCTGCGGCAGGTGCTCGCCTGCCGAGACGCAGGCCTCGAGGCTGGCGATGTCGGCGTCACCCAGCATCCCGAGCATCGCCTTGTAAGCGGTCGGCGCGGTGAACAGCATCTGCGCACGGTGCCTGCCAACCGCAGCCAGCAGATTCGCCGGGCTGCCGTTCTCCACCGTCACCGCCGTGCCCCGGAAGCGGAAGGGGAACAGCACCAGCGCTCCGAGCCCGAAGGTGAAAGCGATCGGCGGGGATCCGCACCAGCGCATCCCCGCCTCGGGCTTCAGCACGTGGCGCGCGAAGGTGTCGGTCGGGGCGAGCAGAGCGCGGGTATCGTGAACGCAGCCTTTGGGCGTGCCGGTGGTGCCCGACGTGAAGGCGATCAGCGCGGGCGCATCGCTGCGGCCGATGTGAGGAGCGAAGCCGGCGGGCTTGGCTGCCGCCAGCGCCTCGAGCGCGCCGGTCCCGGCATCGCCGTCGAAGGTCGCGGTCCAGCGGAGGTCCTGCGCCCCTGCCGCCGCCTCGCGCCAGTCGGCGAGCGTGCGGCTATCCACCAGCGCGTGGCTGATCCGGCCCTTGGCGAGGATCGGAGCGAGTTCGCCCGCGCGCAGCATCGGCATGGTGGTGACCACCACCCCGCCCGCCTTCAGCACCGCCAGCCAGCAGGCGATCAGCGTGGCGGCGTTGGGCCCGCGCAGTAGCACGCGGTTGCCGGGCACCAGCCCGCCCTCCTCGACCAGCACCCGCGCGATCCCGTCGGACAGGCGCTTGAGCTCGGCATAGGTCCATTGCCCCGCGTCGTTGACGACGGCGAGCCGCTCGCCGTCTCCCTCGCCCACCGCACGGTCGATCAGTTCGACCGCGGCATTCATCCGCTCCGGGTAGGCAAGCTCGGGCAGATCGTAACGGAAGCGCGGCCATGTGCCCGGATCGGGCAGGCTGCCGGAGACGAAGGTGTCGTGGGGCTGGGTCACGTGCCGAAAGCTACCGCCCCTCGCCCAACCTCAGGAATAGAAAGGCGGCAAGGCCACCCAACCAATTCTTATGGGCCGCGCCGCCGAAGTGCGCTTGGCCGCATGCGCGCGGAGCCGCACCATCCTGCCCAAGCAGGAGAACGCAATGATCGGCTTCACCCCGACCGAGGAACAGCAGCAGCTCATCGACACCGCGCGCGGCTTCGCCCAGACCCGCGTCCGGCCGCTAGCCCAGCGCGTGCGGCGCGACGGTGCGCCTGAAGACCCATGGCCGCTGGTGAGGCCGGTGTTCGAGGAGGGCGCCGCGCTCGGCTTTACCCGGCTGTTCGTCCCGCAGGAACTCGGCGGCATGGGCGGGACCTGCCTGGATGCGGTGCTGCTGCTGGAGGAGCTGGGCGCAGCGGATGTCGGCATTGCATCCGATTATTTCGCCCTCACCGCCTGCATGCCGCTGATGGCGATGCGCGCCGGGAGCGCCTCGGGCGAGGCGTTCCTGAGGCGCTTCGCCGAGGCCCCGGCGATGGTGCTGGCCGGCGCGCAGTCCGAGCCGGACGTGGCGGGATCGGAACTGATGATGGCAGGGCCGGACCCCGCCTTCGGCCCGAAGCTGTCGGCGCGCGAGATTTCCGACGGCTGGGTACTGTCGGGCCGCAAGTCGGCCTTCATCACCAACGCGGGGGCCGCCGACGCCTATTTAATCATCGCCCGCACCGATCCAGCTCAGCCGGTGTTCTCTGGGCTCTCGATCTTCCTCGTTCCCGCAGGCACACCGGGGCTGACCGTGGGCAAGAAGACGAAGCTCATCGGCTGGCCGCTCACCACCCATGCCGAACTGGTGCTCGATGACGTGCGCCTGCCCGCCGACGCCCTCATCGGCCAGCGCGGCGGCGCGGCGATGACCTTCGGGATGGTGCCCGAGATGCCGGTCGGGCTTGCCGCCTGCTTTGTCGGCCTCGCCCGCGCCGCGTTCGAGCACGCCCGCGACTACGCCGCCGAGCGCAAGTCAATCGGCCGCCCCATCGCGGGTCACGCCAACGTCGCCATGAAGCTCGCCGAGATGGCGATCAACGTCGAGACCGCGCGCCTCCATGTGTGGCAGGCAGCGGCGGCTTGCGAGACCGACCCGATGCGCGCCGCCATGCTGCTCGCGCCGATGGCCAAGGCGACAGCCGTCGACATGGCGATCCGCAACGCAGAACTCGCCGTGCAGGTGCTGGGAGGATACGGGGTGACGCAGGAATACGATGCCGGCCACTTCCTCAAGGACGCGTGGATCGGCTGGTCCTGCGATTTCACCCGCGACGTGCTGCACCTCGGCATCGCCCAGGCGCTTTACGGCCCGCCCGGCTGAGCGGCGCCTTACCCCGCAAAGTCGGTCCCGATGCTGCGCAGCACCTGCACCACCTCGCAAATCGAGGCATCGAGCAGGGCGCGTTCGCGAAAGCTCATCGAGATTTCGGGTTCCAGCTGCGCCATCTCGACATCGAGCATGGTCAGCCCGTCGTCGGCCTCCAGATCGAGCAGCTGGCGGGGAAGGAACGACAGGAAGTCCGAGGAGCGGATCAGCGCCTCCAGATAGCCCGCCGAGTTCGACACCACCTTGGGCTTGGGCGGCTCCAGCCCGCGTTCGAGGAACAGCTCGTCGAGCGACTGGCGCCATTTCTGCGAGGCGGGCGGCAGGGCCCAAGGATAGTTCACCAGTTCGCTGCGCAGGACCGGGCGGCCCGCAAGCGGATGATCGCTGCGCGCGATCACCTCCAGCCGGTCATTGAGCACGGTTTCGGTGGTGAACATCGGGTCGCTGACCGGCGGCCAGGAGCCGACGATGACGTCGATCTCCCCCCGCCTGAGGCGCGGGAGGAGGTCGTCGACCAGCCCCTCGACCACCGTCAGGGCGATATCGGGCTGGATCGCGTGGAGCGTGCGGGTCGCGGCGGGCATGATGTTGCGTGCCACCGATGGACCGATGCCGACCGTGACGTGGCCCTGCGCCTTGCCCTTGAGGCTGTTGATCTGCGCCTCTGCGTTGCGGAACTGCGCCTCGATCGACTTGGCGTGGAGCGCGAGCGCATTGCCGAACACCGTCGGCACCACCCCCATGGGGGTGCGGTCGAACAGGCGCACGCCCAGTTCGTCCTCCAACTGCCGGATCGACTTCGACAGCGCGGGCTGGGTCAGCAGCAGCTTCTCACAGGCGCGCCCGATCGAGCCAAGCTCGTAAACCGCAAGGAAGTGGCGCAAACGACGGGATTCGAGCATCGGCGGCTCCTTGCGAGGACCTTTAGGTGCGCCGCAGGAGCGTGGCAAGGCGGCCGGGCGCCGTCATCCGTCCGCGCCCATGTCGAGCACCAGCTTGCCGCGCCGCCCGCCCGCGTCGAGCCGCGCGTGCGCTGCGGCGACTTCCTCGAGCGGGATGCGCGCCTCGATCTCCACCCGAATCTGGCCGCTCTCGATCAGCGGGCGCAGGCGGTCGAGAATCTCGGGCTGCGCGGAAAAGGCGATTTCGCTGGTGGTGACGCCGTATTGCGCCATCATCGCGTGGCGGGCTTTCAGCTCCACCATGTCGCCGCGCAGCACGATCAGCAGCCGCCCGCCGGGCTTGAGCACCTTGTAGCATTCGAGCGCGGTCTCCCCGCCGATGCAGTTGAGCACCACGTCGCAGTCGCCGAGCGCCTCGCTGAGAGTTTGCGCAGCGTAGTCGATGACCAGATCCGCCTCGAGGCCTGCCACGAAATCGCGGTTCGCCGCCGAGCAGGTCGCCGCCACCCATGCACCGTGAGCCTTGGCGATCTGCACCGCGAAGGCTCCCACGCCCCCCGATGCGGCCTGCACCAGCACCCGGCTGCCGGGGCCGATGCCGGCGATGTTAACGAGCCCGTGCCATGCCGTGCACGCCGCCATCGGCACCGCGGCCGCCTCGGCAAAGGAGAGGTTGGCGGGTTTCCTGCGCACCAGATAGGACGGTGCGGCGACATAGCCCGCATAGGTCCCCTGCTTCATCGGATCGAGCAGGCCATAGACCTCGTCGCCCACCTCAAGCTCCGAGACGTCGAAGCCCTTGCGCACCACAACGCCCGATACGTCCGTGCCCAGCACATGCGGCAGGGCCAGCGGGAACAACGGCTCCAGCCACCCGCGCCTCAGCTTCGTCTCGAAGGGATTGAGCCCGGCAGCGCGCACCTCGATCAGCACCTCGTTGTGCGGCGCGTGCACAGGCAGCGGCACGTCGGCAGTCTTGAGCATGTCCGGCCCGCCATAGCCCGTCAGCAGCGCGGCACGCATGGTCTGCGGCAGTTCGGGGCCCTGGTTCATCCAATCGCCTTCGCTCATCCGTCATTCTCCAGTTCGACAATCTGCTTGCCCGGCGGGCTGTCCGCGAAAAGCCCCGCGAAGGCAGCCGCGGCGCTGGCGAGGCCGTGGTGGACGGTCTCGGCCGGCTTGAGGGTGCCTTCGGCAAGCCAGCGGGCGATGCTCGCACGGGCCTCGGCGGCGCGGTCGATGTGGTCGGCGAGGAGGAAGCCCTGCATGCTCGCCCGCTTCATCAGGATGGCGGCGGCGTTTCCGTAGCGCGGCGGGCCTTCCTCACCATAGGCCGAAACGAAGCCGAGCAGCAGCACCCGCGCGCGCGGGTTGAGTGCGCCGAGCATCTGGTCGTGGAACGCGCCGCCGACACCGTCGACAAAAGCATCGATCCCGCCCGGCCCCAGCCAGTCCGCTTCGGGCGATATCGGCTCCACCCCGAGCTCCTCGAGAAACGCTGCCTGACCTGCGCCGACCGCTGTGCCGACCACCCGCACCCCCGGTGCACGGACCTGCGCCATCTGGCACACCAGGCTCCCCACCGCGCCTGCGGCGGGGCCGACCAGCAGGGTCTCGCCGGCCTTGGGCGCGAGGGCATCGACCACGAACCACGCGGCAAGGCCCGTCGCGCCCAGGGCGTTCAAGTGATCCTGCGGCTGCCCACCATTGACGCGGGCAAGGCGGGCGGCAGGGACCGCGGCGCGGCTTTGCCAGCCGAGTTCGCCCAGCACCACGTCGCCCGCCGCAAAGCCGGGATCGTTCGATTGCAGCACCCGCCCCGCCCCGCGCCCCTCGACCGGCGCGCCGATACGCATCGGCGGACCCATGGGCGGCTGCACCTGCATCCGCACGCGCGGCAGCGGGTCCATCGAGAGGTGCGTGACCTCGACCAGCACCTCGCCCGGCCCGGCAACCGGATCGGGCAGGTCGCGCAAGGCGAAGTCCTCGGCCCGCGGCGCACCTTCGGGGTAGCGGACGAGGCAGACGGCCTTCATCGAAGGCTCTCCAGAAATTCGCCGAGCGCGGCGTTGAAGGCGCCCGGGGCCTCGACATTGGAGATATGGCCCGATCCTTCGATCTGGACCAATCTCGCACCCGGAATGCGCTCTACCATGACCCGCGCGTGGGCAGGCGGGGCGACGCGATCCTCGCTGGCGGTGAGCACCAGCGTGGGCACGGCAATCGTCGCGAAGTCCGGGAAGGCGGTGAAGCCGGTGACGGCGCGCATTGCGGCGATGTAGCCATCCTTGTGCAACCGGCGATGACTGTCGAGCAGAGCCTCGCGCGCTTGCGGCGTGATGTTCGGGCCCTCGATCCCGGCGACGATGGTCTCGGCGATGTCGGCGGGGGTCAGCCCCTCCTCCACCAGCGGTTTCAGGCGCAGCGCAAGGAAGGCCGCGACCTTCTCCGGTGCGGCGGTTTCAGGCGATCCGGCGCTTGTGTTGGCAAGGGTGAGGCTGCGCACCGCGGCGGGATAGCGATGCACGAGATCGAGCGCGATACGCCCCCCCATCGACAGGCCGACGACATGCGCACGACCGCCCAACGCCGCGATAACGGCAGCGGCATCGTCGGCGAATTGCGCGAACCGCTCCACCGCACCGCCGGTTTCGCCATAACCGCGTGCATCCCAGGCGGCGGCCTGATAGCGGTCAGCGAAGTGATCGAGCTGCGCTGTCCAGTTGCGGGCATTGCCGCCGATGCCGTGGAGGAACAGCAGGGTCTCCCCCGCGCCCCGCACCTCGACCGCGATGTCCCCGATCCGCCGCATCGCCGCCGATCAGGCCAGTTCCGGCACGAGCTTGCCCTCGATCACCACCGGTTCCCCGTCGAGCGTGATCGTGCAACCGCGCACCGGCAGATCGAAATGCCCGAGCGTGTGGCGATCGGCGAAGGGGTTCGCCCCGGTCGAGAAGAGGAAATTGCCCGCAAAGGCGCGGCATTCGATGCCATTCACTTCGCCCTTGTCGTACATCATCAGCGATTCCCAGCGCGCGCCGTGGTTCATCCCCCAGCCCACGTGACTGGTGCCATAGGCCTCGGGATCGTTCCACGCCTCGAAATAGGCGCGCATCAGATCGGCATCGGTGCCCTTGCCTTCGACTGCGGTGACATAGTCCTTCTCGATCACCAGCCGGATCGGTTTTTCGAGATATCGCTTGAAGGTGATGTTGATGTCGCCCTCGTCGAGCACCAGCACCCCGGTGACGGTGCCCCGCGCCGGGAAGCACGAACAGATCCCGCCCGGCCAGGTGGCGAGCGATCCGGGGGTCAGCGTCGCGCCGAGGTTCCCGCCGATCCGCGCGCCGTCCAGCCCGACGGAAAGATCGGTGCCCGCCGCGCTGGTGACATGCATGGTCTTGGCAGCCTGCATCATCGCCCGGCCCTTGAGCACGCGGGGGATGATCGCCGGATCGGGCGCCATCCGCTCCAGCGCCTCGGGGTGTTCGTTCGAGATGTAGAGAATGCGGCTTCCAGCGCCGAGAATCGCCGGGGTCTCGTCCGAGTGCATCAGGCCCTCGACCGTGAGGTCCACCACCAGCTTGGAGACCTTGAGCGCCGCGAGCGCCGGACCAAGCTGGCCGAGCGCCACCGAGGACCCGGTCGAACGCACCGGCACGGGCGCGGTGAGCGGCGGGGTGGGGACGATGAGGTGGCACGGGCGCGCCCCGATGCGCAGCAGCGCGAGTTCGGCAAGGTGGACGTTGACTGCGCGGCTCTGGCTTTCCGAGAGGATCGTCACCTCGTCACCCGCCTGCACCTCGCAAAGGCGGAAGGCGGCCTCGAAGGTGTCGATCCACTTGGCTTCGATCCGATCCACCAGCATGCGCTTGCTCTCTCCCTTGGCGGACGTTCCGCGCCGGGCCGCAGCGATAGGTCAGCGGCGCAAAGCCCCGCCATTGCAAAGCCGGGCCGAGGGCATAAGAAAAAGATTGCGCCTCAGTACCGCAGGGTGGCGGTGCCGTGGTTGCCGGCATCGAGGATCAGCCGTCCGCCGCCGGACGCCGGTTCCAAGGGGATGGCAGGCCCCATCGCGCCGCTCAGCACCCATGCGCCTGCCGGCACCTGCCCGAGCGCCTGCGCCAGCCACGCCAGCGCGGCGAGCGGATTGCCCAGAACCGCGTCGGCCCGCCCTTCGGTCGCAGCCCCGCCGGGCACGCTCAAAGCCACGCCGATTGTCTCCGGGGCAGTCAGCGCGGCCAGCGGGATTTCCGGCCCGATCAGTGCGCCGAGTCCTGCCGCATTGTCGGCAAGGATGAAGCCCACGCCCAGCCGGAAGGGATCGGGGTGCGAGGGGCGCACGATCTCGGCCGCGGCATGGACCGCGCCGATGCTTGCCGGCGGATCGCCCCCGGCGGCCAATGGCCTCGCGAGGCGGAAGGCGATCTCGGGCTCGGCCTCGGCGGGGCGCTCGCCCGACAGATCGGCGGTTTCGCCGTCGCGCCAGATACGCTCGGCATAAAGCTGCCCCATGATCGGCTCGGTCACCCCGAGGAACGCCATCGCCCGCGCGCTCGTCGCCCCGATCTTCCACCCCGCAGGCGTGCCGAACAGGCTCTGCCCGACCCGCGCCAGACGATAGCCCTCCTCCAACCCGATGACGGCGGGCGGATCAATCACGCTGCGCCCCGCCAGTCGCGCAGGCGCAAGCGCGGCGGCCCATTGGTTGAGGCTGCTTTCAGTGTCCGGGCAGGTCATGACCCAGCGATAACGCTGGCGGGGCCTGCCAAGGTCATGCAAAAAAGGGATGGCCCGCGCCGAGCGCCGCATGTGCCGCCACGCCGCGCCGGGGAGTAAGGGGACAGCCCCTACTTGAGGAGCTTGGATCATGGGTGAAGCACGTCATCTGGCCTATCGGGATCGCAACTGGCAGCCCCAGCCGGATGCCGAGGCGGCCGTTCGCGGCTGGCTCGGTGAGCGTCTTGCCCGCAACCCTGCGGCCGCCGCCTTCGCCGAGGCGCTGATGCAAGGCACGGCGATCCGCCTGCGCGACCTTGTCGATCACGTCGTCTTCGCCGACGACACGACCCGCGCGGCGATCGAGGCCGCAGGCTGGGCCGAGGCCGAACCCGGCGTGTGGCGCAACCCGGCGGGCCTGTTCCCGCCCTTCCTCGCGGGCGAGGCAGAGACGGTCTGGCTCCGGGTCGAGAGCGTCGATCAGTTCGTCGCCGCCCACAAGCTCTCGTCCGCGATCGAGGGCGAGCCCCTGGCGCCGCTGCGCCGCATCCTCGCCTTCCCCGGCAAGACCGCCTTCGGGGTGCTGGAGCGCAACGGCTCCCCCGCCTTCGCCCCGCTCCCCGACGACCCGGCGGAGCGCCGCACCGCGCGGCTCGTGCTTCAGGGCTTCCGCGCGCGCCGCCGCCAGTTCGACACGGTGGAACAGGGCCTTGCCCACACCGAGGCGCTGGTCGATGCCGCGATCGCCGACCTCGGCAGCCCCCATCGCGCCTGCGCGCTGTGGCTGCTGGCCGAGCGCGAATACTGGCAGGGCCGCTGCCATGCCGCGCAGGTCCAGAAAGGCCGTCAGGATGCGCTCGGCGTCGGCTGGGCGAATATCGATCACCACACCTACGATTCGAGCCGGGCGCATTATCAGCACACCATCGCGATCCTCGAGAAACTCGGCTATGAACTGCGCGAGATGCTCTATGCGGGCGACATGGCGGGCTGGGGAAGCCAGGTGCTGGAACAGCCGGTGATCGGCTCGACAATCTTCGCCGACGTCGACCTTGCGCCCCACGAGGTCGAGCTCGACTTCGCGCACGAGCCCCTGCCCGCGCTCGACCGGCACCGCCGTGCCGGCATCCTGTGCGCGCTGCACGGGGAGAGCATCCTCGAACAGGGTCTGAACCACGTCGCCTGCTTCTATGACCAGAAGGCGATGCGCGACCAGATGGCGGCCCTCGGCATCCGCATGATGCCGCCCTTCTCCGACATGCCGCACCTCTACCAGGAACTGACGCTGGGCGACTGGGCGGCAGTCGATCCGGCACGGGTCGATGCGCTGGAGAGCGCGGGCCACCTGCCCCCCGAGGAAGCCGAGCGCATCCGCACCGACGGGGCGATCATCACGCACCTCGAAAACATCGAGCGCAACGACGGCTACAAGGGCTTCAACAAGCCGGGCATAGACGGGGTTCTGCAAAAGCTCGATCCGCGCCGCTACGGCAAGCTGAAGGCCGAACAGGCCGAGGCCGCGGCGTGATGGCGACCGCGGCCCTCTCGCAAGCGATCACCGCCGCCCCTGCCGTCGCCGCCTTGCGCGCGCGGTTCGGCGACAAGCTCCAGACCGGCGATGCGATCCGCGCGCAGCATGGCGCGATCGAAGGGATGATCGGCGGGGGCGATCCCGATGCGGTGCTCTTCGCGGCCTCGACCGAGGACGTCGCCGCCGCGGTCGCAATCTGCGCGGAACACCGCCTGCCGGTCATCGCCCACGGCGCGGGCAGCAGCCTCGAGGGCCAGCTCGCCGCACCGCGCGGCGGGCTGTCGATCGACCTTGCGGCCATGAACCGGGTGCTCGCGGTCAACGCCGGGGATCTCGACGTGCACGTCGAGGCAGGGGTGACGCGCGAGGCGCTGAATGCGGAACTGCGCAGCCACGGTCTTTTCTTCCCCCTCGATCCCGGGGCCAACGCCACCTTGGGCGGCATGGCCGCGACCCGGGCGAGCGGGACCAACGCGGTGCGGTATGGCACGATGCGCGAGGTCACTCTGGGGCTCACCGTGGTGACAGCCACCGGCGAGGTCATCCGCACCGGCACCCGTGCGAGGAAGTCGGCGGCCGGATACGACCTCACCCGGCTGATCGTCGGCTCGGAAGGCACGCTCGGCATCATCACCGAGCTTTCGCTGCGGGTCTTCGGCATTCCCGAACAGATCGCCAGCGCGGTCGTGCAGTTCGACGCGCTCGAACCGGCGGTCGAAGCGGTGATGCTGATGATGCAGATGGCCCTGCCGCTGGCCCGCATCGAGCTGCTCGATGCGGTGCAGATGGGCGCCTGCATCGCTTACTCTCAGCTCGACGAGTTCGAGGCGAAGCCCACGCTTTTCATGGAGTTCCACGGCTCGCCCGGCGCGGTCGCCGAACAGGTCGAGAGCGTGCGGGCGGTGGTCGGGGAGTTCGGCGGCGGGGACCTGCGCTTTGCCACCCTCACCGAGGATCGCAACCGGTTGTGGAAGGCGCGGCACAATGCCTGGTTCGCGGCCAAGTCGCTGCGGCCGGGCGCCGAGGCCTTCGCGACCGATGCCTGCGTGCCGATCTCGCGCCTCGCCGAAGCGATCGCCGCCGCCAAGGCCGCCGCCGAGGAGGCGGGGCTGATCGCGCCGCTGGTCGGCCATGTCGGCGATGGCAACTTCCACATGCTCCTGCTGTTCGACCCGGCCTCTCCCGCCGAGCGGGCGCAGGCCCATGACCTTTCGGACAAGATCGCCCGCATCGCGATCCGCCTCGGCGGGACGGCCACCGGCGAGCACGGCATCGGGCTGCACAAGCTGCCGACCATGGCCGACGAGCACGGCGAGGGCGCCCTGGCGATGATGGCGGCAATCAAGCAGGCGCTCGATCCGCAAGGCATTCTCAACCCCGGAAAGACGGTGCCCCAGCCGCGCTGAGGCACCGCCGACCTAACCCAGCTTGAGCCCCGGCGTCGCCACCTTGACCGCCTGCCGGGCTGCCTCTCCGGTGAACTTGTCCCGGTAATCCCTGACGAAATCGCGCATCGTGCGCGGAGGCCGGCCGAGCAGGCGCGGGAGCGTGTCGGTAATGTCGCGATTCTTGCCCCGGCGGGTGAGGATGTAGACCCCGGTCATGAACAGCAACGTGTCCCACGTTACCCGCGGACCGACGGTGCGCCAGAAGCGGAAAATGCTCGGCTCGCGGTAGCGGATGGGGCGGCCCAGTTCCTCGCTCATGATCGCGGCAACGTCATGATAATCGAGCACTTCGGGCCCGCTCAGCACATAGGCCTGCCCGACATGCGGGGCGGGATCGCGCATCACCTTGACCGCCACCTCGGCCACGTCGCGGCTGTCGACGAAGCTCGTGCCGCCCTTGCCCGCCGGAACGATGATCTCGTCCGACCGGGCGATGTCGACCGCGTGGGTGGTGATGTCGCGGCACAGGTTTTGGGCGAAAAAGGCAGCTCTCAGAAAGGTATAGTCCATTCCGGAAGCCTCGATCGCGCGCTCGACCGTGTAGTGCGGAACCAGCTTCGTCTCGCCGGCAGTCGGCACCGAAAGATAGATTACATGCCGCACCCCCGCCTCCTTCGCGGCGGCGACGAAGGGCAGCATCCAGCGTTTCGCGGTGCCCGGATGCGGCAGCGGGAACAGCAGGAATACCGTGCTCACCCCCTCCAGCGCCGGCCCCCAGGTGCTTCGGTCGTCGAAGGAAAACCTCACCTTGGGGGCATCGGGACCATAGAGCGCCTCGATCTTTGACGGCGTGTTGGCAGCGATCCGGAAGGGCAGCGTGCCGTCGGCGATCAGCATCCGCACCAGTTCGGTGCCGACATTGCCATTGGGGCCGGTGACGAGGATCATGGGGCGCGCACTCCGCTGGACCGAGGGTTTGCGAGCATAATGTTCGGCGGGCCGATACGGGGCCATAGCAAGCTTGCGCCGGGCCAAAACTTCCGGTTCCGCAAGGACGCGTTGTTTCACGTGAAACACCGTTCCGGAAGCAGGGCTGGCAGGCGGTCGGAGGGGGTCTGCGCAAGGTGTGGCCGGGGTCCGGCACGAATCAGGCCGTGCGCTGCGCCGGCCTTGCCGCCACTTGCGCGCGGCGCAACACCCGGCGTTGCCAAATCACGCTGTCGTCGCCCCGGCGGCGGGATAGAAACAGGCCTCTCGAACGTTTCCTCTGCAAACGCCGTTATCAAGAGATCGATCCGCCCATGAAGCCCTTCGCCCCCCAGCCGCTGGTGCGCCACACCAACCCCGACATCGCGATTGAAAGCCACGTGCCTCCCGTCACCGCGAGCGACAAGGTTGCCTTCGCCTTCGTCAAGCTGCTGCGCTTCTTTGCCGACAAGTTCTTTGCCAAGCGTTACGGCCACCGCGCGGTGGTGCTGGAAACCGTGGCCGCCGTGCCCGGAATGGTCGGCGGGCTGTGGCAGCACCTCACCGCCCTGCGCAAGATACGCGATGACGAAGGCTGGATCCGCACCCTGCTCGACGAGGCCGAGAACGAGCGGATGCACCTGATGACCTTCATCGAGATCGCCCAGCCCAACGCCTTCGAACGCGCGCTGATCGTCGCGGTGCAACTGGTGTTCTACAATTTCTACTTCTTCCTCTACCTCCTCGCCCCGCGCACCGCGCACCGCGTGGTCGCCTATTTCGAGGAAGAGGCGGTGTTCAGCTACACCCAGTATCTCGCCGAGGTCGATGCCGGGCGGCACGACAACATCCCCGCCCCGCAGATCGCGATCGATTACTGGCAACTCCCCGCCACTGCCACCTTGCGGGACGTGATCCTCGCGGTGCGCGCCGACGAAGCCGAGCACCGCGACGTGAACCACTACTTCGTCAGCGAGCTCGACAGCCGGAAGGCCCATCGCCCGCTGGAAGGATCGAGTGCGCCCTGATCCGAGGGACGATCAGCAAGGCCTGCGGCAAAGGCCCTAGACCTGCGCATCACCGCAAAGGAGCGAAAACCGGGGAAATGTATCGAACAGGTTGGCTCGATCAGGTCAAAACGGCGCAAGGACACGCGCCAACCCATTTGATCAATTTTCAGGAGATTTGCATTTTTCGTTCTTCAATCGAACAAAAATACTCTCATCTTTACGAAAAACGCCTCTCTCGATGATACGCCCATTTTTTGGTATACATTCTTGACGTGAAATCGGATCGTTTCTCTTGATTTTCTGCACAAATCGGCAATTTCGTTGACAGTCTTTCCCTCAAGAATTTGTCTGCAAATGTAAGCTTCCTGCACGGTCAGTTGGAGGGACTTTCCAAAATCGCGGAAGTCCGCTTCGATCCCATCGTGTGCACAGATGATCCTTATCCCGAAAGCGTCGCCATTTGGCCCGCTTTTCAAGCGTCGGCACTGGATGACGTGATCCGAGCCACTGGCCATCGCGCCGAACCGGATCGCGATATGATCGTCGTCGGTGCACTGAACGAACCGGGTCAGGGCGGCTTGCGCCTTGCGGTCGGTCAGGACCATGTGATCCCGCTCCAGCCGGATGCCCGTATCCTCGCTGAGCAGCTGCTGGAAGTTCGCATTGGACCACAATACCAGCTGCTGGCTGTCCGTTATCAGCCGGGCATGACGCGATGCCGAAAGCCATTCCCCCATCATCATGGGCAAGGCAAGCGACCATGGCGAAACGGGCGTGCGTTCTTCAACGTATTCCAATTTTTCTCTCTGGCCGCCAACCCGGCGGCGCTCTCCCGTGCGTGCGGTCACGAACCGCTGCCGCGCACTTAGTAAAGATAAAGCTAATCAAAAACATACCCATTTGGGTGGGATTTGTTCCATCAGGACGATTGCGTGGGTCGATTCGCGGGCGCCCCCGCTGTGCATCGCGAAAAATCGAGGTGCCATTTTGGGACAGCATCGCGCAGGCTTAAGGGGGCGGACGGTGCGCTGGCGGGCGGTTTTGGGCCGTCAGATTGGTGCCCACCAAAATTGGTGAAGAAATTCATTAGCTCACGGGACTAACAAGGCTCCGCGGGGGATGTTCTGCGGCCACTGGCCGGTTTTCCTTCACGCATCAGTCAGAGGGGGCTCGACGAAGCTCTCCATCCAAAGTGTCGCAGGCAGGGTCGTCCTGTCTTCTCCTAGTCTCCACAATGCGTTCAGCAATGGTGCTGGCCGCAAACGAAGAGGTTTTGTCTCATGATGAAGAAGCTCCTGATGGCCGCCACCGCCGCCACCGCCCTGACCGCAACCCCGGCGATGGCCGCCCCCAGCATCGACATCACCGCCACCGCACAAGTGCAGCGCGTGTGCCAGCTGCGCGCCAACGTGCGCTCGGTTGCGAACGGCACCGGCGACCAGACCATTGGCTATGATCCTGCGACCGGCACTTCGACCGTCACCACCGGCACCAGCGCCGTGAACCTGGCGAGCACCACGGCCCAAACCCTTGCTTCGCTGTCGGGCTTCGGCAATGGCGGCTGCCGCCTTGAAGTGAACACGCTGAACAACTTCAAGCTGCAGAACGGCTCGGGCGGTGCCAACCGCGAAGTGCCGTTCAACCTCACCCTTTCGGGCGGCGGTGCGAACGCCACCGGCAGCGCCAACGGCACCGTGTCGCTGAACCTCGGCACCGAGCCCGGCCAGCCGCTCGGCCAGACCCGTTCGCTCAGCCTGACTTTCCCGACGGCCGCCAACCCGGTCAACCTGGCTGCCGGCACCTATCAGGACGTGATCACCGTCACGATCATTCCGAACGCCTAAGGGTCGCACACTGTGCCGGGGGTGATCGCAGCGCCCCCGGCATGGCTGCCCCTTGTCGCAACTTTGTTCCTCGTGAGCGGGCGCCTCCATGACGGCGGCCTCCCCTCACCCAGCCGGTGATCCGCATGAGCAAGGCCGTCTGTCTTCTTGCCGCAATGGCTGCGCTTGTCGCGCAGTCGGCATCGGCGAATGACAGCGTCTCGGTGACAGTGACCGGGATGGTGGAGCCGCGCTGCGAGGTAAGCGGATTCGTGCGCCAGATCGCTGGCGTGAATGCCACGGCGATCGGGATCGGCTATGATGTCAACACGGGCGTGACCGGCCAGACCTTCGCCACGAGCCGGGTCGAGCTGGCGATCACCTCGCCCCAGCTGCTCGCCGACGTGACGGCGCGCTGCAACACCGGCACTGCCACGTTGATGCTGGCAACCGACAACAATTTCCGGCTGCGCAATCCGGCAGGCAGCAATGCCGATGAGATCCCCTTCGTGCTCAACCTGATCGGTCAGAGGGGTGCCGCCGGGATTGCCGCGCCGTTCACCACGGTGCTCACCAATACCGGGCCCAATCGGCCGCAAGTGCGCCCCTTGCAGTTCGTCCTGCCGATGCGGGCCGATCCGGCGATGCTGACGCCCGGAACCTACAGCGACACCATTCGCGTCACGATCACGCCTAACCCATGAAGCTGACCCCGCCTTTTCCTCGCGCTGCTGACATCGGCTCGCCCCGGACCCTGCGGGCCGAGTGCTGGGCAGCCGCGGCGGCGGTCAGTTCGCTGGCTTGCGCACCAGCCCTTGCCGATGACACCATCGCCATCACCGCGACAGCCGAAGTGGCGCCGGTTTGCGTATTCGACGGGCAAGTGTTCCCCAACGCGGGCAACATCACGATCGGCGAACAGATCACTGCAGGACAGCGGGCCACCAGCCTGCTCAATCTTGCCGACAGCCGCGATCAGGCGATCGGCTCGTTCCGGTTCCAGTGCAACACCCCGGCTGCGGCGGTCACGATCACCACCCTCAACGATTTCAATCTGGTGAACCCTGCCGGCGGCCCGGCCGGGCAAATTCGCTACCTGTTGAAGATCCCCGAGGTGGCGCAATTGGCGGGCGGCTTTGCCGTGACGACGGCCTATCTCGACAGCACCGGGCCGGGCGCATCCTTCACCGAGCGCCTCTTGCTGGTGGATGTCGGCACGCTCAACCTGTTCAATATCGCACCCGGTTTCTACACCGATCAGGTCATCCTTACCATTCAGGCGAACCAGTGATGCGGCGCGGTCTTGCCCTCTTCCTCCTGACGGCGGCGGGTTCCGGCTGGTGGCTGGCTCCGGCGAGCGCACAGGATTCGCTTGGCTATGGCCTGGCATCCCGAGTGCCCGTCTTGTGCACCCTGAGCGGGGATATCTACACCGCGTCCGACAATCCCGCGAGCTCGAGCACGGTGACGGCGGGCGGCTCGGCGACGGTGCGGATCGATCTGACACAGCCCGCCGCTCAGGAAATCGGCCGGGTCGGCGTGCGCTGCAACGGCGGCAGCGCGACCGTGACCGTGGCCAGCAACAACAGCTTCCGGCTGATTACAGGGTCGGGCGGTGCCAACAGGGAAATCCCGTATACGGTAACCGTTGCCGGGACGCCGGCCGCCAACATCGCTGTGCAAACCAGTTATGCCGAGAGCCGGATCGGTATCAACCAAGCGCGCGAATTGTTCGTGACCGTGGGTCGCGTCAACTTCCTGCAGCTCGCGGCTGGCGAATACGCGGACACCCTGACCCTGTCTGTGACTCCCAACAGTTAAGAGGCATCCATGACGCTTAAGTCCTTGATCGCGGCACTTGCCCTGGCAGCTGCATTGCTGGCCCCGGCGGCGGCACAGGCGCATGAGGTCGAGCCGCTGATTATCGATCTTGCGCCCACTGGCCGGGCTGCGACCGCCTCGATCCGGGTGACCAATCGCGATCCCGTGCCGGTTGCGGTGGAAATCTACGCCGAGCGCCGGATGATCGATGAACTGGGCAACGAAACGCGCGAACGGGCTGACGATGACTTCATTCTGGTTCCGGCCCAGATGCGGGTCGAGCCCGGAAACACCGGCACCTTCCGCATCCGTTACATCGGGGAGCCGGTCACGCAGGCGGTCGGCTACGCGATTACGGTCGCGCAGCTGAAGCTCGAAAATGTCGAACAGACCGGCGTGCAGATCCTCGTCAACTTCGCCGCTTCCGTGCATGTGGTGCCGCCGCGGGCCAAATCGGCCATCACTGCGACCGATCCGGAAATCGTTACCGGCGAAGGAGGCTCATCCGTGGTCCGGTTCGTGCTGCGCAATGACGGGACACGCCATCAGGGCATGGCCGCTGGCAAGATCACGCTGACGAATTCGGCAGGCCAAAGCCTCGTGATAGAGGGCGAGGCGATGCGGGAGGTTCTCAACCACACGCTGATCCCCGCCATGGCAACCAGGCAGGTGTCCATGCCTCTGCCCGAAGGCTGGTCGGCGAGCGACAAGCTCACCCTTGCGCTCACCGTTCCGGGATCGGCTTGAACGATGAACAGCCAGGGCAACCGTCTGTTCTCTCGAGTGATGCTGTCAGCCTAGATCTTGGAGAGGGGGCTGATGAAAAACGCGCGAGGGATCGAACCGACCGGCCGGACTAGCCGCGCACGATCGCGGGCAAGTGGTCTGCGCGGCGCGTCCCTCTTGGCTTTGTCCATGGCCGCCGTGCTGTCTCCCAGCGGACTATGTGCAGACACCGGAGGCACCCGGGCGGGCGCGGCGTGGGCGGCCTTGACCGTGCCCTCGATCGGCATCGGCAACCCGTTGGTGAACATGCCGGCGGCATCCTCGACCACGATCGTCGGTCCCTTCGATCACGAGCCGTTCGCTGGGCTTCGGGCCGAAACCGGCGTCGCTGGGCGGGCTCTTGATGCCGAGACGCGTCTGGATGAGGGCACGATGGCGACCCCTCGGCCGTTCGTCGATCCATCGGCTGGGACAGCGCCGCACGTGACCATGGCAAGCATGGCAAACATGGTTCTCCAGGATGTCGGCACGCCGTCGGCACTCCCGCGTGAACAGGAATTGCAGCTGCCGCTGGTGCTGGATGGCTCCTACCTCGGAGACGTCGATGTCATCATCGGCCTCAACGGCGACTTGCGCGTCCGCCTCGCCTCGCTCGTGCTGGCGCTCGACCGGGTGCTGCGTCCTGAAGAGAGCGAGCGGATTGGCCGCCTGTCTGCTCCGGGCGGGCTGATCGATGCAGCGGCCTTGAAGCCGCAGATCGTCCTTAGCCTGGATGAAGCCAATATCGAGATCGCCATTCGCATTGCGGCAGAGGCCCGCCGTCTTGGCAGTGTGTCGCTGGCGGAGGATGCTTTTGGCAATCTGGCTTACACACAGCCTGAATCCTTTGCGATGGCGATGGCGGTTGATTTCGGAGGCGCCTATTCCTTCCAGGATCCGAGCGGCTTTCGCGGTGAGGCAGGACGCGTCGCGTCGTGGATCAACATCGGCGGCACGGACGGTGTGTTTCTCGATGTCGAAGCCTTCTACGACAGCGAAGGCCAGCGCAATTTCCGGCGCGGCGATATCCGGCTGAGCAAAGATGATCCGGCCAATGCGATCCGTTACACGCTCGGCGATGTCCTCTATCTGCCGCAAGGCTTTCAGGGAGCGCCGCGAATTGGCGGGATCGGGGCCCAGCGACTTTACGAAGAGCTTGATCCCCTGCGGATCATCCGGCCCCAGGGTCGCACCAACTTCACGCTGGATCGGCCCGCCACGGTCGAAGTGATCGTGAACGGCATTCCGTTTCGCACGATCCGGTTCGATGCAGGCACCTTCAGCATCAACGACATCCCGTTTGCCGAAGGCGGGAACAATGTTGAACTGTTGATCCGCGATGACAGCGGTGTGGAACGCCGGTTGCAGTTCGGCGGCTATTCGAGCGCCAACCTGCTTGCCGAAGGCCTAAGCGAGTTTGGCCTGGTTGTCGGTTTTGAATCCGACTTCAGCCCGGGCGGGATCGATTACGACACCAGCGAACCCATGGCTTCGGGCTTTTTCCGGGCGGGGGTCAGTTCCAACCTGACCCTTGGCGTCAATGCGCAGGCCAGCCAAAGGCTTGGCCAGCTTGGCGGGGAATTGATTTACGGGACTGCCAATCTGCTGATCGCTGCGCGCGGCGCGTTGAGCTATCTCGACGAACGCGGTGCAGGCTATTCCTGGGAGGTCAACACGCAATATCGCCCGCTGTCCGAGGCGGGTCTCAACACCTTTTTCCTCGAAGGCAATGCGCGCGGCACAAGCCGGGATTTCGCCGGGCTCGGCATTCTCGACCCGCGCAATGACTTCAAGCTCGAGACCGCCATTCGCGGTGGCTTTGCGATCGATCAGAACAGCAATGTCAGCCTTGGATATACCCACCAGTTTGCGCGCGATGCGGCCTTCGACATCGTTCGCTACTCGCTGACCGCCTCGCGCCGGTTTGGCAATCTTGCCGCCTTTGCCACGTTCGACCGCCGCGAAGTGGCAAGCCAATCCACCGAAAACCGCGTTCTGTTTACGATTTCGCTCCCGCTTGGCAATCGATCCACCTACGCGCGGGCCACGTACGACAGCGATCGCGGCGCGCTGCGCACCGAATTGCAGCGTCTGCCGCGCGGGGCTGTGGGCGATCTGTCCGGTGCCATTGCGGTCGAAACCAACCGCAACGGTCAGGAAGTGCTCGGCCAATTGCGCTACCAGCACAACCGGTTCATCGCCGGGGTCGACAATTCGATCATCTTCAGCGATGCGCAAGGCTCGGCCGCGACCGCTGTGACACGCTACAACATGCGAACCGGCTTCGGTTACACCGACGGCAGGGTGCTGGTCTCCCCAACGCTGGGTGAAGGCAGCTTCGTAGCGGTGGCTCAAGGGCGCGGCGTCACCGAAGGCAAGGTCATTCTGAACGATTCGCCGATCGGGCCCCTGAGCAGGTCCGATGCCCTGGGCCCAGCCGTGTTCGGCGGCATCCGCGGCTATGTTCCGACCCGGATCACGGCCGATCTCGTGACCGAGCAGGCTGGCTTTGAATCGGCGTCGCAAACGATCAACATTCTGCCCGGTGCACGCACCGGCTACCTCATCACGCTCGCCGAGGCGCCGACCGCGATCGTCATCGCGAACCTTTTCAGGCCGGATGGCACGCCCGCCTCGCTGCTGGCTGGCACGGTGGTGCGCAGCGATGGCAAGGGCGACCCGATCGAGACCTTCACCAACCGGTCGGGTCGACTTGTGGTTGAAGAGTTGACTGCTGGCGATTATCGCCTTGATATTCCTGGAACAGGTTCGGTCATCTTCACTCTTGCGGAAGACCAGGTCGGTATTGTCGATATTGGCGAATTGCGTCTCGTTGGGTCCATGCGGACAGGAGCAGAACCATGATGGTGCGAAAGCTTGCGCTGCTGTTGGGGTTGGGGCTGTTCGCAGCCGCACCGCTGCACGCGCGCTGCGAGGCGCGGTTTGAAACGCTTACCGAGACGGCGGGTGTCGTCACTCTCGACCCGTTCGATCCTTCGCCATTCGAGCGCACCCTGCGCGTGACCATCCGCAATTCCGGGTCTGACCCATGCCGTCTTGGGCTCAGCGCCACCGACCGCGCACTCGGGCAGCGCCTGCTGACGGAGACCGATGTTGCCTATGATCTGATCTGGGAAAACCTTCCGATCCCCAATTACGACACGCCTGTGCCCGGACGCGAATTGTCCATAAGGCCAAACGACACGCGGGAATTCTTCATTTCCGTGCAGGTGCGCCGTCCGATCAAGGCACAGCCCCGCCCGACCGAAGCCGTGTTCACGCTGCGCCTGCATGATCTTGACCGCGGTGATGCGGTTGTCGCGGAACAGGATGCGCGCCTGGCTGCCAATATCGTCGCGGTTGCCCAGATCAACATCGCGGGATCATCATCCAGCTTCGATCGCAACTACGGGATCAGCGCGATTGATTTCGGAACTCTCGAAACGGGCAAAAGACAGACCGTCTACGTGCAAGTGCGCGGCAATTCATCAATGCGCATGACCGTGGAATCGACCAATGCCGGACTGCTGCGGCACGAGGCGATCGCGGGTGCCCCCGGAATAAGCTACAATGTCGATATTCTCGGGCAGAGTTTTGCGCCGGTCACGCGGCGCCAGTTCAATGGCTTGTTGTCGACCGGCCTCTATGGGGCAAACATCCCCATGACGTTGGTGATCGGACAGGTCGGCGATGTGCCTGCGGGCCGTTACAGCGATGTCCTGACGTTGAGCATCGAACCGGAATGACAGGCTGACAGCCCGTCTATACGGGTGACACCTCGACCACGAGATCGGTCTCCGCCATTGACGGATCGCCCGTGCTTTCGGCGAAGTCGAGTTCCAGCAACGAACTGGCCGCGAAATAGGCCGGGCGGACAAATGCAAAATCCTTCGGGCCGGGCGCGCCGCTCGTGCCGTTGAGCCGGGCCGCCGAAGCGGGGCGCGCGGTTTGGGCAAGGCTCACCCGCACGACATGGTCGGTATTGCAGTTGCCAGCCAGGGTAACCCGGAGCCCCGACTGAACGGGCTCTGCCGAAATCACCTGCCCCATCGAACAGGTGACGGGCACCGTCGCCACGAGATTGATCCGAATGTCCGCGCCATCGGTCGCGGTGGCGCCGAAGCTTGCGGTCAGCGCCGTCAACATAGCTGCAATCATCGCGCCGTCTCCTTCGACAACGGCATTAAGCGTGAAAGGTCAACTATGAGTTCAGGATCGAGGTTAGCTAATTCCTAATTGCCCGTAGGCCAAGCGTGGCCGGAACTAGAGGACAGTTCCTCACAGTGGTCATGACTGATGCAGCAATTGTCCCTGTATTTGCCGCGATCATCGCCACGATGAGCGGTCCTTGGGGAGACGATTATCGTCATCGACGACACAGACCATGTGCGGCCTGTCTCGCGTCCAGTGCCACAGGATCATGTTGATATCCCTCTCGCCGGCGCGCACTGCAAAGGACGGGACGATGATCCCCGCGCATCCCGCTTCGATCAGACGGTCAGCGAGCTCCCAAGTGGGCACGGGCTTGCGATCGGCGGCCTGCATTTCCCAGGCGCAAGCGAGCCCGGCCCGCGAAATCGGAGCTGCCGCCAGACCCTCATCTGTCGTGAGATCGAGGATGCCTTCGCAATCGATCCGGTAGCTGCACAGGGTCATGGGCTGCGCCTTGAAAGCAAAGCCCTGCTGCGCCTCAAGCCATGCGGTCTCGAGCCGCAGCGATGTGTAAAGGCATGCGATGCCCGGCCGATTGAACCGGCCGCCATGCAGTTTGGCACCCTCGCCGGATTCGGGATCGAAGGCCCATCCCGGATGATGCGCGCGGTAAGCCAGACCTTCGAACCGCGTAAGCGGGAGGGTCAAGCAAACCCGCCCTGTGCGATGCGGGCGAGATAGCCGCGGACGAGTTCGGCGCGCCCTTGACGGACCAATTCCGCGGCGGTTGCATCGCCCAGAGAGGGCAGGGGCTGCGACCGATACCAGGCATAGGCCGCAAGCTCGCTTCCGGCCCAAGGAATCACCCGGTTGATGATCTCGCTCATTTCGCGCAGCCGTGCCTGGGTCGACAGACTGCCAGATCGAGAGCTTTTGGAAACGGCATCGCGAGACAGGCCGGCAGCGGCGGCAAGCTCGGACTTGGTGATCCGCAGCACTCCGGACAGGCGGTCGGGCGACACGCCATCCTTGCCCGTCACTTCGCTCAGGAATGCAGCCGATGCCATAATGCCTCACCTATCGCCTCAATAATGGGCAATCTGTGGGGCGAACGACGCAATGTCAAGGCTGGCCCGATGAGCAAGCGCCAAGACTGAGCAGGGGCGCGGTCTTGTGCCTCTATCCGCGCAAGCAAGCGTCGAATGCGCTCATTCCTCCTCGGCCTGGCCGCGGCGGCGCGAAGGACCGGACCTCAGGCGGATTCAACCTGTCGCGCGGTCTGACAGCCTTGTCCCGAGCGATTATGACCGGCCCAAGTCGGGGGTATTGACATTCAATTATTGTCCTACAATAAATGTCCCACGTGAGTCGGGTCGGGTTGGGGAGACGGCAAGATGATAAGACAAGCAGACACGGCGGGGACAAATTCGGCGGGGGACATCCGGGCGAATGGCACGCAGGCCGGACGCTATCGCGCATTGTTCATGACTGTATCGCTGCTGGGCAGCGCCTCATGGGCGGCACCGGGCCTTGCGCAGAAGCAAGCCGAAGCGGAAACCGCGACAGGGCTTCAGGACATTGTCGTCACCGCCCGCCGGCGTGAGGAGAACCTTCAGGACACGCCTGTTTCCGTGGTCGCATTCACCGGCGAGGCGCTGGCGGACCGCCAGGTGGTCAATGTTGCGGAAATCGGCAACTTCACGCCCAATCTCATCATCGACAGCGCATCGGCACTCGGGGGCAGCAGTTCGACGATCTCCGCCTTTATTCGCGGCGTCGGGCAAAGCGACTTCAACCTGACCATCGATCCGGGCGTGGGATTGTATCTGGACGGCGTCTACATCAGCCGGTCGGTGGGTTCGCTGCTCGACACCGTCGACCTTGCCCGGGTGGAAGTGCTGCGCGGCCCGCAAGGCACGCTGTTCGGCAAGAACACCATCGGCGGCGCGGTGGTGCTGGTCTCGGAACAGTCCGACAATGAATTCGGCGGCCGGATTGAGGGCATAACCGGCAGCTTCGACCGGCTGGATCTCAGAGGCATGGTGAATCTGCCCGTCAGCGATCGGCTGGCGGTGCGGATCACTGCCTCGAGCCAGAACCGCGACGGTTATTATGACCGGCTTCAGGACGGCGAGCGCATGGGCAACAGGAACAGCCTGTCAGGCCGCCTGCAAGTCGCCTGGGAGCCGACCGACAACCTCACACTGTCACTGGCCGTCGACGGCACACGCGTGCGTGAGGAAGGCAAGCCGCTGACCCTTCTGGCGGTGAACCCCGCAGCCGATTTCGCCGGTTTCTGGAACTTCGCCGTCAACGGGGCGACCTGCTTCACACCGCCGACCGGCCTGCCGATCCCGAACGAGCCGGAATGCTTCACCGATCAGTGGATCACCGATGACGTGCGTTCCACCAACACCACGGGCTCCAATTTCTCCGATCTCGATCTGTGGGGCACCGCGCTGACCATCGACTGGGCCTTGGGGGCGCTCGATTTCAAGTCGATCACGGCCTACCGCGATCTCGAAAGCGCCTTCTTCCAGGATTACGATGGCTCGCCCCTGCCCATCGGCGAAACCGGGAATGTCTACACCCAGATTCAGTTCAGCCAGGAGTTCCAGTTTTCCGGATCGGCCATCGACGATCGCCTGAACTGGCTTGTCGGGCTCTATTATCTCAAGGAAAAAGGCACTGACATCAACAGCCTGACGTTCTCGGTCGCTGACTTCATCAGCGGGGGAAGCGTCGAGAATGACAGCTATGCCGCCTTCTCTCAGGTCGGCTTCTCGCTGACCGACCAGCTGAGCCTGACGGTGGGCGCGCGTTACACCCATGAAACGAAGCGGTTCCGGCCCGATCAGTTCATCCAGGTGGACCGCACCGGGGGCACGCTTCTCGCTTTGAGCCAGCTGTTCATTCCCACCGGCAATCCCGATGGCAATCTGATCCTGCCGCGCACAGAGGCCTCGATCACGGACAAGGAGTTCACCCCGGCGGTCGCGCTCGATTACAAGCTCACTGAGGACGTGCTGCTCTATGCGAGCTATTCCAAGGGGTTCAAATCGGGCGGCTTCACCCAGCGCGTGTTTCCGCCGGAAGCGGTGGTTCCCGCATTCGGACCGGAGCGTGCGACAGCCTATGAAATCGGTCTGAAGAACAATCTGTTCAACCGGCGACTGCGCCTCAACTTCGCTGCCTTCCAGACGGATTACACCGGCCTCCAGATCATCGTGAACGAGGGCATCGCCCCGAAAGTGCGCAATGCCGGCGAGGCGCGCATTCGCGGGTTCGAGATCGAGGCGGAAGCGGTCCTTTCGGATGCGGTGCAGGTTTCGGCCGGGGTCGGCTACACCGATGCCGATTATCTCGAGGTCGACCCTGCGGCGGTGGGGATCACGGCCGACAACCAATTCGGCAACGTCCCGGCATGGACAGCAACCGCCGGCATTTCGGCCGACCTGTTCAAGATCGCGGAGGGCCAGGTGTCGAGCCGCGTCGACTGGAGCTTCCGCAGTGCGCACTTCAAGGATGCGATCAATACGCCCGAACTGCGGCAACCGGCCTACAGCCTGTTCAATGCCACGCTGACCTACCGGGCCAAGAACGACCGCTGGGGCCTGACGGCGGGTGTCACCAACCTGTTCGACAAGACCTATCTGATCACCGGATACAACGACATCGTCGGGATCGGGGTCATCACAGGCACATATGCCCGCCCGCGCGAATTTCTCGCCAGCGCGAATTTCACCTTCTGAGCCGAAGGGCGATGATGTGAACATCATGCTGGTTCTTGACCATCCCGTCAGGGGTTCATTCTGCGGCGCGCTGGCCGATGCGGTGCAAGACGGTGCGCGCGCAGCCGGCCACGGGATCGACCTGCTTGACCTCGCCCGGGCAGACTTCGAATGCCTGTTCCAGCCTGAGGACCGCGCCCACTTTCTCGGTGGCCCGGTGCCGCCGGAGGTCGCCGCTATGCATCGCCGGGTGGAGGCGGCCGACGGGTTGGTCCTGGTCTATCCGATCTATTGGTGGACCTTTCCGGCGCGGCTGCGTGGGTGGATCGACCGGGTGCTCACGGCAGGATGGGCCTATGCGATGGACGCCGAAGGAAACCGCCCGCTGCTTGCCGATCGCCCCGTGGCGCTGGTCGCGAGCGCCGGTGCCGGCCGGCAGACCATCGCGGATTTCGGCTATGGGGCCGCGATGCGGCGGCTGATCGACGAGGGCACCTTCGGATATTGCGGGCTTGCAACGATCCACCCGCTGCTGGTGACCGACGTGCACGAAAGTGCCGAAGCACGCGCTGCCGGCCTTGCCGCCGCAAGGGCCTTGCCGCAGCGGATGTTCGCGTGATGGCGGGACGCATCGTCATCGTGGGGTCGGGCCATGCGGGCGTGCGCTTCTGCGAGGAGATGCGCGATCTTGGCTTTGATGGCGCATTAACCCTGATTGGCGAGGAAGCCTGCCGACCCTATGAACGCCCGCCGCTCTCCAAGGCGGTTCTATGCTCCGAAGCGAGCCCGGAAGATCATGCGCTGCTGCCGGCCGAGCGCGGGCGCGCGCTCAATATTGCGTGGCTGGGGGGGTGCCGGGCTGCTGCGATCGATCGGTCCACGCAGGCGTTGCGCCTCGCCGACGGGAGCGCCGTCGGCTTCGATCATCTGGTGTTGGCCACTGGCGTGGCTCCGCGCAGACTGTCTTGTGCAGGCTCGACATTGGACGGGGTGTTCTATCTCAACGATGCTGCCAGCGCCCTGCGCATCCGCCGTGCGTTGTCGCGACCCGACCGATCCGTGGTCATAATCGGCGGAGGTTTCATCGGGCTGGAAGTGGCCGCCGCCGCCCGCCAATGCGGGCACGCGGTGACCGTGATCGAGACAGAAACGCGCGTCGCGGCGAGACTGTTCCCCCCTTCCCTGTCTCGCGTGCTTGCAAACCTCCACGAGGCGCACCGCGTTGTCGTTCGAACCGGGACCATGGTTGCCGAACTGGTCGGTAAAGACCGGGTCAGCGCGGTGAGACTTGCTTCCGGCGAGGTCCTGCCTGCCGACATCGTCGTCGTCGGCATCGGATCATTGCCACGCGCCGAGCTCGCCGCTGATTGCGGCCTGCCGGTCAGCGACGGCATCCTGGTCGATCGCGAGGGCCGCACGGATGATCCGAACATTTTCGCCATCGGCGATGTCGCTGCCGTCCGCAGCCGCGACGGTCGGCCTCGGCGCCGCGAATCTTGGGACAACGCACAGGTCACCGCCCGGCGCGCTGCCGCCTGCATCATGGGGGCACCTCGGACAGAGGCTGCGCCGCCGTGGTTCTGGACGGACCAGTATGATTGCAACGTCCAATACATCGGCGAGCCGGCCACGGGCTGTGGCGAAACGATCATCGCACGCGACGGCGGGCACATTCACCTTTATGCGCGCGGCGGCAGGGTTGCCGCGGCCGCGCTCGTCAACGCCGGCCGAAACCGGCGGCGCATGCTGAACGCGGTCGCCGATCGGGCGCTGCTCTCCCATATCATCGCCGCGCTTGGCGGCGAGGCCGTCAGTCAGGCAATCTAGAAAGGCTTTTCACGATGCGGTTTGCCACATTTTCCAAAGACGGGGCGTGCTCGGTCGCTTTGCAAACGAGCACGGGGGCGCAGCTGGACCTGACGGCAGCCGGTATCGCCGACGACATGCTTTCGCTGATTTCCCGCTGGGCGAGGATCAAGGACCGCCTTGAAAGCCTGATGGCGGACCCGGGCAATTGCCCCGAAATCCCCGCCGGATCGCGCCGGGTCGCCCCGATTCCCGATCCCCGGCGCAACATTTTCTGCGTCGGAAAGAACTACCGCGAACATGCGAAGGAATTCGGCCAGAGCGGCTTTGACGGCGGTGCGACCGGCGGCAACGAGGTGCCCGATTATCCGATCGTCTTTTCCAAGGCCACGACCAGCGTGATCGGCCCGGATGCGCCCGTTCCCTCGTCCGCAGACCCGTTCGGCACGGTAGACTACGAAGGCGAGCTGGGCGTGATAATCGGCACCGGCGGCAAGGCCATCGACCGGAGCACCGCAGCGCAGCACGTGTTCGGCTATACCATCATCAATGATGTCACCGCGCGCGAAGTGCAGAAGCTCCACAAGCAATGGGTGCTGGGCAAGGGGGCCGACGGCTTCTGCCCGATGGGACCGGCAATCGTCACCGCAGACGAAATCGCCGATGTCGACGCCCTGCGCCTGACCACCCACGTCAATGGCGAACTGCGTCAGGACGCCCTCGTCGGCGATCTGATCTTCGACATAGCGGTGCTGATCGAGACGATCTCGCGCTACATCACCCTTTTGCCGGGCGACATCATCGCCACCGGCACCCCGGCGGGCGTCGGGATCGGCTTCGATCCGCCGCGCTTTCTGCGGCCGGGCGACACGGTCACTGTCGCGATCAGCGGCATCGGCGAACTTCGCAATCCCATCGACTGACAAGCAAAGGGCCAACCCGATGAGTGCCGACATCCAGATCTACAATCCCGAAGCCCTTGGCGCGCCGCTGGGCCAATACACCCATGTCACCCGCGTCCGGGCGAACGAGTTCCTGTTCATTGCGGGCATGCTTTCGGCCAATCCCGCCGGGGACATCGTCGGCGTCGACGACTTCGACGCCCAATGCGATCAGATATTCGCCAACATCGCCGCAGCCTTGCAGTCGGCCGGCGCCGATTTTTCGAATATCGTGCAGTTCACGACCTACCTCGTGCACTCTCAGGATATTCCGAAATTCATGGCTTACCGGTTGCGCGAATTCCCCCGGCTGTTCCCGTCGGGTGTCTATCCGCCGAACACGCTGCTGATGGTCGACAGGCTGGTCAAGGAGCCCTTCCTGGTCGAGGTTCAGACCATTGCCGCGATCTAGCCATCGGGCGCAAAGCGCGATCTTGCGCGCGAAGTCGCCTTGATGAACGATATTGCCGCAGGCATTGCCTTGGCGAACATGCTAACCAGTGCACAGGACTAGCAGGATAGCCGCAGATGGGAACGCCGGTAGATTTTCTGAAACAACGTGCCCCGGATCGCTCCGTGGCCGACATGCTTGCCGACATTTTCCGCAAGCGCATCCTCGAGGGCGAATATCTGCCCGGAATGCGCCTGGTCGAACCCGATATGACCGAGCTTTACGGGGTCAGCCGCGGGCCCGTGCGTGAAGCCTTCCGCCGCCTGATCGCCGAAGGCCTGTTGGTCGCCGAAAAGCACAAGAGCCCGGTTGTTCGCGGCGTCGGCAAGAAGCAGTTTTTCCAGATGTTCGAGGTTCGCAGTGTGCTTGAAGGCCTCGCCGCGCGCCTTGCCGCGCAGGCGATGGACGACAGGAAAAAGCGCAACTGGGTCGCACAGGAGCTGGAGAAATGGGCTCCGGGCCGCAGCTGGACCGAATATGGGTTCGTCAGCGCGAACACCGATCTGCACGAGGGTATCCGCAGGCTGATCGACCATGAAGTGCTCGATGATCAGATCCAGCGCATCGCCATTCCCGGATTTAAGGCAGTGTTCCTGCCCACCGTCACGGCCGCCGACATCGCTGCATCGGCCGCGCAGCACGCCGCGATACTCAAGGCCATCCACGATGGCGAAGGCCTGCTGGCCGAACGCCACATGGTCGATCACGTGATGGACACCGCGCAGCGCGTCACGGTTCATTTCAACGACGAGCTTTTCGACCGCCGACTGCGCGAACTCGATCGTCTGAAGGCCGACGCAGCCGTCTGACCCAAGCCCGGCAGGAGCAGAGAAAACCCTTGCGCCTCTTCGCGAGTTGAATTATTGTCCTACAAGAATCGTATTGCGATGGAGGGGTGCGTGGAGAGATCGGTTGACCGGCTCTGGCCGAGCCAGAATTTTTCGCAGACCCCCTACTGGGCATTTCGCGATGACGATCTGTATCGCGAGGAAGGCGAGCGATTGTTTCGCGGGCCGCACTGGAATTACCTGTGCGTCGAGGCTGAAATTCCCGAAGCCGGCGATTACGTGGTCGGTTATGTCGGTGAGACACAGGTCGTCATCAATCGGCTGGAGGACGGCGGCATTGCCGCGTTCATAAACAGCTGCGCGCATCGCGGCGCACAGCTTGTCCGCAATCTGCGAGGCAGGTCGCTCTCGCACACCTGCGCCTATCACCAGTGGTGCTTCGATCTCGACGGCACCTTGCTGGGCGTGCCGCAGCAGCGCGGCGTGAAGGGCTGCGGCGGGATGCCCAAGGATTTCGACAAGGCTGCGCACGGATTGCAGCGGCTGCGCGTCACCAGCTACAAGGGTCTGGTTTTCGGCACGTTCTCGGCTGAAACGGTGCCGTTCCAGGATTATGTCGGCCCCAAGCTGATCGAACAGATCGACCGGATTTTCGATCGCCCGATCAAGCTGCTCGGCTATTACCGGCAGCGTGTCGAGGCGAACTGGAAGCTCTATCTCGAGAACGTGAAAGACCCCTATCATGCGGGGCTCCTGCACCTGTTCCACGTGACCTTCGGCATTTACCGGCCGACGATGTCGGGCAAGGTGATGATGGACGACACGCACGGCAACAGCGTGCTGCGAACGGCCGACATTGACGAAAATCAGGCGGAGGTGAACGCGGTTTACGCCGACAGCGCCAAATACCGCCCCGACTACAAGCTGCGCGATGCATCGCTGTTCGATGTCGAACCCGATTACCCTGACCGGGTCACCAACATGATCATGACGATCTTTCCCAACCTGATGTTGGGTCAGGTCGCGAACACCTTCCAGATCCGTCATGTCCGTCCGAAAGGACGCCGCGAGTTCGAGCTCTACTGGACCTATTTCGGGTTTGCCGACGATGATGATGCCGCAATCGAAGGCAAGCTGCGGCAGTCCAATTTTGTCGGCCCGGCAGGCTACATCTCGCTGGAGGATGGCGAGGCCGGGCGGCTGGTCCAGAACGGGGTAGAAGCGCGGCCCGACGGCGATTGTTCGACCGTAGAGATGGGCGGCCTCGGCCCGATCGAGGATCAGGACACGCTGAGCACCGAGATCGCGGTCCGCGGCTTCTGGCAACACTACACCCGTTCGATGGGCATTCCTTGCGCGGGAGACGCGGAATGACGCCCGCCCTGCACTCCGAAGCATCGCTGACAGCGGCAGAGTTCCGCGACATCCGCGCCCTGCTCGATGCCTATTGCCGCAGCATCGATACCGACAGGCTGGAGGATTGGCCGGACTATTTCGTGCCCGATGGCCTCTATCAGGTGCTCTCGCGCGAGAATGTCGAGCTGGGTCTGCCTGCCCCGCTGGTCTATTACTATTCGCGCGGGATGATGCAGGACCGGGTTACCGCCCTGCGCGATGCCCTGACTTACGAGCCGGTCTACACCCGGCACCTCACGTCGGGCCTGCAGCTGTGGACCGATGGAGATGCCTTCGCGGCGCGTTCCGATTTCGCGATCTACCAGACCACGCAGGAAGGCATCACCCGGCTGTTCTCGGTCGGTGAATACCGCGACCGGATCGTTCGCGACGGCGACTGCTTCCGCTTCCGCGAACGGGCAGTGATCATGGATACCTTCGGGGTCCAGAACCTGATCGCCATCCCGCTATGACCGCCGCGCTGGCACCCGCCAACCCGTTCACCCGGGTCAGCTTCGAACGGCTTGCGTTCGAAGGCTTGGGAGTCGGCTGCTGGCACGGCGGCCGCGGACAGCCGCTGCTTCTGCTGCACGGCAGCGGACCTGGCGCTTCGAGCATCGGCAACTGGCGCACCATCCTCGATGCTTTGGCACAGGACTACCGCGTGCTCGCCGTCGACCTTATCGGCTTTGGCGCGTCCGATCGGAAGCCTGCCGCACCTTTTTTCGATTTCGCGCTCTGGTTGCGTCAGGCGCGCTGGGCGCTCGATCAGATTGGGCACGACCGGATCACGGTTCTCGGCCATTCGATTTCGGCTGCGCTGGCTCTGCAACTGGCCGCCAGCGATCCGCGGGTGACGAAGGTTGCCACAACCGGCGCGATGGGCACCGAGATGCCGGTCAACCCCTTTCTCGATGCAGTGTGGCGCTGTCCCGCCGATCGTGCGGCAATGGCGGCCGCGGCACGGGTGCTGATCCATGATCCGCGCTGGATCGACGACGCCTACCTCGATGCCCGCATGGCGGTAATCGGCAGTGCGGCCTATCGCACCTATTTCGACACGATGTTCGCCGGCCCGTTCGACCGTTTCATTCAGGCGGCGATGATCGCGAAAGCCGATCTTGCGCGCATCACGGCGGATGTCGTCATGCTGCACGGCCGCGAGGATCTGGCTTTCCCGGCGGAGCAATGTTCGCAGCAGCTCGCCCCCGAGATCGCCAATGCCGATCTGCACCTTTTGTCCCGATGCAGCCACTCGGTCGCGCTCGAGCGCCGCGATGCGCTCCTGTCCGCCGTGCGGCAGCTCATGCTTCAGTAAAGGACCATACCGCCATGTCAGACCGTAAAGTGATCCGTTGCGGAACCTACTTCGACGCTGCGACCGGGCAGCGCCTGCACGACCACGTCCTGCATGTGGTCGGGCAGTCGGTCGTCTATTCCGGTCCGGCCGCAGCGGCGCCGAATTTTTCGGCTGAAGCCACGATCATCGATCACGGCGACAAGTTCGTCATGCCAGGGCTGATCGATGTTCATGTGCACCTGTCATACGGCGAGGCCAAGACCGAGGAGGACATCGACCTGTTCGCCTCGCTCGAATTCCGGGCGTTGCGCGGGATGGAGGCAGCCCAGCGCATCCTGCGCGCAGGCTACACCAGCCTGTGCGATCCGACCACCAGCGGCAGGGTCAGCCTCGCAATCCGTGATGCCGTTGATTCGAACCTCTTCGTCGGCCCCAAGCTCACCTGTTCGGGGCAGAACATCTCGACCCGCCAAGGCCTGGTCGACTGGTATCCGACCTGGATCGGCGTGCCGGAGACCTCGATCGGAAAGATCGTCACCAGCATCGACGACGGGATCGAGGCGATCCGCGTGCAGGTCAAGGACGGCGTCGATTTCATCAAGCTGGCGATGGACGGCGACAGCATGAACCCGTCGTCGATCAAGCTTGCCTGCGCCTTCCGGCAGGAGGAGGTCGATGCCCTTGTCGCAGAGGCGCACCGGCTGGGCCGCAGGGTCGTGGTCCATGCGCGCGGCGGGGAAGGCGTCGCCACCGCAGCGCGCGCCGGCGTGGATCTCATTTTCCATGCGTCATGGATGGACGAACGCGCGCTCGAAGCCGTGGTTGCCAGCGGCGCCGCGCTGTGTCCGACGCTCAGCCTGCTGGTCAACAACATCGAATTCACCCAGATCACCGATCCGGCGTCGGCATCGCTGGTCGATGCGCACAAGCGCGAACTGGATGCCGCCGTCGTCAACCTGACCCGAGCCCGGGAGGCAGGCGTGCGGTTCCTGCTCGGCAGCGAGGCCGGGTTTGCGGTGACGCCCTATGGCGAATGGCATGCGCGCGAGCTTGAAAATCATGTCAAATATCTCGGCTTCAGCCCGTCCGAGGCCTTGCAGCAAGCGACCTTGCACAATGCCTGGTTCACCCGCTTCGCCGACCGCGTCGGACGTCTTGACGCAGGCTGCGATGCCGACATCCTGGTGCTGGACGGCGATCCCGTCGAGGATATCCGGGTGCCGCTCGACAAGCGCAATATCCACGCCGTTTACGCCAACGGAGTGGCGGTCGATCTCACGCCCAACAGCAAACGCTCGCGCCACCCGGCAGAGTTTTCCTATGCCATGTGGAATCAGGTTTACACGCAGGACGTGGTGAAAGCCCTGGCGTGACACGGACAAAGAAAAGGGGGCCGGTGCAATGACACAAGGCGAAGAAATGGTTGATCCCGCGATCCTCGACCGCGTGCGCGGCTGGCGCGACTATGTCGAGGCCAAGATCGGATTTCGCAACCATTGGTATCCGATCCTGCAGTCGGACGACGTCAAGGAGGGCGCCACCGCGACCGCCACGCTGTGCGGTGAACGCCTGATCTTCACCCGCATCGACGGCGCGGTGCAGTGCCTTCGCGACAAGTGCCTGCATCGCGGCGTGCGCTTTTCGCACAAGCCCGAATGCCACAAGAAGGGCAGCCTGACGTGCTGGTATCACGGCTATTCCTATCGCTGGTCGGACGGCGTGCTGACCGATGTCATCGCCGCACCCAACACCCGGATCGTCGACGGCAACCGCGGGGTTCGCAGCTTCGCGGTGGAGGAGGCAAAGGGGCTGGTGTTCGTCTACATGGGCGATCGGGACACCAATCTGCCTGCGCTGTCGCGCGATGTGCCGCCGGGCTTTCTTGACGATGATCTGCATGTCCAGTCGAAGCTGCGTGTCGTCAATTCCAACTGGCGCCACGGCGTCGAGAACGGGTTCGACACGACGCATATCTACATCCACCGGGAATCCCGGCTGATCCAGGAAAACAACCTCGTGCTGCCGCTGGGTTTTGCGCCGTCGGAACACAAGTCGTTCACCATCGTCGACAGCGACGAAGGCCCAATCGGCGTCGTCGAGGAATATGGCCCGCACGTCATCCCCGCTTTCGAGGGGAAGATCGAAGGCGAGACCGTGCTCACCGTGCCTTCGGACATCGAAGGCAAGAATCTGGTCCCCAGCACGATCTCGATGTGGCTGCCCTGCGCCTTGAAGGTCGATCCGTGGCCCGATCCGGCCACCACCCAGTTCGAATGGTATGTTCCGATCGACGCGACCCGGCATCTCTACGTCCAGACCCTCGGCGCCAAGGCAGCGACCGATGCAGAAAAGCGCGCGTTTGAACACGAATATCACAACCGCTGGGAATTCTATGCCTTCGACGAATTCAACGGCCCCGACATCTGGGCCCGCGAGGCTGCCGAGGAAGGCTATGCCGACGATCACCACTGGATCGACGAGGCGCTGTTCGAAGCGGATGAAAACATCATCGCGTTCCGCCGCCTGATCTCCAAACGCAATCAGGGTGTCCAGCGCCCTGAACATCTCCGGAGCTAGACCTGTGGCCGAGATTATATCCTACATCGCCAATCCCGCCTTCGAACGCCGCGATGGGGAGTTCGGCGGGCACCGGACGCGGTTTCTGGTCGCCGGGGAGCGGGGCAAGCCGTTCGTGCTGGTCCACGGCGGCGGCGCCGGGGCCGATTGCGAAGGCAATTGGGCCGATGTGATCGCGCGGCTTGCGCCCGGTTTTCGCGTGTTTGCCCCCGACATGGTCGGCTTCGGCCATAGCGCCAAGCCCGGCACCGACACCTTCGCCTACGACCAGACCGAACGTGAAAGTCACCTTGCGGCATTCATCGAAAAGCTGGATGTCGGGCCAGTGGTGCTGGTCGGCAACAGCATGGGTGGGTTGACGGCTCTGGGCGTAGCCAGGGATCGGCCCGAGCTGGTGGACCGCCTGATCCTGATGGGCAGCGCCGGCATCCCGGTGCCCCCGTCCGATCAGCTCCAGACCATCATGGAATACGACTTCACCGTGCCCGGCATGGCGCGGATCGTCGACGCACTCACGGGCGGCCGCTACGCGCCGCCGCCGGGCATGGTCGATTATCGCCACAGCCTGTCGATCGAACCCGATACCCGCGCAGCATACAAGGCCATCACCGGCTGGATGAAAGCGCGCGGAGGCCTGCAGATCGACGAGGCCTTGATCCAGGCCGTCAAGGTGCCCACTCTGGTGGTTGCCGGGAAGGACGACGGCGTCGTCCCCGTGACGTGCGCTTACCGCTTCCTCGAGCTGATCCCGCAGTCGCGCGGATACATCATGCCCGATTGCGGCCACTGGCCGATGATCGAACGTCCGGCCGAATTCACCGATGTCATCGCGCGCTTTGCAACGATGGATCTGGCTGCGTGAATCCCGACAACCTCGTCAACCGGATCGCCAGCGATCTCTACCGCGTGCCCGGTCTGAAAGCCCGGTTCCAGGACGATCCGGCCAGCGTGCTGTCCCGCTATCCGCTCTCCGAAGCGCAGCGCGCGGGCCTGATGGAGGGCAGTTTCCCCTCGCTTGCCGAGGCGGGCATGCATCCGCTGGTGCAGATGATCTATTCCGTGGCGCGCCACCCGGCGATCAACGCCCAGATCAGCGCCAGGGCCTATATCGACGATGTGATGGCGGAGGAACGCTAGCATGGGCCGGATCGTCGGCGGTTTCGCCACCGCGCATATCATGATGAGCCGCGGCAGCGCGGGCGACAAGGGCGAGCGCGTGTTTGCCGGGATGAAGGAGATCGGCCGCCGTATCCGGGCGCTGTCGCCCGATGTGGTCGTCATCATTTCCTCCGACCATCTCTACAACTACGATCTTTCGATCCAGGCCCCGTTCGCGATCGCCACGGATGCGCAGCACCAGCCCTTCGGTGACATGAGCCTGCCGACCGCCCCGCTTGCGGGCGCGGCCGATTTTGCTTGCGGATTCGTCGGTTTCGCGGCCGAGCACGATGCCGATCTGGTGCGCTTGCAGGATTACCGGCCCGACCACGGAGTGACACTCCCGGCGCTGATCATCGATCCTGACCGGCAGACTCCGATCGTGCCGTTCATCATCAACACCGCGATGGACCCGGCGCCGCGCCTCGCACGGGCATGGCGCTATGGCGAACTGCTGGCTGAATATGTTCAGGCCGCTCGCCCGGCCGACGAGCGGGTCGTCGTGGTCGGCACCGGCGGGCTGTCGCACTGGCTGGGCGTTGCAGACATGGGACGGGTCAACCCCGCCTTCGACCATGCGGTGATCGACGCCATCAATTCCGGGAACGGACAAAGCCTGACAGCATGGACCAGCGATTATGTGCTGGAACATGGCGGCAATGGCGGGCTGGAAATCCTGAATTGGGTGATGATGGCCGCAACACTGCCCGGACAGTGCGGCGAGACCATCTACTATGAAGAAATCCCTGAATGGGTGACGGGCATGGGCGGCATCGCGCTGGTCTCCACCCCTGACCTGCCGGAGGCGAATGCATGAGCGTGACCGATGCAATGACCTACCTGTGCGATCTTTCCGATCTTGAGGAAGGAAGCCCGCGCCGCATCAAGCCTGACGGACATGATCCGATCGCTGTCTGCCGGGTCGGCGAGGCCGTCTACGCGGTCGCGGATACCTGCTCGCACGGGATGGCCTCGCTCAGCGAAGGGGAGGTTGAAGGCACCGTCATCTATTGCCCGTTCCATGGCGGCGCCTTCGATCTCAGAAGCGGTGAAGCGGTCGAAAAGCCATGCACGATCCCGATCCCCCGCTATGACGTTCAGGTCGAGAACGGCGGGATCTTCGCCCGGATCAACCCGTGAGCGCGCTCGCCGAAACGGCTGCGCGGTTGCGTGCGGCCTATCGTGACGGGCCGATCGCACCGCTGAGAGGCGTGCTCGATCCGCTCGATGCGACCGGGGCCTATGCGGTTCAGGCGATCAATACCACCTTCTGGCAGGCCACGGGACGGCAGATCGTCGGGCGCAAGGCAGGGCTGACCGCGCGCGCCGTGCAACGGCAACTCGGGGTCGATCAGCCCGATTATGGCGTGTTGTTTGCCGATATGCGGGTGCCCGACGGCGGAATTCTGGCCGCCGGCACCTGCCTTCAGCCCAAGGTCGAAGGCGAGATTGCCTTCATGATCGGCCAAACGCTGGATGATCCGGCAATGGACGGCGATGCACTTGCAGCGGCGATTGCATCGGTCCATGCCGCAATCGAGATCGTCGACAGCCGCATTGCCGACTGGAAGATCAGCTTCGCCGACACCGTCGCCGATAATGGATCATCGGCCTATTTCGTTCTCAGCGACCGGGGCGTTGCGCTCGCGCAGGCCGACCTTTTCAGCGCGGGTATGGTGTTGGAGCTGGACGGGGAAATCGCCTCGGTCGGCGCGGCAGCAGCGGCTCTCGGCAACCCGCTCAACGCAGCCTTGTGGCTGGCTCGAACGCTGGCGGAACGGGGCGATCCCCTTGTCGCCGGGGATATCCTGCTGGCCGGTGCCCTTGGCCCGATGGTCGAACTTTCGACTGGCAGTCATGTCGCCGTGACCGTCGGGGGTATCGGCCATTGCTCCTTCACATATGGCGAGCCCCGCTCATGAAAAAAACGAAAGTCGCGATAATCGGCTCGGGCAATATCGGCACCGATCTGATGATCAAGGTGATGCGCCTATCCGACCGGCTGGAGATGGCGGCGCTGGTCGGGATCGACCCTCAGTCCGATGGCCTCGCCCGGGCGCGCAGGCTCGGCGTCGCGGCCATTTCCGACGGGATCGCGGGGCTGCAGCGGTTTGCCGGATATGGCGATATCGACATCGTGTTCGATGCGACCTCGGCCGGGGCACACGCGGCGAACTTCGCGGCGGTGCATGCGGCAGGCAAGCGGATGATCGACCTCACCCCGGCAGCGATTGGCCCATTCACTATCCCGCCGGTCAACGGCGATGCGCATCTTGATGCGGCCAACGTCAATATGGTGACCTGCGGCGGCCAGGCGACCATCCCGATCGTTCATGCCGTGAACCGCGTGTCTCCAGTGAGCTACGCTGAAATTGTCGCTTCGATCAGTTCGCTGAGCGCCGGTCCCGGCACACGCGCCAACATCGACGAGTTCACGGAAACGACAAGTCGTGCGATCGTGGATGTCGGGGGCGCCGCGCATGGCAAGGCAATCATCATTCTCAATCCCGCAGAACCTCCTCTCGTCATGCGAGACACGGTCTATTGCCTGTGCACTGATGTCGACCGTCATGCCATTCGCGCAAGCATCGAGGCGATGGTCACGGAAGTGCAGGGCTACGTGCCGGGTTATCGTCTCAAGCAGGCGGTGCAATTCGAGGCGTTCAATAGCAATCGTGCGCTGACGATCCCTGGCGTGGGCAAGAATATCACAGGCCTGAAGGTGTCGGTCTTTCTCGAGGTGGAAGGCTCGGCCCACTATCTTCCAGCCTATGCGGGCAATCTTGATATCATGACTTCAGCTGCGCTTCGGACGGCGGAGCGCATGGCAAGCCGTATCAACGCGAGAGCTGTGTCATGAGTGCCAATTCCGCCAGCCCGAAAATCTACATTCAGGATGTGACCCTGCGCGATGGCATGCACGCCATTCGCCACCAGTACGGCATCGATCATGTCCAGGCGATCGCACGCGCGCTCGATCGCGCGAGGGTCGATGCGATCGAGGTGGCGCACGGGGACGGGCTCAACGGGTCAAGCTTCAACTACGGCTTTGGTGCCCACGACGACAGGGAATGGATCGCAGCTGTCGCAGACGTGCTCGAACACAGCGTGCTGACCACCCTGCTCATCCCCGGCATCGGCACTGTCGGCGACTTGCGGCATGCCTATGATCTCGGCGTGCGATCAGTGCGCGTGGCGACCCACTGCACCGAGGCCGACGTCGGTCGCCAGCACATCGAAGCCGCACGCAAGCTGGGGATGGATGTCTCGGGGTTCCTGATGATGAGCCATATGGCTCCGCCCGACGCGCTCGCGCAGCAAGCAAAGCTCATGGAAAGCTACGGCGCGCACTGTGTCTATGTCACCGATAGCGGCGGCGCGATGACGATGGCAGACTATGCCGCTCGCTTCGATGCCTATGACCGCGTGCTGAAGCCCGAAACGCAGCGCGGCGTCCACGCGCACCACAACCTCAGCCTGGGGGTCGCAAACTCGATGGTTGCCGTCGAGCACGGTGCCATCCGCGTCGATGCGAGCCTTGCCGGCATGGGGGCAGGCGCTGGCAATGCGCCTCTCGAAGTGTTCATCGCCGCCGCCGAACGGGCAGGCTGGCATCACGGCTGTGATCTCTACGCCCTGATGGACGCCGCAGAGGAACTGGTGCGCCCGCTGCAGGATCGGCCTGTCAGAGTGGACCGCGAAACGCTGACACTCGGATATGCCGGGGTCTATTCGAGCTTTCTGCGCCATGCAGAAAAGGCCGCACAGGAGCTCGGGATCGACACGCGCGCCATCCTTGTCGAGCTCGGACGCCGCAAGATGGTGGGGGGGCAGGAGGACATGATCGTCGACGTCGCGCTCGATCTCGCCAAAGTCAGGGCTGTGCGATCTTGACTGGTTCAGTTCATTGTTTCGGCGCCGGTGTTGATGATCGCGGTTGTCGGGACAGGTCGATGCTCGGCGGCAAGGGCGCGAACCTTGCCGAGATGGCGAGCATCGGGCTTCCGGTTCCGCCGGGCTTCACCATCACGACCGAGGAATGCGTGGCCTATCTGCGCGACGGGGCGGGGTTTTCGGATGGGCTGAAGGCGGCGGTGGCGGACGCGCTGGCTCATGTCGAGCGGGCCGTCGGCAAGCGGTTCGGCGATGCGGGCGATCCGCTCCTGGTGTCGGTCCGCTCGGGCGCGCGGGTGTCGATGCCGGGGATGATGGACACCGTGCTCAACCTCGGCCTCAACGATGCGACCGTGGCGGGGCTGGCATCATCGAGCGGCGATGCGCGCTTTGCCTGGGACAGCTACCGCCGCTTCATCCAGATGTATTCCGACGTGGTGCTCGGGATCGATCACGGGCTGTTCGAGGAGGCACTCGAGATCGCCAAGGAGGACAAGGGCTTCTACAGCGATACCGAGATGACGGCTGAAGACTGGCAGGCGCTGGTGGGCGAGTACAAGGGGATCGTGGCCGACGAACTCGGCCGGCCCTTCCCGCAGGACGTCCACGAACAGCTGTGGGGCGCGATCCGCGCGGTGTTCGACAGCTGGGACTCGGACCGCGCCAAGGTCTACCGGCGCCTGAACGACATCCCCGGCGACTGGGGCACCGCGGTCAACGTGCAGGCGATGGTGTTCGGCAACATGGGCGAGACGAGCGCCACCGGCGTCGCCTTCACCCGCGACCCGGCGACCGGCACCAGAGCCTATTACGGCGAGTACCTCATCAACGCGCAGGGCGAGGACGTGGTCGCGGGGATCCGCACGCCGCAATACCTCACCAAGGCGGCGCGCGAGGCGGCAGGCGCCAGGCCGCTGTCGATGGAAGAGGCGCTGCCCGAGGCTTACGCCGAACTCGCCCGCGTGTTCGACCTGCTCGAGCTCCACTACAAGGACATGCAGGACATCGAGTTCACGGTCGAGCGCGGCAAGCTGTGGATGCTCCAGACCCGTTCGGGCAAGCGCACGGCGAAAGCTGCGCTCAAGATGGCGGTCGACATGGTCGCCGAGGGCCTGATCGACGAGCGCGAGGCGGTGCGGCGGGTCGATCCGATGGCGCTGGACCAGCTGCTCCATCCGACGCTCGATCCCAAGGCCGAGCGCAACGTGCTGACGACGGGCCTGCCCGCCTCGCCGGGCGCGGCGGCAGGCAGGATCGTGCTCGATGCCGATACCGCCGAGCAATGGGCGGGGCGCGGCGAGAAGGTGATCCTCGTGCGCGTCGAGACCAGCCCGGAGGACATCCACGGGATGCACGCCGCCCAAGGCATCCTCACCGCGCGCGGCGGGATGACGAGCCACGCGGCGGTGGTCGCGCGCGGCATGGGGCGGCCTTGCGTCTCGGGCGCGGGCGCGGTGTCGATCGACCGCAACACCCGCTCGCTCCGCATCGGCTCTACCGAACTGAAGGAGGGCGATGCCATCACCCTCGACGGGGCGACCGGGCAGGTCATGCTCGGGATCGTGCCCACGGTCGAGCCGGAGCTGGCGGGCGACTTCGGGACGCTGATGGTGTGGGCGGACGAGCTCAGGCGCATGAAGGTGCGCACCAATGCCGAGACGCCCGATGACTGCCGCATGGCGCGCCAGTTCGGGGCCGAAGGGATCGGCCTGTGCCGCACCGAGCACATGTTCTTCGAGGCAAGCCGCATCAGCGCGGTGCGCCAGATGATTCTTGCCGAGGACGAGGCGGGCCGCCGCCGGGCGCTGGACAAGCTGCTGCCCGAACAGCGCGCGGATTTCACAGCGATCTTCGAGGTCATGGCGGGCCTGCCCTGCACCATCCGCCTGCTCGATCCGCCGCTGCACGAGTTCCTGCCGCATGCCGACGAGGAGTTCGCCGAGCTGGCGGACGCGACCGGCCTCGGGGTCGATCACCTGAAGCGCCGCGCGGGCGAGCTCCACGAGTTCAACCCGATGCTTGGCCATCGCGGGTGCCGTCTCGGCATCACCTTCCCCGAGATCTACGCCATGCAGGCGCGCGCGATCTTCGAGGCGGTGTGCGCGGTTAAGAATGCCAGCGGCGAGGCGCCGCTGCCCGAGATCATGATCCCGCTGGTGGCGACAAAGCGCGAGCTCGCGATCTTGAAGGCGCTGGTCGACAAGGAGGCCGAGGCCGTGTTCGCAGAGGTCGGCACGCGGGTCGATTACCTCGTCGGCACGATGATAGAGCTGCCGCGCGCCGCGCTGATGGCGGGCGAGATCGCCGAGGAAGGCGCGTTCTTCTCCTTCGGCACCAATGACCTCACCCAGACCACGCTCGGCGTCAGCCGCGACGATGCCGCGCGCTTCCTCAGCGCCTATGTCGACAAGGGCATCTTCCCGCGCGATCCCTTCGTCAGCCTCGACATCGAGGGCGTCGGCCAGCTGGTCGAACTGGC
>ERZ1066121.277-NODE-277-length-47858-cov-8.696463_pt1 | contig 47858 bp, 46 predicted proteins | sample MGYA00382768_ERZ1066121 | MGnify/ENA primary metagenome ERZ1066121 (study PRJEB33369, sample SAMEA5778351) | biofilm metagenome | biome: Industrial cooling water; feature: Water cooling tower basin; material: Biofilm | place: United Arab Emirates | collected...
TCGTCAGGCTCATAACCTGAAGGCCGCAGGTTCAAATCCTGCCCCCGCAACCAGATCAAGCGCCCCGCCGGCACCTCCGGCGGGGCGTTTTCGTTTGTCTGCCTCAGGCCCTCGCCGCACGCGCCGCCTGCCGCCGCCCTCGTCAGAAATTCGGGCTGGTCAGCCCCAGCCGGTCGAGCCAGGGGCTGCCGAAGACATATTCGCCTTCGCGATCGAGCAGATCGGCCCGCACCGCCAGCCAGCGTTCCAGATCATCGCCGAAACAATCGCGCACGCTGGCCGCGCTATACTGGTTCAGCTTGCCCCAGTGTTCGGCATGGCGAATGCCGGCGGCGCGCAGGCCCGCCACGGCGCGCGCCATCACCTCGCGGGTGCGCGGTGTGTCGATGCCGTCGATATCCACGATCGCACTGAACGGCGCGCGGATGAAGGCGAGATGGCCGGGCGACCGCACCGCATAGCGGCAGGCAAACACCGCCGGCGCCTGCCCCACCTTCTTCAGCGCCGCCTGGAAGATCGCCAGCACATCATGGACCTGCGCTGCCGGCACCGCCACCGACGAGCCGGCCGTGCCAGCGCGCGGCGTCGAGAAGTTGAAGCTCTGCCCCCAACTGAGCACGCGGCCATCAATCGGTGCCAGCTGATCGGCCAGCACCGCCTTGGTGATCGCCGGGGTGAGGCCCGGCGCAGCGGCCAGCAGATTGGCCACAACCACCGCCAGATTATAGCCGGCAGCGCGCTTCGATTGCAGCGCATAGTCCAGCACATGGGCGGCATCCCAGTCGCGGCGATAGCCGGCGGTCACATAGGCCCAGTCCTTCTCGATATGATCATTGACTACGGACTGGAAGAAATAGGGCCGGCGGCCGGCCGCGCCGGGCAGATCGGCCGCGCCATAATCCCCGCCCATCATCGCCGCGCGCAGCGCCGGGGTGAGCGGCACGCGCTGGCGATGGGTTTCCAGCAGATAGCGCGGCACGCTTTCGATCAGCACGGCATGGATCACCCCCAGCGCCCCCAGCGACACCAGCGCGGCGTTGAACAGGGCGTCGCTGACCACCACTTCGGCGCCCAGCTCGGCGGCCAGCCGGCCATCGGTGACACGGTTCGAGGCCGGTTCGATCCACAGGTTGCGATCGGGCGCGGGGATCAGCTGGATGGCCCGCACCTGGCCCTGGATGCCGGGGTGATCGATCGACGAACCATGCGTGCCGGTGCTCATCGCGCCCACGAAGGTCTGGCCGTTGGAGGCGCCGCTGGTACTCAGCGAGCGGCCACGCGGTTCGAGATACATGTTGAGCTCGGCAACGCTGATCCCGGTCTGGCACAGCACAAGGCCAGTGCGATCGCCCACGAAGCCTGCCGGCACATGGGTTTCCGGCAAGGGGAACAGCTGGTTGGCATAGCCGGTGCCCAGCGGCCAGCCGCCGGGGATGGAGGCCGCCGGCGAGAAGGACCAGGTTGCGCCATGGGCGCGCAGCCGCCGCCGCTCGGCAAAGGCGCGGGCGATCAGGCCCTGCACGGCGGCCGCCCCGGCGCGCATCTCGGCCAGGCTGGCGCTGGCCTTCCGGTGCAGCTCGAACCGCGCGGCGATCGGCACGTCCCGCTCGGTCAGGTGCCAGTTGTGCCACAGGCGATCATCAAATTCGCGGATGCTGGCCATGAGCTTATCTCGGGATGTCGCCGATGCCGGTCTCGCGCTTGCCGCAGCGATAACGGATGTCGGCCGGCTGCCACAGGCCCAGGGTCAGCACGCTGGCCAGCGACTGCCAGAAGCTGGTGCGCACCTGCACCTCGGCGATGCGGTTGGTCTCCCGGCAGCCTTCTGCGATGGCATAATCCTCGCTTACGCCCCAGCCCACAGCGCGGGTCTTGGCGCGATACTGGGTCTCGCCAAGCACCGGTTCGGGCACCCTGAGATTGTGATGGGTGGCACAGCCAGTCATGGCCAGCATCACCAGCAGTGTCGCGCCGATCCTTCGCCTCATTCCGCTTCCCCCCGGTGCATCATGGTGCGGGCAAGGCTCTCATATCCGGCGCCCCGACACCAGAGCCAGGCCAGAGCGCGGATTGACAGGCGCCCGTGGCCCCCGGCAACTCGGCGGCGATGATGCCGCCTGCCCGATCCGTTTCTCCTGCCACCTGGCCAGCACCCTTGCGCGGCTGGATCGTGGTGGCGCTGCTGTTCGTGGCGGCGATCATTGCCTACACCGATCGCCAGGTGCTGTCCCTGCTGGTCGATCCGGTGCGCGCCGATCTTGGCCTGTCCGATGGCGATCTGGCGCTCTTGATGGGCCCGGCCTTCGCGCTGGTCTATGGCGTGGCGGGGGTGCCGCTGGGCTTTGCCGTGGATCGTCTTTCCCGCACCCGGCTGCTGTGCGCCGGCATCGCGGTGTGGGCGGCCGGCACCATCGCCTGTGGCCTCGCACCCGATTTCGCCAGCCTGTTCGCCGCCCGGCTGGTGGTGGGGCTGGGTGAGGCCGTGCTCTCACCGGCGGCGATCTCGCTGATCGCCGATCATTTTCCGGCGCAGCGGCGATCCACGGCGGTGGGCGTCTATTTCACCGGCATCGCCATCGGCATCGGCGGCGGCATCCTGATCGGCGGCCTGGCCATCGAACTGGTGCGCGGCGGGCTGTTTGCCGGCACGCCGGTGGCCGCCATGGCCGAATGGCGGCTGGTGATGCTGGCGCTGGGCCTGCCCAGCCTGGCCTTCGGGCTGCTGTTCCTGGCGGTGCCGGAGCCGCCACGCCAGGGCGAAGTGGCCGCCGATGGCCCGCAGGTTTCGCTGCCGCGCTTCGTGATTGGCATGGCGGCGCTGTTCCTCGCGGCCGCCACCGCCAGTCTGGTCGACAATGCGGTCGGCGCCTGGGCGCCGTCCCTCCTGATCCGCCAGTTCGGCATGGACGAGGTGGCGGTGGGCCGGCAGCTCGGGCTGGGCCTGATGCTGGGCTATGGCGGCGGCATGCTGGCCGGCGGCTGGCTGGCTGATTGTTGCGCCCGCCGCTTCGGCGCAGCGGGCAAGCCGGCACTTTGCCTTGTCGCCATGTTGGCCACGATGCCGGCGGCGCTGGCGCTGGATGGCGGCTCGGCAGCGGCGGTGCTGTGGGCGGTGCCGGTCTATTTCGCGCTGTCGGCAGTGGTCACAGCGGCCGGGCTGTCGGCCATCGTCGATGCCGCCCCCGCCGCCAGCCGCGGTGCGGTGACGGCGATCAGCTTCTTCCTCAATGTCGCCATTGGCGCCGGCGTGGGGCCGGGGCTGGTGGTCTGGGTCGATGCAGCGCTGCCCGGCGGGCTGGGGCCAGCGCTCAGTGCCTCGGTGATCGGCTGTTACGCGCTGGCGGCGCTGGCCCTCGCCGCGCATCTGGTGCAGGAACGCCGCCATGGCTGACGACAGTTTCGAGCTTTATGACCTCCGGGTCGAAGTGGTGGCGCCGCCCGGCGCAACCCTGTGGTGCAACGCCAGGCCCGGCGACTGGTTCGAGCTGCGCGGCGAGCTGCTGTTCCTGCCGCCCGGGCAGGGCTTTTCCATCTATTCGCTGGCCGCCGTGCTGCCGCTGCTTGCCGCCAAGCAGCGCGTCACCCACCCCAACGACTGGATGGACAGCGACGCGGAAGTGGCCTGCCCCGATCCCAACTGCCCGTCGCGGCTGCGCGTCACCCGCATCGGCACCCGGCGCTTCAGCCGCGCCGACACCACGGCGACCCCGAAGCCATGACCATCGAACGCATGACCGTCGAACGTATCAGCCTGGCGCCGGGCCACGCGATTTCTCGCATCATCCGGGGCGGCTGGCAACTGGCCGGCGGCCATGGCCCGGTGGAGCTGGCCAGCCTCAACGAGGGTTTCCTTGCCACCTTCGATGCCGGCATCACCACGCTGGATTGCGCCGACATCTATACCGGCGTGGAGGCGATGATCGGCGACTTCCGCCGCCATCTCCACAAGGCTCGCGGCGCCGAGGCGCTGTCCCGGCTGAAGATCCACACCAAGTTCGTGCCCGATCTGGCCCTGCTGCCCAGCCTCACCCGTGCCGATGTGGAGGCGATCATCGATCGCTCCCGCGCCCGGCTGGGCCTGGAGCGGCTCGATCTCGTGCAGTTCCACTGGTGGGATTATGCCGTCCCCGGCGCCATCGAGGCGGCGCTGCACCTGAAGGCGCTGCAGCAGGCGGGCAAGATTGCCCATGTCGCCGGCACCAATTTCGATGCCGCGCACCTCGCCGCCTTTGCCGATGCCGGCGTGCCCTTCACCTCCATCCAGGTGCAGTATTCGCTGCTCGATCGCCGCCCGGCCGGCGCCTTCATGGCAACGGCGGCGGCATCTGGCACGCAGCTGCTCTGCTATGGCGCGCTCGCTGGTGGCTTCCTGTCCGATCGCTGGCTGGGCCAGCCCGATCCTTCAGGCGCGCTGAGCAATCGCAGCCTGATCAAATATCGCCTGATCATCGATGAGTGCGGCGGCTGGGAGGCGTTCCAGGCGCTGCTGCGCGTGCTTGCAGCCATCGCGCAGCGCCACGGCGTGCCGCTGTCCGCCGTCGCGGCGCGCTGGGTGCTCGATCAGCCCGGCGTTGCCGCGGTGATCATCGGCGCGCGCCATGCCGGTCACCTGGCCGACACGCTGGCCATCGCCGCGCTCCGGCTGACGCAAGCCGATCATGCCGCCATCGCCGCCGTGTTGCCGCCGGGCCCGCAGGGCGATGTCTATGCCCTCGAACGCGATCGCGATGGGCCACACGGTCGCATCATGAAATACAACCTCAACACCGCCTGACCCGGTTTCACTGCGTCCACCAGCCGGGATTTCACGACGAAACGCGCCCCATGCCCGGGAAGTGTTGCATTTGGGCGACAATCACGGGCGAAGCTTGCCATCCGGACGGGCTTTGCCTTGCAGGCCGCGTGACCATCATGCATCACCGCCCACAAGCCGGGGTGGTCGTTTGGCCACCCTTGCGCACGGTGCCTGGCAGGGGTGTCGTGCCCGGCGATGAGCAACACAGCTTCCTAAGGGGGATGACGTGATCAAGAAGACGCTTCTCGAACAGGCCGGCCTCGCCAGCCTCGCCATCGGCATGGCCTTTGCGGCCACGCCGGCTTTCGCCCAGCAGACCGCCGCCGCGGACGAAGCTGCTGAAGAAACCATCGTGGTCACCGGCTCGCGCATCGCGCGGCGTGACCTTGACACCCCGGCTCCGCTGGCCGTCGTGTCGGGCCAGGAATTCAAGAATTTCGGCGCCGTGAACGTCGAAAACATCGTCAACGCCCTGCCGCAGGTCGTGCCGGGCACCACCGCCTTCTCGAACAACCCGGGTGGCGGCGTCGCCACGCTGAACCTGCGCGGCCTCGGCGCCGTCCGCACCTCGGTGCTGGTCAACGGCCGCCGCTGGATGTTCTACAGCACCAACCAGGTGGTTGACCTCAACACCATCCCTCAGTTCCTGGTGGAAGGCGTGGAAACCATCACCGGTGGTGCCTCGGCCATCTATGGTTCGGACGCCATCGCCGGTGTCGTGAACTTCAAGCTGAAGAACCTGGAAGGCTTCCAGGCCAACGTGACGCAGAGCCTGACCGAGCGTGGCGACGGCCACCGCCTCGACATGAACGTGGCGTTCGGCGGCAGCTTCGCCGACGGCCGCGGTCACGCCACCGTCTATGCCAGCTACTACAACCGCAAGCCGGTGTTCCAGGGCCAGCGCCCGTTCTCGGCCAGCGCCTTTGCTGACAACAGCACCGCCACTGCCTTCACCTCGGGCGGCTCGGCTGCCACGCCGGCTGGCCGTCTGGCGGTTGCCGCGTCGAACACCTTCCTCACCCCGGGCACGCCGACCACCACCACCTGCGGCGCGCTGGGCGCAACGCAGCCGGCCGGTTGCAACGTGCTGCCGCTGGGTGTCGGTGCGTTCGGCACGTCGCTGGGCGGCACCTGGGATTCGCCCACGGCTGACGGCCGTCCCTTCACCGGTGCTGACCTCTACAACTATGCGCCGGTCAACTATCTGATGGTGCCGCAGGAGCGCTACCTGCTGGGCGGCTATGCCGACTATGAAATCACCAAGGGCATGACCGCCTACATGGAAGTGGCCTACGTTCAGAACAACGTGCGCGCCCAGCTGGCGCCGACCCCGGTGACCGGCACCTTCAACGTCCGCCTCGCCACCGTGGCGCCGTTCCTCAGCGCGGCTGACAACGCAGCGCTGGCCCAGATCGATGCCAATGAAACCGCGATCAACGCCGCGCGCGCCGCCGCCGGCCTGACCGGCAACGCCGCGTTCCTCTATTCGCCGACGGGCGCCAATGCCATTGCGAACGGTGCAGGCGTGATCGCGGCGACGGTGAACCGTCGCGTCTCCGACATCAACCCGCGCATCAACAACGACGAGCGCAGCGCCTTTCGCGTGCTGTTCGGTCTGCGGGGTGACATCGGTGGCGGCTGGAACTACGACGCCTACTACTCGTTCGCCCGCACCCGCAACGGCAACATCCAGGAAGGCAACGTCTCCCGCGCCGCCTTCCAGCGTGGCCTCGACGGCACGGCTGGCGCTGTGGCGCTCGACATCTTCGGCGCCAACACGCTGACCCCGGCGATGGCCTCGGCGATCTCGATCATCGCCCAGAACACCACCATCTCGACGCTGGAAGTGGCGCAGGCCAACGTTGGCGGCCCGCTGTTCAACTTCGGCTGGGGCGCTGGCGATGTCGCCATCAACGCCGGTGTCGAATATCGCCGGATGACTTCGCAGTTCATCCCCGATACCGCGCTGTCGTCGGGTGACGTGATCGGCTTCAACGCCACCAACCCGACCCGCGGCGGCTACCACGCCAAGGAAGTGTTCGGTGAAATCGTGCTGCCGATCGCTGCTGGCCAGCCGTTCTTCGAGCGTCTGGAACTGACCGCCGCCGGCCGTTATTCGGACTACAACCTGCCGACCGTCGGCGGCGTGTGGACCTATGCGGTGGGCGCCCAGTGGTCGCCGATCAAGGACATCACCTTCCGTGGCCAGTACAGCCGCGCCGTTCGCGCCCCGAACGTCGGCGAACTGTTCGGCGGTGGTGGCGTCGGCTTCCCGTCGGTCACCGACCCGTGCTCGACTCCGGCTGCTGCGGCCGCCGGTGCCCTGCGCAACACCTGCATCGCGACCGGCGCGCCGGCTGCGAACCTGGGTCAGGGCATCCCGTCGGCGCTGCAGCCGAACACCCAGATCCAGGCCCGCACGGGTGGCAACCCGGATCTGAACGCGGAACAAGCCGACACCTGGACCGCCGGTGTGGTGCTGCGTCCGTCGTTCATCCCGCGCCTGTCGATCACCGTTGACTACTTCAACATCGAGATCGGCAACGCCATCGCCACCGCCGGCGGCGGCGCGGCCAACATCATGAACCTGTGCTTCAACGTGTTCCAGGATCCGAACAATGGCTTCTGCCAGCTGGTCAACCGCAACACGTCGACGGGTGCGCTGGATGGCTCGGTCAACGCGGATGGTTCGATCGCGTCGGTGTTCGCCGGTGTGGCCAACCTGTCGTCGATCAAGACCCGTGGCTTCGACATCGGTGTGGACTACACCATCCCGATGGCGTTCGGCCTGTTCAGCAGCGAATCCAAGCTGAACCTGAACTTCCTGGGCTCGATCTACCAGCGCAACACCTTCCAGCCGGTGCTGGGCATCAACAGCTTCATCGAGTGCGCTGGCTTCTACGGCACGCGCTGCGGCACCCCGCAGGGCAAGTTCCAGAGCCAGAGCCGCGTGACCTGGATGGATGGTCCGATGACCACCAACCTGCGTTGGCGCTACCTGGGCGCGGTGCGGGACGACAACCCCACCGTCACCTACGTGGTGGAGCGGATTCCAGCTTACAGCCTGTTCGACCTGTCGTTCGCCTATGACCTGACCGACAACGTGTCGATCACGGCTGGTGTGAACAACCTGTTCGACCGCAAGCCGCCGATCCTGGGCACCAACCAGGAACAGGCCAACACGTTCCCCAGCAGCTACGACACGCTGGGCCGGGATTACTTCATCTCGGTGGGCTTCCGCTTCTAAGCGGCAGGCGCAAGGCCAAACAGGAAGGGCGGCGAGGCAACTCGCCGCCCTTTCCTTTCGGCCGCAAGAATAAAGGGCCAGCGCACAGGCGCCGGCCCTTCTGTCCTCCAGAGACCTGACTCAGCCCAGCCGGCCCCGCACCAGCCAGCCGATGGGTGCGCCATCCGGCCCGGCCAGCGGCTCCGCGGTTGCGGCAACCGGTGCCAGCCAGGCCAGCCGATCGGCCAGCCGCCGCTGATCAAGGGCTGCCGCCTGCATGGCCACCAGCCGCGCCATCTCCGCTTCGGCTTCCGCGCGGATCGCCGCCACCGCATCCGGCCGCCGCGCCCGCGCCCATTGCCCGAGCGCCGCCGGCAGTTCCTGCACCACCGACTGATCCCCATGCGCTGCCCGTGCCGCCTGCACCGACGTCACGAGGGCGATATCTTCCACCCCGCGTTCTGCCAGGTCCGCCGCCAGCCGGAACAGCCCGGCCGCGGCCATGGCCTGCATGGCCGCAAGCCGCCGACGATTGTGCGCCACTGCGGCACTGTCCTGATGGTGGCAAATCAACTGGAGTTGCCCGTCCGGCTTCAACACCCGAACTGCTTCCCGCCAGGCCGCCTCGCCACAATATTCAAGGCCGAACTGGCTGGTCACCAGATCGAAGCTGGAATCGCCAAACGGCAGCTGGCCGGCATCAACGCCGCCGCGCACGCCGAGCGCCTGCGCCGCCGGTCCAACCGTTGCTGCATCGATTCCTGAAAGCTGCAGATCAGGCCGCGCGCCGTGCATCGCCTTGAGCACAGCGCCGCCACCCGCCGCCACATCCAGCACGCGCGCCGCCACCGGAAGGCGCTGCGCCGCCACCGTCCAGGCCTGCGCCAGCACGGATTGCACCGCTGGCGGCGCACCGGGCAGGCAGGAACCGCTGGTCTCCCGCGCCCAGTATCGGCTCCAGGCGTCGGCTTCACTCATGTCAACATCACATCAAATGCCACTGTCAGCCGCTCGCCGGCCCCGAATGGTCGCGTGCCGTGAAACAGCGTGGAGGGGAACAGCGCCAGCCGCCCCGGCTGCGGACGGATCAAGTGCAAGGGCTTGAGATCAAGCCCCAATTCCGTCGGCGGCCCACCCACCTCCAGCCAGCCCGGCCGGTCCGGCCCGTCGATGCCTCCAGGCAGGGCGATATAGCAGGCCGACGAAAGCCGGCCCTGCGGGTGGACATGGGCCACGTGAAAGCCGCCGTCGGTCAGCCGCACCGACCAACTGCCCGAAAAACGCGGACTGCGCCCGCGGTCACGCAGCAGGGGATGGCTGGGGTCGGCTGGCGGCAATGCTGCCAGGTGACGCCGGACCGCCGCCATGATGGCCTCCGCCAGCCGGGCAATCTCCGGCTCCGGCCGGCCAAACAGGCGGCCCCGGGTTTGCGTGCCGCCACGCAATGACTGGCCAATCGGGTGTGCGCGGGCATGGTGCAGGCCGCGCAGTACGGCAGCAAGAGCCTGCCAATCGTCTTCATAATCAATATCTTGCGTTGCGACCAGGCCGGGCTGGCCAGACAGCCACGCGTGCCGATCATCGCCCATCATCCGCCAGGCGATGTCGAGATGCGCCCACAGGCTCACGGCATCCAGATCGGCTCGGGCCAGCGGTTCCAGCAGGGCAGCCGCCACGTCGGGCGCCCCGGTGCGCAGCGCCAGCCGTGCCCGTGGCAAGGCCGCTGCCGGCACCTCCCCCACCCGCGCCAGCGCCGCCCGCGCCCGATCGACATCGCCGGCATCGGTCGCCGCCATCGCTTCATACAGGTCTGCCGCCGGACTGCGACCCAGCAGCGCCACCAGTCCATCCAGCGCCGCCAATGCTGCCACCGGCTGCGCCGCGGTGAGCAGGCAGGCGACATGACCAAGCGCCAGCGCGGGATCCAGCGGCCGCGCCGCGATCGCGGCACGATAGCCGGCATCAAAACCCTCACCGGCCCCGGCCTCCGCGCGCATGCGGGCCAGCGCGTCCTGTCCCTCCCGCCAGTCCGGTCGAGCGGCAACCGTCTGTTCCAGAACCGAAATTGCTCCATCCTCGCCAGCCGCTTCCAGCGCTTCGGCCAGGCCTAGCAGCAGCTCGCTGTCCTGCGGTGCCAGCGCCAGGGCGGCGCGATAGAGCCGGATGGCAAGCGCCTCGTCGCCAGCGATCATCGCGGTGCGCGCCCGGCCATGCAGCGCCTTCAGATCATCGGGATGGCGCGCCAGCACGGCATCGAAATCCGCCGCCGCTGCGTCCAGGTGGCCCAGTGCGAGGTAGATGGCGCCGCTGGTCTGCCGCACCGCCGGATCATCGGGCAGGGCGCGGCGCAACGTTTCCGCGTCGGCGAGCGCCTCTTCGTGGCGGTTGAGGCTGTTGAGCAGGATCGCCCGATTGAGCCGGGCCTGGTGCAGTGCCGGCGCATGGCGCAGCGCTGCACCATAGGCGGCCAGGGCACCCTCGTGATCCCCCTGCTTCTTCAGGAAATTCGCGAAATTGTTGTGAACCTGGGCGTCGGTCGGCGCAGCAGCGAGGGCGCGGGCAAAGGCCGCCCGTGCCGCCGTGGCATCACCGGCGCGGGCCTCGTTCAGGGCCGCCAGGTGCAGCACTGCCGGGTGCGGCCCGGCGAGCTTCAGCACCGCCTGCAGATCGGCGCGCGCTGCCGCGTGCCGGCCGGCAGCAAAGGCGCGTTCGGCGCGGGCGAACAGGGCGTTCACATCCATGGCGGACATTCCGGCATGGCGGCAGCTTTGGCGGCGCAGTGGCGCCCTGTCCAGCGTGCAGGGCGCCCCCGCGTCACGCCGGCGTCAGTGTCAGCCTCCCGTCGCCTTCGTCCACGTTCACCGTGCTGCCATCGGGCACGCTGCCGGAAAGGATCAGCTCTGCCAGCGGGTCCTGCAGATGCTTCTGCACGCTGCGCTTCAGCGGGCGGGCGCCATAGACCGGATCATAGCCGACCCGCGCCAGCCAGCGCCGGGCGGCATCGGTGAGGTTCAGCGTCACCTTGCGGTCCTTCAGCAGGCCAGCCACGCGGCTCACCTGGATGTCGACGATCGGGCCCATCGCCTCCTGGCCAAGGCGCTGGAACAGCACGATCTCGTCCAGCCGGTTGAGGAACTCGGGCCGGAAATGCCCGCGCACCACCTCCATCACCGCGCTTTCCGCCTCCGTCACCGGCGCGCCATCGGGCAGGGCGGCGATAAACTGGCTGCCGAGGTTGGAGGTGAGGATGATCAGCGTGTTGGTGAAGTCCACCGTGCGGCCCTGGCCATCGGTGAGGCGGCCATCATCGAGCACCTGCAGCAGCACGTTGAACACGTCGCCGTGGGCCTTTTCCACCTCGTCGAACAGCACGACCTGGTAGGGCCGGCGCCGCACCGCTTCGGTGAGCACGCCGCCTTCCTCATAACCAACATAGCCGGGAGGCGCGCCGATCAGCCGGGCAACGCTGTGCTTTTCCATGAACTCCGACATGTCGAGCCGCACCATGGCGCGCGGATCGTCGAACAGGAATTGCGCCAGCGCCTTGGTGAGCTCGGTCTTGCCGACGCCAGTGGGGCCGAGGAACAGGAAGCTGCCCAGCGGCCGGTTCGGATCCTGCAGGCCGGCGCGCGCGCGGCGCACGGCGCGGGACACGGCCTGCACTGCCGCTTCCTGCCCGATCACCTGGGCCGAAATTATGCTCTCCATCTTCAGCAGCTTCTCGCGCTCGCCTTCCAGCATCCGGTCCACCGGGATGCCGGTCCAGCGCGAGACAACGCTGGCGATGTCGTCGCTGGTCACCTCTTCGCGCACCATGGCCTGCGTTGTTGCCTGCTCGGCTTCGGCGAGCTGGCGTTCCAGATCGGGGATGTGGCCATAGGTCAGCTCGCCAGCCTTGGCATAGTCGCCGGCGCGCTGGGCCTGCTCCACCTCCAGCCGCGCCGCATCGAGCTGCTCCTTGATGCGGGTGGCGCCGGCCAGTTTCTCCTTCTCGGCCTGCCAGCGCAAAGTGAGCGCGTTCGACTGTTCCTCCAGCCCCGCGAGCTCCTCGTTCAGTGCGGTCAGCCGTTCCTTCGAGGCCGCATCGGTCTCGCGCTCCAGCGCGGCGGCCTCGATCTTCAGCTGGATGATGCGCCGGTCGAGCGCCTCAATCTCCTCGGGCTTCGACTCCACCTCCATGCGCAGGCGGCTGGCCGCCTCGTCCATCAGGTCGATCGCCTTGTCGGGCAGGAAACGGTCCGCGATATAGCGGTTGGAGAGGGTGGCCGCCGCCACGATGGCGCCATCGGTGATGCGCACGCCGTGGTGGAGCTCGTATTTCTCCTTCAGGCCGCGCAGGATGGAGATGGTGTCCTCCACCGTCGGCTCGCCCACAAGGACGGGCTGGAAGCGGCGTTCCAGCGCGGCGTCCTTCTCCACATATTTCCGATATTCTTCCAGCGTGGTGGCGCCGATGCAGTGCAGCTCGCCGCGGGCCAGCGCCGGCTTCAGCAGGTTGGAGGCGTCCATGGCGCCATCGGCCTTGCCGGCACCCACCAGCGTGTGCATCTCGTCGATGAACAGCACGACATCGGCGCCCTCTCCGCGCACTTCGTCGAGCACGCCCTTCAGCCGCTCCTCGAACTCGCCGCGATATTTGGCGCCGGCGATCAGCGCGCCCATGTCGAGCGCCATCAGCCGCTTGTCCTTCAGGCCATCGGGCACGTCGCCATTGGCGATGCGCAACGCCAGGCCTTCGGCGATCGCGGTCTTGCCGACGCCCGGTTCGCCGATCAGCACCGGGTTGTTCTTGGTGCGCCGGGCGAGCACCTGGATGGTGCGGCGGATCTCCTCATCACGGCCGATCACCGGATCAAGCTTGCCGGCGCGCGCCGCCTCGGTGAGGTCGCGGGCATATTTCTTCAGCGCGTCGAACTGGTCTTCCGCGCCGGCACTGTCGGCGGTGCGGCCCTTGCGCACCGCATTGATGGCCTCGTTCAGCGCCTGCGGGGTGACGCCGGCGCCCTTCAAGGCCTTTCCGGCTTCAGTGGTGGTGGCGAGCGCCAGCGCGACAGCCAAGCGCTCCACGGTCACGAAACTGTCGCTTGCCTTGGCGGCGATCTGCTCGGCGCTGTCGAGAATGCGCACCGTGTCATTGTCCCAGCTCAGCGACTGGGCGCCGCTGCCTGACACCTGCGGGATCTTGGCCAGCGCCTGATCGGTGAGCTGCAGCGCGGTGGCCGGCTGGCCGCCCGCCGCCTTTATCAGGCCGGAGGCGAGGCCCTGTTCATCCTCCAGCAGCGCCTTCAGCAGATGTTCGGGCGCGATGCGCTGGTGATTGTTCCGGATCGCGACGGTTTGTGCCGATTGCAGGAAACCCTTGGCGCGATCGGTGAATTTCTCGAGGTTCATCTGGGCTGGTCCTCCTGGTCACGGAGGATATGGTGTGGCTTTACAGCAACACAAGGCCCGGGCAGTTGCTTATTCCGGCCGCAGCCAGGCAAAGACCAGTCCGCCCAGCGCGCCGGCGGCGCAGAACAGCAGGAAGCCATCAAGGCCGCGCGCGCCTGCAAGCGGCGTGATCTGCATCGCCATCTGCATCAGGCTCAGCGTGGCGGCGATGGCGGCAAAGCCGGCCAGCGGCCAGGCCAGCGGGGCCAGCCGGGGCAGTTTCTGGCGCAGCCATCCCGCCAGGGTGAAACCGAGCAGCAGCGCCAGCCCGAACACCAGCAGCAGCGGGACAGCAAGGCCGGCGAGATCGCGCACCGCAGTTTCGGCGGCCAGCGACGGCGGGATGTTGACGCCCAGGTCCGTCAGGCGCGTCTGCACCTGCCAGCTCTGCACCATGCTGGCGCACGCGGTGGTGACCAGCACAGCGGCCGACCACGCCGGTGCCGTGCGCAGCAGATCCTTCATCCTCATCATGATCGCGACCTTGCCTGTTACGGTCTCTTTGGTCTGTTAAGCTCTCTTACCGCATCCCTGATTCGGCAGGGAAGCCCTTAACGCGCAGGAATCGGCAATACGTGTGAAAAAGCTGTTAATAAGTGTTGCTATGGCGCTTGTTGGCTCCAGTTCGGCGCAGGCCGAGCGGGTGGAGACCATCGCCAGCGGCCTTGATCACCCCTGGAGCATCGCTTTCCTGCCCGAAGGTGGCGTGCTGGTGACGGAACGCGGTGGGCGACTGCTGCGCATCGCACCCGGCGGCCAGCCGGTGCCGATCAGCGGGGTGCCGCCCGTCTATGTGCGCAGCCAGGGCGGCCTCTTCGATGTGGTGCTGCATCCTGATTTCGCCCGCACCCGGCTGCTGTTCCTGTCGATGGCGGCCGGCACGCCGGGTGCCAACTTCACCCGGATCGTCCGCGCCCGGCTGGAGAGGGACCGGCTGGCTGAGCTGAAGACCATCTTCGAGGTGCGGCCGGCCAAGGACACGCCGGTGCATTTCGGCGGCCGCATGGCCTTCCTGCCCGATGGCAGCCTGGTGATGACCACCGGGGACGGCTTCGATTATCGCGAGAGGGCGCAATCACTGGCCTCCGGGCTGGGCAAGATCGTGCGCATGAACATCGATGGCAAGCCGCTGGCCGGCAATCCATTCGTGGGCCGCAGCGGTGCCTGGCCCTATGTCTGGAGCTATGGCCACCGCAATCCGCAGGGGCTGGCGCTTGATCCCGCCACCGGCCGGCTGTGGGCGCACGAGCATGGCCCGCGCGGCGGCGAGCTGAACCTGATCGTCAAGGGCGGCAATTATGGCTGGCCGGTCGCCACCTTTGGCCTGGATTACAGCGGCGCGACCATCAGCCCGTTCAAGACCTACAGGGGCATGATCGATGGCCGGGCGGTGTGGGTGCCGTCGATCGCGCCATCGGGCCTTGCCGTCTATCGCGGCCTGCTGTGGCCCGACTGGCAGGGGGACCTGATCACCGGCGCCCTGGTGAACCGCGAGCTGCGGCGGCTGGATGTCGATGCCGCCGGCCGGATCGTTGGCCAGAGCCGCATCTTCCCCAGGATCAGCGCGCGGATCCGGGATGTGCGGGTGGCCCCCGATGGCGCGGTGTGGGTGACGACCGATGACGAGAAGGGCAAGCTGCTGCGGGTGACGCCGTAGGGCCCCTCCACCGCCGTTCCGGCGGTCCCCCTCCCCAAGCGAGCTTGGGGAGGATCCGTATGGCCAGTTCCTCCCCAAACTTGTTTGGGGAGGTGGCGCCGAAGGCGACGGAGGGGCAGCTCAGTACCCCGTCCAGCCGCGGGGTCCCCGCACCCCGCTCAGTACCCCGTCCAGCCGCGGGGTCCCCGCACCCCGCTCAGTACCTCGTTCAGTCGCGGGGCCCCCGCACCCCGCTCAGTACCCCGTTCAGTCGCGGGGCCCCCGCACCCCGCTCAGTGCGCCGTCCAGCCGCCGTCGATCACCAGTTCCGCCCCTGTCATGTAGCGGCTGTCGTCGCTGGCCAGGAACACCACGCCAGCCGCGATGTCTTCCGGGCGGCCGGCGTGGCCCACCGGGGCGCCGGCGCCGATCAGGTTGACATCCAGCGCGTTGGCGCCGGGTTGCACCGCCGCGAGCAACGACCCTGATGTATCCAGCTTCTGCCAGATCGGCGTGTCGATGATGCCGGGATGCACGCTGTTGCAGCGGATGCCGTCACGCGCGGCGGCGCATTCCATCGCCACCGCCTTGGTCAGGAGGCGCACCGCGCCCTTGCTGGCGCAATAGGCCGTCATCCCGGCCGAGCCGCCGAGCCCCGCCACCGACGAGATGTTGATGATCGAGCCGCCGGTGTGGCCATCGGCGCGCGGCGTGCGCATCGCTGGCAGCGCGTGCTTGATGCCCAGGAAACAGCTGGTGACATTCACGTCCATCTGCCGGTGCCACTGTTCCAGCGTCACATCGGTGACCAGGCCGGAGGTGCCGATGCCGGCATTGTTCACCAATATGTCGAGCCGGCCATAGAGATCCATGACGCGCGTCACCAGTTCGGCCCAGCGCGCTTCCTCCACCACGTCCTGCCCGCGGAAGGTGGCCTGGCCGCCGGCCGCCTCGATCATCGCCACCGTCTCGCGGCCACCGGGCGCGTCGATGTCGGTAACAAAAACGATGGCGCCTTCAGCCGCCAGCGCGATCGCCGAAGCCCGGCCGATGCCGCTGCCGGCGCCCGTCACGAAGGCCACGCGGCCCGTCAGCTTGCCCATCTGTGTTCCTCCCCATTTCCGCGAAGACTGCCCGGCTTTTGCGCTGCCGCCCAGCCCTTCATCCCGCCAGCTACGCAACATCCCCGATCCGCAATCACCCGGAGGCACTTTTTGCGCTGGATCAAGGTTCTGCCCGCAGCCTGTCGCCACAAGGCGGGCAGGAAAAACGAAAGGGGCAATTCCCGATGCAGACGATGTTGAAGGCCAGTGTTGCGGCGCTGGCGATGGTGATGGCCGCCAGCCCGGCGCTGGCCGAGAAGGGTGATGTGCTGGTGCGGTTGCGCGCCATCACCGTGCAGCCGCAGGAGAAAGTGGGGCCGGTGCTGCCCAGCTTCCCGACCAGCGGTGGCCGCATCACCAATGCCTATGCCCCCGAAATCGATTTCACCTACATGCTGACCGACCATGTCGGGATCGAACTGATCGCGGCGACCACCAAGCATTGCGTGGATGGTGGCGGCAGTCTGGCCGCCGTGGGCCGGCTGGCCTGCACCTGGGTGCTGCCGCCCACGCTGACGCTGCAATATCACTTCCTGCCCGAAGGCAAGGTGCACCCCTATGTTGGCGCCGGAGTGAACTGGACCATGTTCTACAACGAGAAGGCCTCCAGCCAGCTCAACACCGCCATCGGCGCCACCAACGTGAACCTGTCCAACAGCTGGGGCTATGCCCTGCAGGCCGGGATCGATTTCGACATCTCGGAGAAGTTCTTTCTCAACCTCGACGTCAAATATGTCGACATGGACACCAACGCCCGGCTGACCACGGGCGCCGCAGTGAACAACCTCAGGGCCGACATCAACCCGCTGATCGTCGGCGTGGGCGTCGGCATGCGCTTCTGAACCGCTCCCGCGCGCCGGGCATGCTCTCCCGCCCGGCGCCTCTCCCCCGGCCTGGTGTCCGCATGGATGCCGGGCCGGTTGCCGTTTCAGAGCAGGGCAAAAACGGCGCCCTTTGCGCCAGCGATGATCATCATCAGCGACGGGATCAGGGTCATGGCAAAGCCCGGGCCACGCTTGGCCGGATCGTTGTAATAGGCCAGCGCGAAGACGATGCGGCCCACGCACCAGATGCCGGCCAGCACGGCAGTGAACAGATCGCCCTGCACCGGCGCGCACAGAATCACGCCCGGCACGAACAGCGCCAGCTGCTCCAGCGTGTTCATCTGCACGCGGTAGCGCTTGTCGAACTCCGGATGGCCGCTGGCCTGCGGCGCCGGCACGCCCCATTTCGCCCGCGCCCGGCCGACATTCACGGCAAGCCCGAAATAGATGAACAGCGCGGCCACCAGCGCCAGCGTGGTGAACGGATAGGCAATCAGCATCGTCGGCTCCTTCACTGGCCCAGCGCGGCGCGCGCGGCAGCGGCACCACCCACCACCGGTATGGCGATGTGGCTGGGGCGCTGTGCATCGCGCCACACGCCCTGCGTGGCCTTCGCATAATCGGCCGGCTTCGCGTGGAAGATGTTGGGCACGAACGTCTGCGGGTTGCGGTCATAGAGCGGGAACCAGCTCGACTGCACCTGCACCATCAGCCGGTGCCCGGCCGGGATGACGTGGTTCACGCCGGGCAGCAGGAAGCGGTAACGCTCCGCCTTGCCCGGCGTCAGCGGGGCGGGCCTGTCGAAGCCCTTCACATAGCGGCCGCGGAAAATCTCCATGCCGATGCCCAGCTGCAAGCCCGCCAGATCGGGCTGGGCGCTGTTCTCCTCCGGGAACACGTCGATCAGCTTCACCACCCAGTCGCTGTCGGTGCCCGATGTGCTGGCGAAGAGATTGGCCTCCGGCTGGCCATGGATCTGCAGCGGCGCCTTCAGCGGGGCAGAGACATAGGAGACCACATCGGGGCGCGTGGATGCATGGCGCTGGTCGCTGACCAGCCAGCTGCCCCACATGGCGCGATCCCGCATGTTCACCGGCACCGGCACGAACGGCACCGGGTGGGCCGGATCGGACACATAGTCATCATGCGCCTGGGCGGCCCTTGGCGCGGCCAGCGACAGGCTGAACCGATCATCGAGGTAAAGATTCACCGTCTCGCCGGCCGGGAAACGGTCATGCCGCTCCCAGCGGTCGGCATTCACGGCGTAGGTGAACACCGGCGGCGCATCAAACGTCGGCGCGCTGGCCTTCAGATGGCTGTCGAGGAACGGCTTCATCACCCGGGTGCGGAACTGCAGGCCGGTGTCACCGGCAAACTTCAGCCCGCCGAGGCCCGAACCATCATAGTTCACCCCCGAATGCCGCCACGGCCCGATGACGAGAGACAGCTTGTCGTTGTTCACGTCCTTGGGCTCGAGCGCGCGATAGACGGCGGGCGCGCCATAGCTGTCTTCCTGGTCCCACTGGCCCACCACCAGCATGGTCGGCACGGTGAGTGGCCGCGCGCCCAGGATCCTGTCCAGCGCCTGGCCCTGCCACCAGGCGTCATAGGATGGATGCTCCATCAGCTTCTTCACGCCCGGCAGCTTGTCGAGCCCATAGCGGGCGACATAGCCGCCCGCCGAACCGGCCGAGAGATATTCGGCATAATAATCGCGCCGGCCCATCGCCACCGGCTGGCCGCCGCTCTTGGACGCGGTCTGCCCGGTGAAATAATCCAGCATCGTCTGGCGGAAGGCGCCGTTGTGGAACCAGTCATCGCCCATCCAGCCATCGACCATGGGAGACATCGGCACCGCGGCCTTCAGCGCCGGGTGCGGATCGACCAGCGCCATCAGGCTGGTGAAACCGGGATAGGAGGAGCCGGTGATCGCCACCCGCCCGTTGCTTTCCGGCACATTCTTCACCAGCCAGTCGATCGTGTCATAAGCATCGGTGCTGTGATCGGTCTGCGTGCTGTTCAGCGGGCCCTTCAGGGGCCGTGTCATCACATAATCGCCTTCCGATTTGTGGATGCCGCGCACGTCCTGGTAGACGCGGATATAGAAATCCTCCACATACTCGCGGTCCGAGATCGGCAGGATCTCGGTGATCGACTGGCTGGGGTTGCGCGCCGTGGTTCCGGCTGCGTTGTAGGGCGTGCGGGTCAGCAGGATCGGGCCGTCCTTCGTGCCCTTCTTCATCACCACCACGGTGAACAGCTTCACCCCGTCGCGCATCGGGATCATCACTTCGCGCCGGATATAGTCGGCGGCCGGCGTCACCGCCTCGAAACGTTCGCCAATGTCGGGTGCCATCGTTGGTGTTGGTTGGGCAAAAGCGGCGCTGGCCAGCAGCAGCGCGGCAGCAGTGATCATGCGGTGCATCGGTCCCTCCATGGCCGCTGTTCATGGCCTGCCGCGTGTTGCCCGGCAAGAAGATTGGCGCGCCGGCCGCTTTGGCGTAACGGTGGCCAAACAGCGCAGCGGGGAGACGATCGGATGCGCGCCATTGCCTTGGGATTGCTGATCGCTGCCAGTGCGGCCGGCGCTGCCGAAAAGCCGCCGGCCCCGCCGCCGGCGGTGGTGCAGAAGCTGCTGGATTGCCGCGCCCTCACCGACGCCGCCCAGCGGCTCGCCTGCCTCGATGCCGGCACCGCCGCGCTGGCGGCCGCGGTCGAGAAGCGCGACGTCGTGGTGGCCGATCGCGAACAGGTGAAGAAGGCGCGGCGCAGCCTGTTCGGCATCACCCTGCCCAGCTTCAACCTGTTCGGCGACGGCAAGGATGATGATGCCAAAAACGACGAGGACGGCGTGCTGCAGCAGATCGAGGCCGGCATCACCGCCACTCGTCCAGGCCCCGGCAACAACTGGCGCTTCGTGCTCGATGATGGCAGCGTGTGGGTGCAGACCGATGGCAAGATCTTCCCGCGCGATCCCAGGCCCGGCATGAAGATCCGCATCCGCCGCGCGGCGGTGGGCACCTTCTTTGCCAATGTCGACGGCCAGATCGCGGTGCGCGTGCGCCGGATCAACGAGTAGCGCGCAGCCAGCCGGTGATCGAATAGCGGCGATTGGGCACCGATCCCGTCACCATCGACACGCTGTGCATCTGCGGCACGGCGAAAATGTCGAGGCTGTTGAAGGCCGGCGCCACGCCGCGCACGCGGTTGCCCGCCTCGTGGAACAGCAGCAGCCCGCCCCATTCCACCCGCCACACCGGGTTGAGGCTGAACACATAGGCAGCGCGGCGATGCTTGCCGGGCACATCGTCATCATGGCCAGTGAGGAAATCGCCGGGCGCATAGGCAGTGGCCTGGCCGTCGGCAAAATCGATGTCGGCCGCTCCAGTGACCTTGCGCAGCAGGTCGCGCACCGGGCCAGATGACAGGAAGGCTGGCCAGCGCGCGATCAGCGACGGGCCATCGGGCGCCGGCTGGTGACCATCGGGCAGGCGCAGCGCTTCATAACGGTGCTGGAAACCGGTCTGTGCGCCGGCCAGCACCGCTTGGTCCAGCCCGTCGCGCTGTTCCGGCGTCATCGCGGCGCGGGCGGCGCGGGTGAGATCGAACACCTTGTCTCCGCTGTTGACCACCTGCACCCAGTCCTCGCGGCGCTTCATCTCGGCAAGGCAGGCGATGGCGGCATCCTCGGCCAGGAACGGTTGCAGCCGCACATGGCCATCCCGCGCGAACACTTCGGCAGCGGCCGCCACATCGATGCCGCGCGCCAGTTCAAGGCTCATGTGTTGCGGAACCAGCCGGTGATAGCAAAGCGCCCCATCGGCGCGAATGGCGGCACATGGCTGACATTGTGGCGCAGCGGCACCAGGAACAGGTTCATGGTGTTGAAGCGCGGCATGAAGCCTGCGACCACATTGCCCTTGGCGTCCATGAAGTTCAGATAGCCGCCCCAATCCGGCTTCCAGTCCTTGGCGAGGTTCAGCACATAGGCCAGCCGCCGGCCCTCCACTTCCACCAGATCGTCATGATCGGTGAGGAAATGCCCGCCGGCATAGACGGTCGCCTGCGCATCGGCCTTCAGGATATCGTGATGGCCCGAAACCTCGCGGGCGAAGTCGATCACCGGAGCGCCGTTCACCTCTTCCAGCAGCTGGTAGAGCGGGTGGCCCGGGTGCCATTGCTGCTTGTACGCCTCCACCAGCGGATACTGGCCATAGAGAAAGGCAAAGCGCCCGCCGGCCGCGGCGCTGGCGGCGGCGTTGCCCATGGCAGCCTTCTGCTCAGGGCTCATGGCGCGCAGCTGTTCGGGGCGCAGATGCTGGCCACCGGGCTGGCCATCGCCGGCCCAGGCGAGGCCGAACGGGGTGTGCTGGCTCAAGATCTGCCACAGCGCCTCGGCTGACTGCGGCTCCAGGAAGTCCTCCACCTGCACCAGCCGGTTTTCGGCCAGTGCAGCGCGGATGGCGGCGCGATCCAGCGCCGGGTTGAGCGCAAACAGCGCCGGGGCTTCGGTCATCAGGCGGCCTTCTCTTTTGGCGGCATCGGGGGCAGCAGCGCTTCGGGATCAACCTTCACGCCGTTCCAGGTCAGGCCCCAGTGCAGGTGCGGCCCGGTCGAGCGGCCGGTGGAGCCGATCTCCCCGATCTTCTCCCCCTGCCTCACGATCTGGCCGGGCACGACATCGATCTTCGACAGGTGCAGCATGGCCGAGTGCAGGCCGCGCCCGTGATCGAGGATGACGATATTGCCTTCCAGGCTGAACGGCCCGGCGGCCAGCCGCACCACGCCGGGAATGGGCGCGGTGACCGGCGTGCCGGTGGGGGAGGCGATGTCCATGCCGCTGTGATAGCTGGCCGGCACCTCGCCATAGATGCGCTGGGCGCCAAAATGCGTGGAGATGCGGCCAAAGGCTGGCCACTGGAACGTCGCCCGCCAGAAGGGATAATCCGAAGGGATGGCGCGGGCGGCACGCACCTGCGCCACTTCGGCGGCGCGCCGGGCTTCCCATTCCAGGTTGCGCGGGGCGTTCGGATCGGCCGGCGTCATCAGCCGGGCCGGCAGCCGGTCAATGTCCCATTCCCGCGCGGTGACGAGCAGATCGCGGTGGGCGCTGCGGCCATCCTTCGTCACCCAGGCGAGGCGGCGCGTGCCGGCAAAATCCCGGTCCACCCCCAGCATGAAGCGGCCATCGGCCTCGACATGCACGGCCATGCCGTCCAGCGTCAGGCCATGGCTGCCCGGCGGCAGGCTGGTGATCAGGATCTGGCCCTGCACGGCGCGCAGCGGCTCGGTCATCACCACCGGCAGCGGCGCTGCCGCTCCGGTGATCGCGGCGGTGGCGAGCAGCAGCGGCAGCGCCAGCAGTTTCATCAGCCGTTGCTTTGGGGGAACATGCCCTTCGCGCGGCACTCGGCATAGCGGGCGCTGGCGATTTCGGCGTTGAAATAGGCTTCCTGCAGCTCGTGGCTCCAATAGCGCAGCGCGGCCAGCGGGATGCGCTGCTGGGTCACGGCGCACAGCACGTGATCGCCGGAGGACAGGATGCGGTAGCTGCCCGATTCATAGTGCAGCTTGGCGGCGCGGCCGAAACGATCGAGCATCAGAACAGGCTCCCCTGGGCGGGCTGGGGCTTGGTGTAGACCGGCGTTTCGCCATCGGCGAAGCGGATCGTCAAGCGTTGTTCGCCCGCCGCCGCCACGCTGGAGGCCACGACATGGCCATCGGCGCGGCGCACGATGGCATAGCCGCGCGCCAGCACCTGGTCTGGCCCAAGGCTGGACAGCAGGCGCCCGGCCTCTCCCAGCCGGGCCTCGGCGCGTTGCAATCGGGAGGCGAGCAGGAACGGCCTGAGCCCGGCTTCGGCGCGCGCCAGCTTCTGGGCATCGGCGGCCAGCGGGCGGGCCAGCGCCGGCGCCAGTCGCGCCGCCGCGCCGGCCAGCCGCTGCCCGGCGAGATCGAGCCGCTGCTGCAACAGCTCGGCGCGCAGCCGGGTGCGGGCATTGTCGAGCCTGAGGCCCAGCCGCTCGGCCCGCGCCGTCAGCGCGTTGGGCAGGCGCTCGGCCAGATCGTCCACCCGCTGGGTCGCCAGCCCGATCAGCGTGCGCGCCGATGGCAGCCGCCGGGCCAGCGCTTCGCCGCGTTCCGCGCGCAGCCTGAGGCCGCGCACCGCCGCCGTGTCGAGCCGGCCGTGCAGCATGGCGAGCGTGGCCGCGAGTTCGGCGCGCACCGGCACGGCGCGCTCCGCCGCAGCGGTGGGGGTCGGCGCCCGCCAGTCGGAGGCATAGTCGATCAGCGTGGTGTCGGTCTCGTGGCCCACGGCGCTGATCAGCGGGATGCGGCTGGCGGCAGCGGCGCGCACCACCATTTCCTCGTTAAAGGCAGCGAGATCCTCGATGGAGCCGCCGCCGCGCGCTACAATGATGAGATCGGGGCGGGGGATCGGGCCCTGATCGGGGATGGCGTTGAAGCCGGCGATGGCAGCGGCCACCTGCGCGGCTGAGGCCTCGCCCTGCACCGCCACCGGCCACACCAGCACATGGCGGGGGAAGCGATCGGCCAGCCGGTGCAGGATATCGCGGATCACCGCGCCGGTGGGCGACGTGACCACGCCGATCACGCGCGGCAGGAAGGGCAGCGGCTGCTTGCGGGCCGGATCGAACAGGCCTTCCGCCTGCAGCTTCAGCCGCCGCGCCTCGATCTGGGCAAGCAGCGCGCCCACCCCGGCCGGCTCCATCGTCTCGACGATCAGCTGATATTTCGACCGCCCGGGATAGGTGGTCAGCTTGCCGGTGACGATCACTTCCAGGCCATCCTCCGGCCGGAAGCTCAGCCCCTGGGCGCTGCCCTTCCACATGGCGAGATCGATCAGCGCCCGCTCGTCCTTCAGGCTGCCATACCAGTGGCCGCTGGCCTGGCGGCGGAACTGCGAAAGCTCGCCGCGCACGCGCACCTGGCCGAAGGCGGCCTCCACCGTGCGCTTCAGCGCGCCGGCGATCTCGCTCACCGAATATTCGGGGGTGTTGTTTGGCCCGGAGTCTGATGCGTCGTTCACACCCGTCCCATAAACCGTGGGTGCGGTGCGGCAAAGCGTCTTGCCGCGACATTTTGGCATGATAGGGAGAGGCCATGAGCGGCGTGCCTGAAACCCTGTCGATTCTCGTGCTGGGCGGCGGCGGCCGCGAACATGCCATCTGCTGGCGGCTGGCGCAGTCGCCGCGCTGCCGGCGCCTGATCTGCGCGCCCGGCAATGCCGGCATCGCCGAAGAGGCGGAGTGCGTGGCGCTGGCCATCACCGATCCGGCCGCCGTCGTGGCCTTCGTCGCAGAACACAAGGTCGATCTGGTGGTGATCGGCCCGGAAGCGCCGCTGGTCGCCGGGGTCGCCGATGCGCTGCGCGCCGCCGGGGTGCCGGTGGTGGGCCCGTCGCAGGCGGCGGCCGAACTGGAAGCCTCCAAGGGCTTCACCAAGGATCTGTGCGCCGAGGTCGGCATTCCCACCGCCCGCTTCCGGCGCTTTGCCGGCGCCGCCGACGCGCATCATTATGTGGCGGTGCACCCGCTGCCCGTGGTGGTGAAGGCCGATGGCCTGGCCGGCGGCAAGGGCGTCACCGTGGCGGCCACCAACGAGGAAGGGCTGGCGGCGCTGGCCGAGATCCATGGCCCGGTGGTGGTGGAACAATGCCTGGAAGGCCCGGAGGCCAGCCTGTTCATCCTGACCGATGGCGAGACGGTGCGGGTGCTGCCCACCGCCCAGGATCACAAGCGCCTGCGCGACGATGATGAAGGGCCCAACACCGGCGGCATGGGGGCGATTTCGCCCAGTCCCCGGCTGACCCCCGCCCTGCAGCAGCAGGCGCTGGAGCGGATCGTGCATCCCACGCTGAAGGCGATGCGGGATCGCGGCACGCCCTTCCAGGGCTTTCTCTATGCCGGGCTGATGCTCACCGCCGATGGCCCGATGCTGATCGAATACAATGTGCGGCTCGGCGATCCGGAAGCACAGGTTTTGATGATGCGGGTCGATTCCGATCTGGTCGAGCTGATGTGGGCGACCGCCACCGGCACGCTGGCCAGTGTCGAGCCGCGGTTCAGCGCGGATGCCGCCGTGACGGTGGTGATGGCGGCCAACGGCTATCCGTGGAAGCCGGTGGCCGGCACGGTGATCGACGGCCTGGCCGCGGCCGAGGCGCTGGGCGTGAAGATCTTCCACGCTGGCACCCGCCGCACCGAGGATGGCCGGCTGGTCGCTGCCGGCGGGCGTGTGCTCAATGTCACGGCGGCAGGCCATGACATTTCCGAGGCGCGGGCGCTGGCCTATGCAGCTATTCGCAAGATCAGGTGGCATGGCGGCCATTTCCGGCGGGACATCGGCAAATCCGCCTGACGGTTCCGGCTGAAGCCATCGGTGGGAGAGACGGATGAGCGATCGGCAGCAGCAGTTTTCCGGCACCAGCACGGTGCGGCCCGGCCAGGAGATTGATGCTGGCCGCCTGCACGACTGGATGGCCGCCAACGTGGAAGGCTATGCCGGCCCGCTCACCATCGAGCAGTTCAAGGGCGGGCAATCCAACCCCACCTACAAGCTGATCACGCCCGGGCAGAATTATGTGCTGCGCAGGAAGCCGCCGGGCCAGCTGCTGCCGTCTGCCCACGCCGTTGACCGCGAATATCGGGTGATCACCGCGCTCTACAGCCAAGGCTTCCCGGTCGCCCGCACCTTCGGCCTGTGTCAGGACAACGATGTCATCGGCACCTGGTTCTACATCATGGACTGCGTGGAAGGCCGGGTGATCTGGGACACCACCTTCCCGGATGTGCCCAGGGCGGAGCGCCGCGCCTATTTCGATGCCATGAACAAGACGATGGCCGATCTCCACATGATCGACTATGTCGCCGCCGGGCTGGAGGATTTCGGCAAGCCCGGCAATTATTTCGCCCGCCAGATCGGCCGCTGGTCGAAACAATATCTCGAGGATGTCGATGCCGGCCGCTACGCGGCGATGGACCGGCTGGTGGAATGGCTGCCGGCCAACATTCCGCCCGGCGATGAAAGCGCCATCGTCCATGGCGACTATCGCTGTGACAACATGATCTTCCATCCCACCGAGCCGAAGGTGGTGGCGGTGCTGGACTGGGAGCTTTCGACCATCGGCCACCCGCTGGCCGATTTTTCCTATCACCTGATGATGTACCGCATGCCGCCCAGCACCACGACCGGGCTGGTGGGCAATGATCTGGAAGCGATGGGCCTGCCTTCGGAGCAGGAATATATCGACGCCTATTGCCGCCGCACCGGGCGGGACGGCATCCCCGACATCGATTTCTATGTTGCCTACAACATGTTCCGGCTGGCCGGCATCATCCACGGCATCAAGGGCCGGGTGATCCGCGGCACCGCGACCAGCGCCCACGCGAAGAAGTCGGCGGAAGGCTTCGAGACCCTGGCCGATCTGGCGCTGGCGCAGGCGAAGAAGCTGGGCGCGTGATGAAAGCGCCTCTCCCGCTCGCGGGAGAGGGATGCGAAGCGAAGCGTAGCGGGGTGAGGGAATGTCGAAGTCGATCTCGCGCTGGCCGCTGTTCCTGCTCACCCTGGCGGCCGGCCTCCTCTGGGCCATCATCCGCATCCAGCCGCCGGTGCCACTTCCGGCCACGGCACCGCCACAGCAGTTCAGCGCCGCCCGCGCCATGGCCGATGTGCGGGTGCTGGCGCGGGTGCCGCACCCAACGGGCAGCGCCGCCGGCGCCGCCGTGATCACCCATCTCGAATCTCGGCTGGCGGCGCTGGGCTTTGTCACCCGCCGTGTTGTCTCGCCGCTGCCCGAACGTGCGGCCCGGCGGCTGGCGAAATGGGGCGGAGATCCCCGTGCCAGCGCCATCAGCCTGGTGGCGATCCGGCCCGGCCGCGATCCGGCGGCACCCGCCATTGCGCTGATGGCGCACCATGATTCGGTGTGGGCTTCGCCTGGGGCGGCGGATGATATCGCCGGGGTAGCCGCCGCGCTGGAGATCGCCCGCGCCATCCCCCAGGCCGAACAGGCCCGCGATCTCGTGCTGATCCTCACCGATGCCGAGGAACTGGGGCTGGTGGGGGCAGCAGCGGTGTTCGCGCCTGGCGCCAGCGGCGATCCGGTTGCTGCGCGGCTCGGCGCGGTGATCAATCTCGAAGCGCGCGGCGGCGGCGGCCGCACCATGATGTTCCAGACGGGGCCGAACAACGGCGATCTGGTGCGCCTGCTGGCCAGCGCCTCGCCCACGGCGGCCGCCAGCAGCGTGGCGGTGACCGTCTATGAAAATCTGCCCAACGACACTGATTTCACGCCCGTGCTGAAGCGTGGGCTGGCCGGGCTGAACTTTGCCTTCATCGGCGAGGCCTGGGGTTATCACAGCCCGCTGATGACAGCGGAGCGGCTGGAGCAGGGCGCGCTGCAGCATCTGGGGGACAGCGTGCTGGGCATCACCCGCGCGCTGGTGACGGCAGATGCGCTGCCCGGCCCGGCGCCAAGTGCAGTGTTTGCCACGGCGCCGCTGGCGGGCCTGATCGTCTATCCGCCCATGGCCGGCTGGGGCCTGCTGGCGGTCACCGCCGGGTTGCTGGCGCTGGCGGCCTGGTGGCGGCGGGCGGATTGGACCATGGCCGGCTCGCTGCTCAGCTTCGGGCAGGCACTGCTCACCATCCTGATTGCCGGTCTGCTGATGTTCGGGCTGAACCTCGTCTCGGGCAGCGCTGGCGGCGAATATTATGACCGGCTGGCCGCGCTGCCGCGCCTGGAACTGGTGGCGGGCCTGGCCGCGCTGGCGGCGCTCCTGTTCTGCGCAAGCGCCGCCGCCGGCAGCGACTGGGATCGCCGGCTGACCTTCGTGAAGCTCTGTTTCGTGGCGGCGCTGGGCGTCCAGATCGCGCTGCCCGGTGCCGGGCCGGTGTTCGCCTGGCCGGCATTGCTGGCGGCGCTGGCCGTGGCGATCAGTGCCCGGCTGAACGGGCGTGCGGCGGCCATCGTGCCGGCGCTGCTGGCCGTCCCCGGCCTCACGCTCACCGCCGAGCTGGCGCACTTCGCGTTCCTGGGCGTCGGCGCGCCGATGCCCTTTGCCTGCGCGCCCTTGCTGATTCCGGTGCTGGCGCTCACCGCGCCACTGCTGCCCTTTGGCCCCCGCAAGCCGGCGCTGGCCGGGCTCGTCGCCTGCGTCGGCGCCGCCTTCGCAGTGGCGCTGTGGGTCAATCTCGATGCCCCGGCGCCTTCGGTGCCGCCCTATGCCGGTAACGAGAAGCAGCAGGGTTAAGCGCCACTCTCGCTCATGCGCATGGCCAGCAGCTTGTCGATCTTGCGGCCATCCAGGTCGATGATCTCGAACTGCCATGCGCCCACCCGGAAGCGCTCGCCGGTGGCGGGCAGGTGTTTCAGCTGCGCCAGCGCCAGCCCGGCCAGCGTTTCATAATCACGCTCTTCGGGCAGCGGCAGGCCCAGGCGTTCGGCGAGCTCGTCCACCGGCATGGCGCCAGAGAGCAGCCAGCTGCCGTCATCACGCTCCACCGCCATCGGGTCACTGCCGTGGTCGATATCGCTGCGGAAGGCGCCGGCTATGGCTGACAGCAGGTCAGATGGCGTCACGATGCCTTCGAAGTGGCCATATTCATCATGCACCAGCGCCATCGGGATCTCGGCATCCTTCAGCGCATTGAGCGCGTCCACCGCGTCCAGCACGTCGGGCAGCACCGGCGCCGGCCGGGCCAGCCCCGCCAGATCAAGGGTGCGCCCCTCGATCAGCGCCTGCACCACATCGCGCGCCTGCAGCACGCCGATGATGTCGTCCACGCTGCCACGCGCCACCAGCAGCCGGCTGTGCGGGGTGGCGGCCAACCGGGCGCGCACGCTGGCTTCGCTGGCATCGGCATCGATCCATTCGATCTCGCGGCGCGGGGTCATCACGCCGCGCACCCGGCGATCGGCCAGCCGCATGATGCCCGAGATCATCTGGCTTTCTTCCGCCTCGATCACGCCGGCACTGGTCGCCTCGGCAACGACATGGCGCAGCTCTTCCTCGGTCACCGTCTGATCGGCATCGCGGCTCTGCCCGAGCAGGCGGAACACCAGGTGGCTGGAACGGTCCAGCAGCCACACGAACGGTGTCGTGACCCGTGCGAACAGCGCCATGATCGGCGCCACCCGCACGGCGATGGCTTCCGGCGAGCGCAGCGCGAACTGCTTGGGCACCAGTTCGCCGACGATCAAGGACAGATAGGTGGTGATCGCGATCACCACGGCAAAGCCCACTTCCTCTGCAGCGGTGGCCGGCAGCGGCGTCAGCGCGGCGATGCGCTCGCCCACCGGGCCAGCCAGCGTGGCACCCGAATAGGCGCCGTTGATGATGCCCACCAGCGTGATGCCGATCTGCACGCCCGACAGGAAGCGGCCCGAATCCTCCGCCAGCGCCAGCGCCGTCTGCGCGCCCAGCGAGCCGCGTTCCGCCAGGCCGCGCAGCCGCGGACGCCGAGCGGACACGATGGCGAGTTCCGACATGGCAAAGAAGCCGTTCAGCAGGATCAGGCCGGCGATGATGCCGGCGTCCAGCCAGGGAAAGGGGGCCATCGGCTCCGGGCTAGGCTACGCGGGGCCAGGGTGCCCGCACCGCCCCTCCATACGGGATGGCGGGCGGTGCTGCAATCAACCCCGCAGCGCCGCGCCCAGCTTCGCCGCCGCTGCCACCACCTTGGCCGAAACCGCCTCGATCTCGGCTTCGGTGAGGGTGGCGGTGGCCGGCTGCAGCGTCACTTCCAACGCCAGGCTGAGCTTGCCTTCCGGCACGCCCGGGCCAGTGTAGCGATCGAACAGGCGCACGCCGCTGATCAGCGCCTTGTCGGCACCGGCCACGGCGCGGATCAGCGCGTCGGCGGCCAGCGTGTCGTCCACAACGAAGGCGAAATCGCGGCTGAGCGGCAGCAGGGCATTGGCTTGGTAGGCCTCGCGCTTGCGGCTCTTCGGCGGCAGCGCATCAAGATAAAGCTCCACCGCCGCCACCGGGCCCTTCACGTCGAACTGGCCGGAGATGCGCGGGTGGATGATGCCGAAATCGGCCAGCACAGCCTTGCCCAGCACCAGCCGCCCGGCCCGGCCAGGATGCCACCAGGGATCGGCCGGCGCTGCCACCTGCAGCCGCTGCACCGGCGCACCAAGCGCCGCGAGGGCGGCCAGCGCTTCGGCCTTGGCATCATGGGCATCGGGCTTCACCGCCGAACCGGTGCGCCAGTCACGCCCGCGCGCCTCGCCGGCAAGGCAAATGGCAGCCGTGGGCCGCTCGCCGTCGGCCAGATAGCGCTGGCCCAGTTCAAACAGGCGCACGCTGTCCACCGCCCGGTCCATGTTGCGGGCTGCGGCAGACAGGAGGCCGGGCAGCAGGCTGGGGCGCATGGCGGCCATGTCGGCCGAGATCGGATTGGCCAGGGTGAAGGCCGCGCCGCCGAAGGCCGCGGCCTCGGCCGGCGGCAGGAAGCTCCAGGTGATGGCCTCGTCCAGCCCGCGGCTGGCCAGCACGCGGCGCAAGCGGCGCTGGCTGCGCTGCAGCGGCGTGGCGGTGGGCGGGGCAACGCCGGCAGCGCGGGGCAGCGGCGTGGAAGGCACGCGGTCCAGCCCGTGGATGCGCACGACCTCTTCGACAAGATCGGCCTCGCCATCGACATCGCGGCGCCACGACGGGACAGCGACCTGCCAGAGGTCACCGCTGGTGACGCCGAAACCAAGCCGGGTCAGGATTGCGGCCTGTTCGTCTTCCGGCACGTCCAGCCCGGCAAGCCCCTGCACCCGCGCCGGGCGATAGGCGATGCTGCGGCTGGTATCGGGAATCGCCCCGGCCAGCACCATTTCAGACGCCTCGCCGCCGCACAGGTCGAGCACCAGCTGCGTCGCCAGCTCCAGGCCCGGCACCACGAAGCCGGGATCAACCCCGCGCTCGAAGCGGGCGCGCGCGTCCGAATTGATGCCCAGCTTGCGCCCGGTCGCGCCGATGCGTTCCGGCGTGAACCAGGCCGCCTCGATCAGCACCTCGGTGGTGGTTTCGGAGCAGCCGCTGTGCTCGCCGCCCATGATGCCGCCGATGTCGTGCACCTCGGCGTCATCGGCAATCACCGTCATCGTCTCGTCGAGCGCATAGGTCTTGCCGTTCAGCGCCAGCACGGTCTCACCGGCACGGGCGCGGCGGGCGGTGAGGCCACCGTTGAGCTTGGCCACGTCATAGACATGCAGCGGCCGGCCGCTGTCGATGGACAGGAAATTGGTGATGTCGACCAGCGCCGAGATGGGTCGCAGGCCCACGGCGCGCAGGCGGCGCTGCAGCCAGTCCGGCGACGGGCCGTTGGTCACGCCCCGCACCACGCGGCCGGCAAAGGCCGGGCAGCCCTCGGGATCCTCGATGCGGATCGGGCGCGGCATCGGGAAGCTGCCGGCCACCGGCGCGATCGCGCGCGGCTTCAGCGTGCCGATGCCGGCCGCTGCCAGATCGCGGGCAATGCCCAGCACGCCCAGGCATTCCTGCCGGTTCGGCGTGATGGCGATATCGAACACCGGATCGTTCAGCCCGGCCCAATCGACATAGCGCGCGCCCACCGGCGCATCATCAGGCAGGGCGATGATGCCATCATGCTCGTCCGACAGTTCGAGCTCGCGCATCGAGCACATCATGCCGCGCGATTCGACACCGCGAATGGCGGCCACCTTCAGCGTGATGTCGCTGCCCGGCACATAGGTGCCCGGTGCGCCGAACACGCCCTTCATGCCGGCGCGCGCGTTGGGGGCACCGCACACCACCTGCACCGGATCGCCATTGCCGGTGTCGACGCTCAACACCTGCAGCTTGTCGGCCTGCGGATGCGCTTGCGCGGTCAGCACATGGGCGATGGTGAAGGCGCCGAGCGCTTCCGCCGGGTTCTCGATGCCTTCCACCTCAAGGCCGCAACGCGTCAGCGCGTCGGCGATCTCCGCCACGCTGGCCTCGGTGTCGAGATGGTCCTTCAGCCAGGACAGGGTGAACTTCACGAGTGTGCTCCCGCGGAAATCGAGGGCAGGTCGAAGGCGGCAAAGCCATGGTGCTGCAGCCAGCGGATGTCGCCATCGAAGAAGGCGCGCAGATCGGTGAGGCCATATTTCAGCATGGCCAGCCGATCGACCCCAGTGCCGAAGGCAAAGCCCTGCCATTCATCTGGATCAAGCCCGCAGGCGGCGATCACGCCCGGATGCACCATGCCGGAGCCCAGCACTTCCAGCCATTTGTCCACCTGGGCGGCGCCGGCCGGCTTGCCGGTTTTGCTGTTGTAGCCAACATCGACCTCCACCGAAGGCTCGGTGAACGGGAAGTAGGACGGGCGGAAGCGCAGGGCGACGTCGTCCACTTCGAAGAAGGCCTTGATGAAGGTCTCCAGCGTCCACCTGAGGTGCGCCAGCGTGATGCCCTTGTCGATCACCAGGCCTTCGATCTGGTGGAACATCGGCGTGTGGGTGGCATCGGAATCGCTGCGATAGACGCGGCCGGGCGCGATGATGCGGATCGGCGGCTGCTGGCCCATCATGGTGCGGATCTGCACCGGGCTGGTGTGCGTGCGCAGCACCAGATGCGGCTGGCCATCGATGTAGAAGGTGTCGTGCATGGCGCGCGCCGGATGATGTTCCGGGATGTTGAGCGCGGTGAAATTGTGCCAGTCGTCCTCGATCTCCGGCCCGGTGGCGACGGCGAAGCCCAGATCGGCGAAGATCTCGGCCAGCTCGTCCATCACCTGGGAGACCGGGTGGATGGAGCCGGCCGGCGGCAGGCTCACCGGCAGCGTCATGTCCTGCCGCTCGGCAGCGAGCTTGGTGTTCAGCGCTGCTTCGTCGAGCGCGGCCTTCTTCGCGGCCAGTGCCGCTGCAACCGCCTCGCGCAGGCCGTTGAGGGCCGGGCCGGCGACAGCGCGTTCCTCGGGGCTCATGCCGCCCAGCGTCTTCAACAGCTGGGTGACCTGGCCCTGCTTGCCCATGGCCGCGACGCGCACCGCTTCCAGCGCGTCGGGCGTGGCGGCGGCGTCGATCTGGCCGAGGATGTCGGCCTGCAACTGGCTGGTGTCGGTGCTCATCAATCTGCCCACATGCAAAAGGGGCGCGCGCCGGTGAAGGCGCGCGCCCCTTGAAGCCTTCTCAAGCGTGCGTAGCTGTTACGCCGCCTTCGCCTCAAGCGCAGCCTTCACCTGACCGATGATGGCGGCAAAGCTTTCCGGCTGGTTCATGGCCAGATCGGCCATCACCTTGCGATCGAGTTCGAGGCCGACGTGCTTCACGCCGTTCATGAACTGGCTGTAGGTCAGGCCATGTTCGCGCACGGCGGCGTTGATGCGCTGGATCCACAGGGCGCGGAAGTTGCGCTTGTTCACCTTGCGGTCGCGATAGGCGTACTGGCCGGCCTTCTCCACCGCCTGCTTGGCAATGCGGATGGTGTTCTTGCGGCGGCCGTAAAAGCCCTTCGCCTGTTCAAGGATGCGCTTGTGCTTGGCGCGGGTGGTGACACCACGTTTGATACGCATGGGTCAGCTCCTCACTTCAGGCCATAGGGCGCCCAGGCGTGCACCCGGGCGGTATCGGCCACGCTCAGCACGTCGGTGCCGCGGTTCTGGCGGATATACTTGGCGTTGTGGCTGATCAGGCGGTGGCGCTTGCCGGCCACGCCGTGCTTGATCTTGCCCGAAGCGGTGATCTTGAAGCGCTTCTTGACCCCGCTCTTGGTCTTCATCTTGGGCATTTCGGTCTCCTTCAAAGACGCATCAAAAACGGCCATGGCAGCCCTTGTGGCCAGGCCGTTCGGTTCATGCGAAGGCGCGCCCATAGCGGCTCGGCTGCCCCCACGCAAGCATTGCCGCGCGATTCCGCTTGGCGACTCGCATTTGTTCCTGTTACGTTCACATCCTCAAACCGGGAGGACGAACAATGATCGGATATGTCACCGTGGGCACCAACGATCTGGCCCGCGCCGCGCGATTCTATGATGCCATTGCTGCCGAACTCGGCACCGGGCGGATGATGCAATTCGATGGCTTCATCGCCTGGGGCACGCCGGGCGGTGCGGCCGGCATCGCCGCAACCAAACCCTTCGACGGCAATCCCGCCACTGTGGGCAATGGCGTGATGGTGGCGTTTGAAGCCAAGGATGCCGCCCAGGTCGATCGCCTGCACGCCATCGCGCTGGCCAACGGCGGCACCTGCGAAGGCCCGCCCGGCCCACGCGGCGATTCGGGTTTCTATGCCGGCTATTTCCGTGATCCGGATGGCAACAAGCTGAACGCCTTCATCATGGGGTGAGCCGGGCGCAGCGCCGCCGGCCCTCAGGCCCGGCCCGGCGTGGCGGACAGGTTGGCCACCGCCACGCCGGTCAATGCAAAGGCGCGTTCCCAGCGTTTCTCGGCCGGGGTGTCCCACACGCAGGCGGCATCACCGGGCGCGATGTGCCAGCCGTGCTGGCCCATTTCCATCTCCAGCTGGCCGGCGCCCCAGCCGGCATAGCCCAGCACCATGTGCCAGCGGCGGGGCCCTTCGCCCCGGGCGATCGCCTGCAAGATGTCGAGCGTGGAGGAGAAAGCCCAGGCATCGCCGACCTGGATGGTGCCGGCGGCCGCATAATCGGCCTCGTGCAGCACGAAGCCGCGCCCCGGCTCCACCGGTCCGCCTTCCAGAACCGGCACATCGGGCGCCGCGCCGGGCGCAATGTCGAGCTGGGCCAGCAGGCCGTGCAGGGTGAGATCGGGATGCGCCCGGTTGATCACCAGCCCCAGCGCGCCCGCCTCGTCGTGCAGGCACATGGCGATCACCGTGCGCTCGAACCGCTCGTCGCCGATGCCGGGCATCGAGAGCAGCAACTGGCCGGAAAGATACGGGGGCGTGTCCACGCATGCACAATAGAGCCGCCGCGCCTGTCCGACAATCTGGCGGACGGGCAAGCGCCGCGCTGGACGCGCCAGCCTTCTGTGTGCGCGCTGGACGCGCGCGGGCCCCAAGGCTAGGGAAGCCCGGCACAATTGCGCAGCAGGAGAGCCCCCATGACGATCAAGGTTGGTGATTCGATTCCCGCGATGACGCTGGTGAAGGCCACCGCCGATGGCCCGGCGCCCGTCACCACCGCCGATCTGTTTGGCGGCCGCACCGTGGCGCTGTTCTCGGTGCCCGGCGCCTTCACGCCCACCTGTTCAGCCCGGCACCTGCCCGGCTTTGTCGACAATGCCGAGGCGATGCAGGCCAAGGGCGTGGACGAGATCGTCTGCGTATCGGTCAATGATGCCTTCGTGATGGCGGCCTGGGCCAAATCCGCCAATGCGGGCGACAAGATCACCATGATCGCCGACGGCAATGGCGATTTCTCCAAGGCGCTGGGCCTCACCTTCGATGGCAGCGCCTATGGCATGGGCCTGCGCGGCCAGCGCTTCTCGATGATCGTCAAGGACGGCAAGGTCGCCCAGCTCAATATCGAGCCGCCCGGCGCCTTCGGCGTCTCCTCGGCCGAACATCTGATGGGGCAGCTCGCCTGAGCCTGAAGCCCGACACTGGCAAGCTTGCGGCCGCCGCGCGTGCCGGCCTCACCCGTCGCAACCTGCTGATCGCGGCGGCGGGCGGGGCCGGGCTTGCCATCGGCTGGGCGATCTGGCCGCGCACCCGCGCCCTGAACTGGACGGCGGGTCCCGGCGAGACGCTGATCAACGCCTGGCTGAAGATCGGTGCCGATGGCCGGGTGATGGTGGCGGTGCCGCAGGCCGAAATGGGGCAGGGCATCTGGTCTGCGCTCGCCCAGATCATCGCCGACGAACTGGGGGCCGACTGGCAGACCGTGGGCGTGGAGCCGGCGCCGCTCGGCCCCGATTATGCCAATCCTGGCCTGGCGCTCGATGCCGCAGCGCACCAATCCGAACCGCTGCGCAGCCTGGTGCTGGGCGCCGGACGCCGGGTGGCGCGTTTCCTTGATTTCCAGATCACCGGCGGCTCCAACAGCGTGCGCGCCTGGGAAATGCCGCTGCGCGAGGCCGGCGCGGTGGCGCGTGAACTGCTGGTGAAGGCCGCTGCCCGCCAGTGGGAGGTGGATTGGCGCGAGGTCGATACCGCCGGCGGGTTCGTGACCTACAAGGCCAATCGCCTGCCCTTCCACGAAGTTGTGGCCCGCATCGATCCGGCCGATGCGCCCGATGCGCCGACGCTCCGCAGCACCCGCCTGCTCGCCGGCACGCCGGTCATGCGGCTCGACGTGCCGGGCAAGGTGGATGGTTCGGCGCGCTTCGGCATCGATGTGCGGCTGCCGGGCCTGGCCTATGCTGCCATCACCCAGGGGCCCATCGGCGCGACGCTCGCCGGCATCGGGCAGAAGCCGCTGCCGAAGGGCGTGCGGCTGGTGAAGGAGGAGAATTTCGTCGCCTGCGTTGCCGACAATTGGTATGCCGCGCACAAGGCACTGCAATCACTCGATATTCGCTGGACGCCCAGCAAGGACATGCCCGGCCCCTGGCAGCTGGCGGCGCTGAAGGGCGCGCTGGCTGATGATGGCAAGCCGTTCGGCCCCACCGGCGAGATCGGCGAAGTGGTGCGCGATGATGGCGATGTGGTGGACTCGCTGGCCGGCAAGGGCGTGCTCACCGCCGGCTACAGCCTGCCCTTCCTGGCCCATGCCTGTCTCGAACCGATGACGGCCACGGCTCGTGTTGCCGATGGTCGCGTCGAGATCTGGGCGCCCACGCAGAGCGCCAGCCTCGCCGCCCGGGCGGTTGCCCGCGCGCTCGATATCGGCAGTGATGATGTGGTGGTGCATCCCACGCTGCTGGGCGGCGGATTCGGCCGCAAGGTGGAAGGCGATGCCTGTGCGCAGGCGGCGCTCATCGCCCGTGCCGTGGGCCGGCCGGTGCAGCTGATCTGGAGCCGCGAGGAGGATTTCGCCCACGACAAGTTCCGCCCGGCGGTGGCTGCCCGGCTGCACGGAAAGGCCGGGCCGAACGGCATCATCGGCTGGAACGCGGCGATTGCCGTGCCCGATGTTGGCGCGGCCTTTGCCGGTCGCAATGTCGGCAGCCTGGTGGGCCGGCCATCGGCCGGCGCCGGCGCCATCGAAGGCGCGGTGGACCTGCCCTATGCCATCCCCAACATCAGGGTGGCGCATTGCCTCGCCGATTGCACCGCTCCGCTGGGCTTCTGGCGCAGCGTTGGCCACAGCTTCACCGGCTTCATCGTCGAAAGCTTCGTCGATGAACTGGCAGCGGCGGCCGGTGCCGATCCCGGCCAGTTCCGGCTGACCATGCTGAAGGACAAGCCGCGCCATGCCGCCGTGCTGGCTGCCGTGCTGGAGATGGGCGGGCCGCTGGGGCGCGATCTGGGCGACGATGGCGCGGCAACGGCAGGCCCGGTGGTGGCGAGAGGCATCGCGCTGGTGGAAAGCTTTGGCAGCATCGTCGCCCAGATTGCCGAGGTGGAGGTGGCGCCGAACGCCCGCCCGCGCGTCACCAGGGTGTGGGCGGCGATCGATTGCGGGAGGGTGATCAATCCCGACACGGTGGCCGCGCAGGTGGAAGGCGGCATCGTCTTCGGCCTGTCGGCCGCGCTGTTCGGCCGCATCAGTTTTGTCGACGGCAAGGTGGAGCAGGAGAATTTTCACGCCTATCCACTCGTCACCATGGCCGACTGCCCCGAAATCGACGTGCGCATCATCGAATCCGATGCCGATCCCGGCGGCGTCGGCGAACCCGGCACGCCGCCGATCGCGCCCGCCGTGGCCAATGCGCTGTTTGCCGCGACAGGCAAGCGCTGGCGCAACCTGCCCTTCTTCGCATGACGGCCCCGCCCCCCCTGACACCACTGCGCCTGCCGCCCGTCCTCTTGCCGGCGGATCACAAGCCGGTGCGTGCCGGGCGCATCGGCGTGCTGCTGGTCAATCTCGGCTCGCCGGATGCGCCGGATGTGCCCAGCGTGCGCCGCTTCCTGCGCGAATTCCTCTCTGATCCCCGGGTGATCGAGATCCCGCAGATTCTCTGGCGGCCGATCCTCAACCTGCTCATCCTCAACATCCGCCCGCGCACCACGGCGGCCAATTATGCCAAGGTGTGGCTGAAGGAAGGCTCGCCCATCACCGTGTATACGCAAGCGCAGGCGCAGGCCCTGCAGGAACGGCTGGGCGACGCGGCGGTGGTGGATTGGGCCATGCGCTATGGCAGTCGCAGCATCGGCGAGCGGCTGGTGGCGCTGATGGCACAAGGCTGCGATCGCATCCTGCTGGCCCCGCTCTATCCGCAATATTCGGCCGCCACCAATGCCACCGTGGTGGATGAAGCGTCGCGGCAGCTGATGGCGATGCGCTGGCAGCCGGCGCTGCGCACGTTGCCGCCCTATTTCGACAATCCCGATCACATCGCCGCGCTGGCCGCCTCGATCCGTGACGGGCTGGCCGGTCTGGATTTCGTGCCCGATCTGATCGTCACCAGCTTCCACGGCATGCCGCTCAGAACGCTGGAGGCCGGCGATCCCTATCATTGCCAGTGCCTGAAGACCGGCCGCCTGCTCGGCGAGGCGCTGGGACTGCCGGTGAAGGTCACCTTCCAGTCACGCTTCGGCCGCGCCGAATGGCTGAAGCCCTATACCGACGACACGCTGCTCAGCCTGCCCAAGGAGGGGGTGAAGAAGATCGCCGTCGTCTGCCCGGGCTTTGCCGCCGACTGCCTCGAAACACTGGAGGAAGTGGCGATGGAAGGGCGCGACGAGTTCCTGGAAGCGGGCGGCAGCGATTTTGCCTATATCCCCTGCCTGAACGCCGGCGAGCCCGGCATGGCCATGCTGGAGGCGCTGGTGCGCCGGGAACTGGCCGGCTGGCTGTGAAGGCCGGTTGAACCTGTCACAATTCCGGCCCAAGATGGCCGGCAAGGCCTGCGTCGACGGGCTGTCCTGGGATGAGGAAAGGGTGGAACATGGCACGGGTGGCAGTGGTCACGGGCGGCACGCGCGGTATTGGCGAGGCGATCAGCCTGGCCTTGCGCGACTTGGGGATCACGGTGGCGGCCAATTACGGCGGCAGTGACGACAAGGCGAAGGCCTTCACCGAGAAGACCGGCATCAGGAGCTACAAGTGGAACGTCGCCGATCACCAGGCCTGCCTTGATGGCTGCGCGCAGGTGGCGGCTGATCTGGGGCCGATCGACATCGTGGTGAACAATGCCGGCATCACCCGCGACGGCACGCTGATGAAGATGAGCTGGGAAGCCTGGGACGAGGTGATCCGCGTCAATCTCGGCGGCTGCTTCAACATGGCCAAGGCGACGTTTTCGGGCATGAAGGAACGCGGCTGGGGCCGCTTCGTGCAGATCGGCAGCATCAACGGCCAGGCCGGGCAATATGGCCAGGTCAACTATGCCGCCGCCAAGTCGGGCATCCATGGCTTCACCAAGGCGCTGGCCCAGGAAGGCGCCCGCTTTGGCATCACCGCCAACGCCATCGCGCCCGGCTATATCGATACCGACATGGTGGCCGCGGTGCCGCCGGACGTGCTGGCCAAGATCGTCGCCAAGATCCCGGTCGGCCGGCTGGGCCAGGCGCACGAGATCGCCCGCGCCGTGGCCTTTCTGGTGAGCGAGGATGCCGGCTTCATCACCGGCTCGACGATGTCGGTGAATGGCGGACAGCATATGTATTGAAGCGCGGCCAGCGCGCATGGCGCAGCCAAGCGCGCGGACTCGCGCGAGATCGGCCGGGCGGGCGGCTGGCGCTCAGGCCAGCCGAACCGCTTCGACGTCAGCCGCAGGCTTTGCCTGCGGCGCCTTCCAATTGAGCAGACATGTCCCCCCGGAAATACTCCCTCACCATCCAGGGCCACGCCACCAGCCTGACGCTGGAGCCGGTGTTCTGGCAGGCGCTGCAGGAGGCGGCGGCCAGCGATGGCAAGTCGCTGGCCGCGCTTGTCGCCGAGATCGACGAGGCCCGCACCACCAACCTCAGCTCGGCGATCAGGGTGTGGCTGTTCGAACGGGCGCGGCGGCAAGGCGGCTGAACCAGGCCAGCGCCGGGCCATAGGCCGCCCTGAGGGCGCCCATGTGACCGGCATCGGCAACGCGCACCCATTCCACGGCACCGCCGCGCGGACGGGCATGATCCAGCAGGGGCTGCACGGCGGCCGGCTCCACGATCGGATCGGCATCGCCCGTCACCAGCCGCAGCGGCCGGCGCGGCACGAAGCGGGTGGTGATGCGGCTGGAGCGGGCAATGCTGCGGTTGAACCAGTGGCCCGGATCGCGGGCGATGGCGGCGCGGAAGTCCGGATCGAGCATTGCCGGCACTGTTTCGGGCAACGCCGCCATGGTCTCCTGCGCATCATGGCCGCCATCCATCCACCAGTTGATGCGCCGGGCGACTGGCGGTGCGAACAGCGTCTCGACCGGCTGGCCCGCTGCCACGCCATGCGCCCACACCGCGCCGGCCAGCAGCGCCCGGCCCATCGCATCGCTGGCCACCAGCCGCCGTTGCAGCATACCGGCAAGATCGAGCGGCGGCGCCACGGCCACCGTGGCGCGGTGATCGAGGCCAGCCACGGTCCGGCGTTCCAGATCGCGGTGCAGCGCCACCGCCAGCTGTCCTCCTTGCGAGAAACCCATCACGAACAGCGGCAAGCCAGGCCGGCCGAGCGCGGTCAGCGCCGGTTCGCGGCGGGCGGCGGCGAGCATGGCGCGGATGGCGGCAAGATTGACATCGATGAGGGTGAAGGCTTGCGGGCGCAGGGTTTCGCCCAGCCCCGGATAGTCGGGGATCAGCACGGCCAGCCCCTGGCCGGCAAACACCGCCGCTTCGGTGATGCCATTTTCCGCATCCGGCTGGCTGGCCGCCCGCGCCCGCACGAAATTGGAACCCGGCAGGAACAGCACGATACCCTTCACCGGACCTTCCGGCAGGATGGCAAGGCCGGAACCGGCCTCGCGGCGGCCATGCTCGGCGCGATGGAAGAAGGTGAGTTTCAGCGCGCTGGCGCCCGTGGCTGGCGGCGGTGCCAGGCCGGCGGCTTCGCGGGCGAGTTCGGCTCCTGGCCAGTGCGCCACCACCAGCGTGGCGCCCCGCGCGCTGGTCTGGCCGAAGGCAAAGGCCAGAATGAGGAGAATCCATCGAGTCCACATTGCGCATCATCCTTTCAGGCAGTGGCTGCCGGAACGGGCAGCGCCGCATTCGGGTGGCGCGGTGGCGGCCTTGTCGTCTCCTCAATCCTGAAAAATGCATCTCATTGCGCGCGCGCGGCCAACGCGGCATCGCGATAATCGCTCGGGGTCTGGCCGGTGGCATCGCGGAACACACGGTTGAAGGTCGCCAGGCTGGCAAAGCCGCTTTCATAGGCGATGGCCAATATGGTGTCGCGCCCGCGCGCCGGATCGGCCAGCGCGGCCTGTGCGGCGCCGACGCGAAAGCCGTTCACATAGGCAGCAAAGTTGCGGTGGCCCAGCCCGGCATTGATCACCGTGCGCAGGCGATGGGCCGGTGTGCCGAGATGGCCCGCCAATTGATCGATGCTGAGGCCTTCGCGGCGCCAGAGCTGTTCCTTTGTCATCGCGCTGGCCAGCCGTGCCGCCAGATCGGCATCGCGCGGATCCAGCCTGGGCGCGGGAACGGCCGGTGTGGCGGCCGGGAAGGCCAGCGCCAGTGGATCGGCGCGCAGCAGCCAGGCGGCCAGAACCAGCAGGCCGGGCAGGCCCGACAGGCCGGCGCGCAGCAGATCGGCGCGCTCCGGATCGTTCAGCAGTTCCGACAGCGCCGACACCAGCGCCGTTGCGATCAGCATCGCCGGCAACAGCAGCCGCGCCTGCCGCCGACCCGGCACCAGATCATCGGCCAGGCCCGCCAGCGCCACCAGCACGAGATGGCCGAGCACCGCAAAGGGCAGCACGCCCGTGAACCAGCCCCACAGGCCCCGCTGCAGCCCCGCCCACACCAGCACCGGCCCCAACCAGAACAGCAGGGCGATCAGCCAATGGACCGGCCGTGGCTGAAAGCCGTCGATCAGCAGCGCATGACCGAACAGCCAGATCAGCGCCAGATTGGGGGTGCCCATCACGGCGAGCACGGAGATTACGGCAGGGGGCAGCGCGGCAGCGATCGGCCCGGTGGCCAGTTCCAGCGCGGCCAGCACCGGCAGCAGGGTCGCCAGCCATGCAGCAGCGCCCTGCGGCTTGCCGCCGCGCACCAGCAACAGCGCCAGCAGCAGGGCCAGCACGACCACGGCACCGGAAAGGCCGGCAGCAAGCAGGATCAACGCGGCACCCGCATGGCGGCGCGATAGCCCAGCCGTGCGCCAACTGAAAGCGGCCTGCTGTGCCGGGCCGTCAGGCCAGATTGCGGCAGCGCCTCAAGCCAGCCCGCGGCAGCGCCTCAAGCCAGCGTGCGGTGCTCTTTGCGGAACCGGCGCGTGGTGCCGATCAGGCCGAAGCCAGCCACCAGCATGGCCCAGCTCGCCGGTTCCGGCACCGCTGGGGGATCGAAGCTGTAATCGATGTTCTGGATGCCGCCGCCCACGCTGGCGGCGCCGAACTGCAGGATCAGCCCGTTGGCTGACGTGATGTTGAGGACGACCCGCGTCAGGCTGCCCGGATCGAGCAGAGTGCTGCCGCTGGTGAGCAGCGCCCAGTTGCCATCGTAGACGCGATAATCGAGCAGGTCAGCAGACCCGAAATAGGTGCCAAAATCCACCGAGCCAAGCGTGATCGTGCCGGTGCTGAGCAGATCGAAGCGGATTTCGGCCTGCTGGCTGGGGGTGGCGCCGTTGGGCACCACGAAGGCGCCGTTGCTGCCGCTCACCCCCAGCTCGGAAAAGCGCAGCGGCCTTGTGTTCACGCTGGCCGCGTTCCCCGGCCCGCTGGCGCTGCGATAGGAAAGATTCACGTCGGCGGTGTCGCCAAAGGTCTGGCTGATGATGCTGAAATCCGTGCAGGTCGCCGGCCCGCCGCAGCTGTCGGGCCCGAAGATGATCACGGTTGCTGCCGCCGGTGCGGCCAGGCTCGCCGCCATCAGCAGCCCGGCGCCGGCCATGGCGCCCTTGATGATCGCCGATCGCGCCAGTTTCGGCATCGTCCGCACCCTTCCGTCCCGGTTGGCCTTCCGGGGATGAAACGGCAGCGATTGCGGGCAGTTTAGCCCCGTTTTGGCGGCAGCGGGAAAAAGCCGGAGGTGCGGCGGATATAGTCCGCGTAGCCGGGGCGATGCTTCTTCAGGCTGTGCTCCAGCATCGGCGCGCCGGACCAGCGGGTGAGCGTGAAGGAGAGGAACAGCGGCCCCACCACGGTCCACCACGGCGCGCCGGCGGCCAGCCCCACGATGAAGATGCCCCACCAGGCGGTGAAGTCGCCGAAATAATTCGGGTGGCGGGTGTAGCGCCACAGGCCGGTGTCGAGCACCTTGCCCTTCATCGCCGGGTTCTTGCGGAAGGCTTCCAGCTGCGCATCGCCGATGGTCTCGAATGCGATGCCAAACAGTGCCAGCGCCGCCCCCGCCCAGCCCCAGGCCGGCACCGGGCCGCCACCATCCGCCACCACGCCGGCCTGCGCCGGCAGCGAAACCGCCCACAGCAGCGGCCCCTGCAGGCCGAAGGCGCGCCACCAGGCGGCGCTGGCAAAGCTCATGCCCGGCTTGTCGCCCGAACCCTTCATGGCATGGCCCAGAATCTTCTCGTAGCGCGGATCGCGCCCCAGCCGGCGCCAGCGCAGGATCAGATGGGTGCCCAGCCTGAGCCCCCACAGGCCAACCAGCCCCACCAAGAGCCAGCCCGCCGGCCCGGCTGGCCCGCCATTCAGCAGCGCAGCGATGGCGACGGCATAGACCATGCCATAGGCCCAGATGGCATCGATGAACGACACGTCGCGGATGCGGACGCTGAACGCCCAGCACAGCGCCATCAGGCCGACAACGGCGGCGAGGGTGATGCCAAGATCGGTCAGCATGGGAGAGACGCTCAGGCAGCCTTGTCAAAGGGTTGCACGCTGGCGGCGAGGATGGATTTCATCGCCTTGTCCGGGTGTTTCGGTGTGGTGGAGCGATAGAATTCCTCCACCCGTGCCATGTCAGCGGCGTAATCACCAGTGGGCATGAAGGCCAGCGCAAGCCCGCCGGTCTTCTTTGCATAATCCATCATGCCGACGATCAGCGGCACCTTGGCGCCCATGGCGATATGATAGAAGCCGGTCTTCCACTGGCCCACCGATTTGCGCGTGCCTTCCGGTGCGATGGTGAGCAGGAACTGGTCGCGCCGGTTGAACTCGTCGATCATCGCCTGGACATAATTGCCGCCCTGCTGGCGGTTCACCTCTACCCCGCCCATGTCGCGCATGAACCGGCCCAGCGGCCAGCGGAACAATTCCTTCTTGGCCATGAAGCTGGTCTCGATGCCCAGATCGCGGGTCAGGCCGATATAATAGATGAAATCCCAATTGCTTGTGTGCGGTGCCGCGATGATGATGGCCTTCTTGGGGATCGGCTGCACGGCCACGGCCCGCCATCCCATCGCATGATAGAACCGCACGATCAGCCATTCCAGCAGGCGCGACAGCCAGCCCTTGTTGTTGCCGTTCATGCGGCCCTTGTCCTTCGTCTCTCCCCAGCGACACAGCATCGCGGATGGCATGGGCCTGTGTCAAACGCCGGTTTGTCCCGTTATGGGCGGCGCATGACAAAGATTCTCATCGCCTATCTCTCCACTCTGATCGCCTTTGCCGCCATCGACAGCGTGTGGCTGATCAACATGGCGCCGCGGCTCTACAAGCCAGAGATCGGCCCGGTGATGATGGAGGAGGGCTTTCGCCTGGTCCCGGCGATGATCTTCTATGCCATCTACATCGGCGGCATTCTTTATTTCGCCGTGCTGCCGGGGCTGACGGACGGTGTGGCCCGCGCCGCGCTGCAAGGCGCCGTGCTGGGCTTCCTGTGCTACGCCACCTATGATTTTACCAATTATGCCACGCTGAAGGTGTGGAGCCTGAAGGTCACCATGCTCGATCTGATCTGGGGCACGGTGCTCACCGGCGGCACTGCGGCCATGGGCACACTGATCACCGGCTGGGTGATGAACCGCTTCTTTCCCGCCTGATCACCAATATTCGGCCATGATGGCGCGGGCCCAATCGGGTTCGCGCACCGCGCCGCGCGGCAGGAAGCCCTGCATCACCGGCTTGATGTCCAGCACCGGCGTGCCGTCGATGGCATCAAGGCCTTCAACCTCCAGTGTTAGGCCATCGACCGCCACCACCCGGCAGACCGTCACGCCCAGCCGGTTGGGCCGGTTCTTGCCGCGCTGGGCGAAGATGCCCACCTTCGGCCAATCGGGATTGCCGCGCGGGTGGCGGGCGCCGCTGGTGATCTGGTCGTCGGTCACCCGGTCGAACAGGAAGATCACCTCGGCATGGCTGAAGCCATCGAGCCCGGCCAGCGCCTCGGGTGTGAAGCGCGATGGGTCGAGATGGATGCTGGCGCGGCTGGCGCCCCAGTCATCATCGGTGGCGTCGCTGCGACCGCCGTAGACGCGGCCGATCGGGATGAGGCTGATGCTGTCCATGGCGCAAGTGTATCGCTGCCTTGTGCCAAGTCCATGCCGGCAGCCGGCATGGCAGCCATGCGCTCACGCCACCCAGTCGGCCCGGCGATAGCCTTGGGCACGCAGCAGCACGGTCAGGTCACCGTGGCGGACATGCGCCATCGCAGCCGCCGCCGTCTTCGGCTTGGCGTGATAGGCGATGCCGAGCCCGCCGCCCGCCATGGCGGCCGCAATCATCGGGATGTCGTTGGCGCCGTCGCCCACCGCCAGCACGGCATTCAACGGCGTGCCGTCCGCTTCCAGCAGGGCCTTCTTCACCTGCGCGTCGACGATCGGTTCCGCCACGGTGCCGGCCAGCACGTCCACATCGCCATCGCGCACCACGTCCAGCCGGTTGGCCAGGGCGCGGGCAAAGCCGATCTCGCGCGCCACTGGCACGGCAAAGGGCATGAAGCCGCCCGACACCAGCAGCGAGCGCGCGCCCGTGGCCGCCATGGTGCGTACCAGCGCCCGCGCGCCGGGGGTGAGCCGCACGCGCTCCTCGCGGCACAGATCGAGCGTGGCCACCGGCAGCCCCTTCAGCAGCGCCACCCGGGCCTTCAGGGCGCCGGCGAAGTCGAGCTCGCCGCGCATCGCCGCCTCGGTGATCGCCGCCACCTCGGCCTTGATGCCGGCATAATCGGCCAGCTCGTCGATGCATTCGCACTGGATCATCGTCGAGTCCATGTCGGCGACGATCAGCCGCTTGGCGCGCGGGGAGCTGCCTGGCTGCACGATCACATCAACGCTGGGCAGCGCGTCTTCCAGTGCGGTGCGCACCGCCGCTGCATCGCCGCGCGCCAAGATGTCGAAGGCGTCGCCGGCCTCCAGCCAGCTCTGCGCCACCAGCTCCGCGCCGATCCCGCGCACGACATCGCTTGCCGCCGACACGTCGCCGGGCGACAAGGCGCCCTCGGCAACCAGGGTGATGATGAGCGCGTCTGACATAAACCTCGATCCGCAGCGGGTGACCGTCCTGACAGGGCCGACGGCCGGCGGCAAGTCCGCGCTGGCGCTTGATCTCGCGCGGCGGGTCAATGGCGTCATCATCAATGCCGATGCCAGCCAGCTGTATCGCGATCTCGCCATCGTCACGGCGCGGCCCTCCCCGGCGGAAGAAGCCCAGGCGCCGCACCGTCTCTACGGCGTGCTGGCCGGTGACGATGTGTGCAGCGCCGCCCGCTGGGCCGGCATGGCGAAGGCCGAGATCGCCGCCGCCCGCGCCGCTGGCCTTCACCCCATAATCGTCGGCGGCACCGGCCTTTATTTGGCGGCGCTGGTGCAGGGCCTGGCGCCGGTGCCGGCGATCCCCGATTCCGTGCGCGACGCGGTGCGGGCATTGGAAACGCCGGCGGCCCGTGCCGCGCTGGAACGCGAAGACCCGGCTGCTGCTGCCCGGCTGATGCCGGCCGATCGGCAACGCACGTTGAGGGCGCTGGAAGTGGTGCGCGGCACCGGCCAGCCGCTGGCGGCCTGGCAGGCGCGCCGGGAAGGCGGGCTGGGCAAGGCGGCAGTGCAGGGCCTCATCGTCAACCGCCCGCGGGAAGAGCTCAATGCGCGGGCGGCGGCGCGGCTGGAGCAGATGCTGGCGGCTGGCGCGCTGGCCGAGGTGGCGGCGCTCCTGGCGCTGGGCCTGCCGGCCGGGGCGCCGGTGCTGAAGGCGCTGGCCGTGCCGCAATTGGCCGCACATCTGGCCGGACAGCTCTCCTTGCCCGAAGCGATGGCGCAGGCGTGGGCGGCCACCCGCCAGTATCAGAAGCGCCAGCAGACCTGGGCGCGCAACCAGTTCGGCGACTGGCACATCATCTGATGCGGCTGCATCGCGCCGGCCCTTCGCGGCGTATCTGCGTGCGCCGGGATATCCGGCATCGCGGGCATGTTGCGTTGCAGCGTCGGTGGGCTGCCAGTGGTCGTTTTTCCAGTGGCGGCCCATCGATTGTCATCACATCTTCACCATGATCTGTTGTTGTGCAGTGCGTCGGATTTGTCGGAGAAGCGTGATGCGTAGGCTCTGGTTGGCGGGTGCTGCCTTGTTTATCTGTTCGGGTGCGGCATCCGCCACCATCGCCATCACCGCATCGCCGCAGGCCAGCCCGCCGGCCAGTGCGAGCGCAGCCATTTCCGAACCACCCGCCGATCGCGCCAGCTTGCCGCCCGCTGCCGTGGCGGGCCTTGTCGGCCTGCTGGCGCTGGGGCTGGCGTTTCGGCCACGCAAGCCTGCCAACCGGGCCGGGTTGCCGGAAGTTACCTCTTGAAAGCGTGTTCGCGCATGAAAATTGCGTGAATGC
>ERZ1066121.281-NODE-281-length-47385-cov-12.487450_pt1 | contig 47385 bp, 42 predicted proteins | sample MGYA00382768_ERZ1066121 | MGnify/ENA primary metagenome ERZ1066121 (study PRJEB33369, sample SAMEA5778351) | biofilm metagenome | biome: Industrial cooling water; feature: Water cooling tower basin; material: Biofilm | place: United Arab Emirates | collected...
TGTTATTAGAGATAAATGTGTTCAAAACCATCAGCCCTTGTTTTGGCAAGATGAACTATTTTGTATGTCAGGGTAAACACTCTTAGATAACTCGTTGGTTAAATTAAGAACTCACTGCATTTAAGGGTTGGTGTGCATGTATTTGTGCTGCATCAAAATTTCTTCGTTTGCCAATGTAGGTAATACACGCTGGTTGTTGGTGCATTTAAAAGTGCGTTATTAAAGAAGTGCTATTGTAGTTTGTATTTTTTATTGTTATATAGTTAGCTCTTCCACTTCGTAATAAATAGGAACGTGGATATAAATTACTGTTAGCAACGTTCTGTGGCGCAGCGGGCGCCCTGCGCCCGCATGGCTTAAGTGATTTGTATGAATAATAAATATGTCCAACAACAAAGATAATCACTATTTACCCCAACTTATTGAGCCGATACAAAATAGAACACATTTAATAATGCATACAAAACATTAATTAAACTCTTGTGGAATGGGCATCCTTGCCCGTTCCTTTACAATAAACTATAAAAACAGATTACAACTTTACTTTTAGATAAAGTTAGAATTTTAAGATGCTACCCTGCGGTAAAACTGCGTTTACGTGCCTCAGCATGACATTATTGAGATGCTTCGTGCCTCAGCATGACATTAAAACTTGAAATTTGATTTTATAATATTCATACCTGCTGCTGCGAACCTTTTATATGCTTCATCAGCAGCTTGGGTATAGTCAACCACATCTTTAACTACTACAGGAGAGGAGCAATCTTCTAAAAGGTATATTTTCTTAGCTAAATTTGCATCTGTTTGCTTAATCTCTGTTAACAAGTCGTCGATTGTCCAAGCGACACAATGGCTTTTTGCTTGTCCACCAATTATTACAATATCATATTGTAAAAGCTGTTTAATCAAACGAGTATTTTTTTCTGCAATTGTACGGTTATCAAAGCTTGTCGCTACTTCTGGTCGTAATACTGAGTAATTTTCTGTTAAAGGATTATTTCCTTTCATTTCAAACTGTGTTTGACTGCTACGCGCGATTGAATGAAAGAATATTGCTTCTTCTACTGCTGATACTAATGCATGACCAATACCGCCTAACATTGAATGATAAGGCCAAACGGTTAGAGGATATTTGCCGTTTTGTGTTAATTGTTTAACGTAATGATATGCGTGTTTTTGTAGTAGTTCGTAATCCCACCCTAAGCTAAAGGCAACACCTGGGTTTACTTTCCATATGCCTTTGTCTATATCTGCGGGAGTAATATTTGTTGCTGCTGGTGTTGGATTTTGTCCGTTGTCATTTACCCAAAATATGGGATGAAATATTTGCATTGCTGTATGGGTATCTAGCGTTGGTACAATTGTTGTGATTGACCCTAGGTTACGATAGATAAATTCACATAAGCGGATGTTGTCTTCTACGGCGCCTTTACCAGATTGTCCTCCTACGAATAATTCAAACCCTGGAAGACAAAATGTATTTTGTACGTCTATTAATAGTAAGCATATGCGCTTTTTGTCTTGCGATGCTGGTTGGATTTTATGCTTTTTTGCCCACTCGTTTGCTTCGGCGCCTAAGATTTGATAGGGGACACGGTAGACTTCGCTTACTGTTTCTGGTTTGAAGTGAGGAGGGATGGGGAGTTGGCTTGCTGGGGTGTTCATGAGTGATTTTTGCTACTGATAAAAATAATTTTTAACCTGCTAAACGTCACCATGATAACGTTAGAACGGGCAGGGATGCCCGTTCCACAAGACAATGTAATCTACAAGACAATTTACAATGTAATCTACAAGACAGGATATTAAATGAGACCGGAGGCTACACGTTTAAGGGTGGATGATGCATCCATTTTATCTAGGTGGACATCGAGTATACAAAAACTTTCTGTGTGCAGGGCTGCTTCTTGGAGTGCTATTTCTAGTTCTCCTTCGGTTTTGACTAAAAAGCCTCGTCCTTTACCTAATAGTTCTGGTAAGCGGCTATAGTTCCACCGTAATATGTTGTTGAATGAGCCGTCGATTATGTAACGTTCAGTTACATAGCCGTCGTTGTTGAGCAGGATAACTATTGGGTTACAATCAAATCTTGCTGCTGTTGATAGTTCTATTCCTGTCATTTGAAAGGCGCCATCACCGACTAGTACTAATGGACGCAGATGGGGTTGCGCTTTTTGGACTCCAATTGCTGCTGGTACGGCAAAACCTAAAGATGCATAATACGCTGGTGAGAGAAAAGCAGCGCTACGATGTACTGAAAAATCAGCGGCGCCAAATAATGCATCACCAACATCAGCAATGACTATTGTGTCTTTTCCTAGAAATGTATTCAAGCGTGTGAATAGTCTTTCTGCTGTAACCGGCTGATTTGGGTCTTGGACTTTGTAAATTGGCGCCAGCTTGCAGTTTGGCGGACAATGTAATTCGCGCGGTGATAAGTCTGGTAATGTTGCAAGTGCGTTTATAAAGTCGGCAAATTGTACATCTTCGTAAACATGGTAGCCAATTGAAAGCTTTTCACTAAAAGCATGGATGCAACGCTCACGTTCCAAACGCGCGGTGTAAATGCCAAGGTTCATGTCTGTCATCATTACACCCAACATAATCACGCAGTCGCTGGACTCTACATATTCACGCACATCTTGCTGTCCAATACCTCCTTGATAAATACCCAAGTAAGCTGGTTCGACTTCATCAACTACAGATTTTCCTAGAATTGTTGCTGCAACAGGAATATTTGACTTGCGAATCAAATCAAGCAAGACATTCTGTAATCTAAAACGATGAATTTCTTCTCCTGCTAAAATTACAGGCTGCTTGGCGTTATTGATTAAAGTTAAAGCTTCTTTGATAGCAGCTTGCAAGGTTTCTGGGTCACTTTGCGTTTTGGCATGAGTAGGGGTATGGTAACGTCTTCCTGTCACCATTACCATGTCACGCGGTAATTCTATATAAACTGGTCGCTTAAACCGCAATGCTGCTGCTAATACACGGTCAATTTCTTCTAGTGCTGTATCTGGGTTATCTAGGACAGTGGAAGCAACTGTCAATTGTTCGAATACTTTTTTCTGAGTATCAAATTCACGCACCTTGTGGTGAATTAAGGGGTGTCTTAAGCGCTCCTCAATTCCTGGGGCGCCGCTAATTACTACTACAGGTGATAGTTCTGCGAATCCTTGAGCGGTTGTGTTGGCAATTTTTAAACCTCCAACACCATAGGTTACACAAACTGCTCCTAACCCCTGAACCCGCGCGTATGCATCAGCCGCAAATCCGGCGCCTTGTTCGTCACAGGTGTTGATTAATTCTAATTCACTCTCTTCAATTAAAGTCATGAATTTCAACACGAAATCACCAGGAACGCCAAATATATGGCGAACTCCATGTTCGTGTAGCTGCTGAAGTAGATATTCGCCGATAGTAATTTCTGCGTTCATAAATTTAGGTATTAGTAGATACAAGTAAATATGTACGTTAGCTAGTAAAAAAGCTGAACATCTGAAGAACTGAGTAATTACCTCAATCTTAAATGTTCAGCTATAAAAAATTGTTGCAAAAGCAACAAATATTGACTCTTTGTGATATGTACTTTACACGTACTATCCCATAGATACAGTTAAACTGTTGGGTTCACCTAAGTTACCTTGCATAACTACACCGCGATTATTTGCCGACATGTGTCGCAAAATAATGTATATTGACTCAATGTTGTCACTGGCGCCTGCTTTGTCAGCAATTTGCGCTAATGTCATAGGTGCTTTTTCGGTTTGCAATACGTTGATGACTTTTGTTTGTAAGTCCAATATGACTGCCGCAGCTTTTTTACCTGCTTCTACACCTGGTTGATGGTAAGCGTTTATGTTTACCAAACTTGCATAATAACCAACCGTTCGGTCATATAATGCAATTAAGGCGCCGACAGTACGAGGGTTAACTTCGGGAATTGTGACGGTAATTGAGTCACGATGGTTTTCGTATAATGCAGTACGCGAACCTTGGAGGAAACCAGAGAGGTAGTCACCAGAGGTAATACCTGGTTCGAGTTCAGGAGATGCTCCCTCACGGTCTTTCAATACTTCAATAAAGGTAAGAAAGAAGTTTGGCACCCCTTCGCGTAACTGTTGAACGTAAGCGTGTTGGTCGGTAGAGCCTTTATTACCATATACAGCAATACCCTGATGTACGATATTACCGTCAAGGTCTTTTTCTTTTCCTAAAGATTCCATGACGAGTTGCTGCAAGTAGCGACTAAATAGCAGCAAGCTGTCTTTATAGGGTAGAACGACCATATCCTTCTCACCCTTCCCATTCCCTGCGTAATACCACGCTAAAGCTAGCATTGCAGCAGGATTTTTCTTGATATCGGCAATGCGTGTGGCATCGTCCATTTCTTTGGCGCCAGAAAGCATCTCTTTAATATCAATGCCTTGAAGTGCAGCAGGTACTAACCCAACGGTAGACATTTCCGAAGTGCGTCCACCAACCCAATCATACATTGGGAAGCGCATTAGCCAGTTTTCGTTTTTGGCTTGGTCGTCTAGCTTACTACCTGGCATGGTAATAGCAACGGCGTAATTCGCAAAATCTAAATTTTGTCCCGCATAAGCCTTTTTAACTTCCAACATGCCGTTACGCGGTTCGGGAGTACCACCAGATTTAGAGATTACTAAAACTAAAGTACTAGAAAGTTTATTACGTAGATGCGTGAGAATCTTGTCGATGCCAGTTGGGTCTGTATTATCGATAAAATGAATTGCTAAAGGAGGAAAATCGGGGGCAAGGGCTTCAGCGACAAATTCGGGACCAAGTGCAGAACCACCGATACCGATAGAGATAATATCAGTAAAGCGTGCAGCTTTGGGAGGATGAATTCCACCAGTGTGAACTTTTTCGGCGAAAACTTCGATTTGTTCGATTGAACTCACAATTTCTTGTGTCAGTTCGGGAGTCGGCGCCAAATCAGGATTTCGCAGCCAGTAGTGTCCAACCATGCGGTCTTCGTCGGGGTTTGCAATGGCGCCCTTTTCAAGCTCCGCCATCGAAGCGAAAGCCTTCTCGAACTTTGGTTGCAACGCCTCTACGAACGCATTATCAAAGCGCATCCGACTAATATCGAGGTAAAACCCCAATCCTTCGTGGTAATATAACCATTCCTGGTATCGCTGCCAAAGTGTCGAAGCGTCCATAGGGAAATCTCAAGTAAGTTTTATCAACAACAAGTTTAAGGTAAGGACTGGCTTATCCCATTCAACCTTATACAGTTTTAAGTCTTATGCCATCTGCTCGTCCTTAACATCTGGCATAGGTATAACTCGCAGAAACTTAACAATTTCACCCCGTAGCTCAATACCAATAAGGTATCTATCGAGGCTAAATCGGTAAAATATGCCTTCACCATCAATTTGCCGTAACTGTGGTAAGTAGTGCAGTTGCCCTTTTTGGGGAAACTCCACAAACGCTAAATTATACACTTGCTGGTAAATAGTAGGTTCCAAACGACGTAAATCGTTTAAGAACGACCGCTCATAGCGTACTTCGATATTCACACAAACATTTCCCCTTTCTACGTCATTGTTAGGTATCGCACCGCTTCCTCATGCGTTAATGCATCCCACGGTTGCTGCAATTGTTTAACGGACTGTATCGCTTTGAGAACTTTGTAGTCACAATGCAGCGCATACACTACACTCCAAACTAGTTGGAGTTCGTCATCGGTCATTTGTTCTATTAGTCCATGCAACTGGGGTCGCAGCACACTCATAAATAAACTCTAAGAACGTAACTAATCTTTATAATTCCCAAAAAATGCATAAAAATAAGTCTTGTTATTCTAAAGATAATATGTAATGATGAATGGTTTTTACTAGAATCGATACCAACGTAGACGATATTGAATTTGACATTTAAATTGCCAATGTTAATTTCTGTATCTTTACAAAGTCTATTTTTTGGATACTATTCTTGATAACGTAAAAATTCTTATGTTTAATAAGGCTTCATAACCCAGTAAACGTAAAATCAGTATGCAAAACATCGAAAAAACTAGCTTTAACAATCGTATCAAGTCAAAACAAGGGTTTATTCGCAGCAATATCCTCTTTATGGCTCTTTGTAGTATTGGGTTGTTTGTAACTGGATGTGGTGGTGGTACTAACACGGGTGGTACTGGCGCCGCAAATCAAGATGCTTCAGGAGGTGCTTCAGGAGGTGCTTCTGGCAACACCGTTAAAATTATGTCCAGCTTTCCCCTAACAGGTAGTTCTGTCGGTCAAACCCAAACAATCGTCAACAGTATCAAACAAGCACTCGACGAGACTAACTCAACAGTTTGTGATGGTAAGCTCAAAATTGAATATGAGTCTTTAGACGGTGCAACTGCCGCAAGCGGAAAATGGGATGCTGCTAGAGAAGCTGAAAACGCAAATAGAGCAGTCTCAGACCCCAATGTTGTTGCGTATATCGGTACTTTTAACTCCGGTGCCGCCAAAATTTCAATTCCCATCCTCAACCAAGCCAACTTAGTAATGGTCAGTCCAGCAAATACCGCTGTGGGCTTAACTAAACCAGGTGGAGAACCAGGGGAACCCGAAAAATACTACCCCAATGGCAAGCGAAATTATGCGCGCGTAGTTCCTGCTGATGATTTACAAGGTTCTGCAGCAGCAAATTGGGCAAAATCACTCGGAGTCAAAAGAGTTTACATCCTCGATGACCAAGAAGTTTACGGCAAAGGACTTGCTGATGTATTTAAAGCTACTGCCAAAAAACTTGGTATCGAAGTTTTAGGACACGAAGGTATTGACGCCAGAGCAACAGACTATAGAGCATTGATGAATAAAATCAAAGCCGTCAACCCAGATATGATTTATTTTGGTGGTATTACCCAAAATAACGCTGGGCAGTTAATCAAAGATATGCGTAACGTTGGGATGGCACAAGATAAAGTCAAATTTATGAGTCCTGATGGTACATATGAACAAGCTTTGATTGACGCAGCAGGGAAAGATGCAGAAGGTGTTTTAGCAACCTTTGGTGGTATTCCACCCAAACAGTTAACAGGCGCCGGTAAAGCATGGTACGACAGCTATAAAAAGAAATTTAACGCTGAACCTGAAGCTTATGCTGCATATGGTTACGAAGCTGCCAAAGTAGTTATTAATGGTATTGGCAAAGTTTGTAAAAATGACCGTGCGGCTATTCGAGATGCAGTTTTAGGAACTAAAGACTATCAAGGTATTCTTGGTACTTGGAGTTTTGATGCAAATGGTGATACAACTTTAACCACAATGTCGGGTAATACCGTCAAAAACAGCAAATGGGAATTTGTTACCTTGCTAGACGCTAAAGCCAAATAAGTTTTAACACTACGTAGGGTGGGCCGAAGCCCACCATACATATAGATAATGACTAACACATAAAACAACTATGATAAAATCACTCCAGAAAGCATCTAAAAGTAATTCGCTAGGTAAAAAATCATTAAGCAGTTGGCAAAAAATTATTTTATATATACTTGTAGCTTATTTAGTTTTACTACTGGCGCCAATAGCAGGGTTCGATTTACCAAGAATTATAGGCGAAATCAAAAGTAACCCTGCTCTTTTAGTACAACAGCTATTAATCGGACTTGTGAACGGTGCAATTATTGCGATTATTGCATTAGGTTACACAATGGTTTACGGCATCATCGAGTTGATTAATTTTGCTCACGGCGATTTATACATGTTAGGTGCATTTGCATCACTAACTGTTATTGGTGCTTTTGGAATTACTGATGGTGCCTCATTTCAAGCTAGTATTGGGGCTATAATAATAGCTTTGATTGTTAGCTGTGCTTTATGCGCTTCCTTAAATATACTAACTGAGAAGTACGCCTATCGACCATTACGAAATGCCCCACGATTGGCGCCTTTAATTTCGGCAATTGGAGTTTCGTTCATTTTTCAAAATACTGGACTGTTCTGGGGTGGCTTAAAGTCATTTATCCCTATAATGGGTGTAAACGCAGCAGCACCAAAGAACTTCCCAGACTTATTACCGCGTGTAGATATTTTCAAAGCATTAGGAATTGAAACCAGTATTCAATTCACAACTAAAGACTTAATCGTATTAGTGACTGCACTAGTTTTAATGGTGGGGCTACATTCATTTGTACAGTTTACATCTTGGGGTAAAGCAATGCGCGCAACTGCCCAAAATCGAGATGCAGCTAAAATGATGGGTATTAATGTAGATGGCATTATTATACTGACTTTTTTAATTGGTGGTTGTTTAGCAGGAGCAGCAGGGCTATTAGTCGGACTTTATAACAATACGATTGTATTTACAATGGGTTTTACCGCTGGGTTACGAGCATTCACCGCAGCAGTTTTAGGAGGAATTGGTAATATTGTCGGCGCCATGTTAGGGGGAGTATTAATTGGACTACTCTCAGCTTTAAGCGACCAATATTTTTCTAGCCGATGGACAAACGCTTGGGTGTTTGCCGTTTTAGTGATAATTTTAGCGTTCCGACCAGGTGGTTTACTTGGTGATAGCTCACAAGAAAAGGTTTAACAAGATAGATATAAGTAATCACCATGAAGAAATTACTAAATCAAATTATCAAATCAATTGGGGCTTTGGGAATAGTTGCTGTTATTACTGTTTTAACCTTTGGTGGTTGGAGTGGCGCCATTATAAGTTGGCTACTTGGTACTGCAGTAGGAATTACCCAAACTCAAGGTAAAAGAATTAATACTCCTACGACTGGTGCTAGTAATGGTGCTTTTTCAGGATTAAGCTTAGGTATTTGCGTACTAGTCGCTAGTTTAATTCAGGGTTTGTTATTATTGCCAATTTCAGGGCGCCCAGCAATACCATTCCCACAAGCATTATTATTTGGAGTTAGCGGTCTAATAATTGCGCCATTATTTGCCGCTGTTACTGGAGCTATACAAACATTAAATCCCAAACAGCGACAACTAGGAATGTTAATCGTTCTTGGTTTTTCAGTAATTTTATTTCCCTTCGTAGATGCAGTCGCGCAGACTCGTTGGATATCAACAGTAATTGAAATCCAAATTTTTGTTCTGTTAGCACTGGGTCTAAATATTACTGTTGGCTTTGCTGGACTGCTTGACTTGGGTTACGCAGCTTTTTTTGCAATTGGTGCCTACACAACAGGTTTACTGTGTTCACCTCAACTTAATATTCACTGGAACTTTTGGCTAGTAATTCCCATTGCAGCAGCAGTTGCAGCGATGTTTGGCGTAATTCTTGGAACTCCAACATTAAGGTTGAGAGGTGATTACCTAGCTATCGTTACCCTTGGTTTCGGGGAAATAGTTCCTGTTCTTTTTCGTAACTTAACGCAAATTCGTATCGAAGAACCAATATCCAAAATAATTGGTAGCTTACTTGGGCGCCCAGAAATGGCGATTTGTCTTGTTGGATGTGACCGCGCGATTAATTTGACTGGTGGTGAACCAGGAATTAACCCTATTGACCGACCCTACCTACCAATCATCGGTAGTTTCACCAGCAGCAATCCTTTTCCTTGGTATTATTTGATTTTATTTCTCGTAATTTTCTCTTACTTCGCAATTAGTAGATTACGAGATTCGCGTTTAGGAAGAGCTTGGACGGCAATTCGCGAAGATGAGCTTGCCGCAAGTGCTATGGGTATAAATCTTGTTAGAACCAAATTACTGGCATTTGCAATGGGAGCAGCTTTTGCAGGATTTGCAGGTTCATTTTACGCCGCTTATATTAGTGCGATTTTCCCTAGTGTATTTGACTTTTCAGTGTCTGTAATTATACTGTGTATGGTGATTTTAGGCGGTTTAGGAAACATGACAGGAGTTATCTTAGGTGGCATCATTATAATGGGTGCCGACCGACTATTTCTACCTCAAATCGCCAGAATATTAGAAGGAATTCGCACGACAACTTTGCTACCGCTAGTTAGCAATCCACAATGGCAAGAATTTATTAGAACCAGCTTAGACCCAACACAAATGCGTTTATTTCTGTTTGGTTTAACTCTTGTAATTATGATGTTAGTGCGTCCAGAAGGACTAGTTCCCGATAGACTGCATCAAGCTGAATTACATGGAGTTTCAACAGATAGCGAAGCAGCAACTTAAGAAACCAGGTTTCTTTAAGAAACCTGGTTTCTAATAGTCAAATTTACTTAAAAAGAAAGTATATATGATGGCAGTAGAACCCAAAGTAGCAATATTAGAAGCACAGCAACTGACAATGCGATTTGGTGGCTTAACAGCAGTAAATCAAGTTGATTTTGTCCTAGAAAAAGGAAGCATTTCTAGCCTTATCGGTCCAAACGGCGCCGGAAAAACAACATTCTTCAACATGCTGACCGGAATTTACAACCCTAGTGCAGGTAGATTATGGCTTTATGATAGAGACATAACAGGCTTAAAACCAGACGAACTAACCAAACTAGGAGTAGCTAGAACTTTCCAAAATATCCGTTTGTTTAACAACATGACAGTACTAGATAACGTACTAGTTGGGATGCACTCCAAACTTAAAGCTAATTTAGTTGGAACCTTACTACGTCCACCAGCAGTTGTGCAAGAAGAAGCAAGCGCCAGAAAAAAAGCCTTATATTGGTTAGAATACGCAGGTTTAGCCAAATCTAGAACATTTGAATTAGCAAAAAACCTATCTTACGGTGAACAAAGGCGCCTCGAAATAGCAAGAGCATTAGCATCCGAACCGCAATTATTGCTGCTAGATGAACCAACAGCGGGAATGAATCCCAAAGAAACAGGAGAGTTAACGGCGTTCATGCAACAAATTCGCCGCGAACTCCAACTCACCATATTACTAATCGAACACGACATGAAACTAGTAATGGGAATCAGCGACTATATCACCGTACTAGCAAACGGTAAAAAAATCTCCGAAGGAACACCCAATCATGTACGTCAAGACCCCCTAGTCATCGAAGCCTACCTAGGCAAAGAATAGTAAGGTGGGCACTGCCCACCCTACGTAACTACGCAAATAGTAAGGTGGGCACTGCCCACCCTACGTAACTATGTAACTAAACTAATAAAATATTATGCTAGAAGTAAAAGATATACACACATACTACGGTAATATACAAGCCCTCAAAGGAATCTCAATAAAAATCAACCAGGGCGAAATCTGCACACTCATCGGCAGTAACGGCGCCGGAAAAACCACCCTTTTAAGAACCATCCAAGGGTTAATACGTCCCCGCCAAGGTACGATATTATTTGAGGGAAAACCAATCGAAACCGTATCACCGCAAAAAATTGTGCGCGAACTACGAATAGCTCAAAGTCCCGAAGGACGAATGATTTTTCCGCGCATGACAGTACTAGAAAATTTAGAAATGGGCGCCTTTTCAAGAAAAGACACCTTATCAATAAAATCAGACTTAGAATATGTACTTAACTTATTTCCCCGTTTGCGAGAGCGAATAAGCCAAAAAGGAGGAACACTTAGCGGAGGAGAACAACAAATGCTATCAATAGGACGGGCACTGATGGCAAAACCTCGCTTACTACTGCTTGATGAACCAAGTATGGGTTTGGCGCCTAACTTAGTGCAAGAAATATTTTCTCTAATTAAACAAATAAACAAAGAAAGAGAAACAACTATTTTATTAGTAGAACAAAACGCCCGCCAAGCATTAGATGTAGCAGTACGCGGTTATGTACTACGAACTGGCAAAATAGAACTAGAAGGTCGAGCTAGTGACTTACAAACCAACGAAGAAGTCCGTAAAGCATATCTAGGCGAAGGTTAAGCATCATAATTAGACACAAAAAAAACCTCGGCTACCGCACCGAGGTATATTTTACTTTAAACATTGATGGGAGATACTATAAAACCGATATCAAAGGGTGGAATACCTCTGATATTAAGTAATGTAACGTTTTATTTCAAAATCGTCAAACTCTAAACGGTATAGAAACCTGGTTTCTTACATATCCTACTTTTGAACTAATTCCTTGGCGATAGCTAATGCGCTACTGGGAATTTGAGTAATTAGACGGATGGGAAATGCTTGTGTAGAAGCAAACTGAGCATAGTCCGCAGTCAAAAACACTTCATATTTTTTGGCTTCGGGTGTAAGTTGAGCCGCAGATGCTAGTACAATACTCTTTACATAATTGCGGACATCAACTGCTTGGTCGCCAACGATTTCACCCCCACTGATCGGAGTATCGATTTTGCCGCGTTGGTCAAGAGTTGCACTTGGGTCTTTTACACTTAGGTGAGTGGCACCTACAATACCAACTAAAGATTTAGGATTCGGAAGTTTGTCAAAGCTAATTACTTGTTCGGTTAGTGCGGGTGTTGTTTTGTCAGCGGAAGCAGCAAGTATAAGCGTAGGAACTTGTACTTTAGATAAACCAGTATCGCCAAATAATAAGGATGTGGTGGGGTTTAGTGCTATAACCCGTTTGATTCTAGTGTCGCGAAAAGAATAATTGTTTTCTGGTAATTCCTGGGCAATACACTGCATACCTTCACCGAGACTAACAACAGCAAGATTATCTTTACACCGTTGTTTAAGAAATTCTAGCTGATACTCGGCGCCACCAACAGCAAGCGCAGTACTTCCTCCAAACGAGTAACCAAGAATAATTACATTATTAGTAGCAAGTTTGCCAGTCAAAGCAAAAGACCCATTACGGTTACTCGCATCAAGTTGGTCTAAGACAAAGCTAATATCTTGAGGACGTTCTAAAAATTCTTGCGGTTTCATAATTCGGTTCTTACCAACAAGTGCCGAATTTACATTTGCTTCGTTACTTCCAGGATGCTCTAATGTAACTACTGGATAACCATATGATGCTAAATGCTCCGCCAAATATTTTAATTCTGTGCGTACAGACCCCAGTCCATGAGAAAAAATAATTATAGGTTTACTCGAATTAACCTCTTTTGACCAATATAAATCAATAGGTATTTTTCGTGTCCGTTTTTTATCATCCAAATTCAACTTCAAAATTTGAACTTCTGCTGACCCAGGTTTAGAAGCATCAAGTGGTAACTTTAATTGAACTTTGCGACTGCTCAAACGAGGTTCTATTGCTGCCATGAACCGTTGCGTCTGCCAAAATGCAGTATTAAAACTGCCTGCAACTTTAAAAGCTTGTGGTAAATCTATTTCTAGCTGTTTGCTAGGATAATTAGCTATAAATGATAATACAGATAAACCTTGAGGCGCCGTTGAACCTAAAACCAATGCACCACGCACAGCTTGAAACCTCGCATCATCTCGGCGCCGAATTACACTTGACAAGTCATTTAGAATAGTCGAACCAATACGTGTACTTAATAAATTATTCATCGTCACAACGCTAATTGGCACATTTGTCCGCAGTGCTGTAACAAGTTGCTGACGCTGCCCAAGCGATAACCTATAAGTATAAATGTCATAGCCACTAGGAATTTTACCCGTTTGTGCTATTTGTTGCAGTTCCGAGAGCGTAATCGTCTCAGTAAATGGCCCATATCTCACCACTAAAGTATCAGCAGCTTGAGCGGCGCCAATTCCTAAAACCTGTGTTGTTGCAAATGCACCCAGTAAACACACAGCTAACTCAATCATTTTCCGGTGTTGCGCCATAAATATTGTTACCTTATATTGTGGTAATAACCGCAAAAATACGGTGAAATTGGCAAAGCACCGGAATTATATAATCACTACTGCGCTTATGTCTAGGTTAGATTTACTAGTTTTGATTGGAAGAATTGGCAACGGATACAACGGATGTAACGGATGTAACGGATAAATGATGGGAGACAGTACTAAGATGCTTCACTGCGTTCAGCATGACATGAAAGCTCCGCATGACAATGAAAAATTATCCGTTACATACGCTCTTATCGGTTGCCAGGGTTACTCTTCTGCTAAGGATTTTGCAGTCTTAGATAGTAATTTACCCAAACGTTGAACAGGCCCCTTAAATCCTCTTTTTGCTTCGTGAGCAGCTTGTTGAGTTTGCTCACCCAAACGAGTTAATACTTCTGCAATATCAGTAGCTTTAGGTTTGCTACGCTTTAATACTTGCTTAAGTTCTTTCAACTCGTTGGCAATTCCTTTAATACTTTCGTCTTCTGAATTATGCAGCACTTTATACCAAGTATCAATGGCGCCTACAGAAGTTTCGCTATCAACTTGGGTTAAGTCACCATCTAAAGTATCTATTAAGCCATCGATTTCTTCGATTTGCTCATGTTCTTCGATTTTACCTACAGTGTTACCAACTTTAGTTAGTTGCTTACCTAGTTGTCTAACTGGAGTTTTAACTTCTTTTTCAGCGTCCCCAGCATAGTTAGCTGTTTGTTCGCCAATTTCTATTAAAACTTCACTAATTTCATGTCCTGTAGCTTTGTTGCTTTTCAGGAGTTTTGCTAGTTCTTTCAGGTGCGAAGCTATTTCTTTGACTTCGGGTTCTTTGACTTTTTGCAGTACACCTTGCCATTCGTTAACTAGTTCAACTGCTGCTTCTGTTTCTAGGTCGGTCAAATCACCACTAAGTGTTGAACGCAACTCATCTAGCTTCTCTAATAATTCATTATCAGCTTTTGAAGAGGCGCCATTTGCCAAAGCAGGTTGCTTTTCGTCTTCGTTATGGTCTGCTTCCTGCTTACTTTTTGCTTGTGTTTTGCCTGCCATAATGTAAAACTTGCTACAGAATTTTGTAAATGTATAAGTTTTAGTTTACGAATCTACAATATCAGTTCCCTCATTCTAAAGAGCCAAAATCAAACGAATGTATTATTTATCGTTTGATAGAGGCTTTTTTATTTTTTATGATTATTCAATGAATATCAATTCACAGGCAGGGATGCCTGTGCCACAATGAAGCTGTTAAAATTAAGGTGCCAGTCTGCTGAGTACTGACATATCTTCTTCGTCTAGCTCGACAGGAATACCGCTACGAATAAGTTCGGAAAAATCTTCGTTTGGTACCATGATTGTTAAGGTATATAAACGTGAGGTGCCTGTATTTTTTATCATGTGAGTACCTGTTGGTGGTACCAGTAAACTATCTCCTGTTTTAATTGAAACATTTTTGCCATCACAGATAGCTACTCCTTCTCCTTTAAGCACGAAAAACATTTCTACTGCCCATTGATGACGGTTGGGTGGAGTTTTTCCACCAATATCAAAAATTTCTACGCAACAGGTTAATGAGGTGTTGGCACTAGCGGTGTCGAAAACAATTGCTAATCGATTTGAATCATGGGGACTTATGCGATAGACTTGATAGTCTTTGGGAGATTTAACGACAGGAATAACACAACTCTTCACTTGCATATAATTATCTCCTATTGTAATTTTGAACTCCTAACTGCTAACTCCTAACTGCTAACTCCTAACTGCTTCTTCGATTGCTTGGGAGTTTGTGACAAAACCAAAGCATTGCTTGACGTTATATATAGTTGCTTGCCAGCAATATTCAGGTGATGTTGTGGCAGTACAGTCTTCTACCAATATGCAGTCGTATCCTAAAAAGTTTGCATCTTGAAGTGTTGCCATGACACATTGGTCGGCATTTACACCTGTAAATAATAGTGTCGTGCGTCCTAGGTTCTTTATGATACTATCTAAAGGCGTATCCCAAAACCCTGACATTCTATACTTATCGACGCGAATATCTGATGGCGCCACCTCTAGTTCATCTACCACTGCTGCTGCCCAACTTCCTGCCATTAATACATGGGCGCCGTTTTTTGGTAGTGGGTCGCCTAAACCTACTCCTTCACCTGTAGGATTATATACATGTAGCACGTTAGCACTTATGTTCATTAAGTCTTGACGATTACCCCAATTTACCCAAAGTACAGGAATATTAACTTGGCGTAATATTGGTAATAATTTTTGTAACGGTTTAATTGGTTGCCGTGCAGGTGTTACATCTACACCAATATGCGCTAACCAACCATCTGGGTGACAAAAGTCGTTTTGCATATCGATAACGAGAATGGCTGTTTTCGCTAAATCGATACGTAGCTGCTTGGTAGCAGTTGTTAAAATCACAGGTTGTGGAGATAGTGGAGGACGAGTAATATCAGCAACCTCGTGATTTACAGACCAAGCGTTTGGTTCTACCCCTAATTTCCGAAGTGGTAAGTTCATAAAGAGATTTATATTGGGAAGGGGAATTGGTTCGCTACTTCCCGTACCTTACTTTTTAACTCGAAAATTCACTATTAAGTCTAATTACTTAATTAAGGTTAAAATCATGGACTTTACTATTGAGAATGCTTTAATTGCAACAGAGGATGATTATGTAAGCACTAAAGTGCTTATTACGAGTGGTCGTGTTGCTGGTATTTCCTCACAACTTGATACTGTTGGTACGTCAATAAACGCTGACAATAAACTTTTACTTCCAGGTTTCGTTAATGCTCACACTCATTCTTCCGAAATGTGGCAGCGTGGGATAATGTCGATGTTTCCCCTCGAACTCTGGTTAGCTGAATTATACGACTTTGCACCACTTGATATTGAAAAGGTTTATCTAAGCGCTTTGGGTACTGCCGTTGAAACTTTACTTTCTGGTGGTACTACCGTTGTAGACCATTTAGTTTTAATTCCTGGCAAAGAACTCGAAACTATTGCGACCGCAGTGCGTGCGTATCAAGAAGTTGGTATTCGTGCTTTTGTTGCTCCCCTTATTCAAGACGAGTCACTTGCTGCTGGAATACCATCTGGAGATACCAAGCAAACTCACGAACCTTATTTTCGTTCCACCCAAGCAACCCTTGATATTATTGAAGAAGCTGTTAAAAAGTTTCATTGTCCTGAAAAAGGTATTAATATTGCTGTGGCGCCTACAGGTATTCAACTATGTAGCGATGCTTTATTTAAAGGATGCGCTGAACTTAGCGATAAATACGACCTTTGCCGACACTCACATTTACTCGAAACCAAAGCACAAGAAAAACTTGCTAAAGAAAAATACGGTTGTACTGCGGTTGAACATCTTGAGCGTATAGGCTATTTAGATTACCGTACTTCTTTAGCACACTGCGTCCACCTTACCGATAAAGATATAGCAATTCTTGCCCACACTAAATCTACTGTCGTTCACAACCCTCTTAGTAACCTACGCTTAGGTAGTGGTATTGCCCCTATCCTTAAATATCGTCAAGCTGGTGTAAATGTTTCTTTTGGTTGTGATGGTGCATCAAGTAACGACTCGCAAGATTTACTCGAAGCTATCAAAATTGGTTCTATTGTACATAATGTGACTGATTTTGATTATCAACACTGGATTACACCACATCAATCTGTCAAAATGGCTGCATTAGGTGGCGCCACTGGATTAAATATGGCTGATAATAATGGTTCTCTTGATGTTGGTAAAAAAGCTGACTTAGTACTTTACGATTTAACCAGCTTATCATTATTACCCCGTACAGACCCAATTGGATTACTAGTACTTGGGCGCCCTGTCAACGTAGTAGATAGTGCTTGGGTAAATGGAAAGCAAATAGTGAAGAGCGGAAATGTTACAACAATTGACGTACAGAACCTACGGCAAGAACTATTAAAACATAGTCAGTGGCAAAAATCACGCAAATCAAAAACAGCAGCAGAGTTAGAAAAGCATTATCGGTTAGTAATGGGCCTGTAAAGGTACGGTGGGCACTGCCCACCTTACTTATTGAAACTAATGGTAATATTAGTAACTACACAGTCAGCATAATTAACGTTCCGCCTTGTTGACTGAAATACCTGATACGGCAGCAACAAGGATGAAGCGAACTACAATCAACTCAATTATCGAGACTTTTATTTTAACTATTTTAGCTTCTTGTAGTACGGTGCCTCGGTGTTTGGCTCAGGTAGTTCCCGATAATACTATTCCTACACAGGTAAAAACTAACGTTGATATCAACAACTTGCCAAGTGTTGTTATAGATGGAGGCAGTATTAAAGGGAATAACCTTTTCCACAGCTTTAGTGAATTTAATGTGAATGCTGGGCAAGGTGTTTATTTTATAAACCCGAATGATGTTACTAACATATTGACTCGCGTTACAGGCGCCAATATTTCAAATATAAATGGTACGCTTGGTGTGTTAGGTAATGCTAATTTATTTTTGCTTAATCCTAATGGAATCACATTTGGCACCAATGCACGCTTAGAAATGAATGGTTCTTTTCTTGCAACAACAGCTACCAGTATTAATTTTGCAGACGGTACGAAATTCTCTACTACTGATAATATATCTAACCCGCTGTTAACTATTAGTACACCTATTGGTTTGAATTTGAATAGTCAAGGAGCAATTCAAGTTAATAATGCAGGGAATACAACAACAAATCAAGGTTTATCTATTGCACCAGGGAAAACTCTCGCTTTAGTTGGTGGAAATATTCGCTTAGATGGAGGGTTAATTACAGTACCATCAGGAAGAATAGAAATAGGTAGCGTTGCAAATGGAAGTGTTAGTATTAATTCTGTTACCGCTGGTTGGAGTTTAGGGTATGACTCTGTAGATAAATTTGGAAACATTGATTTGTTGAACCGTGCGAATATATCAAATATATCAAGTAGCTCACAACCAAATGGCGCCGTTCAAGTTCAAGCTAGTAATATAACTTTAAGTACGAGTTCCCAAATTTCTAGCTTAACCCCAAGCACTCAACCTGGAGCAGATATAAATATTAAAGCAACTCAATCTTTAAATATTGGTGGTAGGAATAATATTCAACCAATAAATTCTCAAATTAGTAGTACTGTTGCTCCTGGTGCTTTGGCAATGGGTGGTAATATTTCAATAATTACACCCCAAATTAATATAACTGATGGGGGCAGAATTGAGACGGCAAGTCTAGGTAAGGGAAACGCAGGAAATGTAAACATAAAATCAGATACAATCAATATAAATGGATTTTCGACTATTCAAAGTCAAGAAGATGCAAGTAAGTTTGCTAGTAGTGGTATTTATAGTGCAATTACAAATGTTGGCAATGGAGGCAATATTAATGTATCATCAAAAAATATTACATTGCTAAACGGTGGTTTTATCAGTACATTTGCAAGTCCAAGAGCAACTGGCGCCTCTGGAAGTATAAATGTAAATGCAACAGAAAGTATTATTGGTAATGGCACCAACCTTTTAACTCCAATTTATAGTAGTGGCATTAATGCAGTAAATTTTGGCGCCAGTGATGGTGGTAATATTCGTGTTACGACGAAACAATTAAACGTGCAACAAGGAGCGGGAGTTCAATCTTATGCTTATGGAAGCGGAAAAGGTGCAAATATATATGTTAATGCCAGCGAGTCAATTTATGCTTCAGATGATAACCCTTTAATAAAAGGTGTATCTAGCGGTATTGGGACTTCTACGTTTGGCACTAGCAATGGTGGAGATATTCATATTTTAACCGATAAATTACAGTTATTTAATGGTGCTGATGTTTATTCATTCTCATCAAATCAACCGCTTGGTGGAATTTCGGTACCTAGTTCTGGAACTGGGAATGGCGGTAATATTATAGTTAATGCGAACTCAGTGGAAATGGTAGGAGTGAGTGCTTTAGCTCCTGACACTAATAGTGGTTTATTGAGTGTTTCTTCTGGTTCTGGACGTAGCGGTGATCTTAAAGTCTCTGCTCAAAGCTTTATAATAAAGGATGGCGCCTCAATATCAACAAGCGTAATAGTTGGAGCTTTGAGTTTAGGAATTCCTGATTTAAATGCCGGTAAAGGAAAAGGTGGTAATTTAATCATAGATGCTAGTCGTATTGAAGTATCGGGAACAAACAAATTCCTTTTTACCCCTAGCAACATTGGTACTGCTTCTTCTGGCGAAGGCAAAGGAGGAGATACTTTAATTAATACCCGTCAGTTAATTATTCAAGATGGCGCTAAAGTTGGTTCAATAGCAGCTGCCACAGGAAATGCAGGCGCCATAAAAGTAAATGCAGATACTATAAAAGTATCTGGGGTAAGTAATAATGGAATACCATCAGAAATTTCCTCGAATGCCCTTATTTTTAGTGATGAAGTACGGGCATTTTATTTTTTACCACCTGTACCAACTGGCAACACAGGTCAAGTCAATATCAATGCAGAAAAAATAATTGTTAATGATGGCGCCAGAATAAGCGTACAACATGACGGTACTGGAGATGCCGGAAAATTACGCATTGCAGCAAATACTTTAGAATTAGACCACGGTAGTATTCAAGCAACTTCAAACTCTGGAGAAGGTGGTGATATTAATCTTCAAACTCAATTATTACAAATGCAAAGAAATAGTACTATCACAGCTACAGCTAAAAATCAAGGCAATGGCGGAAATATTATAATTGATGCACAAGCAGTTGTACAGCTAGAAAACAGTGATATTATTGCCCAAGCATTTAATGGTCGTGGTGGAAACATTCAAATCAATACTCAAGGACTTTTAGGTGGTCAATTTCGTTCTGACCTTACACCACAAAGTGATATCACAGCAAGTTCGCAGTTTGGTGTAAATGGTATAGTAAATTTAAATGTTTCTCAAACTGATATTACTCCAGCAATAAATACTTTTACACTGAGTTTTTTAGATAACAATACTCAAATAACCAACACCTGTAGTGCTGTAAACGAAAATAGATTTACTATTTCTGGACGAGGTGGTTTTCCAGCATCACCTATACAACCATTACAGGGTGAAACTATTTGGCAAGATTTTCGCAACACTGATAACTATAATTCTTATCCTCAGAAGAGGCAAGCTTCTAAAGTAAATAATAATTTAGATTTAGTTGAAGCAACTGGATTGGTGGTAGATAATAAAGGTAAAGTTGAGCTAGTCACCGATAAAGCTTCACCTACTCTTCAACGCAATTGGTATTCGGCACCAAATTGCGGATAATCAATCACGTTTGTACCTAAAATTGTATGCAACAATCTAATTCTAGTTCTCATCAAAGTATTCTTTTACCTCTGGCAACTCTTGTAGCTATTATTACTGCATTCGTTGTTAATGTCTGGTCAAATATTTTTCCTTTAGGTGGACTCAGTATTGGTGAAATTTCTAATACTGTCTTTAAGGATGTTTTAATTATTCCTGCAAATTATGCTTTTGCTATTTGGGGAGTAATTTATCTAGGTTTATTTGCGTTTGGAGTCTATCAAATTCTACCTCCACAGCGAAACAATCCATATCTACGCAAAGCCGGATTATTTTTAATTGTTGCGAGTATTGCTCAATGTGTATGGGTCTATTTATTTTTGTCACGGATGTTTACTTTGTCGGTGGTCGCAATGCTTTTGATTTTGCTACCACTTATCGGCGCCGTTTTACAGTTAAAATTAGTAAACCCTGCAACTCGTAGCTACAAATGGTATGCGCGTATTCCCATGAGTATTTACCTTGGTTGGATAAGTGTTGCTACAATTGTCAATGTTGCTTCTGCGCTTGTTGCTTCCGGTTGGAATGGTGGAGGAATTTCTCCAACGACTTGGACTATTATTATGGTATTGATTGCTACTGGTTTAGCATCTATCATGACGACAAAATATCAAGATATTGCTTATACTGGAGTCACAATTTGGGCATTAATTGCCATTGCTATCAAGCATTCGAGTAATTTGGCTTTACTAACTGTAACAACATCCGCTGCCGTTGCACTGTTAATTTTAATTGTTTTGGTTCTGCCTCGGTTAAATACTCACCGTTTGTAATTTATCTAAACCTTGTTTGATGTAAATATCTCTTGATGGGTTGGGAATCTCTATTTTTTCTATAACAAATGTCGTAACCTATGCATAAAAGCAGAAACATTACAAGGCACATTAATATAATCTAAACATCCTAAGTCTAATGCAATTTCTACATGATTAGATTGAGTTGCTAACCACAATAGCTTTGTACGTTGTGTTACTTTACTACGCTTAAATTCTTTGAGTAAATCTAACCCATTTACAATGGGCAAATTATCTTCTAATAAAATAATTTTACCGTATATACTAGGATTATTTACGATTACTGAGATAGCACGCTGCCCATCTTGTATCCAATGAGTATGATAACCTCTTATTTCGAGGGCGCCCATTATTTTATGCGCGAATTCTGAGTCACAATGTAATAATATTACATCAAAAACTGGAAGTGGATGCGTCTTTAGCGGTTGCCACGTAGCTGATAATACACGACATCCAGATGTTTTAGCTTGTTCTAGAACCGATACAGCTTGTTTATAAAGAGATTGAATATTTTTACCGTCTTCGGGATACTGAACTACACCAGCACTAAATGTATTAGATATTTTATACTGATTGTCGTTTTGATTATTTTCTATATCAGATACAGAAAATTCAATTTGCCGCAATAATTCCAACACTTCTGCTAACCAGTCTACACTTTCACCACGATTTAAACCATACATGCCAATAATAAATTCGGCGCCGTTCCAACGTGAGACAACATCTTCACTTCGCAGTTTTTGACGTAAAAGATGAGCTAACTTACGCAGCATTTGGTCGCCGAGTCGATGTCCATAATCACGGTTGATTTGCGATAATTTATCTAATGTTACTACTGCTAAACAAAAAGGCTGTTGATAATGTGAAGCTAAATGTATAAACTTGTCTATATCTTGACTGGAACGGTGACGATTTGGTAGACCTGTTAAAGTATCTATTTCTGCTTGCTCACGTAATAAACGCGCACGTTCTAAACGATTAAATATACGAGTAATTAACTCCGGCGCCACCACAGGTTTACTGACATAATCATCACCACCTGCCGCAAACACGTTTTGAATTGTTTCTGCGTCGCGTTGTCCTGTTAAAAATAAAATTGGTAGCCATGCCCATTTAGGATTATTACGTATAATTTGACATAACTCGATGCCATTTGTGTCAGGCATTTGCACATCAAGAACTAGTAAATCTGGTATTATAGCATCTAATTCTTCCCAAATTTGCTGTGGGTCGTTAAGAATTGTAACTTGTAATCCCCAAGGTTCTAACAAAGTTCGCACTAAACGCGATACTAATTTATCGTCATCTACCACCATCACCTTTGCTTCAGGTTGTTTGGGAGGTTTAATATTTTGGTTTAGAGATTGATTATGATTATCGTATGTATTTAATATATTTGATTGAGTCGTAGATTGAACCAGACCGTGTAACACATCATTACGTGGTGTTGGACTGGATTCTGCTGTTAAGGTGTTAGTTTTTGAGATGAGGACATTAATTTTACTCTTGTGTGCTTTTTGAAAAACAGGGTTGAGACGATACCCCATTCCATATACAGTTTCTATTAAATCGGAGGCGCCAACCGATTTAAGTTTTTGACGTAACCGTTTAATAAGTGCCCTTAATGTTTCTGAACTAGGTGGTTCATCTTCCAACGACCATAATTTACTTAGAATACTCGTTTGGCTATGGATTTTTTGGCTATTTTGCATGAACAATTCTACTAAGCCATATTCTTTTGCAGTCAAACTGAGTAAAATTTCTCCGTATAATACCTCGCATTTACTAGGGTCTAGCTGTAAATCTCCCCACATCAATACAGGAGTTCCTGTGTTAGCTTTGCGACGCAGTAATGCGCGGATGCGTGCTTCAAGTTCTGGTAGCGATATCGACTTTACCGCGTAATCATCGGCGCCTGCATCAAGACCAACTATCTTATCATCGCTAATACCCCTAGCAGTTAAAAGCATGACTGGAACTTGTAAACCCTTCGCGCGCAACTTGCGACAGAAGCTAATACCATCAAGTTTCGGTAACATGACATCCAAAACAATTAAATCATAATTAGCAGCTTCGATATAATCCCAACCTTCTATTCCATCAAAAGCAACGTCAACAACATAATTCTGCTCAACCAAATTAGCTTTAAGCAGTTCGGAAAATATATCATCATCATCAACAAGCAGAATTCTCATTGGGTCTAATCAACTATCGATGCTTAATCACAGTGTTTCTAAGTAGCTTAAGCTAAAAATTATATTAAATCCACCGTAAAAACAAGGAAGTTTTATAATGATAATGATTCGATTTATCAGGAACATTTTATGCAATACTTCCCCGCTTACGTGCTTCTTTATACGAAGTTCCAACATTTCTCAATCCAGCTTTAATCATTTGGCGTTCTAAAACCGAGAAAAAGCGAGCTTTATCACCACCTTTAACAACAGCTTGGTTGTGCGCTTCCGCAATAGCGACAGGATAACCATAACCTTTTTGCACCTGAGCCAACATCAAACCTAGTGACTCATCGAATAACTGTGTATCTTCTGCAACCCATCTAGGTATTTCAATTCGTGCAATCTCAGTACCAACGTGAACATAACAAAAATAAATTTGCTGGTCTTGGTACAATTCAAGAATTCGAGCATTACTACGCCACAAGGGTCCACGCTGTCCAGGTTGAAGTTGGGTTGCCCAAAGAGTACTGTCTCGTAATGGGTCGAATACTTTACATGGAACTTTATCGTTTTGATTAGGACAAAAGCTCGCGCAATCTGGCACAGGATGAGTACAAGCAAGCAAACGTAAAAAGTTAACCCCTTCAACGTTACGCGAAGCACTCAAATAACCCATTAAAGGAGCGCGTGCTTCTTTCATTTGACCCCATGCTTCTAATATTGGCGGCAAAATATGTTCGCGTGCTTCCAAAGGTAACTGTTCTAAAAACCAATAAATAAGTGAACCATCAACCATTGCCAAAGTTGGAACGCGAGGGTTTAGCTGATTCAAAAGTGGAGTTTGCTCACCTACAACTCCACAAGCTAGCTCTGCCAAAACCATTGCTTCCGAAGCAGTACGACGATAACTCATCCATTCCTCAGTACGTATTCCCCACTTACGTGAAGCATATAAATCTTCGGGACGGTAAAACACTTCGGGTAAACTATCGAGGAGTGGATGTTTATTTTGTCCGTAATGTAAAACGACTCTGCCAATATTAAGAAGATAACAGTAAGCGATTTCGTGATGATTCGGTGCTATTTGCGAACCATCAGTCGCAATAACAGTGTGTACCTTTGGTGGAACTGGAATCTCAACACGAGTATCAAGCGGTTCAATAGGAGTTGCATTAGCGAACACAATGCGGTCTTTCCACTTCTCTTGCTTCTCGACAAACTCCTCTTGACGAGCGAAAGCATCAACTAAATATTTAGAAGCTAATTCTAGACGTTTTTGACCTGCGACAGCTTCTTGCGTTAAGTGCTGACTCAAACCTTGAATTTGACCAGCGAGTTTTGTGATGTCAAGCATAAAAATGAATAAAAAGTGCTGAGTGCTGAGTAGAAGTAAAAAGTGCTGAGTGCTGAGTGCTGAGTTTAAGAGAATGTTTTAAAAGTTAAAGAAATTATAAATTGCCATTAGTTCAAGAGCGAAAAATCTGTATGTAATAACATATCGCGCTTACACCTTAATAATGACTCCAAGTATTCACGTACAAATGCACTCTCTTCATTTTTAAGCAAATTCTTCGCTTCTGCAAGTACTTCGTCACCTATTTTTACTTCATCTAAAGCATAACTGATTGCCTCTAAAGCAGCATATCTTACTTCCGGTTCACGATTTTGTAACAAAAGTTTAACTATTGAAGCTGCATCTTGTGAATATAAATTAATTTTTTTATAGGCGCCATAATTCGTGTAACAGCTTGTAAACGTAACGAATCAAACTTTGTTATACTGTAATAGTGATTACGCTACAAGCCAAGAGTTAGGAGTAAAACACTTCACTCTTAACTCTTCCACTCAGCACTAAGCACTCAGCACTCTTTTCTTTTACACCCAATCTGAAAAGTCTTGTGAGTATTGTGCTAATGATAACAAATGCATACGGGCATCGCTGTGGGCAACTAGACGTTCTGATGGAGTATTATAGCCCCAGTCAGCTAGAAATAAGGTTACATCATCTAAGTCGCTTTGCTTTTTAACTAATTGTAAGGTGTTAAGACGGTCTTCGATAAACCAAATATTGGCGCCTTCTGTCGAAGCTTTTAGTTCTCTCAATATTTCGTATTTGGGTCGTTTGGTTTCTTTTCCAAATATAACTTCGCGCGGTAAATCTATTCCTTCTTTTTGTAAGAGTTTATGAGCAAATCTACCTTCTTTGGTTGTAACAATATATATTTTTACGCCGCTGGCAATCATGTTTCTTATTCTGTCTGCAACTCCCGGATAAAATCGATGTAAGCTCATCCAATCTTCTAAATCATTCTCAATCCAATCATCACGTAATGAGTCAAGTTTATGTGCAACTTCTGATGACTGAAGATTAGATTCTGCTAAAATTCTTTTAGTGATATTTGCCCAATCTTTTAAGATATTATCCTCAGATATACCTTCTACTATTGCTTTAATCAAAACAGGCATTTCCCAACCCGTTTCTATTACTGGCCGCAGACTATAAAACATTGATGCATAATCATCGGTTGCTATTTGTTGAGTCGGCGCCCATATTTGGCAATAAGTTCGCCAAGCAACCTCAAAGTACTCGACCATACCGTCACAAATAACACCGTCAAAATCAGACGCTAAAATAGTTGGAATACTCACTGTCATTTTTACCGTACCTAAAACTTTACAAAACCTGCAATTAATTAAAATTAATTTTCTTTAATAAAATAGTAATCCAAAAATCATTGTTGATTATATAAATTGATTTCTATAAACATTATACTGAAACTCCATTCCTAGCTTCTTAAAGAAGTAGAGAATCTCGTTCACAGCAATAACATTAGTAGATATATAATAACCTGTGAATAACGATAAATAAAATAAATATATTTGTTTATAACAAATAACTTATCCGTTACATCCGTTGTAAACGATGCCACAAAATAGCAGCCTATTAGGCTGCCATTTCAAACCTACTATATAAATTTCTGCAAAAGTGAAAAGGCTTATGCGATACTTAGACTTTCGCCAATTCTGGAGCGGGACGTTTGCTGTTACGGATAGCTTCGATAGCTTGTGCATAGTCAGGAGCATTATATACCGCCGAACCTGCTACAATCGCGTTGGCGCCTGCCTCCAAAACCTGCCAAGTATTATTCGCTTTTAAACCACCATCAACTTGAATCCAAGGGTCTAAACCGCGTTCGTCACACATTTGACGCAACTGACGAATTTTAGGCACCATCCCAGGAATAAAGCTTTGACCCCCAAAACCAGGGTTAACGCTCATAATTAATACTAAATCGACAATATCAAGCACGTACTCAATTAAATCCAACGGAGTTGAAGGATTTAGTACCACACCAGCTTTTTTGCCATGCTCTTTAATCAAACCAAGGGTACGGTGCAGGTGCGGAGAAGCATTATGCTCACAATGTACCGTAATATGGTCGGCGCCAGCTTTAGCAAAATCTGCTACATATTTTTCTGGCTCCACAATCATTAAGTGGACATCGAGTGGTTTTTTGGTAACTGGACGAATTGCTTCAACTATCAGCGGACCAATGGTTATATTCGGAACAAAGCGTCCGTCCATTACATCAACATGTATCCAATCAGCTCCTGCCTCATCTACGGCACGAACTTCTTCTCCTAAACGGCTAAAATCTGCTGATAATATAGACGGAGCAATTACAATGGGCTTGTCGGATGGCGTATGGGTCATGGCGCTTCGCTTATAGGTGCTTGAAATTCTGTATTCATTGTAACAAAATATGAGCCGAGACTCATCTATCTAATTTCATCCTACAATAACCCTTTACATTTATTTACCTTTTATAAAGATTAACAAAAGACGATGGCGAAAAAACAAACCTGGATATTTTGGGGATTGAGTACACTTGTAGTAAGTACACCAGTTCTAGCTATTAAATTTAGCAGTTCACTAGATAGTTTTGGAATTGATGCGCTGAAGTTACACAAACCTCCTTACAATTTAACTGGGCGCAAAATCGCCATTGGTCAAGTAGAAATTGGGCGCCCAGGAAAGTTTGGTGTCGATAAATCAGTTTCTAATAATCGTGCGTTGTCACCTGTAGCAGTATTTGCGCGAACTATTCCAGCCAAGTCGAATAGTGGTGTAGACCCCCACGCACATAATGTTGCGGGTGTAATGGCAAGTAATGACAAAGCATTTCCTGGAGTGGCGCCAAACGCGCGACTATATTCTTCGGCAGTGGGTTCAACAAAAAGCCAAGGTCAACCCGAAGAATGTTTATCAACGCAGCATATTGCATCGCAAAATGGTAGTGATGTGCGCGCAATTAATTTTAGCTTTGGTGAACCACTTAATCGTGACCCACGTCCCGACCCTGTTCTCGACGGCAATGCATTATTAACTATGTGTGTTGACTGGTCGAGTAGAGTTCATAATACCTTATACGTGATTGCTGGAAATCAAGGTAAAGGTGGAATTCCTATACCCACCGATAACTTCAACGCTGTAAACGTCGCCTTTTCTTCGCGTCGTGGCGATATCTTTACAAAAGTTGACGTTTCCAACTTAGCAGCAGCGAATGAAGGCGCCACAGCTCGGCTAGCAGGTAAAGAAATAAATATTGGAGTTCGTCGTTCGGTGAATATTCTTGCTCCTGGCAGTAATATTCGGATGTTAAATCCTGATGGCAAAATAAATAAAGTTACAGGCACAAGTTTTGCGGCGCCTCATGTAACAGGAACAGTAGCTTTATTACAAGAATTTGGTGATAGACAGATACGAAAAAGACAGTCAAATTGGAGTATGGCTTCGCGGCGCCATGAAGTCATGAAAGCAATATTACTAAACTCCGCCGAAAAGTTAAAAGACGATGGTAATGGTTTACGCTTAGGCATGACGAGAACTATTATTGATAAGCAGAACTTAGACTGGCTAGCTTCCGACGCTTATAGAGACCCCAAAATACCACTTCATGCTCAAATGGGCACCGGACATATGAACGCATCGCGCGCATTACAACAATTTGCCGCCGGACAGTGGCAACCAAACCAACCAGTCCCCGCTTTAGGATGGGATTACAATACAATTACAGCAAATACTAATGTAGATTATCAACTTAAAAAAACACTCAAAGCAGGTAGTTTCGTTTCCTTAACTTTGAGTTGGAATAGATTAGTCGAACTCGAAGACAAAAATAATAACAAAATGTACGACGAAGAAGAAAACTTCCGCGACCGAGGTTTAAACAATCTAGATTTATATTTAGTCCAAGACACACCCAACGGTTCGACATCAATAGCATGTTCATCAGTTAGCGAAGTAGACAGCGTAGAACACATATTTTGCCCAGTTCCAACCGCAGGTAAATATAAAATTCGCATTCAATATAAAAAACAAATCAACGAAGCAAAACAACCCTATGCACTAGCATGGTGGACGGTACAGTAGAAAGTGCTGAGTGCTGAGTGCTGAGTGTTGAGTGCTGAGTGTTGAGTGCTGAGTGCTGAGTACTGAGTGTTGAGTGCTGAGTGCTGAGTACTGAGTGTTGAGTGCTGAGTAAAATACAAAATTGTAGGTTGGGTGTAGCGACAGCGTAACCCAACAAAAACTTAATTAACTATTTTTATTAACTTGCTCTATTCGTTGTTTAATAGCTTCTTCTGCAATACGAATATTTTCTTGTATTGGTGTACCGTCTGCTGCTACAAATGGTCCATACCAAGTAGCTTCCTCATCGGGTGTCCGGCGCCTATATAATTCACGTAACGGGGAAGCATCCTCTCGATGTGCAAGAGCATAAGCTAATAATTCCTTATTTGTCATCGCTTCAAAGTTCGGTTGCATTTAAAAACCTCCATTGTCCATTAGGTGGTACTATAATTTGAAGTTCTTCACTGGCAAAAATAAACACAACTCCTGTATATTCATCAAAACGGTAAATTTCGATGTTGCGGTAACTATTAGATAGCATCTGACAGACTCTCATACAGGCATGTGCTTGTTTATTAGTTGGATTGATAATCTGTTCCTCAATTATTACACAAGTACTATAAAGCGTATTGTTTGTTAGCTTGTGATAGAATAAGCCCTTTTAAAATCTGGCACATATATTATTGACTATATTGACATTTTATAGATATTTTCATGTGTAAAATAATACTCTACCATCACTTGCTTATTTTTACCACAGAGACACAGAGTTCACGGAGAGAAGAGAAATTAACCACATTATCCGCAGGATTTCCCGCAGGGTAGACACAAAGTACACAAAGAAAGAATTATTAAGATGTTGAACCGCCAAAAGTTCTGATAGAAACTCTCTTACCTCTGTGTACTCTGCGTCTCTGTGGTAAATAAATATAGTCTTAAAAAATTATACAAAGCTTATTTGAATCCATAAGCCTTTATCCGCCTCATACATAATAATATCAGTCCGCAAAACATACTTTTCTCCTTGAATCACAGAGGCGCCTTCGTGTAATAATTCATGAAAAAGCAACAAAGCCATACCCGTCGCAGGAACAACAGCTACAGTACCCAAAATCTTGTAGACACGTTACATGTAACGTCTCTACATGTGTCTATTAATTATTCGCGAAGATTTTTTCTAATTGCTCACTAGTTAATGAACGTACTAAATCTACATTGAGCGGCGCCTTACTAATATACTGAGCATAAGCTGCGGTCAAATATGGACTATATTGCTGTTGGTTTACAAGATGAGTTTGAAAAAATGCCACGCTGAATGCTTTAACATACATTTGAGCAATGGCAGGGTTAGGCCCAATTAATTCTCTAGGCACTGGTAGAACGGGTTGTGAAGCGTTTAATTTTTCAGAAGTTGAAAAATGAGTTCCATTCTCAATTAATGCTAAGTACTTATTTTGCGATGCCACCCAAGTGAAAGGAATTACCTGTTCGGGTACTGCTGGTGTAATAACATCTTGACTACCTCCCATAAACATTATCGGGACTTGTATTTTACTAAATCCTTTTCGATTCAAAATAACGCTACCGAAAGGATTTAAAGCCATTACAGCCTTAACGCGCGTGTCTTGGAATGATGGAATTGGTATTTTTTTTTGTAATAATTCGTTAGCTCGGCATTGTAATAATACTGATAAATTTAATGAGTTATTAGGATTGCATTGCCTACTAACAGAGTTTACATCGATTGTGGCACCTGCTAATGTTAAAGCTGTATACCCTCCATAAGAGTGTCCAATTACACCAACTTCTTGAACATTGAGTTGTCCAACAAAATTTGAACCCGACTCATTCAGACTTTGGAGTCGGTCGAGTAAGAATTTAATATCTAAAGGACGGTTAATTAATTCGCGTGCTTCGGGTGGACTTGCTAAACCTGCAAAATATTGCTGAATTTTTTTAGCGTCACTACCTGGATGTTCGAGAACTGCAACAGCAAAACCATACGAAGCAAGATGCTGTGCTGCATAAGCAAAAGTTTCTCGGTCTTCTGCAACACCGTGGGAAATTACAATTAATGGAAATGGTGGTTTAATCGAAGGTAAATATAAATCAACAGGAAAAACGCGACTTCGGGCAACATCGTTCATCTCCAAAGAGACTACTTTATAACCAAAACTACCATTGACTCGTAAATCTGGCTGTTGTGAAAAATTGGTAGTTTGGTTTAACACTTCCGCAGTGGCAACTTCTTTAAGACCACCGACAACCCTATCCCTTCTTCGTAGTAACTCTGAAAAATTAGTAAGTATGGACTGCCCTTCAGTTAAGTTAAGACGAATAGTACTAGAAGGATAGCGACGAATTACTTCAACAATATTTAACCCCTTGGGGTTAGTCGCAGATAGTATCAACGCTGAACGCAACGCATAAAAGCTACCTTGCCTACTTTCCGTCATTATCAACTCAGATAACCGTCGCACTACACTCTCACCTAAAGCTGAGTAGGTAACTTGTGAAACTAAAGTAGCATCTAATTTGAAATAAGTTCTAAGCAACCGCCGAAATTGTGCGCGTTGAGATGAAGGTACACGATTTAGATAAAAAGCAAAATCGTTTGTTACCCTACCTGACTCGGCATAAGTCTCTATATCATCAGTTGATATTGTAAACTCCCCAAACGGAGGGTAATAAAAAGCAATACGTTCAGCAGCATTACCTGGAGTTGCGCTTACGAGTGTTGATACTATCCCAATCAAGGCGCCAGCTATAGTATTTTGCCACTTATGCTGTTTTTTCTCTCTATAAGTAATATTACGACTAACAGAAAAACTCATAAAACAAATATACTAGCTGAGATAAATCAAGCAAACTCATTATTTCATTAAATATCGCATCCTAGCATCACCGTATCGGTTGATTTTGGCTTACTGAGTAGAGAAACCACGTATATTTTCGGAGGATGTAACGAACAAAATCGATAAATTAGTATTTTCACTGAAGCTTATTTGAATATTTATATTTTATAAAATGAAATATATTACGAACCTTCTAAAGCCAAACTATATACTGAACCACTTTGAGCAATCTTGTCACAACAAGGTTGCTCAAATTATAAGTAAGTAACGAGAAAATATACCGTGAATATACTTAAAATATTACCTCATAGCGACGAATATCAGGCGCCATAGCAACCAAACCATCAAGTTTTCCAGCAGCTTCAACAAAATGCGGCGCCTGTAAGTGTAAATTCAAAGCAGCATCATTTACCCATTCTTCCACAAACGTAAAATCAGTCGGGTCATTTAAATTTTGCAGAAGTTCATACTTAATACACCCAGTTTCAAGTCTTGTAGCTTCAACAAGAGGTAATGCCAAAGCTTTAAATTCACTTTCTTTACCAGGTAAAGTCACAACACGGGCAACAACGCGAAGAGTCATAGTTAGTTTTTAACCTAAATTCCAGCTTTTCTTGCAGCGACCATATAACGAAATACAAACTCTGTAATTTCAATATAGTTACGTGCGGTTTCAAGAGAGTTTGCCCAGACTGTAACACCGTGGTTGCGAATTAGTAAAGCAGGTATTTGGGGTTTTTGTGCTAAGAAGCGGGTTTTGATATCCGAGGCAATTTGTGGAACCTTTAAATGATTATCGAACAAAGGCATAACGCAATTAGGATTTTCTTCCCAGATACCCAAACCCTTAATCATTTCTAAAGGTGGCAATGGTATTTCATCACCCTTAATAAAATTCGATACTAAATTTGCATCGACTGAGTGAACGTGGTAACAAGCTTGTGCATCGGGAAACAGTTCGTAAATGCTAGAGTGAATAGAAGTTTCTGCCGATGGTTTTACAGATTCTTCAAGTGGCGCCTGTATACTTCCATCAGGATAAACACGAACAAAATCTTCTTGGGATAGTTTTCCTTTAGACTTACCACTTCCTGTAATCCAAAAGCTACCATCAGGCATTTTTGCTGATAAATTTCCTGCTGTGCCTAACATCCAACCTTGTGCATGGAAATAACCGGCGGCGCCGATAAGTTCTACACGTGGGTCATAATTAATACTGACTGTATCAAGTAATTGTTGCTTCATTGCCCCAAATTTCTATTAAAGCGGTGCGAATATCAAAAAAATCATTCCAAGCAATATAAGGTTTACTTCGTTCATCGAGATATTTAGCCAAACGGTCACGAGCAAAAACCACAGGTGCCGAAGTAGCCATATTTAAATCGGTAACAGAATCACCAATTGCTATTTTAGTACTCGTTGCGTCATATAAATCCATAACTTTGACTTTATCAACCAACTCAGTTTCACCTTCATATGGTGATACAACGCGAAAATACGAACCACTCGTATCTATATCTATGGCATAAATAGCGTGTGCGCGTTCCACTAAAGAATCTAATATCGCGCATACCATCGAACGTAACCCACCCGACACCACCACAAACGGTACATCCCGCTCTTCCAAAAAATCTAATAACTCAGGAAGTCCCGCACGCATTTGTCTATGCCGAGTAAACTCAATAATTTCGGGTAAACATGATGATGGTATAGATTCTAATATGCGACGCACACCATCACGCAACGTCACCTTTAAAGCATACATTTGGGGAATTAACTCAGAAGCAAGTTCAGGTGCAAACTCCTTTAGTACCGCAACAAAAGTTTCCTGTGCGGTTATCGTGCCATCAAAATCACAAAAAACTATATTCTTCATTTTTCTAAAATTATAAATCAATGCTTTAAATCTTTGGGTGGTGGTAAATATATGCCATCAAAACTAAATGCTAACTCTTTAATCTAATTTTAAAGGAAAGTTATCTACTAGGACTAAAAATTTAGCACGCTAAATACCAAAGAACCAAAATATCTATATATAATGTTAGATTTTGAGATTAACGCGCGACTATAACGAAGCCAATAAACAATAAACTAAAAAACAAAGCGGTAATCATAACGTATTCAATTCTACGGCTAAATAATCTAACCGCTCCTAAAATCAGAAATACTAGTATAACTATGCCTACGTAAGAAGCAGTTTCCCAATCTTTAGCAATTAATGGGTCATCAATTGAATTGCGAGCAGCTTGTTCTGTTCGTAATGCTACTGGTGCTGTTAAAGGCGCCGAACCTATAAATAATGATGTTTCTTCAGATAAAGACATAATTAATTTATATTAATTTGTTCTTAAAGTAAATGCTTTATCTTTTACATCTACAAAGAAACTAATAACATCTAACCTAAGTATCATCTAATTTAATCTAACTACATGTATGTTAAGTGTAGGTATTCGAGGATTTCGGCGCAGTCGTTAAACTATCGATACCACCAAGACGAATTTGTTCATAAACACCTTGAGTTGGCGCCAACCAAACTCTACCTGTACCTCGAAAAGTTTGCAATAGTCCCTCACCACTCGCCAAAGAGCCTAAAATACTCTTTGTTGATTTCTCGACGGTAAACTCTATTCTACCGCTTCGCATTAAAGCAAAGCTACCATCGACTCGAAGCGTTTCGTTTTCTAAATGTACACAATGCACTTCGTCAGCAGGTACTGGTAGTTCAAAGATGCATATACCTGTACCACGAATGCGAGTTTGGAATAAACCTTCACCACCTAATAATGCTGAGGAAACATTCTTTTGCATAAAGGCGCCAACCTCAAGGGCGCCTTCACCACAGTAAAATAAACCTTTATCAGCGATAAGTTCTTCGTTGTTGAGATAATAAACCATGAAATGACTAAACGACGGTTCGAGATATATAACTCCATCACCACGATAGCGAGGAATAAATATAGACTCGTTGGTAAGCAACTTATTCAGCATTGCTTTTCCGAGTCCAGCGACTCCACCCGCTCTATTCTCAACTTGAATGTTACCATGTAAATACTGTAAGGCGCCTGCTTCGATTTGCGCTTCTCCACCTTGGAGAGTTATTTTAATTTGTTTAAGCTGCATTCCAGCTTGATTCGCGTAATATATTGCTTGGGCTGTTACTGGGTCGTTTATTCCCGATAATGTTTTGTAACCAAGAATTTCAACCTTAAACCTTTCCCCTGATATACAGTTAAGAACTTCTAACTTAGAAGCGCTTTTGCGTTGTGATGGTTCTATGAAACCTCTATCCGCTGGATTTACCATGGCAGTTTGCCCCAGTTGCTACAAATATATTGTAATGGAGACGTTACATGTAACGTCTCTACATTAATTGTGCCTTATATACCTATGTATATGGAGGTTAGCGGACTCGAACCGCTGACATCCTGCTTGCAAAGCAGGCGCTCTACCAACTGAGCTAAACCCCCTTTCGGTTTGATAAATTAGATTGTATCCGATAGTCTTCTTAAAAGAAAGAGGTTATAAGAAAAATGACTCTGGTAGTAGCTGCATTTTATAAATTTACTAAACTGCCAGATTTTGCCAAGATGCAAGACCCTTTACTGGCATTTTGTACTGTTCAAGCAATTAAGGGTACTATTTTACTGGCGCCTGAAGGTATTAACGGTACTATAGCAGGTTCGCGTTCCAGTATTGACGCAGTATTATCGTACCTACGTTCAGATTCTCGCCTAGCTGACTTAGAACATAAAGAATCTTCAGCTTCAGAATTTCCCTTTGAACGTATGAAGGTAAAGTTAAAGAAAGAAATCGTCACATTAGGTTTACCTGTTAACCCTACTTCCCAAGTTGGAACCTACGTTAGACCATCTGATTGGAACGCTGTTATATCTGACCCCGATGTAGTTGTTATAGATACTCGTAACGATTATGAAGTAAAAATCGGTTCATTTAAAGGCGCCGTTAACCCAGAGACTCACTCGTTTCGAGAGTTTCCCGACTATGTACGTCATCACCTCGACCCCAAAAAACACAAAAAAGTAGCAATGTTCTGCACAGGGGGTATTCGCTGCGAAAAAGCTTCCTCTTATATGATGTCTCAAGGATTTGAGCAAGTGTACCATCTTCAAGGTGGTATTTTGAAATATTTAGAAGAAGTACCACAGCAAGAAAGTCTCTGGTCTGGAGAATGTTTTGTGTTTGACGAACGTATTGCAGTTCAACACGGGTTAGAACAAGGAACTCATGACATGTGTGTAGGATGCGGACACCCTATTAACGACGAAGATAAACTTTCCCCTCACTACGAAGAAGGAATTTGCTGTTCTCATTGTTACGATACGTTGACTCCTGAGAAGCGTGCGGGTCTGGAAGAAAAAAGGCGCCAAAACCTTCGTAATAAAGCACTTTAGTGCTTTCTTTGGGACAAGCACTGAAGTGCTTATTACGAGGAGTGCTTTTTCATCGCCAACATCAACCCATCACCAACAGGCACTAAACTAATATTAACCCGCGCGTCCTTATGTAACTTCGCATTCAACGTGCGGATTTTCTTCGTTCTATTATCTTGTACTTCTTGGTCAGCCACCCTTCCAAACCACAATACATTATCGATTGCAATTAAACCACCCGGACGCACGAGTTGCAAACACCGTTCATAATAATCATCATAAGCACTTTTATCTGCATCAATGAAAGCAAAATCAAACGTTTCGAGTTCTGTTTGAATCAACTTATCGAGCGTTTCAACCGCCGGAGCAATATGCAAATCTATCTTATGTGATACCCCCGCTTTCTCCCAATAACGCCGTGCAATTTGTGTATACTCTTCACTAATATCGCAAGCTACAACCTTACCATCAGGTGGCAAAGCTAACGCTACTACCAAAGCACTATATCCAGTAAAAACACCGACTTCTAAAGTTTTTTTCGCTCCAATTAACTGTACAAGCAAACTCATAAATTGTCCTTGTTCAGGAGCAATTTGCATTATTGCCATTGGGTGCTGCGCTGTTTCCTGTCGCAGTTGCATCAATATTTCTGGTTCTCGTACCGACACAGAAAGTAAGTAATCACGAAGGTTATTTTCAAGTCCAAGCGTTTGTTTTGTCATATTAATAAGCGTGTCTTCCAATCAATATTTGCGTATTTATACATTAATGTATCTAATTTTTTATACATTCTATTTGTGTTAATTCTTTATAATCAAGATATTTATCGGTGAATATAACTAATTTTACAATATCAAAATATTAAAAAAACAAAATTAGTTTACTGAAAATACAAATCTACTTCATACTTTTGATTCTTTAACAAAATATCATTGGAATTGTAAAATCTTATGTTGTAAAATAATCAGGGAGAAACAATGGCTGTACATTTCTTAGCTGCATTAAACTTGCTCAATGCGCCAGTATTAAATAATACTAGCCCCCTAGTGAAAAAAGGTAACAATCGTGATTACAGCTATGAAATATGGAATACAGAAGATACTATTGGTTACTATTTGAAAGTCAGTAGGTCTGGAAAACATCCTTTTAGTCAGGCGCCGCAAATAGTGGGTAGTTTCAAAACTCCACAAGATGCATTCAATTATTTAGATACTAACTATAGGTAAATCCTCCCAAAAATAAATAAAATCACGTGTAGAGGCTAAACATGTTTAATCTCTACACGTTACAAAACGTTATGAAACAAAATAATAATAAATAAATACACTTGCTAGCTCTAATAAACTTGATAATTCGTGGTTGTAGAGCTATTAGGTTATTGAGCATTGGCAGAATGTCAAGGTTTCCATAATTATTCAAATGATTATTTTGATGATAATTGGTAAACTAAAATACAATTTATAATTCCATTTTCTGCATATTTGGGAGAAGTACGATGAGCCGTCCTATTATACTTGGTATTGTTGGTGATAGTGCAGCAGGTAAGACAACTTTAACGAAAGGAATTGCTCAGGTATTAGGGCCGGAGAATGTGACGGTGATTTGCACTGATGATTATCACAGGTATGACCGCAAGCAGCGTGCAGAAATAGGTATTACAGCGCTTCACCCAGATTGTAACTATTTAGATATTATGCAACAGCAGTTATCACTGTTGCGAATGGGGCAAGCAATTCTAAAACCTATTTATAGTCACAAAACAGGAACCTTTGAGGCGCCGGAGTATATAAAGCCTGGTAAATTTGTAATAGTCGAAGGATTATTAGGATATTCAACTCGTGCAGCGCGAGACTGTTACGACGTTAAAGTATATCTCGCTCCTCCTGAAGGACTGCGGGCAAAATGGAAAATTAAACGTGATACCCAAAAGCGGGGTTATACCGAAGAGCAAGTATTAGCAGAATTAGAAAAGCGAGAACCAGATTCTGAACAGTACATTCGTCCGCAGCGTCAATGGTCGGATATTGTAGTTAGTTTTTGCCCTCCTAACGATGATATCGACCAAGCTAACGGACATTTAAATGTACGCTTAGTACTTCGTCCAACAATACCTCATCCCGATTTTACCCAAGTACTAGCCTCTGGAAATGGCAATCTCAGTTCAGCTATTCGATTAGAACTAGACCGAGATATGGGAAAACCCGTTGATGTATTGGGAGTTGACGGACACGCAACGTTAGAACAAGTAAATAAACTTGAGCAAATGATTTGTTCAGATATGCCACATTTAAAAAGCGTGTGCGACCGTGAATCAAATCCCGAACTAGGTAAGGTTTCTGGCACAACAGGTGAAACAATTCAAAGTTACCCTTTAGCTTTAACTCAACTGTTAGTAACCTACCACATGCTCAAAGCAACACAAGTACACCCGTAAATGTAGTAGGGTGGGCAGTGCCCACCTTACTAAATGATACATAACTTAATGAAGCATACATTTAAACTAATTGAAGATTCTGTCAAATTAAGATTTTTTCAAAAAAAAAGACGATAAATGTACATAGGTACATTTGTGTTTTAATAAGCTTCTACCTATATATATGGCTTATAATCTTCGAGTGATTGATATGGCAGAATGCGAGCGTCCGCGAGAGCGTTTGCTTGCACACGGTTCCAAATTACTATCCACAGCAGAGTTAATTGCAATTTTACTAGCTACAGGTCAAGGCGCCGGAAAGTTATCTGCGGTAGGTTTAGGACAACACATAATATCTGAGTTGTCAAAGTGTGAACGTGACCCTTTAGCTGCTCTACGTGAAGTCAATCCTTCGGAATTGATGAATATAAAAGGAATAGGACCAGCAAAGGCAACAACTATTCTAGCTGCTGTTGAATTAGGTAAGCGCGCGTTTCAAGCAAGTCCAGATCAACGAATTCCAGTAGAGAGTCCAGCAGATGCAGCAGCAGTGTTGAGTCAAGACTTAATGTGGTATCCGCAAGAAAGATTTGCCGTCATTTTACTAGACGTGAAAAATAAAATGCTAGGAAAACAAGTCATAACTATCGGTTCAGCAACAGAAACTCTTGCACCACCCAGAGAAATCTTCCGCGAAGTTATACGTCAAGGCGCCACTAGGTTAATAGTTGCACATAATCATCCTTCTGGTAGCGTTGAACCGAGTACTGAAGATATTGATTTAACTCGTCAATTATTAAAAGGCGCCTTGCTTTTGAACATACCACTATTAGACCACGTAATTTTAGGTAACGGTAACTTTCAGAGCTTGCGGGAAATCACAACTTTATGGGACGAATACCCACAAGGAGATATATAAACCAAAAAGGGGACGGATAATAAATCCATCCCCAACTTTCCAATGACATTAAATCAACAAATAACAATTAAAGTAGATGCTCATTGTCTTCACAGACCGCCTTTTCTTGGTCAACTACGCAGTTTTCTGACTTTTGCGCTTTCGTAACAACATACCACCGACACCAACCAATCCTAAAACTACACCTGGCTCAGGAACACTTGCATATCTACCTGTGCCAATACGGAAAGTATGATTATCAGTTTCAAAACCGCCACTGGCGTCAGTTTGTGACAAAACAATTTTGTCGAAGTTATCGTTATCACCTTCTGAGAAAAACTCGAAGAAACCATTCTTTTGACCACCGTGCTGCGTTGCTGTAACTGGGGCAAGTGTAGTCATTAGGTCATAAGTTAGTTCTCTAACTAGGTTCGCTCCATTAAAGAATTTCAAGGTATTACCAATACTTAGCGCTCCCAGATTTAAACCAAAGTAGTTAAATTTCTTACCACCCTTAGCTTCGATAATTGCATCATTCCCTGTGAATACCGCTAAATATTTAGAGTTATTTACTTCACCGGTTACACCAGAAGGCGCCCATTGGTCAGCATAAATACCAGTTTGCCTTGAGCCTGCTGTTGTTGATATGGAACCATTTGAAAACGAATACTGTACTTTGTCGTTGCCAGGTAACGCAGCATTATTAAAGTCTAAAGTTGTATAGCCTTGTTCATTAACATTATTTGAAAAAGCTCCTTGGTTAGTTACGCCTGGGGTGCGGAACGTACCTGCATTGTAGGTAAATCCAAGAGCATGTGCGGAACCAGCGTAGCTAACAGATGCAACAACAGATAAAGCAGCGATTGTAAGAGCTTTTTTGATAAACATGTTTTTAACTCCAGGTATGTTTTGCTATCAATAACCTAATTGTGGAATAGGCTCATAGCTTTAGACACCAGAGTGATTACGGCTTTTTTTATTATTTTTCTCTGTCTGCTAAAAAGTACTTTATTTGACCATATACTTCTAGGAATCAAGTAATACCACTCATCCTAAAATGAAGAAGCGCACAAAAATCAAGCCAAAAATATGTAGATTATGTAAATCATGTCATTCTTTGTACTATATAGTGCAAATGGGTTAATGTTCTAACATCTCCTTAGTCTGATATTTATATTGCTTGCTAGTTTAGTAAAGGAGAATTAAAGCATTATGAATGCAATACCTAGCTGAAAGAATCTAACCAAACAAACATGACCAACAGCGCAAAACAATATGCTCCTGCAACTCAACGCAACCGTGAAGCGATTCTAGAGATACTTCAGCAAGTGCTACCACTAAGTGGCACAATTTTAGAAGTTGCTTCTGGAACAGGAGAACATGCGGTATTTATGGCACCGCATTTATTAAAGTATAAGTGGTTGCCTTCTGACCCTAACCCCATGTCGCGTGCGTCCATAGCAGCATGGTTACATGAAGTAGAAAGCAATAATATCTATGAACCTTTGGATATAGATGCTTCTTTACCAACTTGGAGTGTAGAGACGCATCAAGACTTTTCACCAATAACAGCCATCGTCAATATAAACATGATTCATATATCACCGTGGGCTGCATGTTTGGGTTTAATGGCAGGCGCCAATAGAATATTACCTCCAGGCGGTATCTTATATATGTATGGCCCCTACAAACAAAATGGCAAACATACGGCGCCAAGTAACGAAGCCTTTGACCAATCCTTAAAAATGCAAAATCCAGAATGGGGTGTACGCGACTTAGAAGAAGTGATACAAGCAGCTAGCGCACAAAATCTATCCTTCCTAAAAACCTTTCAAATGCCAGCAAACAACCTCTCACTAATATTCCAACATCTTTAAATTAATCTTGTGGAACAGGCATCCCTGCCTGTCCCAAATATTTGTCCCTGCCTGTCCCAAATATTTGCTACCTTAATAAAGGTGACATCAAAGGAGGTTGATATGGCAATTTTACAAATGGAAAACGGAAGCAAACTCACAGACTTGCAGTCCATAGTACAAGAACTGGCGCCTCTAGGAATAACCCTTAACTACTGGTCAATTGGCGATAACCCTGAATTACACCACTTACTATCTCAAGACAGCCTAGACGATGCACAAAAAGAAACCGTGCTAACTCATCTAGACCATTATTTTAATGAACTTGCAAGCACAGGCTACACATCACGAGACTTAATCGTTTTACATCCAGAAGTCCCAAATCTCGATACAATGCTATCAAAATTTGATAAAATTCATACCCACGCTGATGATGAAGTGCGTTATATAGTCGCGGGTGAAGGAATTTTTGGATTTGTCCGTCCAGATGGTAGTCAAGTAGAACTAACAGTGCAAGCGCAAGAATATATTAACGTTCCAGCAGGTACACAACACTGGTTTATTTTGACACCTGCAAAACGTGTAAAAGCCGTGCGCTATTTCTGCGGCACGGCTGGCTGGGTTCCAGAATATACAGATATTCAAATTCGTGTTGGGCGCCAGGTAGCTAGTGTTTAATTTTTAATTATTTGATTAAAACAACACAAACAATACCGCCAATTGTTAACATGCTGCCAAATAAAAGTGACCAAAAGCGGTGGTAGCTGTTAACAACAGTGCCACTTTCACTTTTAAGTTCTATCAAATCCATGTACGAAGCGGCGCCACGACGGAACCAACCAGTGGCTCCAACTTCACGACCTATCAAGCTTTCAACACGCTTCATGCCGAATAAAAAATTACCAAGTAGACCGAAACGTGATGCGTAATGTAAATATAGTAACCCACTACGGTCTTGTAGCATCATATCCGAGCCAAACTTATATCCAGAGTCACCGCGTCCAATTAATTCGCCTTGAAGTTTAGCTGGTTTTCCACGCAACGGACTCGCGTAAGGGTCTGACATTAAAGTTAAAACATCGGTTGCAGTAGCTCGGCTAAAGTCTGGGTACATAATAAACGCTTTGATAAGTATTCCCAAACCTAACCCAATTAAAGGTAAGCCAAATACAAAACCAATATGACCATTAGTACCAGCAGCTAGAACTATACCAGCAATGATACCACCAACAAAACCAATAGTTTCGGCGCCGTAAAGTACAACATCTAAAGCAAAGCTACCGTATAACTTGGTCTTACTAAGGTTTTTACCTTCGGCAACAATTCGTCCCATGTCGAACTCAATATCTAAACCTAATTGTTCAGCATAGGTACTTAATGCACGAACTCGTTTTCCTGTCAATGGGTGAGTAGAATTTAATTCCATCCAGGCGCCCCAAGGGTTAAACATATCCCACAAGAAAACGCGCCCAACTTTTTGCTTATCGGAAGCAACACGATACGCTGTTCCAGTTGAACTAGCAGCTTTAGCATCATAAATGCCTAGCGCCCGAGTACCTTCAATTAAACGACTAGGTTCTTTACTGCGGGAACCTTCTTCAACAATACCGTAAGCGATTTTTACCAAAGCGCGCGAAAGTCCGTTTGGATTACCTGTGCTTTCAGCAGCAAAGTGGTCAGCGAAATATTCTCGTGTTCGCGATAAGTACAGCACCATATATGTGCCGACTATATAAAATACATAAGCGGTAATAGAAGCTGTTTGCAGAGCATCTTTGATTTTATTATCACCACCACCACGTCCAAATTGTCTGAACGTAACGTAAATCAAGTAACACATTTGCACCAAAGTAGATGCAACGGTCATCACAGCAAAATCCCAATGGACAATATGTCCTAATTCATGAGCATAAACAGTAGCAATTTCGTCATCATCTAAGTATTTAAACAGTCCTTCACTCACAACTAAACGTGCGCTGTTAGGTAATGAACCGTAAGTAAATGCCGTTGGGTTATTGTCACTAATAACTCCCAAACGCGGCATTTTGAGATTTTTCTGCTGACAAACTCGACGTAGTACGCGCGCTGTTTCTGGACTGCGAATCTCAATATCCGAAAAATCAACCCAACGTGTCTGATAAAGCCACGATTGAGTTAAGTCCATCAAAAACGGCGCCAAGAAGAAAGTTAAAGTATTAAATATCAGGGTAATTGCAACAGCAAATATTAACCCTTGAGTAGGATTATCACTACCCAAAATTAATATTACCGCCAACCCCAACACAAAAACCATTCCAAACAGTAAGGATATAGTAACTCCCGACGCTAACGCCAAGCTACCACCCACACCACCCATTGCGAGTTTGACACCAGCAGTTGCAGCACGTCCTGCTGTATGGGCGCCTGTTTGTTGCGCTTGTGCTTGTGATGAATTTAAACTTTGGTAAGTAAGTTTAGCCCACTCCGAAACCTGCGAATTCTCGCTATGCATCAATTGCTGACACAGCGTCATTGCTTGTTCGACTTGACCAACACGTTGATAAGCTTTAACCAAACCCATCTGCGCTTTCGCATAGTCAGGGGTTCCAGCACTCTCACCGCGACAAAAATCTTCTAGCAATTCAATAGCTTCTTGATAATTTCCACTTTTTAGGGCATCTAACCCAGATTGCAATGACATATTTCTTCCTCTAGTAGGAGGCGCCTACAATTCATGGATAATATATAGATTCACCGTTCGTCACCGCAATTTCGGCAAAGTTTACAAAAAGTATAAATTAGTACTTTATCTACGTATATTTATTTATCACTCTGAGCGTAGCGTAAACGGAGTTTTCCCGTAGGGAAGAATCTAGCAGAAATGTACTTGCAGGCGCCTACTTGTTGAGATATTAGTACTCTATGTCATTGATTTTGTTTTTATTATGGGATAAGGTCTTCGAGCTTAAGCTGCAAGTTTGGGAAAAGGCTAGAGGTAATTGTATCTTTCAAGCGATATTGTTGCTTTTGGTATCTACCATTAACTAGCTGGCAGACTGTAAAAGTAGGTTGTTTTGGGCTGCCAATGAATTCTAAACCACCTAGACCGCGAAAATCTACAATCCAATACTCTGGAATTTCAAGAAAAGCATATTCTTCTACTTTTCTAGCGTAGTCGTCTTGCCAGTTTGTACTAACAACTTCGGCAACAAATTTAATTGTGGCACCATTACAAATTATAGGTTCTCTTTGCCACAGGGGTTCAAGACTCAGTTTTGCTCTATCTAAAACAATTACGTCAGGACGTAGTGCTGTTGCTTCAGCGTATGGTGGTTTAATTAGACAGGTTCTCGGAATTAGCCAATTTAAATTCAAACGGTAAATTTCGCTATAAACTCTACCAGCAATATTTCCTGATACATCTTCATGAGGACCCGTCGGTTCCATGTCACGTAGTTCTCCATCAATTAGTTCATAGCGGGGGTTATCTGTATATTCAGTTATAAATTGCTCAAAAGTTAAAAGTTTAGGCGGCGTATAAGTCATAGGCTATAATTATACTTAAGACTAGCTTGGTTATTTTTCATAAATTAATTAAAATTATTTTAGCTTGGAACCAATTAAACGCGGCTATAATAAAACAAGTATAATAAAATTCTTTACACTCTTCAACTCAATGGTCGAGTAATTATGTCGAAACCTGACCAAGAACATAATAACCCCGCACTTTTCTCTCTGTGAACTCTGTGTCTCTGTGGTTAAAAAACTATGTCATCTTAAAGAAAGTTTTAACAGTGCGGGATAATCAACTTTGGCATTGTGTCGTTTATCTAAGGGAAATTTTTTGCACACCTTAATTTTTTGAATGTGCATATTTTCTAAAGAATCTTTCACAGATTTCCAATCTATTTGTGACTTCGGTTTATTTAGTTCTACTACTAAAGTTCGCTGACCTTGATGGAGAATTACTGCGCTATAACGGATGTCGGGATGATTTTGCATGATTCCTTCTACAGCTAAAGGATAAAGAGTCCCGTAATTATCGTCGATACAACCTATACAACGACCTAGTAACCACAAGCGACCTTGATTATCTATATATCCAGTATCACCCGTTCGGTGCCATGAAGTTTCTTCGACTGTAAATTTTGTTTCTTCGTTACCATCACCATTAAGATAACTAGATAAAACGTGGTTTCCACTAACGACGATTTCTCCAGGGGTTCCTATTGGTTGGCAAGCAGCAGTAAACTCAGCATGGGTGTATGGACTGATAGGTTTACCCCAACATTGGGGTAATATTCTTAATTGAATGCTGTCTACGGGTTTTCCAACTAGCAATCCTCCTCCTGTTAATGTGGTTGTTACATCTTCTGTTTGGGTTTGATGATGGGAGTAAGCTATGGGTTCTGCTTCTGTGGAACCATATACTGTAGTTATTTGACTATTGGGCGCAATTTTTTGTAATTCTATTAATGAGTTTGGCATCACTGGCGCCCCACCAACAAAAATTTTCTGTAAGCTGGGTAAAGTTAAGCTATGTTGTAAGCAATATGCGGTCAACCTTGATAAAAAACCAGGTGATGCTACTGTTTGTGAAGGTTGATGAGTTAAAATCTGAGCTATGACTGGAGCAGGATTTATTGCTCCTGGTTTTCGTAAATTTGCATTTGGAATTAAGCTAGTTAAACCAGATGCTAAATTAGCAAGCACAAAAATTGGTAAGGTTGTTAAATCTAGTTGTTGCGCTTGAAGTTGTAAAGTATTAACTAAAGCTTGGTGTTGAGCTAGTAAAAATCCGTGGGTACGTAATGCTGCTTTGGGTTTCCCTGTACTTCCACTGGTAAATGTTAGCAAAGCTGGGCTATCTTTTGTAGCTGTAAAAATTTGACTAGAAATATCATACGGCGCCTGTTGGGTATAATTCAAAGATATGGCACCTGGTATAGGGCAACCAATGGCAAATTTTAAAGGTATACGTTGTAAAGCTTGCGATTGTAAGCATAGCAAGTAGGCTCTAGAACTGGCAATTAGTGCTTTTGGAGTGTATAAGTTACAGCAGTCATTGATGTGATTTTTACCTACACCAGGGTCAAGGAACATGGCAATTAGTCCCAAGCGGAATAAAGCAGCAAGAATAATATAAAGTTCTGCCGACATGGGATGAAATACTAATACTGTATCTCCAGGTTGTAACCCTTTTTGTTGCAATAAAGTCGCTGTAATGGCAGATGCTTTTTCTAGTTCTGCAAAGGTTGTAGTTCGAGAGCGTTTTTTATGAGTATCAATTATTGCTGGTAATTCAGCCTGGGTAGTAGCAAATTGTTGTAATATGGTAATAATATTCATTCTTTTATTTAAGAGTATGTTTTAAATGTCATGCTTCACTACGTTCAGCATCTGAGTATACATTGAGACTTATAGATTCTACCCTGCGGGAAAACTCCGTCTACGCTGCGCTCAGAATGACAATTAGAGTTTTTTGCTAAAAAGGGTGTATCGACGTATTGTCGTTGCATAGCGACTGCTTAGATTGCGGGAAGGGTTTGCGTCGTGCATTAAAGCATGGATAGCTTGTGAATATTCAAGTTGGTGAGCTATTTGCTGACACTGAGCTACGAGTAAGTTGCCTAATCCAGCGTATATACGTTTTGGTAAAATGGCGACGGTTTTGATAATGA
>ERZ1066121.284-NODE-284-length-47354-cov-7.533056_pt1 | contig 47354 bp, 45 predicted proteins | sample MGYA00382768_ERZ1066121 | MGnify/ENA primary metagenome ERZ1066121 (study PRJEB33369, sample SAMEA5778351) | biofilm metagenome | biome: Industrial cooling water; feature: Water cooling tower basin; material: Biofilm | place: United Arab Emirates | collected...
CGCGCACACCGAGCGCCTCGACGCCGAACTCCACCGTGGACGTGACACCGCCATTCGCCTGCGCGAACGGCGGCACGATGTTGCCCGCATTGCGACACACGAACAGATCGCCCGGCTGCGCGCTCATGATCTGCTCGGGCACGACCCGCGAGTCCGCGCAAGAGATCATCAGCGCCTTTGGGCTCTGGCCCTTTGTCGCCAAACGCTCATAAAGATCGGAACTGACAGGAAAAACTTCGCGCTGAAAGTCCAGCACGCGACCGATCAGGTCGTTCACAGGCAATTCTCCTCATCAGTTCTAAACGGGCGACATAGCCCTACTACGTTTCCCTTGTTGGGCTGCTTTGTAATGAACTGTTGCCGCTTTGGACAACATGATCTCCGCTGCGAGCCCGCCGTCCGCTTGGTTCCGCAGGCTGAACCGCCCGCCTTCGTGCTCCACGGCACGTACCACGATCGGCAGGCCGAGCCCGAAGCCGACGGTGTCACGCGGCCGCGAGCTGTCGAGGCGGACGAAGGGCTGGAGCACTTCCTCCAGCTTGTCCTCGGGCAGGCCGGGCCCGTTGTCCTCGACGCAGATCGTCACTGTGGTCGGCTCCTCCGTCACCACCAGCCGCAGGGCGGTCGCGTGGTGCATCGCATTCTCGATCAGGTTGGACACCGCACGCTTGAGGCCAAGCGGGCGCACGGTGATCTCCAGATGGTCCGGGCCGGCATAGGCCGCGTCGAACCCGCGATCGGTGGCTTCATCGACAAGGGTTGCGCAGAGAACCGCCAGGTCGATGCGGACGGGCGTCTCGGGATCGCTGTCGCCGCCCAGATAGGCCAGCAAGGAGCCGACCATCGCCTCCATCTCCCCGATATCGTCGGTGATGGCCTGGCGCGCCTCCGGATCGTCCACTGCTTCTGCGCGCAGCCGCAGGCGGGCGAGCGGCGTCCGGAAATCGTGCCCCACCGCGGCGAGCGCATGGGTTCGGTTCTCGATCAGCTGGTGGATGCGCGCCTGCATGTTGTTGAAGGCGCGGATGACGGTCACGACCTCCGTCGGCCCCCGCTCGGGCACCTCCTCGCTGCTGCCCTGGCCGACCCGGTCCGCCGCAAGCGCAAGCCGGCGCAGCGGCTGCAGCACGACCCGCATCAGCAGCCCGGCGAGCAGCACCAGCCCCAGAGCGGGGATGAAGGCGAGCAGGATGCGCTCGGTCGCGAGGTTGAGCCCGTCCAGGTGGTGCAGCGTTTGGAACGCCACCCAGCTCCGGTCGGGCAATCGCATGGTGCCTGCCACGACCGACTGGCCCCCAGGAGTGGCCAGCCACAAGCGCACGCCCGTGTCGCGGAGCGCGGGCTCCCAGGCGAGCACCTGGCCGCGCATCCCGTCGAGGCTGGGCGCGATGGTGGGCATGCGGGGCTGGGCGGGGGACCAGCGCACGAGGTAGCGGTCGGTGGTAAGCTCGGCGGCCATGGCGGGCCGTTCGGCGGGCGTGCGCTCGGAGATGAGGCGCTCGCAGATCACGAGATGCTCGGCCAGCCGGCGCGCCTCGTCGTCGCGTACCGAGAACTGGTTGGCACGCTCGTAGAAGACGGTGCTGATCCCGAACTCGATGACGACGGTGAGCAGCAGGATCGCAACGAGGCGGCCGATCAGGCCGAGCGGCGGCCTGAGCGCCCGGGTCACGTCCGTTCGACGGGCGCGTTCAGCATGTAGCCGACGCCCCGGATGGTGAGGATCGGCGCCTCCTTGCCCGAGCTCGACAGCTTGCGGCGCAGGCGGCTGATCAGCACGTCCACGCTGCGGTCCGAACTGTCGCCGAGCCGCGCGCGCGACAGCTCGATCAGGCGTTCGCGTGCGATCACGCGGCCGGCATTGTCGCAGAGCGCCACAAGCAGGTCGAACTCGGCCCCGGTCAGGTCGACGATGCCGCCGGTGGGCGAGGTGAGCTCGCGCCGCGCCAGGCTCATGGTCCAGCCGTCGAAGCGCAGCACGCCCGCTCCGGCCTGGCGCTGCTCCTGCGAGAGGGGTGGGCGGCGAAGCACCGCGCGTACACGCGCGACCAGCTCGCGCGTGCCGAAGGGCTTGGCGATGTAGTCGTCCGCGCCAAGCTCCAGCCCCACCACCCGGTCGGTTTCCGACCCCTTGGCCGACACGAAGATGATTGGGGCGTCCGTGCGCTGGCGCAGCGAGCGGCACAGGTCATAGCCGTTGGTGCCCGGCAGCATGATGTCGAGCAGGATAAGATCGATCGTGCCGCTTTCCATGGCGGTCCACATCTCGGGCGCGCCGGAGGCGGCCTGCACGCCGAAGCCGTTCTCCTTGAGCGCACGCGACATCAGCGCGCGCAGGGGGGCGTCATCTTCGACGAGGAGGATGGTGGGAGCGGTCACGCCCCCATGGCCTAGGCCGGGCGCGCACCCGACGTCAACGCCGGCTCAGGCCTTGCGCGGCAGTCGGGCGAGCAGCCGCCTCTCCGTCCAGAGCTCGCAACCGAACTCGGCATGGTCGCGCGCTTCGGCGGCGCGCAGCGCGGCTTCGTCATCGGCGGCAAGATATTCGTGGCGGTGCAGGATGCGACCGGCCTCGTCGAGACAGTAAAGTTTATACTCTGGATGAACTCGCGCCGCCCCTGAACCCGTCATGTCGCCCCCGACATTTGCAATAGTTAGAAGCATTTACCGGTCAGACGGGCGGCGTGCGACAACACAGATCAAAAGCGGGTCAACGGATGAACCATTCGGCGCCGTGGAGGGCGAGCAGGTGGTCGGGCGGCACGGTTGCGCCGAACTGGAAGGCGAGCTGGCTGCGGTAGCAGGCGGCAGCCGCGCGCTTGCGGGCGAGCGCGGGCCCGCATGCGAGGCCATCCCAGCCGTCCGGCGGCCCGCCCAGGCGCGCGGCGTAGGGCATGTCCGCCCAATATTGGACCGACCGCGGTTGCAGGCGCTGCACGATGCGGCGCACGAGATGATGGTCGACATGGTCGCCGAGCGCCGCGGGGGCGAACAGCTCGTCGGCATCGATGCGGCCGAGCGCGACGGCAAGCTCGTCCTCCAGCGCCGCCTCGTCCAAAGGCGGACCGAACAGGGCGGCCGCGCTGTGATAGCCGCGGTGCGGCGCCTCGAGAAAGGGAAGGTGGATCGGTTCCGCCCCGAGGGCGGCGCAGGCGGCGCGGTCCTCGTCACGGCGGAGCGCCATATAGTCGACCTCCGGGCCGAGCCCCTTGTCGAGCTGGCAGGCGAGCGCGAAGCCCTGAGGATTTGCGACCGAGCCGGTGAAGCAGGTGCAGACCAGCACGCGCCAGCCCGCGTCCGCGCGCCGGACGAGCTCGGCCCCGGCCGAGAACACGGCATCGTCGAGATGCGGCGAGACCGCGAGCAGCGTCTTCACAGAAGGTGCGGCTCGGCGCGGAACCGGCAGCGGGTGAGCGGCAGGCCGGGCGAAAAGCCCAGGTCGGGCGAAGTTCCGGCCAGCTCTGCGTAGATGTCGGCGATGCGGCGTCCGACGGCCGTCCAGCTATAGGTGCGCCGGCATTCCGCGAGCGCGGCGGCGGCGAGGCGCTCGCGCAGTGTCGCGTCCCCGATGAGGCGACGAAGTGCCGCGGCCTGGGCAGGCACGTCGCCTGGCTCGACCAGCAAACCATTCTCTCCGTCGCGCAGGCAATCGACCACACCCACGCTGCGGCCCGCCAGCACGGGCAAGCCGCTCGCCATCGCCTCCAGAATCGTGTTGGAGAAGCCCTCGGCATAGGTGGGCGAGACGAACAGGTCGTGCTGGCGGTAGAGGTCGGGCACCTGCGCGTAGTCGGCATAGCCGGAGAAGGTCGGACGCAGGCCGAGCGCCGCCGCCCGCTCCCGCGCGGGCTCGAGATCGGGACCGATGCCCGACACGGTCGCGGTCCAGCCGCTGTCCGGCAGCAGCGCGAGCGCATCCAGGAAGTCGAGCACGCCTTTCCGCCGGTCGACGCGGCCATGATAGAGCAGACGGATCGGCCCGGGTTCGCGCGCGGCAGCGGGCGTGAAGCGATCGGTGTCCACCGCGCCCGGCACGACCGTGAAGCGATCGAGCGGCGTGCCGAGCCGGTCGTGCACCTCCCGCGCGAAGCTGTTTCCGCCGATCAGCAGCGCGCCCGCATGGTCCAGCACGCGCACCATGGCGAGCCGGTGCGTTTCGCAGCAGCTGCCCACCCAGTGGCCGTCGCCACCCTGGATCGACACCAGGTTGGGGACGCCCGTCTTCTGCGAGGCGAGCAAGGTCGCCCAGCCGGTCGGATAGCCATATTGGGCGTGGAGGATGTCGAACGGTGCGCGCGCATGTTCGGCGACGATCGTGCGGACCATCATGTCGACGTCACGCTCGAAGTCGCCGCCGTCCTGCTCGCCAAGCTGTTCGAGGCCGATCACGCGCACGCCCGGCACCTCGGGCGGAGGCCCGCCTCCGTAGATTGCGGTGCCCTTGGCGTCGCCGCGATACTGGCTGATCATGGTCACGTCATGGCCGAGCGCGACGAGCTCGCGCAGCAGGTTCTCGGCATAGATCGACATGCCCGAGATCGCCGGAAAGTAGCGGCGGCTGACGAAGCAGATCCTCACGCCAGCGCTGCCCGGAGGTAGCCGATCGCCTCCGGGATCGCGGCATGGGCGCGGGGGCTTTCGCGCGACAGCTCGACGCAGACGAGGCCCCCAAAGCCGATCTCGTCCAGCGCGCGGAGCACGGCGGGTACGTCCATGTCGCCCTGCCCGAACGGCAGGTGCGTGTGATCGCCCCGGCGCATATCCTCGATCGCGACGGTGCCGAGCCGGTCGGCATAGGCGCGTACCGCCTCGGCGGGCGCGATGTCCTGCGTGACGAGGCAATGGCCCGTGTCGAGTGCGAGGCGGAGCGCCGGGTGGCGGGCGGCGAGCTCGGCATAGTCCGCGACCGTCTCGATCAGCATGCCGGGCTCGGGCTCCAGGCTCATCGGCACGTCGCAGCGGCAGATCCGGGCAAGCGCATCGTCCAGCCAGCGCAGCGCCTCGCCGCGATCGACGCCGGGCTTCGGCACGCCGGCCCAGAAGGAAACGGTCTCGCTCCCGAGGATCGCGGCGATCTCGGCCGCGCGGACGAGAAAGGCGACGCGGCGCGCCCGGCCGTCGGGATCGGCGGTGACGAGCGTCGGTTCGTGCTTGTCGCGGAAATCGAGCAGGTAGCGCGCGCCTGTCTCGATCACGCTGCCGAGGCCGAGCGCCTGCAGCCGCGCGGCGACCCGCTCGGCCTCGCGCTCCCAACCGGGCGCGAAGGGATCGAGATGGTGATGGTCAAGCGTCAGCGCGACGCCCTGGTAGCCGGCCTCAGCGATCAGCGTCAGGGCGTCATCGAGGCGGTGATTGGCCGCGCCGTTCGTATTGTAGGCAAACCTCATGTCGCAGCCGCCACATGGTGCGCTTCGGGTTCGCGGTAGAGCGGGTAAAGCGGGCCGACCAGATCGGCCGCGCGCGCATAGTCGAACAGCGGCGGCGCGCCGAACGTGGCCAGCGCCTCAGGAGTCATCCGCACCGCGCGCCGGCTTTCCGTCTCCTCGCCGAAACGGATCAGGCCGACATCGCGCTCGAGCGCCTTGGCCGCGCCGCGCGCGCCGATGCGGCCATAGCTCATCGTCTCGACTTCCATGCCCGGCACGATCACCTTGACGCAGGCGAGTGGCGCGTCGGGCGGCGACATGTCGGCATAAAGGATGTCGAAACCGGCTGCCTCCACAGCCGCCCGGGCAAGCGCGCCACGGCTGCGATGGTCGGGCGCTGGCTGATGCGGGAGCGCGCCGAAGGGCCTGTGCGCGCGAACCGAGTGGACGGTGTCCGCGAGCCAGGCGCGCAGCTCCTCGGCCGAACGACGGGTCCAGTCCTGCATGGCGGTGAAGGCCCGCCCGTCGCTCGCCTTGGCGGCCTGGCCCGACTGACCGAGGAAGCGGTCGACATAGCCGGGCGGCGCGACCTTGTCGGCCAGCGCGCGCGGCCCGTGCGCGAAGGCTTTGCGTGCGCGGGACGCGGCGAACTCGGTCACGGCCTTGAGGAGCGCCTGGTCGCGATCGGGATGGCAGGCCTCGCCGCAAGCGGTGAGCATGATCGGTGCCGGCGGCGCGCTATCGTCGACACCCGTGCAGTAGACGTTGCAGAGGCCGAACTCGTCGGTCGCGAACTTGGGGAACAGCCGGATGCCGGCCGCCGCGAACCGCTCGGCGGTCGGGGATGGCGGGACGCCGTCGATCACCACGCCGCGGTCGAGCGCGCGGAAGAGCAGGCCGTTGCCGTCGCGCTGCAGGATCTCGCACAGCCCGTGTCCGATCGCCCAGTCGAGGTCCGGCCCAGCGCCCATGCCGTTCGAGATGATGGTGGTGAAGGGCGCGTAGCCGGGCGACAGCTCGGCGGCGGAATAAGCGGCGAGGTCGATGGGCACGAGCACGGTGTCGCCGCCCGACCAGCGCCGCGCCTCGACCCATTCGAGGACCGTGTCGCGGCCGACCGGCGACCCCGCGGGCAGGCAAAGGGTGAGCGGATCGGCGACCGCGCGAGCGCCCAGGCCACTGACCAGCTCGGCATAGCTTCCCCGCGTCTTCCGCCGCGCCGACAGGTTGAGGGTCGGGAACACCATCTCGGCGATCTCGCCGAGCGCGCCCAGCACCGCCTGCGCATCGTCCGCGCCGTAGCCGACGCCGTACGGCATGATGCCGTTCAGCGCCGGATCGTCGGGAAAGAGCGCGACCACCCAGACCGGCACGCCCACGCGGTCGAGCGATGTGAGCGGGAAGGCCATGATCTCGCCCGCCGGGAAAGCGTCGAGATAGGCGCGCGCGGCGGGCGGCAGATCGGGGGGCAGGCCGGTCATAGCGGGAATCTCCGGACGCCCGGCGGCCGCGCGAGCGCATCGTCGAGCACGGCGAGCGCCACCTCGCGCCCGACCTCCGGCGCATATTCGAAGGGCGTCAGCACCGCGTCGAAGGGGAGGGGAACAATCGTCTCGCGGTAACGGCGCAGCTCGGCATGGGTGAGCGGGATGTTCTTGTGGAAGGCCTTGTGGCTCGACACGGCCGTGCTGCGGCCGCGCTCGTCCTGGTCGATCTTGAACATGTCCCCGCAGAAGAGGCGACGGCCGGGCGCGTCGTGGAGCACGGCCTGGCCCGCATAATGGCCGCCGACCTGGTGCAACGTGCAGCCGGGCGCGAGCTCGAGCACCTCGTCGTAAGGCGCGGTAACGCGGAAAGCCTTGGTGAGCTGCAGGTCCTCGCGCTGGATTGCCACCAGCTCGGGCGCGAATTCCCTCTGAAGCTGGTAGAGTGCGCCATAGCCATGGACGTGGCTGGCGGCGAGGTAGCGGATGCCGCCGAGCGTGCGCAGCTGCGCCAGCATCGGCTCGGAATAGTAGGGTGCGGCCTCGAAGGCGATGTTGCCGTCCGGGCGGACGATCAGCCAGCCCGTGCCCGCCAGCCCGAGCGCGGGCATGGTGGAAAAGGCCCAGAGATCGGGCGCGAGCTGCCGCCACGCGCCGTCGTGCGTCGCGGCAACGTGCTGCTCGGGCAGGAAGCGCCAGCCATCCTCCGGCAGGTCGTTGCGGACGTCGGTGCAGACCGGGCAATCGGGCGGGGCTGCGAACCAGGCCTGCCAGAAGCCGCAATTCGCGCAAGCATAGTGGCTCAAAGGCACGCCTGCGCCTCGCGATGTGCCGTGTCGAACAGGGTGGCGAGGCGCACGTCGCGATCGGCCGAGAAGTCGTGCGGTGCGCCCGCCACCGCCGCCGCGAAGGCCTGTGCCTGCGCCTGGAAGGGCGAGGTGCTGCCATCGAAGGCGACCGACTCGACCGCGCCCGAGCGGCCGCACGACCAGGTGAGGCTGCCACCTGCCGTCTGGCCCATCGTGTCGGTCGCGGTCACGAGGCCATGCTCGCCCAGCACCTCGAGCCGGCGACGCGGCAGCTGCTCCGGGCAGTTATAGGCGACATGCGCCTGGTAAAGCACGCCGGAGGGGAAGCGGCCCGAGAGCAGCCCGCCATCGTCGACCGGATAATCGTGCACGCGGCGCTGGAGCTGGATGTGCAGGCTTTCCAGCTCCTCGCCGAGCAGCATCTGCGCGAGATCGAGGCCGTGGAGCGCAAGATCGATCACAGCCCCGCCGCCCGCCGCCTGGCGGTCCGCGCGCCAGTTCGGGGCACCGATCGGCGACCAGAGCGGATCGACCCAGCAGGCGTAGACGATGCGGACGGCGGTGACCCGGCCGATCCTGCCTGCCGCGATCAGCTGCCGGAGCATGCGGTGCGCAGGGTGGTGACGCTGATCGAACGCCGTGCCGTAGAGCGCGCGGCCTGCCTGCGCAGCACCGGCGATCCGGCGGACATGCTCGAGGCTTGCCGCCATCGGCTTCTCGCACAGGACCGGAACACAAGCCGCGAGCGCCTGCTCGACGGGTTCGGCGTGCAGGTGATTGGGCGTGGCCACATAGATGGCGTCAGCGCGAACGAGGAGCGTTTGGAGGTCGGGAACTGGCTGTGCGCCGCGCGCGGCGGCGGCGGCCTGGGCGTGGGGGCAGGGATCGAGCACGCCGACGAGGCGGTGACCGGCGGCCTCGATCGCCGGATGCATGTGGTCGCGCGCGACCCAGCCATAGCCGACCACGCCCCATTCCATCACCAGCGCTCCGGCAGCTCGACCAGCTCGCGCCGCGCGGCCGCCTCGGTCCAGCGCGAGGTCATGAGCGCATGATCGGGCACCCGCGCATCGGCGCGGAACGTCGCGCGCGGGCCATATTCGGCGGCATAGCGCTCGCTGGGCCAGGCGGGGCCGTTGCGCCCGAGCAGGGGGTTGCGGCGCACGGGCGCGCCGTCGCACGGCAGAGTGAGCGCGCCCACGGGCCGGGGCGGTCCGTCGGGCGCGAACAGCGCAAAGGCCTCGGTGGTGTCGAGACCCTCGCGCGTGGGGGCGCGGCAGGCGACGGCCGCGGCGGTGAGCGCCTCGTCGGCATAAAGGCGCGCGCCCGGAAACAGGTCGTCGAGCTCCGCGCGATCGATCGCTGCACCGCAGGAGTAGTTGGCATGGGCGCTGTTGTGCACATGGCTGATCGCGATCGCGGGGGCCGCCGCGCGCAGCTGCACCGCCACGCTCGCCTTGTGTTGGAAAAAGTAGAAGGCGTCGTGGCAGAAGGCGAGATCGGCGCGGGGCTCGACCGGCCAGGGGGCTTCGGCGTCGAAACAGACGAGCTGCGCCTGAGGGGCGACCCAGTGGCGCGCGACCCAGAGCTTGGCGAAGACCAGGTCGGCGCCCATGCAGCGCACGCCCTGGCTCCCGAGTGCGCGGAGATAATGGCCGATGCCGCAGGCGAGCTCGAAGGCGGTGCGCGGGTGCGGCCAGTGCGCGTCGAGCAGCGCCAGGCCCGCGAGATAGGTGGGATCGCCCCAGCGGTGCGCGAAATAGGTGCCGACCCGGCCCCAGCCGAGCAGGTCCATCGCCACGCGCAGGGTGAGCCGGTCGCGCTCGGCGAGCAGGCGGCGCAGATCGGCCTCCGGCGGTGGCGCGCCGTCCCACCAGCGGTCATTCTCGGGGAGGAGCAGGAGGAGTGCGGCGTCGGTGTCGCCGGCGTCGAGCGCGCGGACGGCCTCGGCGGCACGCGCCTCGGACCCGGTCCGCAGATACGGGATGCCGTCGACGATCGGCCACCGCTCCTCTCCGTCCTCCGTGCAGAGCGCATGCGAAGCGTCCGCGCGGAGCGGGCGGCCGCTCGTGGGGGACCGGTAGCCGGTCACGCGATGCCCGCTTCCGCCAGCACCCGGTCGTGGAACGCCTTGACCGGGCCGGCATGGACCAGCTCGTGATCGTGCAGCACCGTTTCGGTGGTGGCGCGCGAGGCGTTCAAGTGGCTCTCGATCTCGAGCACGCGGTCGAGCACGTCGGCCGCGTGGAAGGCGCAGGCCTCGGGCGTGGCCGATCCGGCGATCGGGGCCAGCGCCGCGCGGACGCGGGCGGCGAGCGCGGGGGCGAGCTCGGCGAGCGACCGTGCGCGCGCGCGCTCGATCATGCCGTCGAGCGCGTCGCCGAGCAGCACCTCGCCCGAAAAGCCGCTATCGGGCATGGGCGCGCTGTGCAGGTGATGCGCCATGCCGGCCATGAACACAGCGGCGGGTTCCGCGCCGTAGCAGGGCGCGAGCGCGGCTCCGCCGACCGCGACGGCGAAGCAATGGTCGGCATGGCTCTCGGCAGGCTCGAGCATGAGCCGCGGCTTGCCCGGGCAGGTCACCCCCGCCCGCGGCTGCGCCTCGAGCAGCCGCACGAAGCGCGGCACCGGGCCGTCCTGCGGCGGATGCGCGAGCGCGGCGCGCAGGGTCGCGCGCCACGGCTCCGCGATCGCGCCTGCCAGCTCGTCGAAGCCGCGGCGGAGCACCTCGACGGCGGCGGAGGCGGTCAAGCCAAGATCAAGGAGCTTGGCATGATCGAGATCGCCCAGCCGCGCGGCGGCGATCCCGGCGGCGGTCACGCGCGCGGCGACGTCGTCGGGCTGCGCGCCTGCCACGAGCATCGCCCAGCCCGCCCGGAACAGCCGCGTGGCGACTGATCCATCGCGCCCCGCCGAGCGCACGCGCTTCAGGTCGATCAGCTCGCGCATCAGCTCGCGCTGCGCCGGGCCGATGCTGGGGCCCGGCTCGGCGGCGCGGACGGGGATCATGCCCGCCCGTCGATCCAGCGGTCGAGGATCAGCTGTTGCTCGTGAAAGGCATGCTCGGGCTCGCGGCCGTCGCTTGTCTGCGGGGCCTTGAAGAACAGCCCCATCTGCTCCTGCACGCCGCCGTCCCCGCGCTGCTGCGCCAGGCCGAGCAGCCGGGCGATCTCGATCGCGAGCGGGGCCGCCAGCACCGAGTCCTTGCACAGGAAGTTCAGCTTGAGTTGCATCTTCTGGCCGAGGAAGCCGGTCACGTCGATATTGTCCCACGCTTCCTTGTCGTCGCCGCGCGGGCGGTAATAATGGATCATGACGATGTGATCCTCGACCGGATAGCCGAGGATCTGATCGAGCACGCTTTTCTTGGTGCCGAGCTTGGACGCGAGAGCCTGCGCGTCGTCGAGCGCCTTGCCGTCCGAGTTGCCGAGGATGTTGGTGGAGAACCAGCCGTCGACATGGAGCGCGCGGGCGCGGAGCGCGGGGGCGATCACCGTCTTCATGAGCGTCTGGCCGGTCTTGCCGTCCTTGCCCGCGATGGGGACGTTGTTGCGCCGGGCAAGCTCTGCCAGCGGCAGCGCGTCGGCGGCGACGCTGGGCGTGAAATTGGCGTAAGGCGCGCCGCTGTCGATCGCCGCATAGGCATAGAGCATCGCCGGGCTGATCGCGGCGTCGTCGGCGTCCAGCCCGCGCTCGAACGCGTCGACGGAGGCGAGGCACTCGGCCGCAGGGTCGGGCAGCCGCTCGGTCGAAGCGAGGTTGACCACCACCACCCGGTCGAGCTGCTGTTCGGCGCGGAATCGCGTGAGGTCGTCCTTGATCTGCGCGACCGCCGCGCGGTGCCCGCCCCCGATCTTGTTGCCGCCGTCGATATTGGCGCAGAAGTCGGTGCTGCCCACCGCACGCCACGGCTTCATCGCGTTCAGGCTGGAGGCCCCGTTCGACAGTTCCTTTTCGCCGATCACGCCGTGACGGAGCGCGCAGGCCCCGAGCGTCTCGTCGGTGAGGTCCCACCCGCCGAACGCCATGTCGCGATAGGCGACCAGCCCGTCAGCATGCCGGTCGGCAAAGGGCAGCCCGGCCAGGCTGTTCGACCCGGCCTTGATCATCTCGATGCCTGCAACGGCCGTGGTGGCGACGGCGCCGCCCACGCCGACCACCGCGACGCCCAACCGATCCGTCATGGTCGAAAGCTCCCCGCCGGTCGCGCGGGGTGCGGACCTCCACCTCGACAATCATGCAGGTGAACGGAGGTTCAGCCTGACGGCATCACGAACGCAGTATCTTTTCGCATCCGTTCCATAGATGCATTCGGCGCACGCTGAGGATGATCTATGTCATTCCGTTGGCGCTGGGCGGCAGCCAGTCGGTCGCGACATGGTGGTGGCGATCGTGGAAGCTGACCAGGTTGGACAGCTTCTCGACATCGGTGATGCGGATGACCTTGCCGTCGCGCTCGAGCAGCCCCGTCTTGGTCAGCGCCTTGAGCGAGCGGTTCACATGCGCCTTGGTGAGCCCGACGGCATCGCCCAGGTCCTGCTGGGTGAGCGGCAGCTCGAAGGTCGACCCCTCGATGCCGTCGACCACCCGCAGGCGCGAGCGGATATCGAGCAGCAGCGTCGCGACACGCGTCATGCCGTCGGTGCGGCCGACGGAGGTCAGTCGGTCGGCCATGGCGACATGTTCGGACGCGCTGACGCCGTAGAGGAGCGCGCCGAGCCGCGGATGATCGCGGAACAGGCGGCCGAGCGCCTCGCGCGGCAGCTCGAACAGGGTGCACGCACTGACCGCGGTCAGCGTCGCGGCGCTGACGCTCCACGCGATGGAGAAGGTGGTGGTGATGTCGCCCACGAAGTAGAAGCGCAGGATCTGCCGCCCGCCGTCGCGCAGCCGCACCGACCCGTGCAGCCAGCCGGATGCGACGATGTGGAGCTTGTCGGTCTCCTCGCCCTCGCGCACCACGACCTCGCCCGCCTGGTAGGTGCGCTCGCGCCGCTCAAGCCAGCGCAGTGCGTCCCGCTCGGCAAAGGTGAGCGGAAGATGTTGAGAAAGACGGGCTTCGAGCGGGCTGGACACGCGCGGGTCTTGCCCGACACGCCCTATCCTCTGTCAAGGGCAGGCGGGCGCGACACGGACGCTTCCCAGGCGGCGGCCACGTCGGCCAGGTGGCGGAGCGCCGCCTTGCGCTCGCGGGCGGAATAGGCGGCGACCGTGGCGACCAGCGCGTCGGCGCACCCGCGATAGAGCCGGCCGCTTTAGAGCAAGGGGCCGCCCCCGACGCCCAAGCTGACCTTCGAACTCGTGCCGCTGGCGCCCGGCCGCACCCGCGTCCACGCGCATTTCGACAATGCGATCAGGCGCCCGTTCAACCTGATCCTGCGCGTGGCCGGGATCGTCCGCTGGACCCGCGCCATGCACCGGAAGGACCTGGCCGGCCTGAAACGCTACGCCGAGCCCCCGCACCGCACCTATGCGGGCGAACCGGCGGGGGAGTTGTTGGCGGCCTGATGAAGCGCAGCCTGATAACTCAGGGCTTGCTCGCTGCGGAAATAGACCGCTCTGCCGCGCCTGCCCGACTCGTCAGTTCCGCGAGGCGATCCGCGAGGTCGATCTGGCGGAACGGCTTGTTGAGCCGCGCAAACTCGGTGCCGATCTCCTCCGTGCGGCTGTAGCCGCTGACGATCAGCACGGGCAGCTCGGGATGGAGCGCGCGCGTCCGTCGCGCCAGCTCCGCCCCGGTTAGGCCCGGCATCAGGTAATCGGTGACGAGCACGTCGACGGGGTCGCCGCCGCGCAGCACGTCGAGCGCCTCCTCCCCCGACCCGGCCTCGACCAGGCGGTAGCCGAACTCGGCGATCATGGCGGCGGTGGTTTCGCGCACCAGCTCGTCGTCGTCGACCAGCAGCACTGTTCCACGGCGGTCCGTAGGCGTGGGTTCCCGTTCGATCTGCGGCGGGCTCGCGGGCAACGATGAGGACAGGGGCAGCCACATCTCGGCCGTGGTGCCCTCGCCGGGCGCGCTGCGCATCACGAGCCGCCCGCCCGACTGCGCGCACAGGCCATGTACCATCGACAGACCCAGCCCCGTGCCCTTGCCCACGCCCTTGCTGGTATAAAAGGGCTCGATGCAGCGCTTGAGCGTTGCCGCGTCCATCCCCATGCCGGTATCGGCGACGGCGATGCAGACATAATCGCCGGGCGTTAGCTGAGAGTCGGGCGCGGCGCGGCGCCGGTCTGCGGAGATGGTGAGGCACCCGCCGCCCGGCATCGCGTCGTGCGCGTTGATGGCAAGGTTCAGCAAGGCCAGCTCGAGCTGATTGCGGTCGACGCGCGCGAACGGCAGGTCGGCCGCGACCGCGATCTCAAGCTGCACCGTCGGGCCCACGGTCCGCTCGATCAGGTCGCGCATTCCTTCGATCAACGCGCCGGGATCGACCGGCTCGCTCTGCAGCGGCGCTCGACGCGCAAAGGCGAGCAGCCGTTGCACGAGGGCGCGGGCGCGCTCGGCCGACTCCACCGCGCCGCGGATCAGGCGCTGGTCGCGATCGCTCCCGAGCTGCTTGCGCAGCAGCATGTCCAGGCTGCCGAGGATCGGGGTCAGCAGATTGTTGAAGTCGTGCGCGACGCCGCCGGTCATCTGGCCGATGGTGTCCAGCTTCTGCGCTTCGAACAGTTGTTCCTGCGCGGTGGCGAGCGCGGCCGCCTGTTCGCGCTCGACCGGCACGTCGCGGCCGACGGCATAGAGCCTGCCTGCTTCGGCTTCGGGCGTCAGTGCCCAGGCGATGGTCCGCCAGCCGCCCGCCTTCACCTTCACCCGGTTCTCGTACCTTACGGGCTGCCCCGTGCTGCGCAGCAACTCCAGCTGCTCGCCGACATGCGCGAGATCGTCGGGATGGATGATGTCGGCGAACGGGCGGGTCAGCAGCTCCTCGCGGCTCCATCCGAAGATCCGCGTCCAGCTATCGGAGACCTCGACCATGTAGCCGTCGAACCCGGCCGTGGCGAACAGGTCCTCGCTGACCGCCCAGAGCCGGTTGCGCTCGGACACGGCGGCGGCGACGCGCTCCTCCAGCTCGTCGTTGAGGTGACGCAGCTCGGCCTCACGCGCCCGCAGCGCCTGCTCCACCTCCACCCGCTCCGCTATATCCTGCACGGTGCCGCGCAGGGAGGTGACCTTGCCGGACGCGTCGCGCACCGTCTCGCTGCGCGTCGTCACCCAGATCGGCTTACCCGCGCGCAGGGCGCGCACGTCCAGCACATAGCCCAGGCCCGAGCGTGTCGACGCCTCGACGGCCGCGTTGATCCGCTCCCATTCTTCGACGGGGTAAAGCGTGCCGCGCTGCGCAGCGAAATCGGGAAACGGATCGGCGGGATCCAGCCCGTAGATGCGGTACAGACCGTCGGTGCCGGTCGTCGAATCGGTCGCCGCGTCCCACACCCAGCTGCCGAAGCGGCCGAGGCGCTGCGCCTCGATCAGCTGCTGCGCGCTTTCGCGCAACTGCCTCTCGGCCACCTTGCGCCGGCCGATGTCTTCGGCGACCGCGATGAAAAAGGCCGGCGCGCCCGCCTCGTCGCGCACGAGCGCAACCGTCAGGTTCACCCAGATGTCGGTGCCGTCCTTGCCGAGGTAGCGCTTCTCCATGGTGAAGCTGTCCGCCTCGCCGCGCAGCAGGCGCTCGACGTTGCCGACATCCTCGGCAAGGTCGTCCGGGTGGGTGATCTCCTTCCAGCCGCCGCCGATCAAATCGTCGCGGCTGCGGCCGAGGATTTCGCAATACCGGTCGTTGATCTCCAGGAAAGGCCCGTCCGGAGACACGCGCGCGACGCCGACGCCGGCCTGCTCGAACACGGCACGGTAGCGCGCCTCGCTATCCTGTACGCGCTGCTGCACCAGCTTGCGGTCGTGAGTGTCGACGGAGACGCCGAACCAGCGGACGATTTCCCCGCTGGTCGGATCCCGGAACGGCTCAGCACGGACCAGGAACCAGCGATAGGCACCGTCCTTGCGACGGATGCGATGTTCGTTCTCGAACACGCCGCCGGACTGCATCGCCGCGCCGAAGCGGTCCATGACCGCGGCCGCATCGTCCGGATGGATGTAGCGGTGCGCCACGTCGGCGGCATCGGAGGGCAAGTCGTGCGCTCCGACATAGTCCGTCCATTGTTTGTTGAAGAACTCGAGGCGCCCTTCGGTATCCGTGATCCAGATGATCTGCGGAATCAGCTCCGCCATCGAGCGGAAGCGGGCCTCGCTTTCCTGCAACGCGGCGGCCGCCTCGACCTCCTCATGCACGTCGAGGCATATGCCCATCCACTCGGTCGTGCCGTCCGCTCCCGCGATCGGCACGCCGCGTACATGCTGCCAGCGCCACTGACCGTCGCGGCGGCGCAACCGGTAGCGTGTCCGGTAGGTCACTCCGGCGGCGACCGCCGCGTTCCAGGCGGCGAGCGCTCCGGCGCGGTCGTCAGGATGGATGGCATCGGCCCAGCCCTGGCCGCGCACTTCGTCCGGCGCCTGACCGGTGTAGCGCGCCCAGTCGTCCACGAACATCGAGCTGCCCTCGGCGTCGGTGCGCCAAGCCAGCCCGACCGCCGCGATCAGCGCCGACAGGTCGGCGTCGGTGGCCGCGGGCACGACGCCCGCCTGTCCGCCCGGGTGCGGCGGGGCCGTCGTCAAGCCGCTCGCCCTTTGCCGGCGCGCACTATCGCCACCCTGCCGCCAGCCTTACCCCGTTCACCCACAAGCCGCGTCCCCCGAACCGAGCGGTTCCAATGCTTTACCAGACCCGTCGCTCTTGGCACAGGGGTCACCCGGCTGGAAGCGGCACTTCCGAAACATTGGCGCGCCCGGCAGGATTCGAACCTGCGACCACCCGCTTAGAAGGCGGGTGCTCTATCCAGCTGAGCTACGGGCGCGTGGGCACCCGCATAGCGGGCTTCTGGATTGGGGCAAACGGCGCGCAGCGGCATTCCGCGCGGTCAAGCGCGCACCAATTCCCGATTACGCGTTCGCAGACCGGTGCCGATCAGGCCGAAACCCATCAGCATCATTGCCCAGGATTGCGGCTCGGGAACGTTGAACTCGGCAAGGTCGTAATCATAGTAAACCGCGCCGGAAAACTCGGTTACGTTGAGATCGTTGAATATCTCCTCGTCGGGGCTCCAGTTGTCGGCCGAAACATAGGCCGCAACGGGGATGTCCGGAAAACGTCCGGCATAGAAGCCCGACAGATCATGCGAGCGGCGATCGAAGCTGAACGTCACATATTCGTAGATTGAAAGCGTGGCCTGGGTGCGCCGGCCCACCGGCGCAAAGGTGAGGGTTGCGGGCAGCCTCTTGTTGAATGGCCTGATCGAGCCAAAACTGAACCGTGTGAACCAAAGATCGTTGTATGTTCCGGACGGCAGAATGCAGACATTGCATTCCTGCCTGTCTTCTACCGACACGAAACCGCCAATGCGGACCCGATCAAGTCGCCCCAGGTTAAGAAACGGATCGAACCGAGCAAGCTCAAAGTCTGCCTCGTATAACGAGATGCCGCCCTGAACGGTCGCGGCCTGCGCCGTCGTAAGCGTTCCGACGCTCACGAGAGCCAGACCCGCTGCACGGGCGAGCGCGACGGCCGCGCCGCGCACGCCTGCGGCAATCGCCGCGGTTCCATATGCCATTGTTTCCCCCGGTTAGTTTCTAGTGACGTGTGCGCCATATCGTAGGTAGGATCAAGCGCGACGTTGGTCGGTCCGCTCCAACATCATGCAAGCGCGGCCGACCGGAACGCGCTTCGCGGCGGCGGGGAACGGCGTTAAAGGGGGGGCGATGCGGGACGGGGTGATCGAGGCGGTGGAAGCGCGTGCGCTGGACGGCGCGCGCTTGCGGTATTTCGATTTCGTGATGGCCGCGTTCGTCGCGATCATCCTGCTGTCCAACGTGCTGGGCGCGGGCAAGGTCGCGGAGGTGGTGCTGCCGGGCATCGGGCCCTGGCCGTTCGGCGCGGGAATCCTGTTCTTCCCCGTCTCTTACGTGATCGGCGACGTGCTGACGGAGGTGTACGGCTATGCCCGCGCGCGCCGCGTGATCTGGGCGGGGACGGCGGCGCTTCTCTTCATGGCCTTCATGGCCTGGGTGGTGGTCGCGCTGCCGCCCGCGCCGAGCTGGGGCAACCAGGCCGCGTATGAGGCGATCTTCGGCCAGGTGCCGCGCATCGTGTTCGCCTCCATCGCCGCTTTCTGGGCAGGCGAGTTCGTGAACGCGCTGGTGCTCGCCAAGATGAAGCTGTGGACGCGCGGGCGGATGCTCTGGACGCGCACCATCGGCTCGACGGTGGTGGGGCAGGGCGTGGACAGCCTGATCTTCTATCCGCTCGCCTTTCTGGGCGCGGACGGGTGGAGCACGGGCCTCGTGCTCCAGGTGCTCGTCACCCAGTGGGTGCTGAAGGTGACGTGGGAGGTCGTGCTCACCCCCGTCACCTATGCGGTGGTGGGTGCCCTCAAGCGCCGCGAGGGCGTGGACGTGTTCGACGAGAAGACCGACTTCACGCCCTTCCGCGTGCGGGCGTGAGCGGGCGTTACTTGCCCCGCCGCTTGCGGTGCGATTCGAGGTCGAGCACCGCGCTGTCGCCGTCCTCGGGCAACAGGCCCAGCCGCCGCGCGACCTCCTGGTAGGCCTCGACCTGGCCGCCAAGGTCGCGCCGGAACCGGTCCTTGTCGAGCTTTTCGCCCGACTCCATGTCCCACAGGCGGCAGCCGTCCGGGCTGATCTCGTCGGCCAGGATGACGCGGCCGAAGTCATTGTCCCAGATGCGCCCGAACTCGAGCTTGAAGTCGACCAGGCGGATGCCGATCCCGGCGAACAGGCCGCACATGAAGTCGTTCACGCGGATGGCCATGTCGGCCATGTCGTGCATCTCGTCCTGGCTCGCCCAGCCGAAGCAGGCGATATGCTCTTCGGAGACGAGCGGATCGCCGAGCGCGTCGTCCTTGTAGTAATATTCGATGATGGTGCGGGGAAGCTGCTGCCCTTCCTCGATGCCCAGCCGCTTGCTGAGCGTGCCCGCCGCGACGTTGCGCACGACCACCTCGATCGGGATGATCTCCACCTGCCGGATCAGCTGCTCGCGCATGTTGAGGCGGCGGATGAAATGGGTGGGCACGCCGATCGTGCCGAGCAGGGTGAAGATGTGCTCGGAGATGCGGTTGTTGAGCACGCCCTTGCCGCTGATGGTGCCCTTCTTCTGCGCGTTGAAGGCGGTCGCGTCATCCTTGAAATACTGGATCAGCGTGCCGGGCTCGGGCCCCTCGTAGAGGATCTTGGCCTTGCCTTCGTAGATCTGGCGGCGGCGAGCCATGGCGAAGCTCCTGAAAGAAAGGCGCCCCGGAAGCGCGTGGGTTCGCGCGGCCGAGGCGGACGCGCCCCCTTAGCCCAAGCGCGAAGGTCACGCAAACCGGGTGTTAACGGCCGCAGGCGTAGCGAAGGCGGCATGATCCGCGACCTCCTCGCCTCCCAGGCCGCAAAGCTGGTCGCCGCCTGCGTGTGCCCGGCGGTGGGGAGCGCGGCGCTGACGCTGGGTGTGCCGCCGGTGCGCAGCGCGATCCACAGGATGACGGCGCCGCCCGAACGGATCGCTCGCGCCGGGCCGCGCGTGCGCTCCGTGCCGAAGGTGGCGCGCGCGCCCGTCAGCGCCGGGCCCGAGATCCTGTGTCCCACGCCCGTCGCAATCCCCGCGGCGGACTTTGCCGCGCAACCCTTGTCGGAGGCGGCACTTGCGGAGGCGATGCGTCCGGGAACGCCTGGTCGGCCATCCGCTATGCTGCCGCAGGCCGCGGGCGGCGGTCAGGCGGGCGGAGCGCAGGCCGGGCCGGTGTTCGGCGGCGGCGGCGGTGGCTTTGCCGGCAGCGGCTCGGGCGGCGGCGGGACGGGCGGAGCGATGCCGCCTCAGGCGTTGACCCAGCCTCCCACGCCGACCGCCGTGGTGCCGGAGCCTGCGGCCTGGGCGCTGTTGATCGCAGGCTTCGGATTGATCGGCGGCGCGCTTCGGCTGCGGCGCTCGGTCAGACGACCCGCTCGCCGATGACGTTGCCGCTCACGGTGTAGCGGCACACGAGAATGTCCTCGTTCGCGCCGGTCGAGAGCGCGCAGCCGACCTTCATGGTCTTGCGCCAGATCAGCTGCGTGTAGTGGCCGACCGCCTCCAGATCCTCGCTCTTCGACACGAAGGGGAACTTGGATCCCGCCTTGAAGTCGCTCTTCTCCGCGATCCAGAGCCCGACCATCTCTTCAGGCGAATAGGCGCTCCTGGTGCCCGCCCAGAGATTCTCGCCCGGCTCGCCAAGGTCGGACGGATCGCCCGGGCTGTGCTCGAGATCGCCGGTGCGCGCGATGTGATCGGCCCATTGCCTGGCCGCCTGCGCCAGCCGCGCGTCCCACACCAGCGCGGGCACGCCCATCGCATCGCGCTCGCGGTTATGCGCTGCCAGCACGCGCGATTCAAAGGCGGACAGCCGGTCGGTGCTCCCGGTCAGCACGGGTGCCGCGAGAGCTAATCCCAGCGAGACGGACAGCTTCCGATCGAATGCCACGCACGACATATAACAAAGGTTCCGCGAGCCGAAAACAATCTCGTCGCGCGGGCTAGGCCTTTTTTCGCTTCGGTTCAGTGGCTCAGATCACTCGCTCGCCAATGACGTTGCCGCCCTGCGCATAGCGGCACACGAGCAGCTCCTCCTTCTGCGAGCGGTCGAGCGCGCAGCCCACGCGGCGCGTGGCGCGCCAGATCAGCTGGGTGTAATGGCCGACCCGGTCGAGATCGCCGCTGCGCGAGACGGCAGGAAAGACGCCGGCCTTGTAATCGCGCTTTTCCGCGATCCAGTAGCCGACCATCTCCTCGGGCGCCCAGGCACCGGGGGTGCCCGCCCAGAGGTTCTCGCCCTGCACATCGGGGTCGGACGGGTCGGCAGGCGAGTGCTCAAACGCCCCGGTCTCAGCCAGCACGCGGGCGTAGCGTGCCGCGTCCGCGGCGAGCGCCGGGTCCCACTCCAGCGCCGGCACGCCGGTGGCCGCCCGCTCGCGATTGTGCGCGGCGAGCAGCCGGGCCTCAAGATTGGCGTGGCGATCGGTGCCGCCCGCCAGCAGGGGCGTCCCGAGGGTGAGCGCGATCGCAAGCATAGGACGACCGGGAACCATGGGCGCGAGTGTCGCGCGCGGGCGTTAACAACCGACTGATCCGGCGTGGTTAGGAGCCGCGAAACCAGCAAGGCGCGCTTGGCGCGGCGGCCCGACCGCGGCTAGGGCATCAGGCGATGCGCGCCGTCGATGCTCCCCACCCGCTGCTGACGCGCCGGCGCCTGCTCGTCACGGGCGGAGCCGGGCTGGGCCTGGTGGTCGCGTGGGCGGCCTGGCCGCGTCATTATGCGCCCAACCTGGTCGTGGGCGAGGGCGAGCACGGCTTCGGGGCCTGGATCAAGGTGGCGGAGGACGGGCGCGTGATCGTCGCCGTCCCGCAGGTCGAGACGGGGCAGGGCGCATGGACCGCGCTGCCGCAGATCGTGGCCGACGAGCTCGGGGCCGATTGGCGCACCGTCTCGGTCGAGCCCGCTCCGATCAATCCGCTCTACGCCAACCGCTTGTTCGCGCGCGAGTTCGCGGCGGGCGTCGCGCCCTGGGCCGAGGCGCTCGCCGCCGCCTATGCGACGCGTTCCGCCACCATGGTGACGGCAGGGTCGACCTCCATCCGCATGTTCGAGGGCCCTTTGCGCGACGCGGCGGCCGCCGCGCGCGTGCGGCTGGTCCGCGTGGCGGCACGGCGCTGGGGCATTGGCGAGGAACAGTGCGAGGTCGACCAAGGCTTTGTGGTGCACGAAGCCAAGCGCACCCGTTTCGCCGACCTGGCTGCCGATGCCGCGTCAGAAGAAGCACCCGACGCGCCGCGCCTGCGCAGCGGTGGCGGCGCGCGGCTGGCGGGCCGATCGGTGCCGCGGCTCGACACGCCGGCCAAGCTCGACGGATCGGTCACCTACGCGGCCGACATCCGCCTGCCCAACATGGTATTCGCAGCGATGCGGCAGGGGCCGATCGGGACCGTCCGCTATCGGGGCGGCGACAAAGCGGCGGCGTCGCGGGTCGCCGGGCTGCTGCAGTTCGTGGAAACGCGCGATTGGGTGGCGGCAGTAGCGGTGACGAGCTGGGCGGCGGAGCGCGCGCTCGAGCTTCTCAAGCCCCGATTCGAGACGCGCGGGCCGGCGATCGACGACGCCGCGATCGCACGCAGCCTGGACGAGGCGCTTGAGGGTGACGGCGACCGCATCCTGGCGCGGGGCGATCTGGACGCCGCCTTTGAGGGCGCGACCGTCATCACCGCCGACTATGCCGTCGACGCGGCGGCACACGCCGCGCTCGAGCCCATGACCGCGACCGCCTTATGGGACGGGGGCACATTGTCCGTGTGGCTGCCGACGATCGCGCCCGAGGCGGCGCGCCAATCGGTCGCGCGCACGCTAGACCTGTCGCCTGCGGCCGTGATCGTGCATCCGGTGCAGGTCGGCGGCGGTTTCGGGCGCGGCATGACCGCGGAGGCGGCGATCCAGGCGGGCGCCATCTCGCTGGCGGTGAAACGACCCGTGCAGCTGTTTTGGAGCCGCGCGGAGGGCATCCTGTCGGACCGGTTCCGTCCGCCTGCGCGGGCGCGCATTTCGGCGCGGGTTGCGGGCGGGCGTGTTGCCGGGCTGCTCGCGAAGATCGCCGTGCCCGCCTATGGCGAGGCCGTCGCGCGTCAGCTGCTGCCCGACGAAGCGGTGGCGCGAAGCTGGATCGAGCGCGGCGCGGACGGAACGGCGGTGCTGGGGGCCGACACGCCTTATGCGATCCCGGCGCTTTCGGTCGATCACCATCCTGCCGATACGCGGCTGCCCATCGGCTGGTGGCGGTCCGGCCCCTACAGCTACACCCGCTTCTTCACGGAATGCTTCATCGACGAGCTCGCGGCGGCGGCGGCGGTGGAGCCTTTCTCGTTCCGCATGGCCATGCTGGGGAACCAGCCCCGGCTGGCGCGCTGCCTGTCGACGGCGGCGGCGCTGGGCGGTTGGCAGGGCGGCGTCGCCGGGAGCGGCCAGGGGTTGGCGGTGCACACGGGGCATGGCAGCTTCGTCGCGGTGCTGGCCGAGGCGCGGCTGGACGGCGGGCGGGTCCGGTGCGAGCGGCTGGTGGCGGTCGCGGACGTCGGCCGTCAGATCAACCCGGACCTTGTGCGGCAGCAGATCGAAGGCGGCCTGATCTTCGGCCTTGCCGCCGCGACCGGCTGCGCGCCGGGCTTTGCGGGCAACATGACGCGCGCGCGCCGCCTTGCGCAGCTGAGTTTGCCGCGCCTCGCGGACACACCCGAAGTGACGGTCGAAGTGCTCGCGTCGAACGAAGCGCCGGGCGGCGCGAGCGAGCTGGCGGTGCCTCCGGTCGCGCCGGCCATCGCGAATGCACTATTCGCGGCGACCGGACGGCGATACCGCACGCTTCCGATCCGGCCCTCCTGAACGAAGCGACGTGACCAGACCCCAGACCCACCCGCCCGTGCCGCCGCCCAAGATCGGCGTCCTGCTCATGAACCTCGGCACGCCCGATGCGCCCGACGTCGCATCAGTGCGGCGTTACCTGGCCGAGTTCCTGTCCGATCCGCGCGTGATCGAGATCCCGCCGATCGCGTGGCAGCCGATCCTGCGCGGGCTCGTGCTGCGGACGCGGCCGCGCAAGTCCGCCCATGCCTATGGGCTGGTCTGGACCGAGCACGGCTCGCCGCTCGCCCGCTTCACGCGCGGCAAGGCCGAGGCGCTGCGCGATGCGTTCGGGCCGGAGGTGCTGGTCGACTGGGCGATGCGCTACGGCCGCCCGTCGATCGCCGAGCGGCTGACCGCGCTCAAGGATGCGGGCTGCGAACGCATCCTGCTGGCCCCCATGTACCCGCAATATTGCGCGGCAACGACCGCCACCGCCAACGACAAGGCCTTTGCCGTGCTGTCGCGCATGCGCTGGCAGCCCGCGCTCCGCACCCTGCCGCCCTATCATGACGATCCGGCCTATATCGAGGCGCTGCAGCAGTCGATCGAACGGCACCTCGCCACGCTCGATCACCAGCCCGAGCTGATCCTCGCCAGCTTTCACGGCATGCCCGAGCGCACGCTGCACCTTGGTGATCCTTATCATTGCCATTGCCGGAAGACGGCGCGGCTGCTCTCGGCCGCGCTTGGGCGCGAGGTGCGCGTGTCTTTCCAGTCGCGCTTCGGGCGCGCGAAGTGGCTCGACCCGGCGACGGACGAGATGCTGGCCGCGCTGCCGAGGCAGGGGGTCACGAGCGTGGCCGTGATCGCGCCGGGCTTTTCGGCCGATTGCCTCGAGACGCTGGAGGAACTGGCGATCCGGGGCCGTGAGACCTTTGTCGAGGCCGGCGGAGCGGAGTTCAGCTACGTGCCGTGCCTCAACGACGGCGAGGAGGCCCTGGCGCTCTACCGCACCTTACTGGCGCGTGAACTTGCCGGGTGGGTGACGCCCGCCTAGAGCCTGTTCCAAAGCATAACGGGAGAGGTGGTCGATGGCACGAGTGGCAGTGGTGACGGGCGGCACGCGCGGCATCGGCGAGGCGATCAGCCTTGCCCTGCGCGATGCGGGCATGACGGTCGCGGCGAACTATGCGGGCAACGAGGAACGCGCGCGCGCCTTCACCGAACGGACGGGCATCGGGGCCTATAGGTGGGACGTGGCCGACTTCGAGGCCTGCGTAGCGGGCGTGGCCGCGGTGGAAGCGGAGCTTGGGCCCGTCGACGTGCTCGTCAACAATGCCGGCATCACGCGCGACGGCACGATGAAGCGCATGGACCGCCAGGCCTGGGACGACGTGATCGACACCAATCTGGGCGGCTGCTTCAACATGGCGAAGGCCGTGTGGGACGGCATGAACGGGCGCAAATACGGACGCATCGTCAATATCGGATCGATCAACGGCCAGGCCGGGCAATACGGCCAGGTTAACTATGCCGCGGCCAAGTCGGGCATCCACGGCTTCACCAAGGCGCTGGCACAGGAAGGTGCGCGCGCGGGCATTACCGTGAACGCGATCGCGCCCGGCTATATCGATACGGACATGGTCGCTGCCGTGCCCGCCGACGTGCTCGAGAAGATCGTGGCGAAGATACCCGTCGGACGGCTCGGCAAGGCCGAGGAGATCGCGCGCGGCGTCGCCTTCCTGTGCGCCGAGGATGCGGGCTTCGTGACGGGGAGCACGCTGAGCATCAACGGCGGCCAGCATATGTATTGATGGCGCGAGGCGACTTGCGTGCAAGTCGCCGTCGCGAAGCGCGCGCCGGCACCGCCGGCGGGTTGACCTTGGCAGTATCCGGCCGGCGGTTTCGCCGTCTCCTTCTCGCCCTGCCGGCCGGAAGGACTCGACCGCTACTCGATCCAGATACCGACGATTTTCCACTGGCCGTGCTCGCGCGCCAAGCTGACCGTCTCCACCGCGTCCGGCTTGTACGCGAAGCTGGTACGGAACTTGACGATCTCGGCCCCGGCGGGTGGGACGGGAACGCTTTCGGCGCTCAGCAGCGCCCGGCGGCGCACCGCGCCCAGCGGTCGGCGTGCTTGTTCGGATGCGGACGCCCAGACCTGGAGCGTGTTCTGTGCGTGAAAGCTCGCCCCCGTCATCGCATAGCTATCGTCCCAACGGCCCTGGTCGAGCAGGGCGAGGAAGGCGCGCGCGGGCTCCTCGGCAGCGGGGCGCGCGGCAGGGGCGGTTCCGCCGTCGGGCGGCGCGACGATCTGCGGGACGGCGACAAGGGCCAGCAGGCTGAGGGCGAGGGTCATGATCAATGCTCCTTTGCGCGTCCGGAAGGTCGGCCGCACTTCGTCCTCTGCGCAATGAGGGCACGCCTCGGCAGCCCCGATCGGCTGGTCCACAACAGTTTCGGGGGCGTTGCCTTCATGCTCGAGCAGCAGCCTCGCCGCCTCGCGGCTGCTGGAGACTGCGAGCTTGCGTCGTGCATCGCGCAGGCGCTCGTTTATGATGTGAACCGAGAGGCCGAGGGTGCGCGCGGCCGATTTCGCGTCATGCCCACGCACGATCAGGCGAAGCGTCTGCTTCTCCTTGTCGGTCAGCGCCGCCAAACCGTCCGAACTCCGGCCCTGCATCGTCGACAGGCCTAGGCCGTGGCCTCGCCTACGCCCACCCTCAAAACTTTGTACCTGTTCGGCTATCTCGACGTGATGCCCGCCCCTTTCGCCTCGCCCGTCAAGCGTTCGATCACCATTGCCGGTCACGCGACCTCCATCAGCCTCGAGCCGGTGTTCTGGGAAGCGCTCGAGCAAGCAGCGCAGAGGGAGAAGCTGCCGCTGTCGGCGCTCGTTGCCCGCATCGATGCGGAGCGGATCGCCGCGTCCGATCCACCCAACCTGGCGAGCGCAATCCGCGTCTGGCTGTTCACCTGCGCGCAAGCCCGCGGTTCATCCGACGATCATTTGGAACCGCTATAAGCCCTCTCGCTTTATTTCAGGGGATTGGAGCAACGCGATGAAGACTTGCTTGATTGGTGCGGCGCTGGTCGCAGGGCTGGCCGGAGCGTCTGCCGCTTCGGCGCAGGCGGTGGAACCGGGTCTGTCGCGCGAGATCGGACGCGCGGTCGGCCAGGCTGCGGTGGCCGCCGAGCGTGCGGCGGCCGATGCGGCGATCGCGGCCCGCGAGGCCTGGCGCGCGGCGCGTCAGGGCTATGCCGAAAGCGGCGGGCGCTTTGCCGGCGGCGGCGAGCGCGTAATGGACGAGGACCGCGCCATCGCTACCTGCGCGCTCGCGGCCGAGGAGCGCGGCTATGACCAGGGCTTTCGCGCAGTCGTGCGCGATGTCGACCTGATCGAGCGCCGGCCCGGCGGCTGGGACGTGGGCGGCGTCATCGAGGCGCGCCGGTCTTTTCGTGAGCGGCGTCCCGAGACCTGGGGCTTTCGTTGCTCGATCCGCGACGGCCGCGTGGTGAACGTCGACATCGGCAACAATTTCGCACGGCGCTGACAGCGGCTGACGGGACCGGGCCGGGGCTTTCCCCGGTCCGGCCTTCTGCTAACGGGCTTGCCGCATGGACATGCGCGCGCAAGACTCGATCCTCATCGTCGATTTCGGCAGCCAGGTGACGCAGCTGATCGCGCGCCGCGTGCGCGAGGCGGGCGTGTATTCGGAGATCGCGCCCTTTACGGCCGCGGCCGAGGCGTTCGAGCGGCTGCGCCCGCGCGGGATCATCCTGTCGGGCGGCCCGGCCTCCGTGACCGCGGCGGGCAGTCCGCGTGCGCCCAAGCACTTCTTCGAAGCCGGGCTGCCGGTGCTCGGCATCTGCTACGGCCAGCAGACCATGGCCGAGCAGCTGGGCGGCAAGGTCGTCGTCTCAGGCGATGGCGGCGAGTTCGGGCGCGCATTCATCGAGGTCACGTCGCGCTCGGCCCTGTTCGACGGGCTGTGGCAGGAAGGCGAACGCCACCAGGTCTGGATGAGCCACGGCGACAAGGTCGATGCGATCCCGCCGGGGTTCGTGCCGGTGGCGGTGTCGGACGGCGCACCCTATGCGATCACCGCCGACGAAAGCCGCCGCTTCTACGGCGTCCAGTTCCATCCGGAGGTGGTGCACACGCCCGACGGCGGGCGGCTGATCGCCAACTTCGTGCGTCACATCTGCGGCTGCGCGGGCGACTGGACGATGGCCGAGTTTCGCGCCGCCAAGATCGCCGACATCCGGGCGCAGGTGGGCAAGGGCCGCGTGATCTGCGGCCTGTCGGGCGGGGTCGACTCGGCCGTGGCCGCCGTGCTGATCCACGAGGCAATCGGCGACCAGCTCACCTGCGTGTTCGTCGATCACGGCCTGATGCGCCGCGGCGAGGCCGAGCAGGTGGTGAGCCTGTTCCGGAACAGCTACAATATCCCGCTCGTCCATGTGAACGCGGAGACACTGTTCCTGTCAGGGCTCGCCGGCGTGACCGACCCCGAGGGCAAGCGCAAGTTCATCGGCAAGACCTTTATCGACGTGTTCGAGGACGAGGCGAAGAAGGTCGGCGGGGCCGACTTCCTGGCGCAGGGCACGCTCTACCCCGACGTGATCGAGAGCGTCTCATTCACCGGCGGGCCGTCCGTCACGATCAAGAGCCACCACAATGTCGGCGGCCTGCCCGAGCGCATGAACATGCAGCTCGTCGAACCCTTACGCGAGCTGTTCAAGGACGAGGTGCGTGCGCTGGGCCGCGAGCTGGGCCTGCCCGATGCGTTTGTTGGCCGCCATCCCTTCCCCGGGCCGGGTCTGGCCATCCGCATCCCGGGCGAGGTGACCAAGGAGCGCTGCGACGTTCTGCGCAAGGCCGATGCCATCTACCTCGAGGAGATCCGCGCCGCGGGCCTGTACGATGCGATCTGGCAGGCCTTCGCCGTGCTGCTGCCCGTCCGCACGGTGGGGGTGATGGGCGATGGCCGCACTTACGAGCATGTCTGTGCGCTCCGTGCCGTCACCTCGACCGACGGCATGACCGCCGACGTCTTCCCATTCGACAGTGCCTTCTTGTCCCGCGTCGCCACCCGCATCGTGAACGAGGTGCAGGGCATCAACCGGGTGACCTACGACTACACCTCCAAACCCCCCGGCACGATCGAGTGGGAATAGGCCGAGCCTTAGCCGGGGCCTAGCAGGCGAGGGGGTGCGGGCTTTCGGGTCGGCGAAGAAGGCGGCTGCGGCGGCGCGACCGCAGGCCGTGCTGCGCAAGGTGCCGTGGCCACCCCCCGGTACGATCAGCAGGTGCGCCGAGCGGCCAAGCCGTTGGGCGGTCTCCGCCGCAAAGCTTGGCGGCGTAATCGGGTCCACGCTGCCGGTGACGACCAGGGCAGGGATCGCCGTGCCGGCGGGCAGGCGCGCCGGCGTGCAGGGACGAGCGGTCCACCATGGGCAGACGGCGCTGAGGTCGATCAGTTCGACCCCTGTGAACGGCTCGGGCGGGCTGTCGAAATAGCGTGTCCGATCGGCACATTCGCCCGACACGAAGACCGCCCCGTGCGGCCCGGACGTGAGCGGCCGCAAGGGGCCTGCCGCGATTTGCGCGAACAGGCCCGAGTCGCGCATCTCTGCCGCATGGATCAGCGCGGGCGCGACGGCATAGGGCGTCACCTCGGGCGCGACCGGCTGCCACACCCCCGGATAGAGCGCCGCCTGGACGAGCAGGGTGAAGTCGTCGGCATGACCACCATGCGGCCGAGCGCTTTGGTCTCGATCACCAGCGGCTGGCGCGCGAGCGCGGCATAGGCGCGCTCAAAGCTGCCGAGCAGGTCGTCACCCGCCGGGCCGCACGGTGCCTGCCGCTTGCACGCTGCCGCCGCGCCTTCCAGGCCTTCGCGAAAGCTGCCGGTCAGGCTCTTTGGCGTCGGATCCGGCGGGTAGGCCCGTCCAGCAGCAGCGCCTCGACCCGCGCAGGATAGGAGGCGGCATAGCTGTTCGCGATCATGGCACCATGCGAGATGCCCCAGATGAGCATGCGGTTCAGGCCGAGGCGTGACCGCAGGCTGTCGAGGTCGCGGACAATCGAGGCGGCACCGAACCCATCGAGCGGGATGCCGGCCTTGAGCAGGTCCTCCCGGCACTGCCGCAACGGTGCGATGAAGGCGGCTCTCAGCTGCTCCCCGTCGAGATCGCGCGCGAGTGTTGCCATCTGAGCGCGTCGCGTGGCGTCGCATAGCCCGAGTTCGCTGCCGTCCTTGCCGCGCGTATCGACGAAGATCAGGTCCCGATCGGGCGGGTAGGGCGGCTCGAACGATCCCGCTGCCTGCCGGACCGAGCCGGAACCGCTGCCCGCGAGCACGAGCACCGGCGGGCGGACGCTCGGTCGTTCGGCCGCGCGCACGGCGAATACCATGTCGATGGTGCGCCCGCCCGGCGTCTCGTAGTCGAGCGGCCAGCGAGCCTGCCGCACCGCAGCCGCTTCCGCTCGCTTTCCGACGCCTTGCCTAAGCGCTTTTACCCCCGCGTCAGGCGCAACAGCTTGCCTTCGGGGGCGTCCGTCAGAACATAGAGCGCGCCATCGGGGCCTTGGCGCACGTCCCGGATGCGGGCCTTCTGGTCGATCAGCAGCCGCTCCTCGCCGACGACGCGATCGCGCTTGAGCGTCAGCCGGACGAGGCTGTTGGCGCGCAGCCCGCCGACGAAAAGGCTGCCGCGCCAGGCTGGGAACATGGCGCCGGTGTAGAAGGTCATCCCGCTCGGCCCGATCACCGGATCCCAATAATAGATGGGCTGTTCCATTCCCGGCCGCCGCGTTTCGCCGCCGGTAATCTTCTGGCCGTTATACTCGATCCCATAGGCGATGGTCGGCCAGCCATAATCCTTGCCCGCTTGGGGAATGTTGATCTCGTCGCCGCCGCGGGTGCCGTGCTCGATCGTCCAGAGCCGCCCCGTCGCGGGATTGATCGCCGCTGCCTGGACGTTGCGATGGCCGTAGGACCAGATCTCGGGCGCGGCACCGGCGCGGCGCACCATCGGATTATTCTTCGGGATCGTGCCGTCCGGATTGATCCGTACGACCTTGCCGAGCAGGCTGTCGAGCTGCTGCGCCTGCATGCGGCCGGGAATGACCGACCGTTCGCCGGTGGTCACGAACAGCGTCCCGTCGCGCGCGAAGACGAGCCGCCCGCCGAAATGGAGCGCGCTGTCGAGCGCTGGACGCTGGCGGAACACCACCTGCACGCCTTCGACGCGCGGCGCGGGCCCGTCGACCAGACGCCCGCGCGCGACCGCTGTGGCATTGCCGCCGCCGCCGGGCGCGGGCTCGGCGTAGCTCCAATAGATCAGCCGGTTGCGCGCGAAGGCAGGGTCGGTCGCGATCTCGAGCAGGCCGCCCTGGCCGCGCGCCGCGACCGGCGGCAGGCCGGCGACGGCGGGCGAAAGCGTGCCGTCCGCGGCCACGATCCGCAGCCGGCCCGGCCGTTCGGTCACCAGCATGCGCCCGTCGGGCAGGAAGGCAAGGCTCCACGGGTTGACGAGCCCAGTGGCGACCGTCTGGAGCTGGAAGGCGACGTTGCTGCGTTGCTCGGGCGCACGGGTCTGGCCGGCGAAGGCGGGGCGCTGGTCCGGCGCATTCGGGGGCAGGCGGTGCAACTCGCCCGGCATCGCCGTGTTCGGCGCAAAGCCCGGCTGCGCCCACAAGGCGCTCAGGCCCGCGCACAGGAGCAGCGAAGCGGAAAGAGTTTGGCGCATGATGGCGAAGGCTCCGTCAGCGGGAAGGCGCATAGGGAATGGCGAGCGCGGAGAACGGGCCGGGGTCCTTCGCCGGATCGCGCAGCAGCGCGAACTTCGCCTGCACGAGAAAGGCCGTGTCGCCGACCAACGTTACACCGGCGGCGCTGTCCGGGATGCCCTCGCGCAGGACGCGCACGGTCGCACGATCGCCCTGCGGACGCACCTCGACGAGCCGTCCTTCACCCTCCACCAGCAGAAGCGCGCGGCCACGGTCCGCCGGGCGCATGCCATCGGGGCGGACCAGCGGCCGGTCGGTCTGGATCTGCACGGGCGTGCCCGCCGCGCCGCCGCGCAAGACGGGGATGCGCCACAGGCCGTTCTCCCGAAAGGTGTTCAGATAGACCTGCCCGTCGGCCAGCACCGCGACGCCGTCGGCGGTCTTGAACCCGGGGTTGAGCGCCCAGGGCCGGAAAAGCGTGTCGCCTTTCTTCAGCCGCATGAGCCTGCCCTGCTCGAAGTCACTTGCATAGACGGTACCGTCGCGCGCGACCGCCATGTCGTTGCAGCGCCCGCCGCCCTCGAAGCCATAGCTCGCGCGCTCCGCCCCGGTGCGCAGGTCGAAGGCCTTGATCGCGGACGGCACCGCCTCGCGGCTCGGCACGCAGACCCACAACAGGCCGCGCCGATCGTCCGCGAGGACGCCGAGCAGCGCGGGGCCCGCCACCCCGGCGGGCAGCCAGGTCTCGGCAACGCTCGCGCCGGGGGCGGCGCGATAGACCGCGCCCTTGCCGAAGCTGCCGATATAGACGGCTCCGTCGCGCGTGGAGGTGATGCTTTCGGGGTGGACCCGCGTGTCGTCGATGGCGATGTCGGCGCGCGGCGCGGGTTGCGCAGGGAGCATCGTCGGCAGTGCCAGCGCCGTCATCCATGCCCCCGCATGCCAGGCCCGTCCGCGCGTGCTCATCGTCGCTCTCTCCCTCGCTGCCGGATTAGCCGAAGCTGTGGCGGCGGATTATGTCAGGGCGGTAACGCAGCCTCACGCGGGGCGAAGCCGGCGGAAGAGGCGACGGCGCGTGAGCGGCTCGGGTCCTTCCGGGTCGAGCAGTTCGGTGCGCGCGACCGCCTGCTCGATCGCGTTCGGCTCGGGCGGCACGAAGGGCACGAGCGTGCGCCCGTCCCTGCGCAGCCGCTCCACCAAGCCGATCAACGATCCGCCGGCGGCGAGCGCATCGCGGATGGCGGCGGGCGCGACGTCCAGATGCTCGGCCATCAGGTCGCAGCGGATCGAGGCGATGCGCGCTTCGGCGCCTTCATTGCCCGGCAGGGCGGCGTCGATCGCCAGGTCGCATTCGCTGTCGAGGCCGAGCGAGCGGTTGTTCATGTTGGCCGAACCCACCCGGAGCAGCCGGTCGTCCATGATCGTGATCTTGGCATGGACGTAGATCGCCTCGCCCGCGGCATTGACCGGCGTGTAGATGCGGAAGCGCCCGTGCGGGTCGGCGGCCTGGAGCGCGCGCATGAGCTCGGCGCGCGCGGGCCCCATCACCTCCTCCTCGAGCCAGCCGTCGGCGGCCTCGGGGTTGACAAGCACGAACTCGGGGCCGTCCGGCTCGGCCAGGCGCTTGGCGATCGCCTCGGCGATGACGCGCGACGCGAAATACTGGTTCTCGGCGTAGATGAAGCGCTTGGCCGAGGCGATCAGGTCGACGAACAGCCGCTCATTCTCCCGAACCTCCGCGCAACCCTCATAGCCGCCGCGGGTGCGCGCGACACCCACCTGCACGCGCTCGAACTGCGGCTCCAGCCTCTCAGGCCAGGGATCGGCCGCGCTGTCGGGCACGGGAAGGGGATCGCCGCCCGCCCGCGTCCAGCGCTCGCGTGCCAGCTCACCCAGCGCGCGCGCGGCCGCGCCGTCGACCGCCATGGTCGCGTCGTGCCAGGGCTTGTAGCGACGGCGGGTGGTCGGACGCCGCCGCCGCGGATCGTCCGGCGCATGCGCGCGCGTGTCCCACCGGTCGGCGGTCATGTCGATCCCGCCGCAGAAGGCGAGTCGGTCGTCGATCACGAGAATCTTTTGGTGGTGGCTGGCCCCGGTCGGGTGCGCGCCGTCCAGCCGGAAGGTAATGCGCTTGTGCCAGGCCCAGCGCGCGAGCCGCAGCAGGGTCGTGCCGCGCCCGATCAGCTTGAGCGCGCCCAGATCCCATTTGAGGATGTTGATCGACACACCGGGCCGGTGCTTCGCCAGCCACTGGATGAAGGGGCCGAGCTCGTTGGGCGCGCCGTCAGAGGGGTCGGCATCGTCCGCCCGGTCGAGCATGATGCGCGTGTCGAAATCCCAGCCGACCAGGATGATCTGCTGCTCGGCCTTAAGCATCGCGCGCTTGGCGAGCCGGTAGTAATCGCATGCGTCGACCACCAGCGCGGCGCGCTCCGCCTGCTCGATGCGCCAGCAATTGCGGTCGGGCGCGAGCAGGGCGGCGTGATCGGGCATGGGCGCGTAACGGTTCGGCGCTGCAGCCGTTGCATGGCTCGTCGTCGGCAGCGCGGTTTTCGGTGAACCCGCCGGTCCGCCTTGCGTTTGCGCCCGCATGACCGACACGAGCGGCCGGACCGCGGCCAGTCCATGGGCCATCCCCGCCAAAGGCTGGCTTGCCGTGCTGAAGCGCAGCTGGGCGGAGATGGGCAAGGACAATCTGACGCTGATCGCGTCGGGCGTCGCCTTCTACGCCTTTCTTGCGCTCGTGCCGCTGCTCGGCGCGATCGTGCTGACCTACGGCCTGGTGGCCGAGCCGAGCTCGGTCGTGCAGCATTTCCAGCAGCTGTCGACCATGCTGCCCGCCGATGCGGCGCGGCTGATCGGCGAGCAGCTGATGAACGTCGTCAACACCGCGGGAAACAAGAAGGGCTTCGGCCTGCTGCTCGCGCTGCTGCTCGCCTTCTGGGGCGCGACCAAGGCGACGGGGGCGATCGTGACCGCGCTCAACATCACCTATGAGGAAGAGGAGACGCGCGGCTTCGTGAAGCGTACCGCGCTCAACCTCGCGATGGTGCTGGGGGCGGTGCTCGCGGTCGGCGTGGCGATGGCGGCGATCACGATCTTCTCGCAGGTCGAGCGGCTGATCCCGGGTGCGCCGGGCATTGTCCTGCTGCTGATCCGACTGGTGAGCTGGGTGGCGCTCGCGCTGCTCGCGGCAGGCGGAGCTGCGGCCGTGTATCGCTATGCGCCAGACCGCGACAACGCCAAGTGGCGCTGGCTGACGCCGGGCTCGGTGTTCGCGGCGGTTGCCTGGGGCGCGCTGACGGCAGGCTTCGGCGTTTATGTGGCGAACTTCGGCAACTACAATGCGACCTACGGATCGCTCGGCGCGGTGGTGGTGCTGCTGACCTGGCTTTATCTGTCCGCGCTGCTGCTGCTGCTCGGCGCGGAGCTCAATGCCGAGCTCGAGCACCAGACCGAGCGCGATACCACCGAAGGCCCCGACCGCCCGCTCGGATTGCGCGGGGCGGAGATGGCGGACCGGGTTGCACCCAAGGAGGAGACGCATGGACGAGCGTGACGGCGGCGCGAACGCGCGACCCTTGAACGACACGGTCGCGGGCACCGGCCCCGGCATCCCCGACGATGCGCTCGCGCCCGGCGAGGCGCTGCCCGAGGTGCCGGACGACGCGGAGGTGGCGAGGGTCGCGAAAGCGCTGGGCGCGCCCGTGCCGAAGCCCGGCGGGCCTGATCCCGCCTAGCCGCCCGAGAGCGAGACCGGGCCCCGCTCGGTCGCGTCAAGCTGCGAGTCCCCGCCGAGGGTCCGGTAGAGCTGCACGAGGTTCTGCGCGCGCGCGAGCCGCACGGTGACGAGCTGGCGCTCGGCGGTGTAGAGATTCTGCTGCGCGATCAGCGTTTGCAGGAACGGGTCGATCCCGCCGCGGAAGCGCGCCTCGCTCAGGCGGAAATTGTCGGCCGACGCCTCGACGTTGGCGCGCTGCGCCCGCAGCTGCTCGTCGATGGTGCCGCGCACCGCGAGCGCGTCCGAGACCTCGCGGAACGCCGTCTGGATCGTGCGCTCATATTGGGCGATCGTCAGCTCGCGCTGCGCCTGGCTGAGCCGCACGTTCGCGCGCGCCGCACCGCCCGCGAAGATCGGAAAAGTGAAGGTCGGGCCCAGCGACCAGTTGAGCGAGGCGGCGTCGAACAGGTTGCCGAAGGTGCCGTCCGCCTTGCCGATCTGCCCGCCGAAGCCGATGCGGGGAAAGAGCAATGCGCGCGCGACGCCGATATCGGCATTGGCCGCGCGCAGCTGGTATTCGGCCTGCACGACGTCCGGACGGCGAAGCAGGACGCCCGTATCGATCCCGGCGGGCAGTTCCGCATAGGTTGCCTCTACCTCGGCGAAGCGGGTGGGGAGCAGGGTGGAAGGCACGGGCGCGCCGACCAGGAGCTGGAGAAGGTTGACGTCTTGCGCGAGCGCGGCGCGGCTGCGCGCGAGGTCCGCGCGCGCCTGTTCGAGCGCCTGCTCGGCCTGGCGCAGGTCGGTGCGCGGGGCCACGCCCCCGACCAGCCGCGCGCGGGTGAGCGATACGCTACGCTCGGCGGCGGCGAGTGTCCGCTCGGCGATCCCGAGCAGCTCCCGGTCGGCCGCATAGGTCGCCCAGATATTGGCGATCTCGCCGGTCAGGACCAGCCGCGTCGCGCGCGCCCCAGCTTCGGTCGCGAAGTAGCGGTTCTGCGCGGCGTCGGTCAGCGACTGGATGCGTCCGAACAGGTCGAGCTCGAACGCGGTCAGGTTCAGCCCGATGCGGATGTTGGTGAAGCGCCCCGATGCGGCCGCGCCCACGCCCCCGCCCACGCCGTTGCCGCGGTCGGACTCCGTATAGTTGCCCCCGATCCCGAACTGCGGAAGAAACTCGGTGCGCTGGATGCGGAACTGCTCGCGCGCGGCGGCGATGTTCGCGCTCGCCGCGCGCAGGTCGCGGTTGTTGAGGAGCGCGGTCGCGACCAGCTGCTGCAGCCGCGCGTCGCGGAAAATGTCGGTGTAGCGGACCGTCGGCAGCCCCGCCTCGCTGGCGCGAAGATAGGCGTCTCCGGCGGGCCAGGAGGTGGGGACGGGAAGGGCGGGGCGCTCGTAGCGCGGCGCGAGCGAGCAGCCGGAGAGGAGGAGCGCGACGGCTGCCAGGTCCGACCGAGGGTGGAAAGGCCGCACCTAAGCTTCCACTGCCGTTGGTCGCCGCCGCCGGAAGCGCTGACGGAAGCCGGCCGTCAGGCTCCGCACCAGCACGAAGAAGAGCGGGATGTAGAAGATGGCGAGGATCGTGGCGGTCAGCATGCCGCCGATCACGGAGGTGCCGATCGCGACCCGGCTCTTGGCCCCCGCGCCGGTCGAGATGGCAAGCGGCAGGACGCCGAAGATGAAGGCCAGGCTGGTCATCAGGATCGGGCGGAGCCGGATGCGCGCGGCCTCGAGGGCGGCGTCGAGCACCGTCATGCCTTGCTTTTCCGCCTGTTCGGCAAACTCGATCATCAGGATGGCGTTCTTGGCAGCCAGCCCCATGGTCGTGAGCAGGCCGATCTGGAGGTATACGTCGTTCTGCAGCCCGCGCAGCGTCACCGCGAACACCGCCCCGACCAGGCCCAGCGGGATGATCAGCAGCACCGCGATCGGGACCGACCAGCTTTCGTAGAGCGCTGCGAGGCACAGGAACACGACGAGCAGCGAGAGGCCGTAGAGAATCGGGGCCTGCCCCGAGCTCAGCCGCTCCTGGTAGGAGAGGCCGCTCCAGGCGACCGACACGCCGGGGATTTCCTGCGCGAGCGCCATGATCCGGTCCATCGCCTGCCCCGAGCTGGTGCCGGGCGAAGCCTGGCCCTGGATCTCGTAGGACGGGACGCCGCCGAAGCGGCCGAGCGAGACCGGGCCCACCTGCCAGCCGATCTGCGCAAACGATGAGAAAGGCGCCATCTGCCCCGTCTGGCCGCGCACGAACCATTGATACAGGTTCTCCGGCGCTGCCCGATACTCCGCGTCGCCCTGCACGAACACGCGCTTGACGCGCCCGCGATCGATGAAATCGTTGACGTAGCGGCCGCCCCACGCGGTCGAGAGCGTCTGGTTCACGTCCGCCTGCGACAGGCCGAGCACGGCCAGCTTCTGCTGGTCGAGATCGACGCGCAGATTTGGCGTGTCGGGCAGCTCGCTCGGCCGCACGCCGCTCAGCGCCGGGTCCTGCGACGCCGCGTCGATCAGCTCGTCGCGCGCCGCCTTGAACTCCTCGCGCGTCAGCCCGCCCGAGTTGAGCAGCTGCATCTGGAAGCCGCTCGACTGGCCGAGGCCGCGGATCGCGGGCGGCACGAGCGCGAAGATCTGCGCGTCGCGCAGGCCGCCAAAGGCGCGCTGCATGCGCTCGGCGATGCCTTCGGCGCTGTTCTCGGGGCCCTCGCGCTTCTCCCAGTCGGCCAGATTGATGAAGGCATTGCCCGCATTCTGCCCCGACGGGCCGCCGCCGCCGCCCCCCGCGACCGTGAAGATCACGTCGACATTCTTCGCCTCGGGCCCGCGCAGCAGATAATCCTCGACCTGGCGCTGCACCTGCTGCGTCCGGGTGAGCGTGGCGCCCGGCGGCAGGCGGATTTGCGCGTTTGCGAAGCCCTGGTCCTCCGTCGGCAGAAAGCTGGTCGGCAGCCGCACGAACAGGAGCGCGAGAAGCGCGACGGTCGCGGCATAGATGCCGAGGAAGAGCCACCGGCGCGCGATCACGCGCCGCGCAGCCCCGACATAACGGTCGACCAGTCGCGCAAAGCCGGTGTTGAAGCGGTCGCGCGCCCGTGTCGCCCAGCGCGACAGGCGCGGGAAGCGCGCAGAGCCGAGCTGCTCCTCGCTCTTGCGCTTGAGGAGGGTGGCGGTGAGTGCCGGGCTCAGGACCAGCGCCACCACCACCGACAGCACCATCGCCGACACGATGGTGAGCGAGAATTGCCGGTAGATGACCCCGGTCGATCCGCCGAAAAAGGCCATGGGCAGGAAGACCGCCGACAGCACCAGTGCGATCGCGACCAGCGCGACCGAGATCTCGCGCATCGACTGGATGGTCGCCTCGCGCGGCGACAGGTCGGGGTTCTCCTCAAGCAGACGCTCGACATTCTCCACCACCACGATCGCGTCGTCGACGAGCAGGCCGATCGCGAGCACCAGCCCGAACAAGGTCAGCGTGTTGATGGAGAAACCCGCGACCCAGAGGATGGCAAAGGTGCCGAGCAGCACCACGGGCACCGCGATGGTCGGGATCAGCGTCGCGCGCCAGCTCTGCAGGAACACGAACATCACGACCACGACCAGAATGATCGCCTCGATCAGCGTCTGTGTGACCTCCTCGATCGACAGCTTGATGAAATCGGTCGCGTCATTGGGGTAGGCGTAGGCGAAGCCCGACGGGAAGCCGCGCGCGATCCGCTCGACCTCCGCCTTCACGAGTTCGGCCGTGGTGAGCGCGTCGGCACCGGGCGAGAGCGAGATGGAAAAGCCTGCGCCCGGGTGCCCGTTGATCCGGCTCACCGTGTTGTAGTTCTCCGAGCCGAGCTCGACCCGCGCCACGTCCCCCAGCCGCACGGTCGCGCCGTTGGGCAGCGACTTGAGCAGGATCGCGCGGAACTGTTCCGGAGTCTGGAGCCGCGACTGCGAGGTGACGGTCGCGTTGAGCATCTGCTCGGTCGGGGCCGGCTGGCCGCCGATCTCGCCGGCGGTGATCTCGGTATTCTGCGCCTGGATCGCCTGCACCACGTCGCCCGGCATCAGCTGATAGGCGGCAAGCTGCGCCGGGTTCAGCCACACGCGCATCGCATATTGTGAGCCGAACACATTGGTGTCGCCCACCCCCTGCAAGCGGCTGATCGGGTCGCGCAGGTTGGACTCGATCCAGTCCGACACGTCGCGGTTGGTCACGCGGTCCGACCGGTCGTACACCGCCACAATCATCAGGAAGTCGGGGTTGGACTTGGTGACGGTCAGGCCCTGCTGCTGCACCTGCTGGGGCAGGCGGGGCAGCGCCTGCTGGACGCGGTTCTGGACCTGCACCTGCGCCGTATCGGGATCGGTGCCCTTTTCGAACGTCAGGCTGATGTTGACCGAGCCGCGCGCGGTGGAGGTGGAGGAGAAATACAGCAGCCCGTCGATGCCCGACAGCTGCTGCTCGATCACCTGGGTGACGCTGTTCTCGACCGTTTCGGCGTTCGCGCCCGGGTAGGTGGCGCGGATGTTGACCTGGGGCGGCGCGACGTCGGGATATTGCGCGATCGGCAGCCCGAACAGCGCGCCCAGGCCGAGCAGCATGATCAGGATGGCGATCACCCAGGCGAAGATCGGCCGATCGATGAAGATACGGGAGATCATCTGCCCCCCTCCGCTTCAGGGTAGGGGCTTGCACAGCGATGCGTCACCCCCTGCGCCCCGCGCCCGGCGGGCCTTTGCGGTTGGGGTCGATCCGCTGCGGGGCCGTCTCCGGCACGGGGCGGATCGGCTGACCTGGCCGAGCGCGCGCGGTGCCCTGGGTGATGACCTTGTCTCCCGCGGCCAGGCCGGCGGTAACCACCCAGAACGCGCCTTCAGTGCGCGGCGCGGTCACCTTGCGAAGAACCGCGCGATTGCCGGGCCCGACCAGCAGCACCGTCGCGTTGCCCTGCGGGTCGCGGCTGACCGCCTGCTGGGGCACGAGGAACGCGCCCGTTTCGACCGCTTGCGCAAACAGCGCGCGGACGAACATGCCAGGCAGCAGCACGCCCTGCGGGTTGGGGAAGCGCGCACGGAGGGTGACCGTCCCCGTCGCGGGATCGACCACCACCTCCGAGAACTGGATCGTGCCCGTCAGGTTGTAATCGGTCCCGTCCTCCAGCTTCAGCCGTACCGAAGCGGTGGCGGGGAGCACGTCGCTCCGCGCGAGCGCCCGCCTGAGCCGCAGCAGCTCGGACGTCGATTGCTGGATGTCGACAAAGATCGGATCGAGTTGCTCGATGATCGCGAGCGGCTCGGCCTGGTTGGCGGTCACGAGCGCGCCGACCGTGAACAGCGAACGGCCGATGCGGCCGGTGATCGGCGCGGGCACCTGCGCGAAGCCGAGCGTCACGCGCGCGGTGCGGAGCGCGGCGCGCTGCTGTTCGACCGCGGCGCCCGCCTGCCGCGCCGTCGCAACCGCGTCCGTATACTCCTGCTGAGATACGGCCTCCATCTTGGCGAGGGGGGCGAGCCGCGCCGCACGGATGCGCGCGGCCTCCGCCGTCGCCTGCGCGGCCGCGACGTTCGCCTCGGCCTGCGCGGCGTTCGCCTGGAAGAGGCGCGGATCGATGCGGTAGAGCGTCTGCCCGCGGCGCACGAGCCCCCCTTCGGTGAACTGCCGGTCCTGGATGATGCCGGACACTTGCGGCCTGACCTGCGCTTCCGCAAACGGCGCGGTGCGCCCGGCGAGCTCGGTCGTGAGCGCCACGTCCGTCGGGCGCATCACCGCATAACCGACCTCGGGCGTGCCGCCGCCGCGCCCGCCGCGCCCGCCCTTGGCTGCGGCCTCGCTTTCGCCCGCGCCGCTGCAGGCCGTGAGCGTCAGAGCGAGCAGGGTGGCAAGGATCGGCGCTGCGCCTTTGGTCATGTCGGAAAGCGGCTCGCGGACGATTCGAAGGGACGGGCGCTGCCTCGTTAACCTGTGATCGCCCAATGTCGAGTTACAGGCGTGCAACAATCCAGTCGTTTGTCGCTCACCTATGACGTCGGTCGCCGCCGCATCAGCCCGACCGACTTGAGCGTCATCACCGGCTCGCCATGCTGGTTGAGCACGGTGGTGTGGCTGCGATAGCTGCCCATGTCCGGCCGGCTCCGGGAAGGGGTCTTGTCGATGACCGTGCTTTCGACGCTGAGCGTGTCGCCGGGATAGACGGGCTTGAGCCAGCGCAGCTCGTCGATGCCCGGCGATCCGAGCCCAGCCTCCTCATTCTCCTTGATGCGGTCGACCAGCATCCGCATCATCATGGCGGCCGTGTGCCAGCCCGAGGCGGACAGCCGCCCGAAATAGGTCTCCGCGGCTGCCTCGTCGGAGAGGTGGAAGGGCTGCGGGTCGTATTTGGTCGCGAACTCCACGACCTCCGCGCGGGTGACTTCGTAGCTGCCGAAGCGGGCACTCGCGCCGACCTCGATATCGTCCCAATAGCGCATGCGCCTCCTCCCGAGCGCCCAGCGCTATATCCGTCCGGTTTGAACGAAGTCGAGACGGGTCTCTCGCATGCCCGCGGATCGAGCGGGTAAGTCCGGCTTCAGGCGATCGCGCGCGTGGCCCGCAATGCCTCCGGAAGCGTGAGCGCGACCGTCACGGCGGAGATTGCGGTCGCCACTTGACACCAGCTGCACAGCGCCTTGTTCTCGGCCCATTCCTCCCGGCCGAGCTGGACGCAGGTCGCGAAGTCGAACAGCGCCTTGGTTGCCGCCGCGATCGGCAGCGCCGGGGCCTGCTCGGCCCGGTCCTTGCCGCCTGCCGCAATCAGGCCGGCCGTCAGCGCATAGGTGCCGACCATCATCGCCGCGTCGGGCGTCTGCAGCCGCTTATAGGCGTAATCGGACGCGTCGACCGTCTCCGCGTCCCAGATGCGGCCGGGCAGGATATCGGGCAATCGCTTGATGATGCCGGTCTGGTAGAGCGTCACCACCCCGCCGATCGCCGCCCCGATCAGGCTCAATCCGATGCCCCAGCGACGGCGGGTCAGGTCCGGGCTCTCGCCCTCGCGGAGTTCATGGCTGAGCTGGGTCGGGGACAGGGTTTGCATGCACGGTTGAACGCCGGGCCCGGCCGCGGGTTGCGGACGTCTTGCGCAATGCGGGCCCGAACGTGTCGGCGGTGCCGTCGCCTTTGGGCGCTTCGATCTGCAGCAGCCACGCGAGCAGCGGCTGCACGTCGACATTGTCGAACACGGGCAGCGTCACGCCCGGGCGAAAGGCGGGCCCGTGCGCCACGAACAGCGCCAGCATCTCGGGCGCGGCATTGTCATAGCCATGGTCGCCGCCCGCCCGTGGCCGGGCCGGGCGCGCCTTGGTCACGCCCCAGCCGGTCTCGGCGAGACAAAGGATCGGCCCCACGCGGCGGTTGGTGCCGTAATGGAGCCGCGCCGGAATGTCGGCCTTGCGCCAGCACTGCATGTGCGGGTGCGGGCGAAGCAGCGCGCGCTCCACCTCCGCCTCGCGCCCGGGGACCGGACGGACGGAGGCGTAGGTCCAGCTTTCGAGCACGTCGAATGCCTTGGGATCGAGCAGCGTGTCGAGCACGATCAGCCGTTCGGACGAGGTCGCGGCCATGCCGTGATCGGCGGTGATGACGAGATGGGCGCGCCGGCCCAGCTCCTTCGCCAGTCTGCCGATCAGCCGGTCGACCTCTGCCACCGCCGCGCGCGTGCGCGGATCGTCGGGTCCGTGGGCGTGGCCGGCCGTGTCCACCGTATCGAAATAGAGCGTGACGAGCCCCGGCCGGATCGCTGCCGGGCGCCGCATCCAGTCGAGCACGGCGTTCACCCGCTGTTTGCCGGTCACGGCCTGGTTGAAGCTGTGCCAGTCGGACGGGCGCACGCCGCCCTCGAAGACGACCGGCCATCTGTTCGGCTTCGTCCCGCCCCAGTTCACGTTGGAGCCCGGCCAGAACATGGTCGCCGTGCGCACGCCCTGCCGCTCCGCCGTCACCCAGATCGGCTCGGCGGCGTTCCACCACCAGGGATCGTCCGTCTGCATGGTGAACAGCTCGCCCGGCCGTTCGGGGTCCGCCATGGTGTTGCCGACGATGCCGTGCCGGTCGGGCCTCAGGCCGGTGACCAGCGTCCAATGGTTGGGGAAGGTTTTGGTGGGGAAGGACGGCCGCATCGGCCCGCTGACCCCCGCGCGCGCGAGCTTCCACAGATTGGGGGCGTTCTCCGGCGTCAGATAATCGGCGCGGAAGCCGTCGATCGAGACGAGGATGACGGGCGGGGCGGCGGGGGCGCTTGCCGGGAAGAGCAGGGCGAGGGTAAGAAGCAAGCACCGAAGCGCTCCGGCGAAGGCCGGAGCTCTCCGCCGCAAGGCTCCGGCCTTCGCCGGAGCGCAGCTCAGCGGCTCACCGCCCTCACACATTGAACCGGAACAGCATGACGTCGCCGTCCTGCACGACATAGTCCTTGCCTTCCTGCCGAAGCTTGCCTGCTTCGCGCGCGCCGCTTTCGCCGCCGTGCGTGACATAGTCATGAAAGGCGATGGTCTCGGCGCGGATGAAGCCGCGCTCGAAATCGGAGTGGATCGCGCCTGCGGCCTCCGGCGCCTTGGCCCCGCGGTGCACGGTCCAGGCGCGCGCCTCCTTGGGGCCGGCGGTGAAGAAGGTGATGAGGTCGAGCAGCGAATAGCCCGCCCGGATCACCCGCGCGAGGCCGGTTTCGGCAAGGCCAAGGTCGGCGAGAAACGCCGACCGGTCGTCGGCCTCAAGCGTCGCGATCTCCGCCTCAATCGCCGCCGATACCACCACCGCCTGTGCGCCCTCGGCCCTGGCCTTCTCGAACACGCGCGCGCTGAGCGCATTGCCCTCCGCCGCGTCGCCCTCGTCGACATTGCACACGTAGAGCACGGGCTTGGACGTGAGCAGCTGCGCCTGTGCGAACAGCCGCGCTTCCTCCTCGTCCTTGGCCGCGGTCAGCCGCGCGGGCTTGCCGTCGCGCAGCAGTTCGAGCGCCTGGCCCAGCACCGCGGCCGCGGCCTTCGCTTCCTTGTCGCCCTGCTGGCCCTTCTTGACGAGGTTGGGCACGCGCTTCTCGAGGCTGTCCAGGTCGGCCAGCATCAGCTCGGTCTCGACCGTCTCCGCGTCGGCGATGGGATCGACCTTGCCCTCGACATGGGTAACGTCGCCGCCCTCGAAGCAGCGCAGCACGTGCACCACCGCGTCGACCTCGCGGATGTTGCCGAGAAACTGGTTGCCGAGCCCCTCGCCCCTGGAGGCGCCGCGCACGAGGCCCGCAATGTCGACGAAGGCGAGCTGCGTCTCGATCTTCTTGGCCGACTTCGCGATCTCGGCCAGTTGGTCGAGGCGCGGATCGGGCACCGCCACCTGCCCGACGTTCGGCTCGATCGTGCAGAACGGATAGTTCGCCGCCTGCGCCGCCGCCGTCTCCGTCAAGGCATTGAACAAGGTGGACTTGCCGACGTTCGGCAGCCCCACAATCCCGCACCGAAAACCCATTGATCGTCCCTAAATCGTCACGCGCGATAGTTGAAGCTCACGCTCAGCCGCTCGCCCTTGCCCGGGAGCACCTCGTGCCGCAACCAGCTTTCCCACAGGAGCACGGTGCCCGGCTCGGGCGTCACGTTGACGAACGGCCTGAGCGATTCGGGCGCGTCCGGCCGGCGCGGCGGTGCGGCCATCATCAGGCCCAAGCGCGGGTCTTCGAACCGGATCGCGCCCGCGCCGGGCGGGGTCTCGACGTAAACGGTGCCGGACAGGGCGCTGTGCGGGTGAATATGGCCGCTGTGCGCGCCGCCCGGCTTCAGGAGGTTGACCCAGAGCGAGTCGAGCTTGAGGCGCTTGCAGTCGAAGGCAAGCGATCGCGCGAATGACGCGACATGCCGGTCCAGGTGGCGGACCAGATCCGCAAAGCGCGGGTCGCGCCGGGGCAGGTCGTTCAGCGAGGCGTAGGAGGTATAGCCGCGATAGCCCTTCTCGCGCGACCAGCCGCGACCCGCACGATCCTCCGCCGCCAGCGCGCGGATCGCGTCGGCGAGCTCGCCGATGAGGGTGGGGTCGTCGATGCGGGACTGGTAGAGCGGAGTCGCGAATAGGTCACGTACAAGCACGGCCCGCCCTCGCCGCTCGGGACGAACGGAGTTCAACAGTTTACCCCTGCAGCCGCAACGCGACGTCATTCATGAAGCGCACATCGTCCCCGCGCGCGAGCCATTCGGCTTCGGCGGCCACCGCGCCGAGCATGTCGGACAAGGGCTCGATCTCCGCCTTGGCGAAGTTGCCGAGGACGTGGCCGGTCACCCGGTCCTTGTGCCCCGGATGGCCGATGCCCAGCCGGACGCGGCGGAAGCCGTTCCCCAGGTGCGCGTCGAGGCTGCGGATGCCGTTATGCCCGGCCGCCCCGCCGCCCACCCGCACCTTCACCTTGAACGGGGCGAGGTCGAGCTCGTCGTAGAAGGCGGTCACGTCCTCGGGCGAGAGCTTGTAGAAGCGCATCGCCTCGCCCGCCGCCCGTCCACTCTCGTTCATGAAGGTGGCGGGCTTGAGGAGGAGCAGCTTGGCCGACCCGATCCGGCCTTCCTGCACCCAGCCCTGGAACGCGCGCCGGGGTGCTGCAAACCCGTGCACCTCCGCGATCGCATCGACGGCCATGAAGCCGACATTGTGCCGGTGCATCGCATAGTGCGCCCCCGGATTACCGAGGCCGACCCAGAGTTGCACGGTCAAAACCCCTCCCCATCAGGGGAGGGGCTTGCGGGCGTCACGCCCCCGCCGCGGTTTCGTTGTCGCCCTCGGCGCTCTTCAGCCCCGACGGCGCGACGATCGTCGCGATGGTGAGGTCGCGCTCGGCGGTGCCGGGCTTCGCACCCTGAGGAAGCGTGATCTGGTCGATATGGATCGACTCGCCCACGTCATAGCCAGCCAGGTCGATCACCACCTCGTCGGGAATCTCGGCCGCGTCGACCACCAGGTCGAGCTCGTGCGCGACGATGTTGAGCACGCCGCCGCGCTTGAGGCCGGGCGAGCCTTCCTCGTTCACAAAGCGCACGGGCACCTGCACGTGCACGGTCGAGTGCTCGCCGATGCGCAGGAAATCGACATGGAGCGGACGATCGGTGACGGGGTGGAACTGCACGTCCTTGGGCAGGGTGCGCGTGCCGTTGATCATCACCACCGAGTTCATGAAGTGCCCGGTGCCGAGCGCCTTGACGAGCTCGCGCTCTTCCAGGTGGATGCCGGTCGGGGCTTCGTTGTTGCCGTAAATGACGGCGGGCACGCGGCCTTGGCGGCGAATAGCGCGGGAGGCTCCCTTGCCCGCCCGCTCGCGCACCTCGGCCGACAGCGTCAGCGTCTCGCTCATCGCATGTCTCCAGATGTTCGTTTGAGGTCCAACCCGCCACGCCTCCAGGGATGACCATGACGGAAGCCGGCGCGCATAACGGGGGAGGGGGCGGAAGGCAAGGCCAACGCCTCTCCCCATGGCAGGAGGAGCAGTCTATTGAATCCGCTCGACCCGCAGTCCCTGGCGCCGAAGCAGGTCGATTACCGATCCGCGTCCCGCCAGATGCCCAGCGCCGACCGCGACCAGCGCGGTTCCGGGCTTTTGCATGCGGACCTTGAGCCAGGTCACCCAGTTCGCGTTGCGGCGGTCGATCAGCACCTCGGCGATCTCCGGGGCGGCCTTGAGCTCCTGGTCGAAGGTGCGCGCGATCGCGCCGGTGTTGCCCGACGCCCAAGCCGCGACCATCTTGCCGAAATCGGCCCGAGCCGTGCTCGCATCCTCCAGGATGCTGACGAGCAGGGTGCGCTGGGTCGCCTCGGGCATCGCATCGAAATAGCCGAGCTGCTGCGCGGTCGTCTCGAGGCCCGAGACCGGCTTGGACGCGAACCGCTGCCGAAGCTGGGTCTCCACCCCCTGCTCGGAGGTGGCGCCGATCTCGCCATAGAGCGAAGCACCGAGCGTGATGGCGACCGCCCAGGTCTCCATGGCGTCGAGCTGCGCGCGCGACAAGCCGCTCTTCTCCACGAGCGCGTCGAGCTTCGCCTGCATCGCCGGCGGCACCCGTCCAGCGATCGGCGGCAGGCCGGGCGACACCGCCAGCCGCGCATAGGTCGCGGCAAGCGCGGCCTTGTCGTCCTGGTCGGCGATTTCGAGCACGAGCTCGTCCGCGCTGGCCACCGCCTGATCCAGGCGCGGCGTGCGCCACACGATCTCCTTGGGCAGCACGTGCACCGTCCCGAACAGATAGACGGTCGTGTCGGGGTCGGACAGCTTCCACAGTGCGGGCTTGGCCTGAGGGGCGGCGGGCGCGGCGCTGCCGCAGGCGCCGAGAGCGATCGAGAGGAGGGGCGCAAGAAAACGGGTCATCGCGCGTGCATATGGGAGCGCGGGTGAACGAACCGCAACCGCTGGGGCGTCGGTCAGCGCCCGACCGCGCCCTTGCAGCCCTGATAGGCTGCCATGTCACGCGCCGGACGGCCCCGCGCGATGCAGCCTTCTGCGCGCTTGACCAGCTCGGGCCGCAGGCCCGCCGGTAGACCCGGCTGCTTGGCCAGCTGACGATAGAGCGCTTCCCGCCAGGCGATCTCGTTGATCATCGCGCGGAAACGAGCGGGCGCGGCGTTGGATGCGGGCGTTCCGCCGGCTCAACGAAAATGGCTGATCCCGATCAGGGCTTGACCCGGCGCGCAGTCAGGATGCGGACGGGGGCGGCCAGGAACTGGCCCTTCATGACGCCCTGCCCCTTGACCGGATCCGTCGCGGCCGCGTG